>Ga0065719_104555_pt1 | contig 18620 bp, 13 predicted proteins | sample GBSCel85sediment_FD_59106 | JGI IMG/M metagenome (GOLD analysis project Ga0065719, IMG submission 59106) | Hot spring sediment microbial communities from Great Boiling Spring, Nevada - Cellulolytic enrichment CS 85C v3 (version 3) | ecosystem: Environmental > Aquatic > Thermal springs > Hot... | reverse complement strand
ATATACTACACTGTCATCCTCACAGCCCCGAGCCAGTTCCAGCCTGAGACGGTCTACTACACTGGTGAAGGAATCTACACGATTTCAACAGGAGAATCCTATTACGTTGACGACGTCTCAACACTGGGATTGTCAGTAATTATTGGAACCCCATTGATTAGCTCAGGCAGGTACAGGTTCACAGCCACGATAACATACGCGAGCGAAACCCCGCAGGCATCGTACATACTGCCGCTCTCAGCAGTGATGAAATACCCTGTGACCACTGTAGGATGGCTTAACGTTAATGCAACAATCTACTTCTACTGGGACGAGATACCTATTTACTTGAAATTCGACATTTAAAAACAATCTTTTTTCCCAACCCATCCTCAAAACCCGGTGAAAAACTTATAAACAACACAATCCTCTCATAAAACTATTAGAGGGCCCGTCGTCTAGCCTGGTATGGACGCCGCCCTCACACGGCGGAGGCCCGGGGTTCAAATCCCCGCGGGCCCATTGAAATACTCGATCTACACCGGATTGCCTTTGTCCCCCGTGTTGGAATAGTTCTTGTTTCAAGCAAACTTGCCGTGCTTAATCTGATTCAAAAAGGTCAGAGTTTAGGGCCTGGGGTCTATGCTGTGGTTTAAGGCCTACTTAAAATTTAAAGGTGTTAAGCATAAAAAAACTAGTTCGAAGGCTTCTTGGGCTTGTGGGTAACGTAGTAGACTAGGATGAGGGTTACCGCTGAAACGGCAATCACCACAGCGAACGGCTCGGGGATCGGAACCGGTTGAAGCACGTCGGGGTAGGTGCTAGAGACGTAGTAGGCAACTAGCTCGTTGCCCTCAACTGTAAATAGTACGACCGTGCCTGGGCTATTGCCTGGAAGTAGAACAATATTTATCGGGAGCTTGTTTACACTGCCAGTAGTGTTAACAGGTATTACAAAGCTACCAATGCTATCACCAGCCTCGTCCACAAGGGTCAGGAACACGTTGTAGTTGTTAGTAGACAAGTCTCTAACAGCGTAAGCCACTGGGAACAAGCCCTTGCCAGCATCGTAAGCCACCCTCACATAACCCGAATTCTTGTCAGCAAGGGCTATTAAGCCATTATTGTTGCCGCTGGTGTCAACGAGTGATATATTCACGTACCCGGAGGTAGAATAGGCCAGTAGCCACTTCGACGCACCTCCTGCAACCCATGGGTAATACGTGGTAGGTGTCCCAAGGTCAACAAGTGTTCCACGGATAACACTTTGTTCACCTAACCCTACCACGGCGTATGCTAGAGCGCTGCTCGTCTCGTTGTACGCAGTTAACAAATAGCTACCGCTTGCAAGCAGGCTCGAGTGCATAGGGTAGACATTGAAGTAAGTGTAAACGTTGCCCCCAGAGGTGTATGTTGTGGAAGGCGGGCCCTGATCGCCGCCTCTATCGTCAACGCTTATCCTGGTCCAGGAAACATCGCCTGTTGGCGAGACATCCCCTCTTATTGCCTCGATATTGTAGTCACTCGTGTAGTTCCTCTGAACCCAGACAAAATAGCCCGTGGACTCATCGAACATGAAGCCGGATAACACATCCACGCCCACAGCTACGCCAGTCCCGCTAGCAGATGCCTCACTACCAATTGGTATCGCTATGCCAGATGACTTGGTTACTAAGTCTGGATCTACTCTGTAAAGCCAGACCCTCGCAGATGTTTGGGTTGATAAGAAGTGATATCCAATGATCCAGCCACAATAATTGCTCGTGGAGTACCACGTAGCGTGTGGGTGGTACTGGTAGTTTCCACTATATAGCCAGAACCACTGGTTGTCGCTTGTATTATATGGTATTGGCTGGCTGGGGTCTATTGGTATAAACGTGTAGAGCACTACTCTGCTTCTACTAGATCCGCCAACAGTAGCACTATACTGCGTCCAGGATACGAGGAACCCGGTGTTATTCGCTGCAATAGCTAACATTCCGCGAAAGACACTAGGCTTTGCCACAGGCAAGTTGTTGTCTTCAACGTACTTGGTTAAGTTAACGCTCCTAACAACGCTTCCCTCTCTATCCAGTATACTAACTATCAAACTATNTGTGTCGTACTCTGAAAACGCTACTCCAATATGGTTCCCGTCTGGTGTTACCGCTACTCTAATACCCCATGACGTATTGGACGTGAAGTTGCCCCTACCTATAACTACTCTATTTACTACTGGCAGTTTTTCGTTTGCTACATTATAATTTATGTGAAGTGTCCACTGTGACGGGTCGAAGTCATTGTCTGCGTAATCGTTTATTGTTGCATAGCCGTTATCAACCATCCACTTGTTTATGTTTAGTAGTGTTGTTTCATTTACTCTGACATATACTACCGCTATTACTCTATCGTAGTCGTCTACGCCTCTCGCCTTATCTATGTCTAGGTAGACTACCCCGGCGTACTGGGCTAGGAGGCTCTTCAGGGCATTCTTGGCTGCATCGTCCTCTGGCGCCTGAATGTCCGCGAGCCTCACGACCATCCTATACTGTCCGTTCACGAGTACGGGTGGTGATATGCGTATGGTATCTCCGTCGACGACCTCGGTCACCGCTACTCTAGCGTGTGGGAAGTCGTCGTGTATTCCTATGCTACCGGTTTTCGAAGAATCCGCTGTCAAAGGCGTTATGGAAGCTGTCGCTATTAGTAAGAGCAGGAGGGCTTGAATAACACGCAGGGTTTTCAATGAGATTACACCTCTTTAACAATATATTAACTATGAGTTTTATTTTAAAAATTTTTAAATAATCCTTCTCAAAGATGTGTTAGCAGTTTAAATAGTGTTTCTCGCTCGCCGCTTTCCTCAACCTGTTCATAATTGTTAGCCCCAACCCCTGTTCGGGGAAGCCTTCTGCATAAGCGATTCTGCAATCTTCTTCGTCTATTTTTCTAAGAGTTGGGAAAAGATTTCTAGCAATCTCGAACAAATCCCTCCTGCTCCCTAAGCTGAGCGTTTTCAACCCGTTGCTTGAGTAGTATTGAAGGGTTTCATCCGTCGCTACCACGCACAACTTCCCATTGCTCTTCAACGAAGCCTGCCTATTTATGTAGCCTGCTAATTCCCTAAGGCATTCCAAAGTATATTGTGGGACTTCGACAAGGATCAGCTTCGCGTTCGGAGAGTAATGTCTGTACTTCATGCCTGGTGCTAGGGGCTTCTCAGCCTGTTCCAAGCCTTTAGCAAACCCCGGGACGAGAATTTTTCTACCCAGTATTCTCTCAACATCCTCCACAGGTATGGCTCCCGGCCTCAAAAGCATTGGAGGCTCTGTGAGAATATTCACCACCGTCGACTCCACACCTTGAAGTGTTGCCCCGGCGTCGATGATTACTTCAACCCTACCCATCAAGTCCCTGATGACATGGTACCCGGTGGTCGGGCTGGGCCTTCCAGAGAGATTCGCGCTCGGGGCTGCAACAGGCTCCCCGGTCTTCTTTATAAGTGATAAAGCCACAGGGTGTGAGGGCATTCTAACGGCAACAGTGTCAAGCCCTGCTGTAACAGTCCTAGGGACTCTTTCGCTTTTAGGGAGGACTATTGTAAGGGGGCCGGGCCAAGCCTTCTCCATCAACTTGTAAGCATCCTCTGGTATTCGAGAAGCAACCTTCTCAACCATTTCAACACTTGATACGTGAACTATTAACGGGTTATCACTAGGCCTTCCTTTGACTTGGAAAATCCTGGCGACAGCTTCCTCGTCCCAGACAAGTGCCCCAAGACCGTAAACAGTCTCGGTGGGGAAAGCGACAAGCCCGCCCCTCCTTAACACTCCCACCGCGTACTGTATCTCGAAACCCTCCTGCTCAAAACCCTTCAGCCTGAAAACAATCGTCAACCCGGACACCTTTCCACAGCGTCAAACAATAATAATGTGTTTAAAGGAATTATTAACCGGGGGAGTTCTTGGAGAGGCTTCCAACAGGGGTTAAAGGGCTTGACGAGCTCATAGAGGGTGGGATACCTAAAGGGTTTACTGTCGCGGCTGTGGGAGAACCAGGCACCGGGAAAACTGTTTTCTCAATACAGTTCACAGCCACGGGGTTGGCGAGAGGGGAGAAGTGTATATACGTCACAACGGAGGAGTCTAGGGAGAGCATTATCAATCAGGCGGCAAGGCTTGGATTCGATTTCGAGGAAGCATTGAGGAATGGAAGCCTCGTCATTATAGACGCGTTGATGTGGGAGTACGGAGATGTCTGGAGCATTAAGGAATTAGACGTGGAGGAGTTAATCTCCAAGATTATAGAAGCCAAGAAATACCTGGGACACGGGCACACAAGGCTCGTCGTCGACTCTATGAGTGCTTTCTGGCTAGATAAACCCGTGATGGCCAGAAAGTACAGCTATATGTTGAAAAGGAGTTTGGCGAAATGGGATTTAACAATAGTAGCTACGGCTCAATACGCTGTTACATCAGCCCTTGGATTCGGGTTTGGAGTGGAGCACGTAGCTGATGGTATACTGAGATTTAGGAAAGCCATTGTCTCAGGAGTGCTTAAGAAACTCCTTATAATCGAGAAGATGAGGCAGACAAACCATGATAAAAGAGTTTTCGAAATAGAGGTGAGGGATGGGGAGGGACTGGTTGTTGTTAAACCCGTTGAAATCTCAGGAGACGCTTTGCGGAGGTTGAGTCCTTCACCTTATTTCGAGGAGGGCGAGGTCAGGTTTTGAAAAATCTTTCATTATTTTAGCCGTCTCTTGTTAAACAACAGAGTTGTTGCAGAGGAGGTTTAAATCAATAACCAGTACAGGCTTCTTCCCCCAGGGGTCTATTCCGGCGACTCGGAAGCCCTTGTTTGTGAGGATTCTTGTTAAATCTTGATTCTCGCTCCATACCACCCTATATTCTCCAAGTCCGAGTCCGCTGGCTACTGCGAGATATGTTAGCGATTTCTCTAAGGCTAACTCCCTATAGTCCTCAGAGCCGGTGTTAATAATGTCAACTAGTTGAACCGAGCCGTTTACCGGCAGACCCAGTACACGCGCCAACCTTACCCACTCATCCCCCGACGGCTCTTTGAAAACAACTACTGCTAAAGCTCTACCAGGTGCTACTAGCCTAAGAATGAATGTTTTCTCGGGTGCTTCCAGGGTGATGCCTTCCGTTTTTCCTTGATCAACCTTTTCAACCCACGTCCATAAATCGCCTCCTAGCATGTCTCTTATATGTTTTAGCGCGTTCCTGACCGATACCTCTGAGACGCAGAGAATTGTTGCTAAATCCTTCTCTAAAACCCTTTTGCCACTGGTGAATCCTGACTCGTAAAGCGCTCCTGCTGCAAGGACTGATCTGCTAAGGGCTTTTACAGGTTGAGTGATTTCCAGCCTAGAACGATGGAAGCGGTTGAAAAGCCTTAAAACAATCCACACAGCGTTGCCGACAACTGAGGGGTCTAATCCCAGCTTTTTCGAAGCATAAAGGATGTAATCAGCCGGCTCACAGTTTTGCATTTTAAGTGTCTTAAGGATGCTGATGAAAAGGTTTCTGCTACCAGTCACGTTTGCTTCGAGACACCTAGGACTTACACATATGTTATTCTTTCTGAGCGCAACATAGACTGCTAAGGTAGCCTTTGTCCGGCTGTTGAGATGACTGGTTGCGTGCTTGAAAGCTGGGTTGTGAATAATTTTTAAAGCATCATCCACTAGCTCGGGGGGTAGGTGGGTGTTGGTTTTCACGGAGAATTCGTCTAAAATTTCAAGCACAATCGTTTTAAACTTTCCTAAACGCTTCTCTTCCAGAATCGACTCCACCCGTATATGTATTGTCTACACCGAATGTTAAACTTTTTGCCTCATGGAGCGATAGCCTCAACTATTAAGTCGTTAAAACACAATAAATCTTGGATGAAGGCATGGGCACGTGCGCGCTTTGTGGGAGGAAATCCCCGATCATTAGCAACGTGATCGGTGTTTGCGCAGAATGCTTGAGGAACAGAGGAGCAGAAGCATTAAGAATTGCTCACCAGCCACACGCCAAGTACAGGCTGACACTCGGTCTACCGTTGAATCCTCCCCGGGTGGAAGGAGGGGCTAGGTGCAACATATGCGTCAACAATTGCGTGATACCTGACAACGGGAGAGGATTCTGCGGGGTCTGGTTTTCTGAGAAGGGGTTTTTGAAAACAGCAACAGATATCAACTCTTTCATAGGCCACTACTACTTTGACCCCTTGCCCACGAACTGTGTGGCAACACCGGTCTGCCCAGCCTCAACTGGAAAAGGATATCCCAAGTACGCTCGTAAGCCCCAGGGTTGAGCACGGATTCCTACAACTTGGCAGTGTTTTTCGCAGGTTGTAGCCTAGACTGCTTGTTCTGCCAGAACTGGGAGCATAAAAACATGGTGGCTCAGCATGGATTAAGAAGGAGAAATGTTTTCACAATGGATGAGCTTCTACGAGCAGGTTTGAACGACAGGGTTACCTGCGTATGTTACTTCGGAGGAGACCCGGGGCCTCATACAGTATTCGCCCTTAAATTTTCACGACAGCTTCTACGGTATGCCCGGGAGAAGCATGTTGTTAAACGGATTTGCTGGGAGACAAACGGGCTCATCCATCCCTCATTATTCAAGGAGATGTTGAAGCTCAGCCTGGAATCGGGCGGTATTGTTAAAGTGGATTGGAAGGCTTGGAACCCATGGATTTATGAGGCTTTAACAGGCGTGGAAGGGGTAAAAGCTCTCGAGTACTTGAAAACAAATGTCAAGACTGCTTTAGAGATGTGGAATGAGAGAAGAGAAATACCCCTACTCGTCGTCAGCATGCTACTGGTCCCAGGATACGTAGATGAGGTAGAGGTGGCGAACGTGGCAGAGTATCTTTCCTCACTTAACCCAGAAACCCCTCTAATCCTGCTGGCGTTTCACCCCGACCACCTGCTCAAGGATCTTCCTCCTACAAGCACTAAGCATGCTTTGAAGGCTTATGAGATTGCAGTAGGCAGAGGTTTGAGAAACGTATACGTGGGGAACGAGTGGCTACTTGGCAACTACTACTGACTCCCCCGCTCTCGCAAATGTTTTGGGTTTCATATAGGTTCATTTGAGTTTAAGTAGGGTGGTTTATTATTCCGCTATGATTACTACGCAGGCTCTTTTTCAACATAGTATGTTTACTTTTTCTCGGTATCCTGCCAACGTGTAGAGGAATAATGCGTCTTTCCCGAACTTGATTATGGAGCGCTTTCCATAAGAACCTAGCCCAGGTATTGCCGAAACTTGCTAGTGACAAGAAAGCTTAAGGTTTAAAATAAAATCACTGTGCATGGCCTAACATAAGGAGGTCAAAAGGCATAGACAATAATGCTAAGATAAGCAGATATACTGTTATCACTTTAATTACCTCTATCCGGGTTTCAGGCAGGTCTTTTCCAATCACCCTTCTTGGTATCCAGAGAATAAAGTTTTTGACAACTTTAGGTAGGGGTATAAGAAAGGGAGTTTGTTTCCTATAATTTGTATACTCATCGCCGTATCTCTCTATGAGTCTTTGCTCTTCAACAAGAGCTATCCCAATAATCGTGAATAATAATATTAAGTAAGGCAGGGCGGGTGGTGGAGTATGCGCGAAAGAACCAGGGATGGAATACAAGTGGAGTAGTGAGTAACACCATAGCAATAGTCCAAGGTATTGTGGGTGTCTGCTATACCTATAAATACCTTGTTTTATTATCCCAGCACTGCTCAAACGATAATAGAGCCAAGTAGCAACGGAAACAGTTAAAATAATGAATCCTATAAAAATAATAACAAAAACCATTACTCCAAGAGCCGTTATTGTAGCTTGAACAGTAATTTGCAATAAATCTGAAACAAGGAATGGAAACGACACAATAAGAAGCGGTAAGATTAACAATGAATAACCGATTGATAATACCCCGGCATATCCGCCGAAAATTCGAGTTATCGGATACCATATATACCTTAAAACACCGAGTCCAGCGAATAAAAACATTGTAGAAGCAAATCCGCTGAAAACAGGCAGGTAAAGCGTTAAGACTCCGATTAAGCCAAATTTAGTCCATCTGGCCATAAAGCCTAGAATAATAAATACGATAGAGAGGATAAAAGCAAGTAATCCAATGATCATTGCAAATTGATAAAGAAGCCTAACATCCTCGGGAACAGTGTACCATTGGTAAATATCGGGAAAGAATTTCATTAAAGCATTATGTATAATACCTGGTAAAATAAAATTCGCATATAACAATGCCATCGTGAACAGCACTGAGAACAATACCGGGAAAACAAGCTTTGAAAAACTAGAATCCACACCAATTCCCCCAATAGTCCCCTCGTTATATTGCCTGCATTTTTATATCTCTCATCTTAAGATTATAAATATTAATAACGATATGGCACTACAATGCCAACCCCCTTACCATCCCAAAGAATATGGCTTTCAGTCGTAATCGCTAGGGTTAACGTATTTCTAAACAACTCAGGTTTGAAATAGTTTTCAATTACATGAGATACCAGTATAACCTTTATGAATACCAGCATTCTTCTTCATATTAGCACATTGTAAAAACCATTGTGCACCGCAACGTTGAATATTTTAAATGGGTTTGTTACTATTTGGTGGGAAGTTTGTATATAGTTTATATATTCGTTTAAATAATTTAATATCGGTGGATAAGTTGTTCGGTAACTGGGGAAAAATAATTCGAGTAGACATGTCCTCCGGGAATATTAAAATTGATGAATGGAGTGAGGAAGTAGCGAGGAAGTGGATTGGGAGCAGGGGTCTTGGAATATACTTACTCCTCAAGGAAATGGATCCAAGGGTTGAACCCCTCTCAGCCGAGAACAAGCTGATAATAGCCGCCGGACCCTTGACAGGAACATCTGCGCCCACAGGGGCCAGGTATAACGTTATCACTAAGAGCCCGCTAACAGGCTATATTACTTTTAGTAATTCAGGGGGCTACTGGGCAGCGGAGTTGAAGAGAGCGGGATATGACGCCATAGTGGTGGAAGGGGCTTCGGAGAAACCTTACTACCTGTTTATCCACGACGATCACGTGGAGCTTAGAGATGCAACCCCTCTATGGGGCTTAAAGATGTCTGAGACAGAATCCTGGATCAAAAGACAGCACAACGATCCCAACATCAAGGTTCTAGGCATTGGACCCGCTGGCGAGAAACTGGTAAGGTTCGCATCCATAATGAACGATGTCCACAGGGCAGCTGGGAGAGCTGGCGTGGGAGCCGTGATGGGGTTCAAAAAGCTTAAGGCAATAGCGGTAAGAGGGAGTAAAACCGTAAGAGTTGCCGACCCCGAGAAGTTCATGCTTGTGGTTAGAGAGAAGGTTAACAAGATTAGGAGCGACCCGGTTGGAGGCGGGGGGCTTCCAAAATTTGGCACATCCGTGCTTGTGAATATTATTAATGAGAACGGACTATACCCGTATAAGAACTTCCAAGAGTCGCAGTTCCAGTACGCCTATGACCAGAGCGGTGAGGCAATGGTCAAAAAGTACCTGGTAAAGAATAAGCCCTGCTTCGCTTGCCCAATCGGGTGTGGCAGGGTCAATAGGCTACCCACTATTGGAGAAACCGAAGGCCCCGAGTACGAGAGTATATGGGCCCTCGGCTCAAACATGGGTATTAACGATCTTGCCTCGATCATTGAAGCAAACCATATGGCTGATGAATATGGTTTCGACACAATTTCCCTCGGTGGAACGCTGGCCACAGCCATGGAGCTTTATGAGAAGAAGCTTATAAAGGATGAAGACCTGGGCGACTTCCCGCCTCCACGCTTCGGCAACACCGAGGTTCTCCACTACTATATTGAAAAAATCGCTAAGAGGGAGGGTTTCGGCGACCTGCTGGCCGAGGGAGGTTACAGGCTTGCTAAACGCTTCAATGGGGAACAATACTTTATGGGTGTTAAAAAACTGGAGCTACCAGCATACGATCCGAGAGGTGCTGAAGGACATGGGCTGGGATATGCCACGAACAACAGGGGAGGATGCCACATTAAGAATTACATGATCAGCCCCGAGATACTTGGCTATCCGAAGAAGATGGACCCCCACGACATCAGCGATGACAAGATCAACATGCTAATACTCTTCCAGCATTTGACAGCAGTTATAGACTCGGCCGGCTTGTGCTTGTTCTCAACATTCGGCTTGTGGGCTGATGATTATACGGACTTGTTGAACGCTGCCCTGGGATGGAATTACTCCTCCGAGGATTACTTGAAAATTGGCGAGAGAATATGGAACGCTGAAAGGCTTTTCAACCTTAAGGCAGGTCTAAAACCGCTTGAAGAGGACACCTTGCCGAAGAGACTCCTAGAGGAGCCTGTTCCAAGCGGTCCAAACAAGGGGAGGGTTGTAAGGCTGAGGGAGATGTTGCCAAGGTATTACAAGCTCAGGGGCTGGAATGAAGATGGGACAATACCTGTTGAAAAACTCAGGGAACTAGGTCTCGAAGAATTTGTCTAATATTTTAAACCTTTTTTCCATAGAAATCCTTGTCAGGGGATTTTTGAATGCCGGTTGAAGTACGGTTTTTCGCTACGCTCATCGACTTCGTGGGGAAGAGGAAACTATTTGTGGAGAAGGCTGGTACTATACGAGAATTATTAGAATTCCTTGAATCCCGGTGTCCCGGTTTTAAGAAACAGTTAGAAGGGGGATATATTATTCTTGTAAACGGTTTAAACATAGAGCATTTGAGAGGTTTTGAAACACCGTTAAACGATGGAGACGTAGTATCCATTTTCCCGCCTGCTGGTGGAGGCTAGAGATGGTGGAAAATCTCAAAGATAGTGGGGAAGTCAAATATGTATTTCCTGGTTATGACGGGGACTTCGTGGTTAAGCCAAAGCTTGATTTAAGAGTCCTCTTCATAGAGCCCACGACAAGGTGTAATCTAAAATGCGAGGTATGCTTCAAACAACACTGGATGGATCAGGAAGGAGAGATGGAATGGGGGTTATTCGAGAAGATTCTCAAAGATGCGGCGAAATTTCCTAGGCTTGAAACTATCGTGTTCGGAGGAATAGGTGAGCCCACTCTTCACCCCCGTATCAATGAAATGATTGAGAGAGCAAGTAAAATGGGTTTCAAAACCTACGTAACCACTAATGGCTTATTCTTCGATATCCCCGAGTTGCTGGAACTTGTTGAGAAAGGATTGACTGGATTTTACTTTTCAGTAGACTATATGCCCACCTCGGAAACTCCTATTCAACACGTATCAGCCGGCCTTGTCCTGGAAAGAATTAAATATATTGCCACATGGAGAGAGAAACTCGGAAAGCCTTTCATAGGCGTCCAAGTAGTTGTCACCAAGTATAACTATAAAAACCTTCCAGGTCTCGTGAGAGTGTTGAAAAATCATGGCGTTGACGAAATCGTGATTTCAAACCTCATACCGGTTCATCATTCTTTACGAGACGCGATTGTCTACGACGGCTCCGTGAACATGGAGCCGGTGGTTGAGGAGTTGGAGAAGCTGGCTTCAAGAGGGGTAAGGCTCAGGCTTTCCTTGTTTAGCTTAAAAACTGAGAGAAGATGCTTGTTCGACGAGGCACGGGCAACCATTGTGAGGTGGGATGGTGAGGTGTCGCCATGTTATCGCTTTCTCCACAGCTACAAAGAATATGTTTTCGGAAGAGAGAAACAGGTGAACCACTACTCCTTTGGAAACGTGAAAAATAAGGGATTGGATGAGATATGGATGAGCAGAGAGTACACGAGGTTTAGATTTGTCACTAGGAACTACTTCTACCCTTCCTGCACAGATTGCTGGCTAAAGGAATCCTGTGACTTTGTGAGATCGAGCGATGCGGACTGCTGGGCTAATCAACCCTCCTGCGGAGACTGCTTATGGGCTAGGAACCTGATTCAATGCCCCATACCTGTTTAATCCCTTGAGATTGTTAAAGATGATTGTAAAAAATGAAATTTGGAGGGGAGGATTTAATATTCAACCTACTTAAATACCTCTGCCATCTCCTCATTGCCGGGTAGTTTCAGCATGGCATCTATTGCCTCCTCAGCCTGAGAGACAGACCTTGTTCTCACATCATACATTAACCATTCCAGCAAGGCATCCCTGCTCGGTTCGAGGAAAGCGTGTAGAGCCCATTCCATCCTCATCATTCTCGGAAGTAGCACATGCTTCAAAACCCTGTTATTAGGTGGGGTAACATTGATTCTTTTCACGCCTTCACCATCTATTACTGCTGGAACCTCTACTGCGACATTGTCAGGTATTCCGGGGATCAACCCATTGTTCAAGATGTTGACTTGATATCGCCGCGGAACATCAGCCGCGATTGACTCTACGATGTCGATGACCTGCTCCCCGCTGGGTTTCGGCGGTATGAGCATTGTTAACGGAGCGCTCTCGGCCTGCACGAAGCCCTTGATCATCTCCATTTGATAAGCTAGGTAAGTGGTGTAGAGTGCCCACCCTACCTCCGAGTCTGGCCCACCATATGGGCCGTACCATTTTTTCTTAGTCTCCAGGTTCCAATGGTATTTCCAAGTACCTCCTCTTACCGTATCTCCTATAGGAAACATCCCATACTTCAAATACATATCAACCGCAGCGGGCGATAGCTGGATATCGAACGGGTTGCTCGTGGTTGCCCACCATTTCTTCCAGTATTTTCCAGCATCTTCCTTAATCCACTTGTCTATCAACTCGTAACCGTCAAGGTCATCGTGTTTAAATCTTGTAAGCCAAATTACATGGTTGAATCCCGACATTTCTGCTTCAACTTTTGAGGGGTCAAGACGTAGTTCTTTAACAATATTCCAGAACTCCATGTGTCCATGGCATATGCCTATGTTCTTAACCTTAGTGATCCTGCTCAGCAGGGTGGTTAGCTCAAACACGGGGTTCGCAACATTGATGAGCCACGCGTCCGGCGCGTATTCCTCAATATCTCTCGCAATGCTCACAGCAAGCTTGAATTGGTAGTAGCCCCATATCGTATGATAATCACTTACCATGTTCCACTCGACGCTGTTTATCCCTCTGTAGTAACCTTTTCTCTCCGTAGCCTCCCTCATCATTTCATAGTACCTATGGCCCTTAGCCATCGCACTGTTGATTACGAAGTCCGAGTCCCTTATTGCCTCGATACGGTCCGTTGTAGCGTGAAACTCCACATCAGCGTGGATTTCACTGGCATATCTCTTCGCGAAAAAGTAAACCAGTTTCAGCCTGTCCTCATCAACATCCATTAAATATACCTTAGCCCCTTGAAGATTCTTCTTAAGCATAATGTCGACGAGAATCCTCGTGGACCATACCGCAGAGCCTGCCCCGATGATGGATATTTTTAATGATTTTCCCGGAGAACCCATAGGTCCCACAATAATATAGTTTTCGAGAGAAACGTAAAATAATTATTGCAGGGAGTTTGAGGCCGTCGGAGATTGTTGAATTCTAACTCCAGGCTTGTAGATGTCCTTAGAGACGCCTGTGATATGGGAGAAATACGTGCACGCTATTTCGTGGGCCTCTTTCTGAAGATGCTTAGGGTTAGATTTCAAAATGCTTGATGCTTCATCCCACGTCAAACCTTGCAGGCCCTTAGTGATCAAGATTAATTCCATGAGCCTAGTTAGTCTAGGCCTCTTCTCTGGTGGGAGAAGCCAGTGAGTCCTAGCAAGGGTGAACATCAAGTCGGCGGCGGCCTCAAATGTCATCGGTCCAAGACAGTACGTCCAAAGCCTATCAAGCTGTATTGAAGTGAGGAGCTTTGTTAAATCTATATCGTAGAATGGCTCACTGGACAGGAATATGTGTGCAATCTCCGGCTCCATCTCCCTGTAGTTTACCGGGAGACTATTGAGTAGCTTGTGCTTGAACTCCTCTCTCGCTCTGGCTACCATTTCACTGGTCTTTCCCCTAATAGGTTTTAACACTAGAATAGTGTACTCGCCGCTCACAGGATTTCTGTCAGGGCTGATATGTAGGGGTACAAACCCGTTCCTAACCCAGAAACGTAAAAGTTCCTCGCTAACACCGAATCCCGAGCCAACCCAGTCGAGCCCACGCTCCCTAGCCTCCTCCACCAGTTTCTCGAGCGCCCAAGAACCTATCCCCTTCCCCTGAACACTCGGATGAGTTGCTATTCTTACAATCCTCCACCCTCTTGTAGATGCAAAATCAATTATTCGAATATGTTTGAGAAACCTATCTGGGATGATGTTGCCGGGTATTTTAGAGCCTTTCAACAACTCCTGCGCAGTGGCCTCGTCGATAGGGCCTTCCTCAGCAATCTGCATGGCACAAACTATCTTACCTGTTTTAGTCTTGACTGCGCGGATTAGGTGATGGGGGGCGTCCGCTAACATTCCGAGATCGTCGGGTTCATTCCTGTAATGAGCGAGCACGTATATTCCGAAAAGCTCCCTTAGCTCCTTCTCATTCTCGAAGAGCTCGCCCGGCTCATACTTCACGTATATTAAATCCTTCTTCTCGATTGCATGAAGATCCTCCTCCGAGAGTTCGGCCGGCTCCGCATCAAGCAGTAGAGTGTCAAACTGCCATTTTTCAACAGGGTCGTTTAAACCATACCTTATTGGCTCAACCATCTCATACTCTATAAGCCTAGTGCCCTGATGGCTTTTTATTCTCTTCAGAAACCTTACGGTGAAACCTCTCCCGGCCCCTTCATACCCATGTATTGTTGATGAAAATATGATCCTGTCGTGAGCCTCCCATATTTTGTAGAGAAGGGGCACGTGGATACCGGCCGCCTCGTCGACAACAACGATGTCTCCTCTTATCTTCGGAATATTTATGGGTTCCCAGTACTCTATGCTGAACTTCTCGCTCCTTAATTCTATAATGTTCCCCTCGCGTTTTACCTCTTCATACCTGTAGTCAAGGGAATCAAGGGTTTTCTTAGCTAGCATCATTAATGATTGAACATTGCTCGGTTCGGGCGCTGTGACGAGAATCCTCGGCTTAGGCTTAACCCTCCTGAGTATGTGGATTAATCCAACAACTCCTATCCCTATGGAACAACTCTTCCCTCTCCCCCTGTCAGCTGTCAGAACAATCACTGTTTTCTCATTCTTTTTAGGCTTCTCAAACAAGTTCTCCATGAGTTTCAAAACGTTAACCTGGTCCTGTGTCAAAGCATGCTCATAGATTACTTTAGGGAATAATTTCTCCTCTGGTAGAATTATGCTCTCCTTAGCTCCTGTCGAACTCGGTTTAAAGCTTAGCTTCTTAATTAGCTTATTATTGTCAATATCGTAGATGCATATTCCCTCGTGCTTTAACAACTGTTTTTTAAACCAGGTTATGAAGACATGCCTCGGCTCAGGGTATTGGGGCGTAGTCAACCCTACTTTGAAAATAGTTTTCAACCCATCCCAAGTAGACCATGGCGGGGCTAAGAATATGATGAGGCCCCCGCCTTCAACAATCCCGACGAGCCTACCTACATCGTTAGGCTTTAAATCCTTTGTTAAATCCATTACGAGGAAGCTGAAGGTCATTCCTAAATACTTTTCGCTTTTCTCGTAAACGCTGAACTGGAATCTCACGGGTTTGAAAGCATCTATCGTTCTCTCAAAAGCCTTCTTCAACTCCTCCGCTTCGGGAAACTCGTCATGGTAGATGTAGAGACCTATAAGCTCCTTCTTCCCCAGCCTCATCCAACGTTTCGAATGGTATTGGATAAGCCTCGACGCTATGGCTGCCATCTTACCTGTATCACTACCTGTTAGAACATAGAGGGCTCTAACCCTGTTTTTAACAAGCTGGTCGACGATTCTTCCGTGACTCGTAAGTACTTTTAAAAAAGATGCTGGGATTTTTCCAGGCAATCGAAGAACACCTGGTGAGGCTTTTACCCGTAGGGTAAGGACACCCTTCTAACAGGACCGCTACCGCTGACTCTTTTCAACTCCCTAGCAAGCCTCTCATACATTTCAATATCTTCCTTGGAGAGTGAGGGCGGCACTTTCTTCAACGCCTCTACGAAATGTCTCATCTCCACCTTCTTAACGGAGGGTTTGTCACCCTCGCCGATAGACTCCCTTATAGCCATCATTGCAGCCTCCCTGCACACCGCCGCTATATCAGCTCCCGTGTATCCCTCGGTTCTCCTTGCAAGCTCCTCAATATTCACATCCTCTGCGATAGGCGTCTTCCTTGTGTGGACTTTGAATATTTCCACCCTTGCCCTGAGGTCAGGAGGCGGAACATACACTAGCCTGTCAAACCTGCCCGGTCTGAGGAGAGCCGGGTCTAGCAAATCCGGCCTGTTCGTTGCTGCTATAACCACGACCTTTCTCAACGGCTGAATACCGTCCATCTCCGTGAGTAGCTGGTTAACAATCCTGTCGACAACCCCGCTGGGGTCTGACCCCCTAGCACCCGCTATCGAGTCAATCTCGTCGAAGAACACGACGGAAGGTGCCACCATCTTAGCCCTCCTGAATATCTGTCTGATCGCCTTTTCCGACTCGCCAACCCATTTGCTTAGGACCTCGGGGCCTCTTACAGTTATAAAGTTAGCCCCGCTCTCGGTTGCTACAGCCTTGGCGAGCAATGTTTTACCAGTACCTGGTGGACCAAACAATAGTATACCCCTCGGAGGCTCAATACCCATTTTCTCGAACACAGAGGGATACTTCATGGGCCATTCAACGGCCTCCTTCAGCTCTTGCTTCACGGTTTCCAATCCCCCTATGTCTGTCCACCTTACCTCTGGAACCTCCACGAACACCTCCCTGATGAGTGAGGGCTGCACGTTTCTCATCGCCGTTAGGAAATCGTTCATCGTGACCTTCAACTTGGAGAGCTTTTCAGCAGGAATGGGTTGCCCAATCTCAATCCCTTCCTCCTGCATGAACCTTCTCAGGGCACTAATAGCCGCCTCCTTCGCCAATGCAGCAATATCAGCACCGGTGTACCCGTGCGTTATATCCGCTATCTTATCCAAATCCACGTCCTCGCTGAGAGGCATGTTCCTAGTGTGAACCGCTAGGATCTCCCTCCTAGCTTTTTTATCGGGAGGCGGGATCTCTATCTCCCTGTCAAACCTGCCAGGCCTCCTCAAAGCAGGGTCTAAGGCGTCAGGCCGGTTAGTGGCACCTATGACTATTACCCTTCCCCTCTCCTTCAAACCATCCATCAACGTTAAGAGCTGCGCCACGACTCTTTTCTCAACCTCACCCGTGACCTCCTCCCTTTTCGGGGCAATACTGTCTATTTCGTCAATGAAAATGACTGAGGGGGCGTTTGCCTCTGCCTCTTCGAAAATCTTCCTCAACCTCTCCTCGGATTCCCCGTAGAACTTGCTCATTATCTCCGGACCATTGATAGTTATGAAGTAGGCACCGATCTCGTTGGCTAAGGCCTTAGCTAGCAGTGTCTTACCAGTGCCCGGCGGTCCGTAGAGGAGGATTCCCTTAGGTGGCTCTATGCCTAGGTGTTCGAAAAGCTCAGGATTCTTTAAGGGTAGTTCCACAATCTCCCTTATCTTCTGCTTAGCCTCCTCTAAATCTCCTATATCCTCCCAGGTTATCCTGGGGACGCCTTCCCTGATAGCCTCTGGCCTAACAGGCTCCTCCCTTACTTCAATGTAGGTCTTCTCTGTCACATACACTATGGGCGCTGGCTGAGTATTAATCACTGCAAACCTCAAAACCATGCCGAAAATGGGTATTTCAACTATTTCGCCCCTCCTTAACGGGCTACCAATGAGTCTCTCCCTGAGATACTCTGACAGATCGCCCATCACTGGTAGCCTACCCACGGGGGCAAGTGAAATCCTTGTAGCCGGCTCCACCTTTATAGGTCTAACAGTCACGTAATCTCCCGGCGAAACACCGATGCTTTTCCTAACGTAACCATCAATCCTTATCAAACCGGCATTTTCGTCCTCAGGATAGGCCCTCCAAGCCTTTACAACCTCGCTCCCCTTCGGCCCGATCACCTCTATAAAGTCTCCTATCGTTATTCCCAGCGCCCTCATGCTGGCAGTATCGATCCTGCCTATCTTCCTCCCAACATCTCTCTGCCTGGCTTCACCTACCCGTAAGCGTATCTCTTTATCCGATTTGCCCTGCGAAGGCATGGATAACACCTAGTTATGATGCTAGTGTTTCTAATGTTTAAATAGCATTATAACCATTAATAGATATTCAGTGAATCCTCATGGTTGAGAGAGTTAAAACAGGTATTCCTGGCTTCGACGAAATCTTGAATGGAGGAATCCCCAAGAGAAACGTAGTATTGTTGAGCGGGGGGCCAGGAACAGGTAAATCCATCTTTGGAACACAGTTCCTGTGGGATGGTCTCCAACTTGGTGAAGGGGGAGTTTACGTTGCCCTAGAGGAGCATCCTGTCCAGGTAAGGGTGAACATGAGGCAGTTCGGATGGGATGTGAGGCAGTTTGAAGCCGATGGTAAGTTCGCCGTTGTCGACGCTTTCACGGGTGGTGTGGGTGAAGCTGCTAAGAAAGAAAAGTATGTGGTAAAAGACCCTGACGATGTCAACGAGCTCGTGGACGTTTTGAGGACCGCTATAAAAGAGAGTAATGCTCAGAGGGTTGTAGTGGACAGTGTTTTAACACTTTACTTGACTAAGCCAGCC
>Ga0065719_100953_pt1 | contig 18646 bp, 18 predicted proteins | sample GBSCel85sediment_FD_59106 | JGI IMG/M metagenome (GOLD analysis project Ga0065719, IMG submission 59106) | Hot spring sediment microbial communities from Great Boiling Spring, Nevada - Cellulolytic enrichment CS 85C v3 (version 3) | ecosystem: Environmental > Aquatic > Thermal springs > Hot... | reverse complement strand
CTTCCTTTCTTACTAAGCAATGTCATTCTAGCTAGTAAAGCTGTAAGTTGTATTTCGTCACTCGGCACCTTCTATTATTCTAAAATGAATCTCGCCTATATAGTCAGCTAATACAACTCTATTTTCTTCGGATAGCTTCAAATCTGCTGAAAATATTTCGCGATGCATTTGTTTAAGAACATCAATGCCACTTAATCCATATACTACCATTAGCTCTCTCAATCTATCCCTAGCCTCAATAAATTTACCTGATAATGCCAGGTTTATTATATCTCTAATTTCTCTAGGATGAGCTAAACCTACAACTTTATAAACATTAGCAACTGTAACCTCCCCTAGTGCAGCAGCTGACTGAAGAATATTTATTGCTTTTCTCATATCACCTCCACTAATTTCATATATTACTTCAAGTCCATCAACTAAACATTTAACGTTTTCTTGGCTACATATCCAGCTCAGTCTTCCTATAACATCATCTTTTTTTAATGGGATAAATCTAAAGGAAGCACACCTAGATTGTATAGGATCTATAATTTTACTTGGATAATTTGCTATTAATATAAACCTTGTCGTTTCAACATACATCTCCATGATTCTTCTAAGAGCTTGTTGTGCATCAGCAGTCATATTATCTGCTTCATCTAATACCACTATTTTAAATGGTATCTCACCAGGTAGCTTACTTCGTGCAAATTCCTTAACTTTACTTCTTATCACAGTAATGCCTCTTTCATCACTAGCATTAAGCTCTAAAACATATCTTCTCCACTCATCGCCATAGAGATCACTTGCTAAAGCTAAGGCAGCAGTAGTTTTTCCTGTACCTGGTGGTCCAGCAAAAAGAAGATGTGGCATATTCTTTTCTTCTACAAATTTTAACAATCTTTTAACTACTTCTTCTTGATTTACAATATCCTTTAATGACCTTGGTCTATATTTCTCAGTCCATAAAAGTTCTATAATTTTTTCACTCAAAATACTCACCTAACTTTTCTCTATTTTTCTACAATATGCTTTAAAAGACTAAGAATCTTTCGCCTCAATATATGAGCTACTATATCTAAACTCTTATGTTATAACTGTTTTAAAACCTGTTATTCTTATAACTAATTTTATAGAAGCTAGGTGAAGATTAATGGCTTTAATTGATGTAGAGCTACTAGACCTTCTATATAATATGGCACCAGTGAGGGTTATGGTATTGAAACCTATACCAGAATTACCTATAGTTCATTCATCTCTTTATAAAGGTTCAGAGGCAGTAATACCTAGATGGTTAGCTGAAATCCTTGAAGAAGGAGGCTATGTTGAGATATTAAATAGCTCTTTAACACCACAAGACCTAGCAAGGCTTCGTTTTATACATACACAACAAAGAGGTCGTTTATCAAAGCTTGAGGAATATTTCTTCATTAGATCAAAGTCAAATATAGAAGCCTTAGAATCTAAGGCAAGGAAAGTAGGAGATATAACTTTGCTTAAATCTGTTGAGAGAATGAAGGAAGACTTTACTGAAATTGTTAATATAAGGCTTTCAATGATTTTTAAAGCTATTCAGTTAAAAGGTATTGATACAATTGAAAAAGAACTATCTATTGAGGAGAAATTACTTATAAGTAAATTTAGAAAAATCTTATCATACTGGCTAGAGAAATTTGTTGAATTAAGGTAAACTATATGGCTAGTAACGCTACTGATACATTATTGGCCCACGATTATTTTGCTGAGATAGAGGATTTTCTTTTAAATTATCGGGATGAGTCAGGGGAACATAAATATAGAGAATTGATAAGAAGAATGATACTTGAAGAAAGATATGACATTGAGATAAGTTTCATGGATATTGTGAATTATAATCCAAAACTAGTCGAAGAATACATTGTTAAAGATCCTGAATCAGCTATAATAAAATTCGCTGAAGCAGTTAAACATATTATAGAACTATATTATCCTGAATATTTAGATAAGATTTCCAGAATAATACCTAGATTTAAAGACATACCTTTACTCTATAAAATAAGAGATATAAGAAGCATATTAATAGGTAAACTAGTAGCTGTAGAGGGTATAGTAGTAAGAGCTACTCCACCAAAACAAAAAATGGTTGAAGCTTTATTTATACATGAATGTGGAAGCGAGATTTATGTTCCTATAACAGGTGATGCCATAGATAAGCCTATGATATGTCCTATGTGCCAAAGATCTAGTGGTAGCTGGAGACTTATTGAAGAAAGATCTAGATATCGTGATTTTCAAAGAATTGTTATTCAGGAAAAACCTGAGGAAATGCCTGCCGGTAGAATGCCAAGGTCTTTAGAGGTAGATGTGTATGATATTCTTGTAGATATTGCAAGACCTGGTGATAGAGTTATCGTAATAGGTATATTGAAGCTTAGAGGTGGCGGGGCTAAAAGAGTTAAAAGTTTATATGACATATTTCTTGAGGCAAATAATATTATTGTTTCACAACGCATGCTAGAAGAAATAGAAATTAGTAAAGAAGATGAGGAAAGAATTAAGGAGCTTGCTAAAGACCCTCTAATAAGAAGAAAAATTATAGCTTCCATAGCTCCTGCCATACATGGTTTATGGGATTTAAAAGAAGCTATAGCTTTACTTCTATTTGGAGGCAATCAAAAGATATTACCAGATAGTACTAGAGTGCGTGGCGATATACATGTACTTATTATAGGTGATCCAGGGACTGCTAAGTCTCAACTTTTACAATACGTTTCACGTATAGCACCAAGGGCTGTTTATACAACCGGTAAAGGTGCTACTGCAGCAGGGTTAACAGCTGCTGTCATAAGAGATAAACAATCTGGAGAGTATTATCTTGAGGCTGGAGCACTTGTATTAGCAGATGGTGGGGTTGCGTGTATAGATGAAATTGATAAGATGAGGGAGGAGGATAGAGTGGCTATACATGAAGCAATGGAGCAACAGACAATATCTATAGCTAAAGCAGGAATTGTAGCAAGATTAAATGCTAGGACATCAGTCTTAGCAGCAGGCAATCCAAGATATGGAAGATATCTTCCTAGCAGATCAATAACTGAAAACGTTAATTTGCCGCCTACAATACTCTCACGATTCGACTTGATATTTGTAGTAAAGGATATTCCTAATCCTGAAAAAGATTCTAGGTTGGCAAGGCATATTTCAGCAGTTCATAGCTATAGTGAAGTGGTTAAACCGTTTATAGATGTTGATACTCTACGAAAATATATTGCATATGCTAGAAAATATATTAAACCTGTTCTAACTGAAGAAGCTCGGAAAATGTTAGAGGATTTCTTTATTGAAATGAGGAAAAGGAGCCTTGAAACACCAGATTCACCTATTACTATAACTGCACGACAGTATGAGGCATTGATACGTCTTGCTGAGGCTCATAGCAAGATGGCTTTAAAAAATGAAGTAACAGAGGAAGATGCAGCTGAAGCTATAAGACTTATGAAGAGCATGCTTGAAAGTGTTGGTATAGATGTTGAAAGTGGCGAAATTGATATAGATACAATTATGACAGGTAAACCTAAATCNCAACGAGAAAAGATGTTAATAATAGAAGAAGTGATTCGCGAATTATCAGCTACAGAAGGATGCGCCAAGATAAAAAATATTGTAAGTAAAACTCGTGAACAAAATATAGATGATAAATTTGTTGAAGAAGCTTTGAATAAAATGAGAAGAGAAGGGCTTATTTACCAAGTTAGAGAAGGATGTTATGCTCTTGTATCATAGTAATAGATAGTAATAATAACTTTTATACCTCTAATCAAAAACATTATAAATAGCTTTACAGAGGAAAAGAGGTATCAATATTGGCAACATGTTATAAATATATAATAAAAGTAGGCGATAAAGAAATTGAAATAGATGAGAAAGTTGTAAAGATATTGAACATATATGCAAAGACAGAAATGGATTTAGAGAAATTAGCAGAGGAGCTTAAGTTAGACGATTGGATGGAAGCATATGAATTTATAAAAAAGGTTCCTGCTTGGATCATGTGGACACCATCTCTAATATGGAAAAAAGAGTTAGAACGATGCAATACCACTAAAGAAACAAAAGTTATTAAAATTTAGTATAATTAATATTATAAAAATGAGCCTTTCGTAATTAACTCTATTAGAGTACTATGTTTGGGGCCGTCGTCTAGCCTGGCTAGGATGCCAGCCTGGGGTGTACCCTACCCGGATCGCTGGTGGTCCCGGGTTCAAATCCCGGCGGCCCCACTATTCTATTCTACAAAAACTTTAAAAATATTTTACAGTGTTATAAATAAATATTTTATAAAGTTTTTGTAGAGTAATACTAAAATGATTTTATATAAACTTTTTCACTTCTAATATGACTGAATTCTTTATGTTGTGGAATACATATTTAATGTAAAGTATTACTTATGGATAACTCTACTAAAGATTTGATGTAATATTTTCGCTAGAGGGACTCTGAAATGCCTATAGTATATAGGTGCAACAAATGCAATAACATAGTTTATGCATTTATAAGAGCTGGTCAGGATTATTATGGTGTACCGTCACCATCAGAATTGGTAATAAGAATTGGAGGTATATGTCCAAATTGTGGTAAGAGTATTGAGCCTAAGATGAATTTAAACAGCATTACTATTACATTGTCTAAATAAATGAATATTTCTTGCTTTAGAAAAGAGTAAAGTTTTTATCATATGATCTCAGATAGAGTTTCCTATTAACTCATAGATGTCTTTAAATATCTTACGTTCTAGAAACTCCTTAAGCCATTTTCGGAATTCAGTGTCATGTAAAGGTAACAAATTAGTAAGTTCTATATGGCGTACAAATTTTAACGAAGATAATTGAAGATTTTTAATAACTGCTAAAACTATATTTATTGGTCTATGTCTACGTTTCTTAATACAGTGTAATATACCATTATCGTCAATCCAAGGTCCTGCGAGAGCATCTTTATTTTTGATTATAAAATTTATTGCTTCATCAATAATGAGACTAGGCGGCCCTCTTTTGATTTCATAATCAAAATTACAGTTAATTATCTCAATCAATGTTATTGCTCTTTTGAATTCATTATCAATCCAGCTATCTATATATACATCTTTGAAGTCATGTGATTTAAGAGTATTTTTAAGAACACGCTCTACTCTATTTAGTTGACCCCAAACGATATCAGGTATTGGTTTAACGATTTCAAACTCTATACCGATTAAGCAACTAAATGTCGATTCTAATCTCTCTTTTATATATTTATTAATGTACTCTATATGTAACATCTCATCTTTTTTTAAGAGTCTATTAAAGAAGATATATGATGGTTTTTCTAGAAATAGAGAAGCTAATAATCTAAAGGTAGAAAACGTCTTTAACGATACAGCAGCAGCGGCATTTCTTTTAGGATCAATAGGATCTATAACTATTAATACATTATTTTTAAAAGCTTTTAAACAATCTTTTACATCTTTATAATGTTTTTCAATATCTATACACACTTTGTAAGGCTTCCATTGTTTTGAAGCTTTTAAAAGATCTAGAAAGGTTCCATAGGCTAATATAAGAAGTTCTGTTAAATAGCCAGAAAAACCTTGTATATTTATTTCAGCACCATACAAATTCCACGTTTTTAAAAAATATTTCAAAATTCGTATTTCATCTTTTAATGTATCATTTAATTTTGAAAGTATGTATTTAGTATGAAAAGGAGTTCTATCAACTGCTGTTATTATATTGTTTGGTGATTTTACATTGTATGCTGGAACAATATTGATTTCGACGTTATCTATATATGTCGTAATATAAGGATGAGATGCATATTTAATAACTAGTTTATATTGATTTTGAAGACAATTATGGATATATGGTATAAATATCTTATCAATCCATTCACTATCCACATCAAGAGGTTCAAATAACACAAATATATCTATGTCTACATCTTCTTTTATGAAAGTGTCTTTTGCAAATGAACCTTGCAATGTTATTTCAAATCTTTTATCAGTAGTAGAAAGACATAGCTCTAAATCTTTACGAATTTTATTAAAAAGTTTATAAAGACGTTGTCGATCTTCTTCTAATGGCTTTATTTTCTGAAGTGTAGCTTTAAGAATGTCTTCAATATATTTTGATAGCATTATATTAACCTTTGTATATAATTAATTATGAAGTATAATTCATATTTTTATATAGAAGATGTCTTTATAAATTGGACCTTGGGGGGTGAGAACACTTTGTTTAAGCTTTATCAATGTCACAGGCGATGTTCCAAATAAATAATCTTGGTATTCACTATAAAATTTTCGAAACTTTTCCATATTTCTTAAGCTTTTAACACGTGCTATTGTTATATGTGGTGAAAATTCATGTTGATCCTTATAGACATCATTTAATTTCATTTTAACTATTTCTTTGTCAATAAAATTTCTTATTGATGATAATTTATCTACACCATCTGTTATACCTACCCATATTACTCTCGGATGCATAACATTAGGAAATGCACCAATACCTTTTATTGTTACTGGAAAACTCTTTACAAATGTAGGAATAGAAAGCAATATTTTCTTAATTTCTTCAACAGTATTATTTGAAACTTCACCTAGAAACCTTATAGTGATATGAATATTTTCATCTTCAACAGGTTTGATGTCTAGTCCTAGATCTTTTAATGTATTTCTAATCTTTATAATATTTATCAAAGTATCTCTGTTTTCTATTTCAATTGCTATAAATGCTCGCATACTCATAGGACTGCACCTAAAAACTTTATTTGATCTTCTAATTACTCTGTTTTTATAGTTAAGTAATAAATATAACGCTAAGCTTATTATCCTAGTCTATAGAGATAACAAATATTGGTAAACAAATCAATAATAGTAAGGTTAGATGTGAGGTGAAAAAGGGAATGGTATGCAGAGATATTGTAAGCGTTAAAGATCCATTACAACATATCACCATCAATTTAGCACCTGAAAAAATATACGTAATAAGGAATCATCTAGGCAAATCCATTAAAATAGGGATATTTACAAGTTCAAAAACGGGTCAAAAATTCAGAGCTCTTTTACCATCTAATTATACATGTTAATTAGAGAAACACACGTTACTTAATTTGTTTTATTAAATATTGACAAGATTTTTACAGATAAACAATGCATATATAAGCTTCATTTGTATATGAGCATAAGAATACTGTCTGTTTTTATCTGTTTTTATTCGCAATTCGATGAAAGTATGTAATGGAATTGCAATATGTTTTCTTATAAACCTATTTACTAAATATTATCTTCTGTCATTTCTTCAGGAGGTAAAGGCGCTTCCTTCATACGTTCTTCTACCTCCTCCGCTAAGGCTGAGAGCAGTATTCTTATCTCTTTAATAGTAGGCTTTGTTATCTTTTTCACGCCGCGTTGGCCAGGTATATAGACAGGTCTAGCTACATTTGCTTCTTCAAGACGCTTTACATGTGTGCTTATGTTAGCTTTGCTTTGATTTAACTTTGAGGCTAGGTCCTCTATTCCCATATCTTCTTTAAATGCTAGTCCAAGGATCCTTAGACGGGTTATAGATGCTAATGCACTAGCAACTTTCTCTATAAATTCTTCGCCAGCTACATACATCACGTCTCCTTCTATCCAGATACCTCTTCTTAGTTTACCTGGTAAAGCTTCTTTTTCTTCATTTCTTATACTCATTTCTATTTCCCTCTATATTCTAATTTATATAGAGATATTATAAATGTTTTGGGTTTATTATGATTTAAGCATTATAGATAAAATATGTCTCTTCAATTCTTTATCGCTACTTATTATATTTTTAAAGTTTTCTAGACATGAATGTTTTCTAATTCTTTTAGATGCACATTTACATAGGGCTTTATATCTTTTGTCGCTCTCTATTCTTTTTGTATTATTACATAAGATATTAATTAAACTAATCAAAATTTTCTCATCAGTATTAATCGTTGTATCTATTGGCATTCTTTGCTGGGGTTCCATTTTATTCTTATTTTTCAACAATAAATTATTAATTAAAATAGTGAGCAATATAAAGGTGATTATAGATAAATACAGAACGAAGTCTCTATTAATGTAATCATTAATATAAATTAACAAAATAAAAATATATCTTGAAGGATTTATTAATGTGCCAAGGATCTCTCTATAACTATGGCCTTGATTTATCATTTCTTCTACTGTAGCTAATCTTGGTTTATATTTGGTGGAATCAATATATATAGATACTTTTTTATTTGGTATCACATATAGATGGTATAATATGCTTTAAGAAAGTAATATAAGGGTTCAAAACTGATTTAAAGGCTATTACAGAGTTTATAGCAATTGATCCATCACCTATTACTAAAAATGACCTGTTACCTATATTACACATAACACCAACTGTGATATTATTGATCGAGACTATAGATCTACAAATACTTTTATTATATACCGTTATTGGTGAAGCATAAGCAAAGAATACTATTAATGAAATATTACCTAATGATATTTTACCTCGGAGAATGGGAGAGCCGTTAACATCCTTAATATAATTAAAGCCTTTAATAGATACAGGTATATTCAAATATGAAAGTAAGTCGTTGGAATAAGGTCCTTCATCAAATATAATAACGTTAAATCTTTTTTCATACACTAATTTATATATAATTAATTTTTCTAAAAAATTGTAGTTTTTCTCTGGGGAGATTATGAATAAATTATTGCAAGAATCTATATCACTCATCTTAAAGTAAATGTTAATCCAATCATCAACTATCACCACATTTCCGTATACCTCATTGTATATTTTTACTAATTCTGAAGTGCCATCCCAATCATTATTATGAGGAGAGGCACCTGAATATGTCAAACCAGGGACTCTTCTTTCAAAAACTTGAAGTATAATTATAGCAACAATTAATAGTAGAATTATCTTTTTAAAACCTATTTCTCTTCACCTCGCATCTCACTTAGAAATGATATTAAAACAAGGCCAGAAAGCATTGCAAATAGTGCAGCTATATATCTTTGTAATGCTGCTAATATAACTGAACTAATAAATAGAAATATCGTAATTAATATTAACATGTTAAAAATTTTTTCATTTAATTCCATGGATGATATCCTCTATGAATTTAAAGTGTTCATCAAAATCTTTAAGAACAGCATGATTTAGATGTCCTGAAAAGTATAAAAATATAAATAAAATTAATAATATTGTAAACCTATATCTTCTCTTTATTGGAATTCTTAGCACTAATCTATATACAATAAAAAATAGTGTTATTAATAGAAGTAGATACTGCCATAAAACTATGTCAAAAATCTCAGCTATAGTATTTAATAAAATACCCCACATAAAAATTTCTACAATTCTTATATAATATTTTTCTCCTTTAATTTTTACTACAGGTATTTTTATAGGTATTAAAAGTGGTATAGTATTCGATCTAATGCTGAGCCACATAGAAAACAATAGATATAATATTATAAAACAATATATGTATGAAACAATCAATTCTATAGAGCTAAGATTAAATATTATTGATGCAAATGAAAATAGAACAGAAACTATAATTATGTAAGTTATAGCTTTATAAAGCATTGTCTCATCTCATTGTAGCATATCATCTTCCGATTATAGAATGAAATTTTATTTTTATTGAATTCAATGTCTCTGATAATTCATCTAATAAGTTAATATCTTCTATATTGCTATATCTTAGTATTTCATACAAATATGTTATACGTTCTATTAATTTTCTAGAACTCTCTACATCTAGTAGAGTAATGAGTTTGTGTTTAATTTCTCTATGGGTATAAGAGCCTTCAATTTTTAAATTAAACTCATTTGCAAGTCTATGTATTGTATTCCAAAATTCTATAAATAACTTTATTTTAATATTCTTAGATTCAGCTTGTAGAGCATCACCTTTAGATTTTTCTTTTGGTATCTTGATTAATTGTTTTAGAAATGGTTTAATTTTTGTGTTCATAAATACTGTTAAAATATAGAGACTAAAAACAACTAGTATAACAATAATTATTAGGGTATAGAATGTATTATTTAAATAATTTGTTCTTCTAGTTGCTATTTGACGTGTAGAAGAAACTAGGATTGAATCTCTTATATCTATAGTTTCAATGTTATTTTTATTCGTATGTTCAATTATCTCATTCAATATATCTCTCTTAAACAATTCTGACGATATTGATCTATTTAAAGCATCAATAACAGATTCATTCGGTAAACTATGTAAATTTATTAGAGATTCTTTAGATTTGTCATTATTATTCCATGAAGATTCTACAGCATCTTCATAACCATACCAGAAATCTGCATAATAATAAAAAGTCTGTCTATTTGTAATATAATAATCATTATAGCTATATAGTCTATTTGCATAGCTATAGTTATTAATATTTGATGTTGTAGTTTCAATATATTCATTATTTAAGAAATTGTTTATATTAGCTATAATATTATGGTATTCATTAACATTAACATTCATTAACGTATCAACAAATTTAAATATATCTACATATTTTATATCTATACCATTTTCTTTTAATTTTTCAACTGTTTGTAGAGCTTTTATTAAAACGTATGTTAAATTATATTCTCTTACATCAGAAACGTTTGTCTTCATTATGGGTATATGTGTTTGAGTATAACCTTCTATAGATACCTTGCGGTCTAATCCACGATCTACTATCTTTAAGTTATAGCCATAGACATATGTTTTAATAAATATAGCAGTTATGATTGAGTATTTAGAGGAGAGGTCCCCTATTATGCTACTCAATACTTTTCTATCTATACTTCCGCTGATTGTAGCCATTCTAAGAATATATAAATATTTGATAATATTTATCACTCCTTCACTCATATTTAAGTTAAAACCTTTTAGACTTAGAAGATATTTAGCATACAACTCTAAATCGTCGGTACTCCATCTGCATTCTATTTTCTTATCGGAAGTGCTATTAGATATGTATGTAATGTGGATAAGAAACTTAGCTAAAATATGGTCACAGTGAGAATTAATTAAAGTTATATTGCTATCTTTTATAATAGCTTTAATAAGATTTACTATATCAGATTCATTTACAAATTGTTTAAGTCCTGCATATTTCTTCAACATTCTTAATTGAATACCTCCTGTAAACATTGCAATTTTACTATCATTAAAAACTTTATTGAGTATATCCAGCGCTATTTCCTTATCTATTAATGCTAAGTTATCTTCTGAAATGTTAAGAGATAGAAATCTCGATTCTTTAAGCCATTCAATAAATGATTTATAGAAATAAATCTCATTATATATCATATCTCCAACAATTTTCGAATGTCTTTCTGGATTTAAGGCTTTAACAGGAAAGACTACATATATATCTATAGCAATTAAAAAAATTAATATATATGTCGATATTTTTATTTTCAAGCTTTATTACCTGATAATTTATGTTCCTAATAATAGCTGTGGCTTAATGAAATTTTAAACTTAAAATACCTTAGCTTAATAAATTAACTTTTGCTTGATGTCCACATTATATTTTGAATACAATATTCTACATAGATGTTTCCCTAAGGGCATATTTTATTCTAAATCTAAAATTNANTATAGATGTTTACACAGATTTTAATGGCATTGACATAAATTTCATTTATCAGCATCTTAGTCATCATAGAAATAAATATTATTTCTGAAGTGAAACATTGACAAGTGTTTATAAGATTCTAAAAATAGTTGCGTTAGACTATTATTCTTTGCAAATATCTATAATTTACGAGAAAAAATGTCAGTATTTTATAAGGTATTATCAAGAGTTATTGAAGAATCTTCAAAGGTTTTAGTGAATAGAGAGGAGCATGTAAAACTAATAATATTTACAATAATAGCTGGTAGTCATGCTTTAATTGAAGGTATACCTGGTATAGCTAAGACATTGACTGCAAAGGTTGTTGCTAAGTTATTAAATCTCAAATTCTCTAGAATACAATGCACATTAGATATATTACCCTCTGATATAATAGGTACAAAAGTGTATAATCAGAAAACAAATGAATTTGAAGTTAAGATTGGGCCTATATATGCTAACATAGTTCTCGTTGATGAAATTAATAGAGCATCACCAAGAGCACAATCAGCTTTACTTGAAGCTATGCAAGAAAACCAAGTAACAATTGAGGGTGAAACAATAAGATTACCTAAGCCGTTTTCGGTGTTAGCTACTCAGAATCCAATAGAATTAGAGGGAACGTTTCCGCTACCTGAAGCACAACTAGATAGGTTTTATATGAAAATATATATGGATACACTTGACAGAGATTCTTTATTAAAATTATTAAAAAAAGGTTATAGGTTTCTAGAAAAGGAATACGAGTCATTAAAACCCGTAGCAACAGTTAATGACATTTTTGAAGCTTCTGAAGAGATAGACAAAGTTTATGTTGATGATGATATTTTAAAATATATCTCTAAAATAATAGAATATAGTCATAAGCATCCAGCTGCTAGATTAGGGATATCACCTAGAGGGGCATTAATGTTATTAACACTATCGAAAGAATTTGCTTTATTTGAAAATAGAAGATATGTTATACCAGATGATGTTAAAATGGCTGCAATTCCAGCTCTTTCGCATAGAATATTTATAAAACCCGAATATATAGCAGAGGGTTATAATGGTATAAGAATTATTAATGAGATAATCTCACGTATAGATATACCTAAGCCTTGAAATATAAAACTAAGGTAATAAGCATTATGTTAGTATTGACGCCTGAAAAAGACTATAAAATGAATGTTTATAGAGATAAGGGCAAGGGATTTTACCCTATAACATTTATAACATCTATTGCAACATCCACATCTATAGTATTACAGAATTATATTTTCACACTATTTGCTATATCAATGTTAGGATTACTAGCTCTAATAATATCTATAGCTAAGACCTTAAATGATGTTAAAAATCTAGGAAGTATTTTTATTAGCTATTCCACATTAACTATTATAGAGGATGAACAAATTAATATAAAAATGGAGCTTAAGCATCAATTATTTGAGGTATTAAGAATAAACAATGTTTTAATGATTTCTGATATTGGTATAAAGATTTCAAAGACTATTCCAAGAAAAATTAAAAATTTACTGACAATCGAGATTCTAATACATGGTTATAGTGGGAGGCATCAAATTAAAGGATTTACAATTCTTTTTGAAGATCCTTTTTTATACTTTAGGTATAGAATTGAGATTCTCTTAAAAGAACCTTTATATATTGATATAATTCCTAAACAATTGTATATGGAGATCAATGTAGAAAAGAATATACCTTATATTAGCTATGAGGCACATCTTTCAAAACATAAAGGATTAGGAACAAATATATTAGGCATCCGCGAATATTTTCCAGGGGATGATTATAGGAAAATAGATTGGAAAGCTACAGCTAGAGCTTTAAGACTCATGGTTAAGGAATTTGAAACCCATCTTTATAGAAATGTTATATTTATTACATCAATACATGATAAATTTTTCCTAGGTGAACCCCCAGCTATAGAGATTTTATTACAACTTTTATTAAATCTCTCTATTAGAATCGTTGAAAGCGGTCTTAACCTTGGCATAGGTGTTATAACAGAAAGAGAAATTTTGGTTTCAAATAAAATAACGAAACACAATTCAAAATACATTTATACGCTTTTAGCATCAGTTACATGGCCACTCATTATTGAGAAAAAGAATTATTCAAGTGCAAATAGAATAATACATTGGTTTGTAAATGAGCTTGTAGGAAGGTTCTGTTCAGAATCTTGTCTTGTTGTAATCTTTATGGATATTATAGATGATTTAGATATTGAAAATTTAAAGAGAATATTAAAGGAGCTTATGATAAGACGTTACATCTTAAAAACATTCTTAATAAATCCAACCTTAATACGCTTTATCACCTCATCTATAGAGGTTGAAGAATTCAAAGACCTAAACAATGAAATAAACATGTATAAACATGTGGTGAAACACTTTAAGGAATTCAACATTGTTTCCTCGATAGCAGACCTACTATGAAATGTCATTTTATTATATCTATCTTTTATCTCTTACTATTTCTTCAAATCATAAATTATAACTTTAGAGCATAGGCGTAGATCTATATAGGAAGATTATAATACGTTGATATTCATGAGCCTATAGTAATGTTAATTTATATTACTTTTATAAAAAGCAAAAGTTTGTATCGTTGAATATGTAACAAGCAAAAATCAAGAACAAATAAATCATCTGTAGATAATAAAAAATTAAATTAATAATAAACAAGTCACTGTTTTTGTTTAGGGAATGTCATAAATGAATTTACATTTCATACCAGTCTAACGGTAAATTGAATTGTTCTATAATCACTTTTGTAGCTCTATTAATCCATTCTTTTAATGTTTCATCATAATTATCTGAGAACTTCTTTATCCAATCTGTTACATTGAATTCATAAGCTAGCGATGTTATTACATCTCTCGCTTTAGTGCTTTCTAAGGGCTTTGGTTTAGCACCTGCTTTAATGTTATATAGTGCAATCCTTCTATACATTTCCTTAGAATGTTGATCTAAATCTACTTTTATATCTAGCATCTCATATAGTTTATTCATAATTTTCTCAGCCCATCCTCTATGGAATCTACATAGTCCTGCATTTTCAATAGAATACTCTTTCACGATTCTAACAACAACTGTTTTAGCAAACTCCTCTGGCTCGGTAAATATTGAAGTATAATTGGTCCAATATTTACCTGTTATAGGTATGGGTAGCAAAAGTCCTGGGGTCCAGTAGTAGTTTGGAGTCATATAACCATCATCACCATATGGTAGGTATACTGCTAGGTCTTCAAACTTTATACCAAGCTTCTTAACTCTATCAGAATATAGCTCGTCTAGATATTTAGATGCTGCTCTTACACCTTTAGTTGCTACGATTTTCAGTACATCTGTTGATCTATTTACTAGTCCCCATAATATTTTTTTAGCTAATTCACCATTCTTAACCCATTCATCTACATTTAATAACATAGGATCAAAGACTGGTTTACCATCTAATCCTATTTCTTGAGGCATAAGAAGACCTTTATATACAGCTTCAAGAAGCCATGCAATTACATGCCCTATTGTTATGGCATCGAAACCTAGTTGATCTGCTAAGTCAACAAGTTTTGCGGCTACCTCTATCTTCATCACACCTATCATCGGTCCTAAACCATTGAACGGTTCATAATCTGTTTTCTTACCAAGCCATATTTTTTTACATGCAACTGGACAAGGTTCACCACATGTTGTCCATGTTTTTGGATTAGATACTTCAAGTTTGAAAGGCTTCCAAAAGTTTTCTAGTAATATGTCTATAATTTTCTTTCTGATAATTTTTGATAGGTAAATGCTGTTGTAATTGAATATAGGTAACAACTCTCTATAGTGTGGATAATTCACACCGAAAGTTCCACCTGCACCAATCTTTGAATCGAAGCGATATTTTACAGTAGCCTCATTTACTGATGAAGCATAGTCCTTTCCAAGTAATTTAGCTAAAGAGCTGTATAACTCTCTTGTATCCTTAAATAATCCAAATATTTGTGGCTTATATTCTCCCCCAGCAATAATTGCAACAACATTGTGGGCTTGAGCAAGAATTGAACCAACACCACCTCTCGCAGCAAAATCTTCACTTCCCTCAACAATACTCATTTTGTTAAAGTTTATGTCTATAGAAATTAATGCTCCATAAATAGTTTTCCATGAGGCTGGTCCCACAACAATGGGCCTTGCCTTTAAGGTTTGCAACAAATCTCGATAGTTATCTAGTATATATTCGATTAACGCATAAGCTCCTATTTTATTTTTATAGCCACTATATATTCTCTCAAGCTCTTCATATTCTATATATTTCATTTCTATGCCTTCAAATCCTTGGCTATTACCTTTAACAATAAGTATTACAGGTTTCGGGCTTCGCCCTTCAATTGATATAGCATGGACTCCACAGCCCATGAATCTATATGCAGCTCCTCCCATTGCAGATACATGTAATCCTTTAGTTTCAGGGCTTCTAAAGACAGCTACAAGTCTATGAGTACCAAATAACTTGCTACCAGCAAACATACCTGAGCCGATAACTACAGCGTTAGAAGGATCAAATACATCTTTGTTCCATGATTGTAGCTTTTCATGTATTATAATTCCAGCATCTACAGGTCCTATTACCTCAGGAGCTTTATACACTTCAATAGTATAGTTACCAGTGCCCACATCTATATGCAATACCTTATATTCACTCATTTTAAACACCTATTTTTATTTTGTATCCTTCAGTATAGCTTTAATACATTGCTAGAATTACCGATATTAATTTTATTACCTTTAACACTCACTTTCTTAATAGCAAAATCTTAAGAAAAAATAAGATTTAACTTATAATATAATTTCAATACAAAATTTTAAATTTTTCTAAATAGCTCTATTAAAAATCCAGTAATACAGCAAATCTATACACAAAAATGATTAAGCAATTACTAATGGAATTAGGCATCCAAAAACTTCGCGTCTTAAGTACTTATATGTTCTCTAAATAGAGTGAAGTAAACTTATTAATTTTATAGCTGGAAAAAGTTAAAATATGATTAAGTATTTATTGTGATAAAATGAGGATAAGGAATGTAATAAATAAAATTCTATGGAAATATCGTGAAAAGCTTGATAGCTATTATCTAGTTGTAATTGATAGATTAAATGAAAGTGGCTTAAAAAGAATCTCATTTAGATATGTACATTCTGTAGATAATTATTATGTCTACATCATTAGCAACTCTGACCTTATGGCTATACCAATACATAGGGTTCTAATGATAGAAAATATAAATGGTGAAACTATATGGTCTCGTGAAAAAGGGTGCAAGAAAGATTTTTGATTTTGTATTAATATATGGATTATAATGTCAATAATATTATACCATTAACCTCATTATAGATAATTAGAAATATAAAGCTATGAGATTCAGTCTAATAAACATTAAGATTAAGGCAAAAGATATAATAGTATAGATAAATGATTTAAATCCATATGATGGTATATGTCCTATATCAGTACCTGGAAACTCTAGATACCCATAAGATTTAGATAAAAGGACTGAGGATACAACAAAAAACAAATATGGCATGTTTTTAATTATCATCAATATATTACATAACATTATAATTTTAATTATACAGGTAATATACCAAGGCAATTTATTAATAAAGTATATAGCTATGTATGCTACTACTAGAGCAATTAAAACAAGTCCTATTTCAGCTTTAAACAAATTCAAAATTGTGGAGATTATGCCAACACCGTATATCATATATTCATCTATATTGTTAAATTTCATAATAAAACTCTGTAAAAAGACTATAAAACCAATATTGAATAGTATTGATGTAGAAATGTTACCAAGATATGGTTTAGAAAGCATTGTATTTATTAAGGAGAGATATAATATTATATAAATGTTTAACACCATTGATGTTTTACTAAATATTGTTATATCATAGTTATTATTTAATAATATTATTATAAATATTAATATTCCCTGGGTTAAAAAGAACGCAATACATTCATTTAATGTAAGTTTATTTGTTAGATATAGTATAACGTTTAGTGAAAGTAATAGTGTAAGTATGGTATTAAAGTAAATTATATTTCTATTGCTATAACTAGTTTTTATCAGCAATACTCTTTACCTCTAATAACTTTTCATTAACAGTCATTATTTCATTACTACTATTCTTATCTATAACAGCAACAATAAGCAAGGAATCCCCTATATCAACAGTATATGCATAGCCTTTTTTAATTGCATTATCATTATTTAATACATTTTCAATGTTTTTTAACTGTGTTGTTGACTCTCTTCTTATAGTATTTAATGTAGCTAATAATGCTATACCAAGAGTTGACATAGTTAATATTAATAAGGTTGTTGAATCCATTAATCTTAGCACCATAATAATGTTCTAAAGTTTTATAAAAATAAGAGGGGGGACCACATAATACAGTATTTCTACAGAATTACAACGATATAACTATAATTAAAATGGAATTCATTTAAATTTTACTGTTAAATTAATCAATTGACAAGATTTATTTAGTGTTACTATTTCTGTTGAATCTAAGCTTTTTCCTATGCATCTACTGCACTAGCAATACTTTCAAGTGTCTCTTACTGCTATAAAAGTTAAATTCCTGCTACAGGGTGATAAACAATACATGTGTATATTAGGTATAAAATAACTATAAGAATGGTATTACATTAGAGTGAGGTTCGTTGGTAAAATACATATTTATAACAGGAGGGGTGTTAAGTAGTGTTGGAAAAGGTGTTACAACAGCGTCTCTGGCATTGCTTTTTCAGTCAATGGGCTATTCGGTAACAGTTATTAAAATAGATCCTTATCTCAATGTAGATGCTGGCACTATGAATCCTTATGCTCATGGTGAGGTATTTGTTACTGAGGACGGTGGTGAAACAGATCTAGATATAGGTCACTATGAACGATTCTTAAATAAAAACTTGAGTAGGAAAAATAACATTACTACAGGACAAATATATTATTCTGT
>Ga0065719_100237_pt1 | contig 18715 bp, 19 predicted proteins | sample GBSCel85sediment_FD_59106 | JGI IMG/M metagenome (GOLD analysis project Ga0065719, IMG submission 59106) | Hot spring sediment microbial communities from Great Boiling Spring, Nevada - Cellulolytic enrichment CS 85C v3 (version 3) | ecosystem: Environmental > Aquatic > Thermal springs > Hot... | reverse complement strand
CCCCTAGGATTTCCGGGGCTTTTTAAGGATCACTTCTCCTCAAGCTTCTCAATAACCACGAAGTGGACGGTCTTGCTGAGAGGCCTACATTCCGCGATCCTCACCTTATCCCCCTCCTTGACATCTATGCATGGCGGGAGGTGTGCGGGTATATTGCTCCTCCTCCGCTCATATCTTTTATACTTCCTCACGTAATGGAGATACTCCCGCCTAACGATGATCGTCCTAGTCATCCTCTTCTTATAGACGACCCCAGTGAGGATTATCCCCCTAACCTTCAAGTGGCCGTGGAATGGGCATCTCGGGTCATCGCACTCCCTCTCCGGGGGCTTGACCGGTAGCCCGATGTCCTTTGCAGGCATACTCACACTCACTCTCCTCCTCGAGTCGCTAGCGCTGGCACCGACTCGGAACAGCCTCTTAATAATGTTTCCAGCCCTCCTACCATCTCCTCAGCCTCCTCTTCAGCCTCTCCTCCGGCCTGCCGACAAGAACCCTTCCATCCACAAGGACCTTCTCGCCCGATGGGAGCTCGAAAATGAACCTGTAGGCGTTCTTCGGCAGGCTCACGATCCTGCCATCATCCCTCAACATCTTGAGCATGTTCCTCGTCTCGCCCACGATCTCACCGACATGCGTGAATCCTCCCTTCAGGGGCTTAGCCCTGGCCCTCAACCCCAGAAGCTCATGCCTCGCCAAATTTCTCGGCGTAAGCGTCCTAGACCTCATCACGAGGAAACTGGGATTCAAGCAGCTTAAATCTCGATCGGAAGATCACTATTCAAGAGGATTATTGAGGAGCCCGTCGGCTCATATACCATCTGGATAGCTTTGATCTCGAGCCCAGCTTCATGAGCCCTCGTGATAAGCCCGCATAATGCTGGATCCGCCTCATGGTTTAGCTTAAAGCCCTTGACATGGGGGAGGGCTGCGATGAATAGGATGACCGCCCGGCCGCCGCGCTCGACGTGCTCAAGCATCCCCTTCACCTGTCTCACAGCCCTACTTGATGGGCAGTCGGGGTAGGAGGCATAATTGCCGAGCCTTAGAACAGCGCTCTTAAGCTCCAAGAGCATATCACCCAGCTCACAGGACACGAGATAGTCTATCCTAGTCCCAGCTAGAGGGATGTCCCTTCTCAATATCCGGCAGCCCCTGAGCCATGGTACGAGGCCTTGTTTAACGGCCTCCTCGAAAGCCCTTGACTGGAGATGCGTGTCAACGATGGCGGCGAGATCATCCTCTAGGATCGCGAAAAGCCTTCTCGAGAGCTTTCCAGGCCTCTTAACCGGGATGCAGAAGCCCCTCCTCCCGCGCGTCATGTATTCTAGAAGCCTCCCAGTATTCTGGAGAAATGCGAGGCTCTCTCGGCCCTCAGCCTCAACCCTAACAGTGAACCTGTTCAGCCTCTCCAGTATCAAGCACTCCTCAACGCCCTGTAAAGCCAGTAGCTTAGGATATTCCCGGATCGTGGTCAAAGCCTTTCAAGATTGCTCGAGAAGCTTTCTAACACCATCCCTAATTCTTCGGGCATCCTCCTCACTTGGAGAGCCCTTGAACTCGACCGCCCCGACGATCTTGAAGCCGGCGGCCGCCAATTTTTCCGAGAGCCTCCTAGCAACGGCGCCAGCCCATCCATATGATCCCAAGATGAGCACGGGCTTTGGCGGAATCTTCTTGACAATTAGATCCACAAGATTGTCGATTAACGGGTAGACCCCTGCCTCATATGTGGGCGCGGCTAGTATGATGGCCCTCGAGTCAATAGCATCTCCTATAATCTCCGAGAATGGCGGCTGCTCCAAGTCGTTGAACCAGTAGGATGCGGCTCTTCCCCCGAGCCTCTCAACCTCCTCCACCGCGATTCTCGCAGCCTCCCCCATCAACCCGTACATGGAGCCGGAGACAACCAAGATCTTATTGCCATCGGGGTGTCCTTCGGCCAAGCTCCTGTAATAATCTATGATCAGCCGCGGATTCCTCCTCCAGACAAGCCCATGAGCCGGGGCCACAATACTGATATCCAGCTGAAGCCCCTGGAGCTTCTCGATATTCCGGATTATGTGCTGCCTGTAGAATCCTATCACGGTTGCGACATACTTCCTAACACTTGGCAGATACTCCCGGACAACCTCATCATTATCATCGAATATCGTTCTCGGGATCGAGTATCCGCCGAAGGCATCGCATGGTATCAGTATCTTATGGCCCACTAGATAGCTCATCATGGTCTCGGGCCAATGCAGCCACGGCGTGTGGATAAGCCTAATCCTCTCACCAGCTGCCGAGATCTCCTCTCCATCCCTCACCAGCCTGAACTTCGGAGATATCTTGTAGAAGGACCCGATCATGGGCTTAGCGATGGGATGGGCAACTACCTCAGCTCTAAATCCATTCGCCTCAAGAACCTTGGGCAGCGAGCCCGAGTGATCTGGCTCAACATGATGAACAATCACATGCGTAAGATCGCGGGGGCTCATAATCCCCCCAATCACCTCGATAAGATCATCGGCGTAAACAGTCTTCCATCCATCGAATAAAACAGCCCCATCATCCCCGACGAGGAGATACGCGTTATAAGTCACCCTCTCGGGAATGCTCCAGATGCCCTCAAAGTAATTAACCCTCTCATCATCAACCCTCAGCAGATAGAAGCCGCGCTCAATCTCCTGACATAGGATCCTAAGGCTCATACCGCATTGACAGCCTCCTATANGGGAAAGGTCAAATTACTATGTAATAAAAATTGCGAGAGAAAAAGAAGGGAGTTACTTGGTCTTCCAGAGTCCGTGGATGTTGCAGTATTCTCTGGCTGAGAGCTTCTCAGCCTTGACTGGGAAATCCGCCTCCGGAGCGTCGCCCGGCTTCAGGAACTTTATGTAGATNCTGTCGTCAGCGGTTANCTCGATCCACTCGATGTAATGCTTCATCTCCATNGGNTGGGGTATTGAGCCGACCCTCACCTTTACCCCNGTCTCGGTCTTCTCTATCACGGGGACATGCTTCTCCATCCCAACATCCTCGGTCTTCTCCTCTAGCAGCTGCATNGGCTGGCCGCAGCATACNAGCGTGCCGACGCTTGGATGCATNACCATAACGATGTTNCCGCAGANATTGCACCTGTATACNTGGAGCCTCTGAGTCATNTTATCCCACCTCACTAGATCTCCTCNAAGGAGGCTTGTGAAGAAATCGTGATGTCCCTCCTCATCGGCGAGGATTTTCTCGAAGAGTGTTGCTGTTGTTATGTCTCCCAGCTCCCGCGCCTTCTGGATAATCTGCTTGTACAGCTTTATCGCATATTCCTCATCGCGGGCATCCTGCTCGATCATCTCCTTGAGTGTTTCTCCGACCTTTATTGGATCTGGCTGGGTTGTTGGGATCCCGCCGAGATAGTATAGCCTCTCCGCGATCATCTCAGCATGCTTCATCTCTGTTATCGCGATCTTCTTCAGCTCATCACTAACAGCGAATGCCTTGACGCCCCTCCATTGGACATGCTGCCACATGTATTGGATCGAGACTTGAAGCTCCCTAGCGATCGCCTTGTTAAGTAGGTCAAGGAGCTCCTTGGATGGCATGATGCCCACTACCTGCGTTTCATAGGATTTAAGGCTTCTTGTAGCAGAACCACCAGTCGTAGCACTCGATCTCCTTCGCTTTCGCCCTCTCCAGCCTCTCCTTGGCGGTCTTCTCATCACGCGGCGGTGGTATTATCACCTTGTCCCCAATCAGCTCGTTATTTGGCCAGTTTGCCGGCAGCGCCACCTTCTTCTCATCCGAGACTTGGAGGGCTTTAACGAGCCTTAGGATCTCATCCATGTTTCTGCCGACCTCTTGCGGGTAGTAGAGGATCGCCCTGACAACGCCCTCGGGGTCAATTATAAAGACTGCTCTAACGGTGTTCGTCCCCTTGCCGGGATGAATCATGCCTAGCATGCATGCTATCTTCCCCTGGTCATCGGCGATTATCGGGAACTGTATCTCGACGCCGAGCTTCTCCTTGATCCACTCCACCCATTTTATGTGGCTGAATACTTGGTCTATGCTGAGGCCTATGAGCTCGCAGTCCAGCTTCTTGAACTCCTCATATCTCTTCTGGAATGCTACGAACTCCGTTGTGCAGACGGGCGTGAAGTCGGCTGGATGCGAGAATAGCACGACCCACTTTCCCTTATAGTCATCTGGAAACTTTATCACGCCATGCGTTGTCTGGGCTTCAAATCTCGGAACCTTTTCTCCCAATAACGGAATACGAACTTGCTCCATTTCCACCACCTCACTTCGCATTACGTATATATTATGGTCGAAGCCATAAATTTTATGGTTCGAATATCGAACCAAGACCTCATAAGGCTACTCATGGAAAACGCCCGGGCATCTTACGTCGAGATAGCCGAGAAGCTCGGCGTCTCGGAGGCCGCAGTGAGGAAGAGGATCAAGCGCCTCGAGGATCTCGGCGTGATCAGGAGATACACGATTGATTTAGATCCTAGGAGGCTGGGCTATGAGGTGCTGGCGATAATAGGGCTGGACGCGGAACCCGAGCATCTACTCAAGGTTATGGAGGGGCTGAAGACCAGGGAGGAGGTTGTGAGACTCTACTTGACAAGCGGCGACCACATGCTCATAGTAGAATGCTGGTTCGAGAACTCGCAGGAATTCTCAAGCTTCATCAAGGGCCTTGAGTCGAGGGAGGGTATTAGAAGAGTCTGCCCAGCAATAGTCCTAGAAAGACTCAAGTAAATAGTTGGGGATATCTTTCCAGGTGCGGGGCGGCTAAAGCTTAATCCCTCTTTCCCTAAGTATCGTGAGAATTCTCGCGATTCTTCTCCTAATGTTTCTTATCTGGGCAGTCTTTTCCAACCCTCCACCCGCGACAGTCTTACTTCTGATTAACACGAGCTCCGCCCGGAGCCTGTCGAGCTCGCTTATCAGCTCCTCGCTACTCTTCTCCCTCAGCTCCTTCACTTCCCTCACCAACCTCAACCACCTCCATCTTACCCGGCTCCGGAGCAACCACCTTTATCTCCTCCGGCATCGGTGCGTCGGGCGGGTAGATCTTCACCTTTACCCCATATACACCCGGCTTTAACAGTATGGAGGCCTTCCCAACCTTGACATACTTCAGCGCCGGGTCGCCGGACTTCGGCATAATCCCAGCCGTATATTTCTCGGTCCTATGCCTCGCGGAGGTAAGCTTACCACTTATCTCTATCTCGACCCCACGGGCTCCAGCCTCCATAATTCTTCTCAAAGCCCAGAAGGCAACCCTCCTATGCCTAACACCCCTCTCCAAGGCCTGCGCGATCCTATAGGCCATAACTTGTGGGTTGAGCTCCGGGACCTCTATCTCGGCAACCGTGACATTCGGGTTCTCGACACCAAACCTTTTCTCAAGCTCCTCCGTTATCTCCTTGATCGTCCTCCCCCTCGGGCCTATAACCCTGCCGGGCCTCATAGCATAGATAGTAACTCTAGTACCCATGGGCGTAAACGTTATATCAACTCCCCCGAAGCCGGCATCCTTAAGCTTCTCTGCAAGATACTCGTAGATCTCAGCCTTCTTTATCTTGCTGGATAGAATGTTCTTGATCGCCGACATCTCAGCGCCTCACCTCCCCTACAACCTCAATATGAACTAGCTGTTTGTCATAGGGCGTGGCCCTCCCAAAAGCCCTAGGCATGAACTTCCTAATCCTCCTAGCCTTATGAGCGGCTGCATGGACTATGACTACCTCATCCGGGTCTAGTCCCTTGAAATCCGCGTTAGCCTCCAAGCTCTCCAAGAGCTTGAGCATGTGCTTGGCGACCTTAACCGGGTAGCCTCCAGCACCCTTAGTCTCGGCATGATGCGCCCTATTCTTCTTATATCTGCGATAGGGTATCATCCTCCTCATAGCTATAACATCCTCCATGAGCTTCTTCGCCTCCGGTATCGTCAGCCCTATAATCGCCTTACAAACCTCTCTAGACCATTTCGGAGATACATCAATCTCCCTCAAGCTCGCCTTGACAGTTCTCGTCTCATCCAGCTCCTTAACCGAGTAAGACCAGTGAGGCATGCGAAGCACCCTTTAAGCCTCTTCCCGCAAGCCCCTTTCAAGACCTCTATTTAATCTTTGAACAGGCCTCACAAAAGTTCCTCGTAAAGCTTTATGCATAACGCGATTTTATAAGAAAGCTTTAAGCCGGGCCCCTCAGACAAAATCAAGCCGTGAAAGTCGCGGAGCTACTATTTCCCCAAGGACCGTTGTCATCTCTGGAGTTCCGCGATAAGGTTCTGGAGGTCTTCCGGAAGGCCGGTCTATCGAGCGATCTAGAACTGGGCCTAATCACGAGAGAGCATCTCGAGGCTCTTGCATTTTTCTCACTTGAGGAGCTTGAGCCAGAGGAGCGGCGGAGATTCTTCACACTCCTAGCAGGGCTTCTAGAAGAGGAGGGTAATGAGCTCTACAAGATCTTCGAGCCCAAAATAATCATAAGGAAATCCAGCGATCGGAGGAACTTCCAAGAAGTCGTGTCCGGCGTGGACTTGAGGAGCGCAGAGCTTGAGGCTGATAGATGCCTCAGGTGCAGGGTTCCTAAATGCGTTAACGTGTGCCCGGTGAAGTTCCCCGTGCCAGCCTTCCTAAAGGCTGTCGCGAGTGGAAGGCATGAAGCAGCGTACAAAATCTCCCTAGCTATATATCCGACGCTTGGAATATGTGGGAGAATATGCGATGGATTTTGTGAGCAAGCATGTACTCTTGGACAAATATGCGGCAACTCGCTCAAGATTAGAGCTGTGAAGAGGGCGGTCGCCGATACCATGCAGAAAGTTTCTGGATTAATTGATCTACCGAAGCCTAAGTCGGGATCAGGGTTTAGAGTCGCTGTGATAGGATCTGGCCCAGCTGGGCTCACAGCGGCATATCATCTGAGGCTTATGGGCCATGATGTCACCATCTTTGACGCGGGGGAGAGGCCTGGGGGGAGGCTTGCCGATTCGATACCCGAGTTCAGGCTACCCTTACAAGTTGTTGAGAGGGAAGTTGGAATATTGAGGATGCTTGGCGTGGAGTTTAGAATGGGGGTTGAATTCGGCCGCGACCTAACGATCGATGATCTCTTCAAGCAGGGCTATAGAGCGGTCTTCATAGCGACGGGCGCTGGCAGGTCAAACATCCCTCAAATGAAGGGGGTCGAGTTGGAGAGCGTTCACGCCGCGCTGGAGTTTCTGAAGCTGGTCAAGGAGGGGAGGCTTAGATCCATGTCGGGTAAGGTCTGGGTTATAGGCGGGGGCAACACGGCGATAGATGCTGCTCGAACAGCCCTTAGGCTAGGAGCAGAATCTGTCAGGATAATGTATCGGAGGAGTATGGAGGAGATGCCTGCTAGGAGGGAGGAGATTGAGGAGGCCCTCGATGAAGGAGTAGAGATAATGTTCCTCACTCAGCCGATAGAGCTGATAGGTGAGGATGGCAGGCTCCGAAAAATAAGATGTATCAAGATGATGCTCGGGGAGCGGGGGCCTGATGGGAGGAGAAAGCCCGTGCCACTAGAGGGTTCTGAATTCGAGGTCGAGGCCGATCANGTGATATTTGCGACNGGTGAGCGCCCCTCAACCGAGTGGCTCTCGGANCGGGATGGCATAGAGCTNATGGAGGATGGGAGGATAAANGTGAATGAGAGGCTTGAGACCAGCAGGCGCGGCGTCTTCGCTGGGGGAGACGTTGTTAGAGGACCATCGCTCTATAGCGTGGCCTCGGCTGATGGGATGAGAGCTGCCAAGGAGATTGACCGTTACCTGAGAAGCCTATCTTCCTAGCGATACTCGAGGACGACCATGACATGATCGCGCTCATATGGCTCGAGTGATATGACCTCGATCGGCTTAAACCCATTCTTCTCGAGGATCTCAACCTCCCTCCTATAGATTATCTCGGGCTCTTGGACGCTGTCGATGCTCCTTGCCTTGACGGCTAGGTATCCATGCCCCCCGCTCTTAAGCATGAGCCTAGCATTGTCCGAGAATAGCTTCGCCTGCTCTGGCTGGGCCACGTCGCAGTAGATCACGTCAACCTCGCCAACGATGGGCGCATAGGTCTCCGGCTTCCTAGCATCGCCAAAAATCGGAACCACGTTCATCCTCCTATCCGAGACATTACGCTTGAACTGTATCATGACCCTGGCNGCGAACTCGACCCCATATAGCACGCCCCGCTCCCCTATTATATCGGAGACATGGCTTGAGGTGGTTCCAGTCGCGGTTCCGAGATAGAGGACTCTCGAGCCAGGCTTTATGAACATGTTATCCATNCCCTTCATTATTGCCGCGGCCAGCTTGCTCCGATAAGGTATCCAGCTACGATACTCCTCGCCCCTAACCCTGTAAAGCTTCTCACCATAAACTTGGACGCCTGGAACTAGATTCTTGGTCGCCAGCACCTTCTCCCCCTCATCCCTTATCCAGTAAACCCCCTCGAATCTCTCATGTGGAGTTAGCTCCACCATGCTCCCTTACCACTCTACATCGTATACGGCTTCATAATTATCTTTCTCCCGCTAGAGGACNGTCACGCTCTTGGCGAGGTTTCTCGGCTTATCTGGATCCAGCCCTCTCTCCAGCGCCAGGTAGTATGCTAGGAACTGGAATGGGATGACGTAGATTATCGGGCTTAGGATCTCGTGNACCTTTGGAAGGCCGAGCCACCAGTCCACATTCTCCCTAAGCTCGTTATCGCCCTCGGTTCCAACACAGTATATCTTGGCACCTCGAGCCTTCATCTCCATAATATTCCCCAGTATATGCTTCCGNGTAGAGTCTGATGGGGCTATGAAGAATACGGGATACCCATCCTCGATGACGCTTATCGGCCCATGCTTGCTCTCTCCAGCAGGGTATGCTATGCAGGGGATATAGCTGAGCTCCATCACCTTAAGCCTCGCCTCTAAGGCGGTTGCATAGCTTATCCCCCTCCCGAGGAAGAAGATGCTCCGCGCGTTCGCGAGCTCCTTTGCGAGATCTCGCATAGGCTTATCCGAGATCGCGAGGGTCTTCTCGACGAGCTCCGGGAGCTTCCTAAGCTCCTCCTCGAGCTCATCTATCTCGTATTGTGCGAGCTTTCCCCTCTTCCTTGCTAGGCGGAGGGCTAGCTGGGCGAGGACTGTGAGCTGGGCCGTGAAGGTTTTGGTCGCGGCGACCCCAATCTCCGGCCCGGAGTTCTGGAGGACATATGCCCTCGACACCCTCGTCAGGGTTGAGCCCACGACATTTGTGACCGCGAGTATCGTCGCGGCCGTCATCCTAGCATGATCAACCGCCGCTAGGACATCAGCGGTCTCCCCCGACTGGCTCACAGCCAATATGATCGAGTCTATGCCTATGGATCTACCATAGTTCTCTATGAACTCCGAGGCTATCACGGGGATCGTGGTCAGTCTAGCGATCTTCGAGAACATGTATGATGCGGCTATGCATGCGTTATGGGATGTTCCAGCCGCGAGGAGAAACACATCCCTACCACGGTCCAAGAACTCGGTTAAGAGGTCGAGATATTTCTCCTGCGCCTTGAGGGCCTCCCTAACCGTTTGAGGCTGCTCATATATCTCCTTCAACGTGAAATGTGGATAGCCAGATCTCTCCGCCTCCTCAATAGTCCACGTCAACTCTATTATCCTCTTATTGATCTCAACCCCGGAGTCGACCTTGAAGACCCTGACCTCTGAAGGTGTTATGTATCCCACCTCACCATTATCGATGAATATTGCTCTACGCGTATGCTCAATGAATGCGGCCACATCGCTCGCGATGAAGTTCACGCCATCCCCAAGCCCGATTATGAGCGGAGACTCATTTCTCGCGAAGACAATTTTATCCGGCTCCCTAGGCGATATAATGGCGAGCGCGTAGCTCCCCTTAAGCCTCTTGACCGCGGCGATTGTTGACTCTAGAAGGCTCTTCCCAGCCTCCAGCCCCTCCTCTATCAGATGGGCGATAACCTCAGTATCTGTCCTAGATCTAAAGAAATGCCTCCTATCAATGAGCTCTTCCTTTAGCTCGAGGAAGTTCTCTATCACGCCATTATGAACTACGGCCACAAGCCCATCACAGTCAATATGTGGGTGAGCATTAACTTGGCTTGGTGCGCCATGGGTGGCCCATCTAGTATGAGCTATTCCTATGGATCCCGGAAGATCATCCAAGTTCAGCCTAGCATGTATCTCATCTATCTTCCCCGAGTCCTTTTTCAGATGTATCTTTCCATCATGTATTGTCGCGACTCCGGCTGAGTCATATCCCCTATACTCAAGCCTCATGAGGCCTTTACGGAGTATGGGCGCTGCGCTTCCATTCTTTAAGGCGCATCCTATGATCCCGCACATCGCTCTCAATGACCCAAGAAGCTTATTTCTTCTCTTAAAATCTTATCATGTTAGAAAATCTAGAACTTTGGTGAAGAAGCGATAATGGATGGGATGGGGTGGGCTGGCTGACGTATTCTCGCAGCCATAAAGGCCGCAGAGAAAAGCCTTAAAACCATCCATGGATTCATTAATCCTCCATGGTGGGATAACCATCCTAACCTTACCGACCCTTATGGCTCTTACTACCAGCCAGCCATCAAATTTGTTATCACTAGCTATGTCAAAACGTTTTCAGCACCTTGTAAGAATTAATTAAATAATTCTAATTTGGGTATTGCCTGCCTCTTTGGCAAATAGAGGCCTTCTCACGAAAAACTACAGACATTACTTCTATCCTATTGAGTTTGGATAACAGGAAGATAGTCAGGCCAGGTGTAGTAAAGATCAAGAGGGGGCTAGACTTCAAAATGTTTAAAATGTTTACTCTACTAATCCTAGAGATCCGGGAGAGATCATTATATCGAGAGGACATCTACCTTATAGATCCATAGGTAGAAGTGTAATCCTAGAAACCTAAGCGGAAAATAAAAGACTTTTTTTTGAAACGGTTAGGGTAAAGAAGAAGTTATCAAAAACTTTTCCCTTTCCAACCGAATTTTGTTTTTATCATTCTAGAGCTTCCTAGGTTAAGCTCTCCAAGGAGTAGAATCACTAATCCGCTCCCAAGTATCCGGCGAAATAAACCTGTCCTACAGCTGCTCCACCATCCCCAGGCGGGATCATCCTATTTACGTGAATCCTGAGCCCTGAGGCTCTTTCTATGGCTGAGAGGATTACATGGTTGACAGCGGCACCTCCTGAGACGTATATAGCCTTGACTCCAAGCTCGCGGGCCTTCTCAGCGGCGACGGCCCCAAGACAACTCCCCAAGATATACTGCGCCGTGTAAGCTATATCATGTCTAGAGTTGTTGTCGAGGCTCTCCACTATGGCCCTCATGATCTCGCCAGTCATTATTGTGATCGCATCGCCCTTCTTGGAGACGAAGTCATCCGATGGATTACTGATTATCAGCCTCCCGCCATAAGACGCCTCCTCAAGCATTATCGCCGGCTCGCCCTCATATGTCCTCTCGAGGCAGAGTGTTAGGAGGGCTGAGACGCTATCAAGAAATCTTCCAGTACTTGATGTCATAGGCCCTCTTCCCCGCCTTATTTGGGCTAGGACCGCCTCAAGCTCTCTAGACCCATGCTTGAACCCTCTCAGGAGGCCGCGCCTCCGGATGAAGGACCCGACCTCATCAAGATCCATGAACTTGGATAGTATTGAGGCGAGCATTCTGACGGGCCTATAGGCTGCTAGGTCGCCGCCCGGCATGAGCGAGTAGTCTAAGAATCCGGCGCGCTCGAATACTCCATCAGCCCATGCTAGGATCTCGCCTCCCCAGATCGCTCCATCGAGCCCATAGCCGGCTCCATCAATCATTATTCCCACGGCGGGCTCATCCGGGTCATGGCCTACCTCAGCCATAACCGATGCGAAGTGGGCGATGTGATGCTGAACAAGCTTAAGCTCGAGCCCCTTACCGGATGCGTATTTCTCCGCAGCCCTCCTTGAATAATAAGCTGGATGGAGATCCGCCGCGACGACTGGCCTTCTCTCAATTAAGCCATAGCATTCTGAGAGGAATTCGAGGTTGCCGACATGCTCCTCGAGCACCCTCGGATTATCCATGTCGCCCGAGTAGGGTGCCAAGATTATCTTATCATCAAACCCTATTGCGCCATTAGTCTCGAGATCGCCCCCAAAGGCTATCACGGGCCTCTTAAGGGGATGCTTGAGCTTCATGATCCTCGGGGCATATCCCCTCCCATATCTCAGGATCACCGGACCGCCATGAGTCGGCCTAACAACCGAGTCATCAACCCTATGAACTATTTTCCTATTATGCGTCAGGATATAGTCTACTATGCTCGTGAGCTCTTTTAGCCTCGAGTCATCGCTTATCATGGGGTCTCCATGCACGTTCCCGCTCGTCATTACTAGGAACTTGTCCCTTGTCTCCATAAGTAGAAGGTAGTGGAGGGGCGTATATGCGAGCATGAGCCCGAGGCTTCGAAGGGATGGGGCCACATAGTCGGAGACCGGGCAGTCCTCCCTCCTCAGCAGGATTATTATCGGCTTGATGAACCCCGTGAACAGGTCGATTAGGTCCTCGGGGATCTCGACAAGCTTCTCCGCGACCTCTAGGTTGAGCGCCATTATTGCGAAGGGCTTTCTAGGCCTCCTCTTCCTCCTCCTAAGCTCCAAGACAACCTCATCATCGCTCGCGAGGCATGCTATATGATAGCCGCCAATCCCCTTTACCGCGACAATCATCCCCTCGTCAATCAGCCTCGCAGCCTGCTTCACGGGATCATCGGCTTCAACTCTCTCAAAACTCCTATCTAGAAGGGATATTCTGGGGCCACATCTAGGGCAGCTTATCCCTTGAGCATGATACCTCCTCTCATTCCAGAGATCATTATACTCGCTCAAGCACTCATCACATAACGGGAAATCCCTCATCGCCGTATTCTCCCTATCATAGGGCGGCTTGTAGATCATTGAATACCTGGGCCCGCACCAGGCGCAGCTATTAAACGGGTACCTATACCATCTGCTCGCGGGATTCACCACNTCTCCGAGGCAGTGCTCGCAGGCGGCAAGATCCTGAGGAATCTCGGATGCTATGATCCTCTCAATGCCGCTCTCAAGTATGATGAAGTCTTGGAGGCTGGAGGGCTTCACCTCTTCAACCTTTACAATCTCGAGCTTGGCTGGTGGGGGACGTCTCTCCATGAGTAGCCTGAGAAACTCGCCTACACGACCCTCCTCCTCCGACTCGACAAATATCTCAACCTCCCCGCCGCCGAGGTTCCTCACATAGCCTCTCACGCCGGTGATCTTGGCTATCCTCCTGACGAATGGCCTGAAGCCGACACCCTGAACCATTCCAGTGACATATATTNTCAGAGCCTTCATGGAGGCGCCANAAAGATGAAGGGGTTCGGAGAATAAAAACTAGATCGCGCCNCTTACTCCCTGACTATCCTCAGCTTGATGGCGTGAACAGAGCATGAGATACATGGATCATAGTTTCTTATCGTAGTCTCTACTATGTGTTGCGCCTTTTCCGGGGGCCCACTCAAGATAAGATCCCCGACCTTGAATATGTCCTCCTCCATCGCGGCATAGTTCTGGGTTGTTGGCGGGACTATGTTCGCGTAGAGTATCCTACCCCTCTCATCTATCCTATAGCGGTGGTATAGCATCCCCCTCGGGGCCTCGACTATCGCAGCCGCCTCACCAGCCCTGACAACCGCCTCAATATATGGAGCATGAGGTTCTGAATATTCCTCGATGAGCCTCCCTATCTCGATTATCGAGTGGAGGTTCTCGGCAGCCCTTGCCACGATGCTCTGATAAGTATTCTTGAGGGGGGCTTTGTATCCAGCCTTTTCTAGGATATCTTTAACCTCCGGCGCTAGGAGGTCGTAGTTTAGGTTGAACCTTGCGATGGGCCCGGTGATATATGACCTGCCATTCCTCAACCTGTAATGCAGGCCTGTGGAATACTTCTTCTGCTCAACAATGATGTTATCCTCGAAGGAGTCTTCCGGGAATTCCCAGCCCAAGTTGTTAGCAACCACGCCCTCGAGTATCGGGTACTCCTTCTTCCCCTTGAGGGACATAATGACCATGTCATACTCGATGTCCGGCAGATCTAGGTTTAGGATGAACTCGAGGAGCTTCTCGCCCTTCTTCCTAATCTCATCATAGTCGCGGGCCAGAGGTTCGAGCTCCTCTCTTCTTATGATCCTGTATAGACCTCCAACCCTGAAGCCTATCGGGTGGATTGCGCGGCCCCCAATTATCTCTATTGCCCTATTACCCCAGCTCCTCACGGCGATGGCGTCCCTGACAAAGTCCGGGTAATCCCTCGCCATCTCGAGAGCGGAATGATATCCTAGGAAGTCCGGCGCATGGAGGAATGCGAAGTGCAGAACATGGCTCTCGATCCACTCGCCGTAGAAGGCTATCTTTCTAAGGATCTTTATCTCCTCTGGGATATCTATTCCGAGGATCTTCTCCATGGCCCTGCAGGCCGCAAAGATATAGGCGAGAGGACATATGCCGCAGATCCTCGCTGTTATATCAGGCGCCTCAAGATAAGGTCTTCCGCGGAGAAATGCCTCAAAGAACCTCGGAGGCTCGAATATGTTGACCTCGACATAGTCTAACTTGCCATTCTTCACTCTTACCCAGACTCCTCCCTCACCCTCGACCCTCGCCAGCTGGCTGACCTTTATCTCGAAACTCTTACTCTCGCTCATACCTCTCCAGGAACCTCCTAATAGGATCAGACCAACCTGTAAAGCCTCTCAACCTAAGAATAACCTCCTCCTTTGGAAGGCCTATCTCCTCAAGCCTCCTAGCAAGCGCGTCGGGCTTCGGATCTATCATGGGGCCAAAGCATCCATAACATCCGCGGCCATAACTTGGGCAGAGGGCGCCGCATCCTTCAACCATTATCGGTCCAAGGCATGGAATCCCCCGGGAAACCATCACGCAGACATTCCCCCTTCTCTTACACTCTTGGCACAAGCTCTCAAGCCTATGATAAGGCCTCCTACCAGTCAGCACCTGCTTCAAGACGCTGAAGAGCTGAAGCTCATTCACGGGGCATCCACTAACCTGATAATCCACCCTTATGTGGTCGGATACTGGCGTGGACTTCTCGAGGCTATTAATCCACTCCGGCTTCGGGTAAACCTGCTTGACAACATCCTGATAATTCATCCAGTTTCTCAACGACTGGATGCCGCCATAGACAGCGCAAGTGCCTATAGCAATCACGATTCTCGAATTTTTCCTAATCTCCTTGACCAGCTCAACCTCATGCGGCGTTGAGACTGATCCCTCGATTAACGCGACGTCATATGGCCCCGGATCGATTCTGCTACTGGCCTCGAGGAAATACGCTATCTCGACCTTCTCAATTAGCGAGAGTAGGTTTTCTCCCAGATCTATCAGCTTATCTTGGCACCCACTACATGACGAGAACTTGAAAACCGCTAACTTTGCTTTCTTATTATTCCCGCTCATATCTCATCCACCCAGAAATACTTCTTNATTAGCCAGTATGGGAATACGGGGCCATGTCTGCAGACGAAGTAGGGGCCCACTTGGCAGTGGCCGCAAAGCCCGATCCCGCACTTCATCCTCCTCTCTAGGGAGANGTAGATCTGATTCTCCTTAAACCCGATCTGCTCAAGAGCCTTAACGGTGAACCTCATCATTATCTCGGGGCCGCAGACGAGGGCTATAGTCCTCTCGACATCTATCCTCGCCATCGGTATAAGCTCTGTAACAANGCCGACATGATCCCTCCAAGTCTCATCAGGGTGATCGACGGTAAGGAGGAACTCCGTATTCGGTATCTCCCTATACCGGTCGAACTCATAGCGGTAGAGTAGGAGGCTGGGAGTTCTCGCTCCATAAAGTATCGTTAGCTTCCCATACTTCCCCCTATTCCTTTCAACCTCTAGGATGACTCCCCGGAGTGGCGCTAGCCCAATACCGCCAGCCACGATGAGCACATCCTTTCCAGCGAGCTTCTCGATTGGCCAGCCCTTACCATAGGGCCCCCTTATGCCAACCAAGTCGCCCTCACGCATCTTAAACAGGTAATCGGTCAATGCTCCAACAGATCTTACAGTCTGAACTAGGATCCCATCCTCCAACCCGCATATTGAGACGGGGGCCTCACCCACGCCTGGAACGTATACCTCGGTGAATTGCCCCGGCTTAGGCGCCTCAACGAGGCCCCCCTGTACTCTGAAGTAGAATGTCTTGGTATCTGGGGTCTCGGGGACTATCTTGACGATCTCGGCCCTGACCGGCACCATCGGAGTCCTGACTACCTCCTGCACCTCGTCTCCACCTCCTTCACCACATCTCTCACAACTTGCCTAAGATCTATTCCTGCGGGACACCAGGTTATGCACCTGCCGCATCCCACACATCCAAATGTCCCGAACTGCCTGATCCAATACACGAACTTGTGGAGAACCCAGTGCCTATACCTAGCGTAGAGGCTTTTCCTGAAGTGCCCCCCAGCGACCTGAGCATAGCTATAGCTATGGCATCCATCCCAGATCCTAATCCTCTTCGCGGATCCATCAAGCTCTGGCTCATCAATAACATCAAAGCAGAAGCATGTAGGGCATACCATATTACAATTAGCACAGCCGAAACATCTCTCAGCAATCTTCCTATAAACCTCCGAGTCTAATCCCATCTCGAGGGTCTCAGGAAGATTTTCCAGAGTGAACTCCGCTCGAGCCTTCTTAGACGCATCCAGCATGAGGTTTCTGAGGAAGTCAACCTGTTCATCCTCGGCAGGCCTGAGACTGAGCTCGCTGAGTATATCCACCCCGAGATCGCTCCCCGGCTGGAAGATTACAACGCCGCTGCCAACCCTAGTATAGGCCACATCGAATCCCTTGAAAGCAAACGGGCCCGTGCCCATGGTCGCGCAGAAGCATGTATCTCCAGGCTCCACGCAGTTCTCGACGATGAGAAGAAGGTTCTCCCTAACCTTCCGATAATACTCGTCTCCCAGCTCGCCCTGAACACCATCCATGACATTTATCGCAGCAAGATCACAAGGCTTTATACCGAAAAAGGCCGTCTTGTAGAACTCGAACCTCGGATATTCCACGCTCAGATCAGGCCTAATGATAAATAGGAGTAGCTCTGGGGGGTATAGGAACCTCTTTGGCGAGTCCGGGCCATGCCTGAACCTGCCGCCATTATTGACAACGCGATAATATCCAGGAGCCTGCTTATCCCCATAGCCATATGGGATCTCATTGAAATCATTTAATTGCTCAAGCCTTATGACGGAATTCACGAGCTTGGGCCCTATGACCCTATAACCTCTAGAAACCGCCACATTGAACAGCGACTTAAGGTCATCTTCCACACCGGAGTAGACCGACCCCCGGAACAACACTTGATCTGCGAAGATCATAAAATCGTTATAATTTTAACCTTTCTAAAGAAAGCATTAGCCTCATTATGGAGAACCAGCTCTAGTTAAGTTTTGAGGTTGGAGGGGCTTTCGCGCGTTTTACCTGTTGAAGTTCTCCCGAATTCAGGTTGCTGTCAATTTTCCAAGTTTATTCAAGCTAACGCTTCCCACATTGACGAGGCTTGGATTCAGCTTAACACTCATGTCTATTATGATCTCTGCAATCTCGGCTGAAAGCTCGGCCTGCCTCTTCATACTCCATATAAATTGCGTGAAGTTGGGGCAAAGCACGCTCACATCGCATTTAACCGATCTATACCTTAACCTATCGATAATTTCATTTTCGCCGAGTTCTATATCCTCGAGATATCTTCTTATCGCCTCGTTGGCCAGCCTAATATCCTTTGAAAATATGGCTCTTATGGCCTTTTCACGAATATTCCGGCAACGTTCATAATATTCCGTAAGTTTTTGAAGTGTCTCCTTATCAAGTTCCACCTCGCAGGTCAGTATTTTTAGAACGCTCTTGGCGCCGAGCTTGGATAAATCGGCCATTCTTTCAAGGCAGTAGCCCATTATCGCGAGGAAAGATATCTCCAATGGTTGTGTTATCCCTAGATTCTCGGCAAAATTCCTCTTCTTATGAGCGGTTGAGAGGGCTCTGGAGAATAGATAGTAGAGCTTATTTACCTCCTCATCCCTCAATATCACCATCTTAGCTAGTTCGCGATTCCCCTCAATAAACGCCCTGAAATACTCCTCCTGCATGGATGAGACCAAGTTACAGATCCTCTCTAGAATTGAATAGATTGAGGACTTAAGGACATCTACTATACATTGTAGCACGACGTGCTGCTCAGTCTCATCCATTACAGAGACCCCTGTCAGCAATTTTAACGCCTCCCGGATCTCCTTGATATGCCTATAGCTTAAGCGAGTTTCTGAGATAATCTCGATCATGTCGACACCGGCAATATAGCTCGCAACAATCAGCCTGTTTAGAAGCCCGGGCTGATCGCATAGATCCGCATTTATCCTGCAGGCTTCAAGGGTATGGTCTGCGTCCGATTTAGCGGGCCACAATCTTAACGAACCATCATTATATTCTTCGATAACTATGGCGTCCCCCTGCTTAAGACCATGCTCCCTAACCCACCAGTAGGGTAAGGAGATTGTTAAAGTGCCCTTACCAACACGCTGTATCTTACGCTGCTCCATGAAATCCCCCAGTAAAATAGCATAATTTTCGCTAGATAAGATTTATTGTCCGAGGCCTAGGAGAAATTT
>Ga0065719_101017_pt1 | contig 18893 bp, 15 predicted proteins | sample GBSCel85sediment_FD_59106 | JGI IMG/M metagenome (GOLD analysis project Ga0065719, IMG submission 59106) | Hot spring sediment microbial communities from Great Boiling Spring, Nevada - Cellulolytic enrichment CS 85C v3 (version 3) | ecosystem: Environmental > Aquatic > Thermal springs > Hot... | reverse complement strand
CTTAACTCTTCTAACAGCCATAACACCTTTCTTAGCTAGATAATGCTGAGCAACATCATCAATACCCTTTTGACAAATAACAACAGAAGCACCAACAGAAGCAAGCTTCTCAACCATATCCCTAAGTATATTCTCTTTTTCTTCTAAGAATTTACGCATCTGTAATGGGTCATTTATTCTAATTTCAGCATCGATTTCAGGTTTTTCTATTTCTAGTGGTGCATCTAGTAATGCTATTTTTGCATTTTCAACTCTTCTAGGCATTGCTGGATGAACAACCTCCTTATCAAGAACAATACCATAGACAAGCTGACTATCTAATATACTTGCACCTTTCTTCTTTATAATTTGAACATTATCTATATCTACATACCATCTATCTCCTCTCTTCTCAGCTATTTGTCTAACTGCTTTTACAACAAGATCTGCTATATATTCTCTAGCTCCATGAACAGCTTTGCTAGTTAGAGCTGATATGACAACATTCTTTAGGATAGCATCTGAAGATGGGCTATCGACATCTACATCCTCAGCTATTTGATGAGCAACTTGAATTGCAAAGTCTAGAGCCTTCTTATATCCAGATACAATAGTTGTTGGGTGCAACCCTTTATCAAGTAGATCCTCAGCTCTCTTAAGCAATTCACCTGCAAACACCACTGCTGTTTTTGTTCCATCTCCAGCCTCTTCATCTTGACCCTTAGCTATCTGGACAAGCATTTTAGCAGCTGGGTGCTGGACATCCATTTTATCAAGTATTGTAGCACCATCGTTTGTTATCGTAACATCTCCAAGAGCATCAACAAGCATTTTATCCATTCCTTTTGGACCATATGTAGTCTTAATCATTTCAGCTACAGTCATAGCAGCCATTATATTTGCTCTAAGAGCATCTTTTCCAGTTGTTCTAGATGTGCCCTCCTTAAGTATTATTACTGGTATTCCAGTGGGTTCATATGCAGCTGGCTGTGGTGTAGCCATATCTCACACCAATTGGGTTCAACTGCAGAGGTTCTATATAAGCTTTTATGAAACCTTAACAATGGCCACTACATATACAACATTCAAAATACCTTATATACTCTGTTTAGATTTAAAATAACGAGATAATCAGGTAACATGCAATAAGGTGGTATATAGAATGGGTAAGGTTAGAATAGGACTTGTTAAGAGAACGGCACGCAGGCTTATCTCTAGCTATCCAAATATCTTTACAGAAGATTTTCAGAATAATAAGGAGCTTGTTAAGAAATTTGTTGTAGTGAATTCAAAGAAGATAAGAAATCAGATAGCAGGATATATTACACAGTTGGTTAAGATTCAAAAACGTGGAGTTGGTGAAAAGGGTCAAGAGGAAGTTTAGGTGAATTGTATAGCCAAAATAAAATTTCTAGGAAGATTTAAAGCAGATGTAGGGTTTTCATCTATAGATATATCTATTCAGGGGAGAACACCTATAAAATCTTTATTAAAGGAATTGAGACAGAGTTATAAAACCCTTAGTAGAGGTTATAGATGAGGACTGGAACCCCTAGATACGATATAATGATACTTATTAATGGCGTTGATATTAACGTGGTTGAGAATCTTGATGAGCTATATATTGAGGATAGCGATGAAATTCTATTGGTGCCTATTACACACGGTGGTAGCATCTGATATTTTTAACGCCAATTCAATGCAACTCTAACAGCTATAGCAATCTCTGTTTAGAAATTAGTAGTAGACTAGCTAAAGACATAGATGCTATATGCATAACTTCATCTCTTTATAACATGCCTTGGCAAAGCCATGTAATAGCTCTTTTAACCTTGTATAAAGCATTTAGCAAGAATATAAATATCGCTAGAAAAATAGAGTTAGAATATATGGTGAGGCTATTTAGTGAGAGACAGATATCAACTATAATAAACAATATTTCTCCAAAACTTCACGAAGATAGATACATAGTTATAATATACATAAAATCTAAATCTAATGAGAAATTCAAGGTCGAGGAAATAGCTAAGATAGTATTGGATGTTGCTAAAACTTACAACTGTATGGTTTTAGATATAGATAAGTTGTTTAGAAAGCCTATGGCGCAGAAATTTGTTGATGTGCTGAATATAGTTAAGCAGTTTAAGAATGTAGATATTGAGAAAAATATTACTGAGATACTTATAGGGGTTCCAGGCAGCAATAATATTTTAATTGAGTAGCCAATGTATTGAATCTATAACTCGTAAAGGAAGATACACTTAATAACCCCGTGTCGTGAATCCCTAAGATGTGAGGTGTTAGTAATGCTATTAGAAGAAGAATGGGAAGAAGAGGAAGAAGAGTGGTGGGAAGAAGAAGAGGAGTGGGAAGAGGAGGAATGGTAGAAACAACAACCAATCTTTAAGTAAATTAATGTTTTTTAAGAAAATGTTCCTAGTTCTAGGATAAGAATCTGTTAAAGCTTCTAAGTGATGCTCATGGCTAGAGTGGCCACAATAGACTATGAGATGTGTCATCCAGATAAATGTGGTATACCATGTGTAAGGTTTTGCCCAATTAATAAAACAAAACCTTATAAAGCTATTGAATTGAGTGAAGAGANAAAGGGGAAGCCTGTTATTTATGAAGATAAGTGTATAGCTTGTGGCATATGTGTTAAGAAGTGTCCTTATAAAGCAATAACTGTTGTAAATCTTCCAGAAGAGGTAGAGGAGAATCTTATCCATAGATATGGACAAAACGCATTTAAGTTATATGGTCTTCCAACACCTGTTGAAGGTAAAATTGTAGGTGTTTTAGGTCCTAATGGGATAGGTAAATCAACAGCTATGAAAATTCTNTCAGGGTCTCTTATACCAAATATAGGGCATTTTGAAAGTGANTCTTTAAAGGAAAGGGTTTTAGATAAGTTCAGAGGAACTGTATACTATGACTATTTTAACAAACTCTATCAAGGTAAGTTAAAAGTAGTCCATAAGATTCAATATATTGAGCTGGTGCCTAAGCATATTAAGAAAGGTGTTGTTGAAGAGATACTTAAGCGTATTGATGAAAGAAAGCTGTATAAAGATGTTGTTGAGCTTCTTGCTATGGATTCTATGTTAAGAAAGGATATCTCTTTATTAAGTGGTGGAGAGCTTCAAAAACTTGTTGTTGGGGCTACTTTGCTTAGAGATGCTGATGTATATATATTTGATGAGCCTACAAGTTTTCTTGATATTAGAGAAAGATTAAAAGTTTTAATGGCTCTAGATAGGCTTCTGCCTAGAAAAAGCTACATCTTTATTGTAGATCACGACCTTATGTTTCTAGACTATATAGCTGATCTCATTGTTGTAGCTTTTGGTATTTCTGGGTCATATGGAATGTTCTCAAAAGTATACTCTGCAAAAGCTGGTATAGACTACTATTTAAAAGGCTTTCTACCCTCTGAGAATATGAGGATTAGAGATGAAGAGGTGACTTTTAAACTTCACGAGGTTAGAGAAGACAGATATATAGCAAAATCTAGCGATGTTATCTTCACATGGGGTGATATAGTTAAGAAGTTAAATGGATTTACATTAACTATCGAATCTGGTCAAGCATATAAAGGTGAGGTAATAGGTATTGTTGGTCCAAATGCTATAGGAAAAACAACATTTATTAGAATTCTCGCTGGTCAAATCGAGCCTGACTCTGGATATACAACATCTACAGCGTTTAGAATAAGCTACAAGCCTCAGTATCTTGATAGAAGGATAGAGGGCTGTGTATCTGTTGAAGAATGTTTAAAGAGCGTTAATAGTGATGCTTTGAAGGAGGATAACTGGCTATTTATAGATGTTATTAAGAGGCTTAAAATTGATAGACTGTTTAACAAGGATCTCGATTCATTGAGTGGTGGAGAGCTTCAGAAATTCTATATAGCATATACATTGATAAGAGATGCAGATATATATCTTTTAGATGAACCTTCATCGCATATCGATGTAGAAGACCAGCTATCTGTTGCAAGGGTAATAAAAAGAATTGCTAGATTAAGAAAAACCCCTATCTTTGTTATAGACCACAATCTTCTACTTATAGACTACTCTATAGATAGACTTATGGTATTTAGTGGAACACCTGGTAGAGAAGGACATGGAAATTCACCAGATTCTGTTGCTAAGGCTTTAAATAGCTTCTTAAAATCTATGAATATAACAATGAGAAGAGATCCAGAGAGTGGAAGACCTAGAATAAATAAACCTGATAGCTATCTAGATAGACAGCAAAAGACTCTTGGACAATACTTCTATATAGAGTAAATAATATATTGAAGATTAAATCAATTTTCAGTTATGTTTGTAAAGATTTAGTTAATAAGGATTATACTTATAATTCTCAGTTAAAATAGATAGCTTTATAGTTTTACAAACCCAACTTAAGCTATCTGGAGGTGTATCCAATGGCAGAAAAGGCAAAGACAACAATATCAGTTATAAAAGCTGATATAGGGTCTCTAGCTGGTCACCATGTAGTTCACCCAGATACTATGGCAGCTGCAGCTAAGGTCTTAGCAGAGGCTAAGAGCAAGGGTATAATAGTTGATTACTATGTAACGCATGCTGGAGATGATCTAGAGCTTATAATGACCCATAGAAAAGGTGTCGATGCTCCAGAGATACATGAAACTGCATGGAATGCATTTAGAGAGGCTGCAAAGGTTGCTAAAGAGCTTGGTCTATATGCAGCTGGCCAAGATCTTTTAACAGATGCCTTCTCAGGTAATGTTAGAGGTTTAGGTCCTTCAGCTGCTGAGATGGAGTTTGTTGAGAGGCCTGCTGAACCTGTTATAGTGTTTATGGCTGATAAAACTGAGCCTGGAGCCTTTAACCTACCACTTTTCAGAGTATTTAGCAGATCCATTTACAACAGCTGGACTTGTAATAGATCCAAAACTTCATGATGGATTTAAATTTGAGATATATGATGTTATGGCTGGTAAATATGTTATTATGAATTCACCTGAAGAGCTTTACGATATATTAGCGCTTATCGGAACCCCTGGTAGATTTGTTGTGAGAAGAATCTATAGAAAGAGTGATAATGAGATAGGAGCAGTTGTTGCTGTTGAGAGGCTAAATCTAATTGCTGGTCAATATGTTGGTAAAGACGATCCCGTAGCTATAGTTCGTGCACAATCAGGATTTCCAGCAGTTGGTGAGGTTTTAGAGCCATTCGCATTTCCACATCTTGTTGCAGGGTGGATGAGAGGAAGCCACTTTGGACCGCTAATGCCTGTGAGTCAGCGTAATGCAAGATGTACAAGATTTGATGGACCGCCTAGAGTAGTTGCCTTAGGGTTCCAGATAAAGAATGCTAGATTGATAGGACCTGCTGATCTATTTGATGACCCAGCATTTGATGAGGCTAGAAGAACAGCACAGGTTATAGCTGAGTATATGAGGAGACATGGCCCATTCATGCCACATAGACTAGGACCTGAAGAGATGGAGTATACAACGCTACCAGCTGTTCTACAGAAGCTTCAGAATAGATTTATGGAGTCAAGGCTATATGAGGTTAAAGGGCCTAAGGTAAAGACAGAGCTCTTGCATGAGTAGATAAATATATAAATCAATCAATTAAATATATTTTTTCTAAACAATATATCTCTTGGTGTATCTACTTGAAGACTCCTGTACTCGCAATAAATTTTAAAACATATAACACATCTTTTGGTGCTAAAGCATTAGAGATAGCTAGATATGCTGAAAGAGCTGCTAGAGAATATGGTATAGAGGTTATAGTTATCCCACCAGCTACAGAGATTAGAGCATTGGTTGAATCTCTATCTATACCTGTATATGCACAGCATGCAGATCCATATGAATTTGGAGCATATACAGGCTGGCTACCAATTGTAGCTTTGAAAGACATGGGCGTCAAAGGTATACTTATAAATCATAGTGAACATAGATTAAAACTTGATGAGATTGTTACCTTGGTAGAGAAGGCAAAGAAATACAATCTTGAATCTCTAGTATGTGCAGATACACCCATAGCGGCAGCAGCTGTATCAGCTATAAAGCCTACAGCTATAGCTGTTGAACCTCCAGAACTTATAGGAACAGGTATAGCTGTATCTAAAGCAAAGCCAGAGATAATAACAAATACTGTTGAAAGGGTTAGAGAGGTAAATAGAGATGTTATAATATTAACAGGTGCAGGGATATCTACAGCTGATGATGTTGAGGCTGCGATAAGGCTTGGAACAGCAGGTGTTTTAGTGGCTTCAGCAATAATGAAGGCCCAGAACCCAGAAAAAGTAATTATGGATATGGCTTTAGCAGCTGCTAAGACATATAAAAAATAACAATATTTTGTTAAAAGATAGAGACCTAGCTATAAATCTAGATATTTTTCATAAATATCCATATATCACCATTTTTAATATATTTCAGATGTTTTAGTATAGCGATTTATCTTATTAGAATCTTCCCTTCGATAAAACCCTAGCGCTAATTATTAATGGATGCCAAACTGGTGACGTTGATGGTGTGTATCCTATGTCTAGAAAGAATAGATCTTCTATAGTCATATTATTTGTTATTGCAGCTGCTATTACATCTATGTAGCCTGCTACCGAATGGTCCCATCCAACTATCTGTGCACCGATTATTTTACCTGTAGACTGCTCTATAATAAGCTTAACATATACATCTACAGCTCCTGGAAAATAATGTGCTTTAGTTCTAGCTTTGATAACCCTGCCCTCAACTTTTATACCGTTTTCCATAGCTTCTTTTGTATTTAGCCCTGTTTTAGCTATATACATATTGAAGAACCGTGTTACAACTGTCCCGATAACTCCTGGAAATCTTATAGATCTTTTTCTAATTGTATTTGCTCCAGCTACTTGACCTTCTTTATTAGCATATGTTGCTAGTGGTATCCATGTATTCTTTTTAAGGATTCTATGGAATTTCTCAGCTACATCACCAGCAGCATATATATCCTCTATATTTGTCTCCATGTATTCGTTGACATATATAGCACCTGTTACACCAGGCTTTATACCTGCTTTCAACGCAATTTCTATATTTGGCTTTACACCAGTTGCAAGAATGACTGCATCAACATTATAGCTATCTCTATTAGTAGCTATATATCTAACTCTATCTCCACCACCTATCTCCACCAAACTTTCATTTAAATGGAGCTCAACACCTTTAGATACAACATCTCTAGCAACTACCTCACCCATATCGCTATCTAGAGTTAGTGGTAAAAGCTGGTTCTCTTTCTCTATAAGAATCACCTTTTTACCTAAGCTTAGAAGAGCTTCAGCCATTTCGATACCTAGATAGCTACCACCAACAATAGCAACGCTATTAGCATTCTCTAAAGCTCTTTTAATATCCTCTACATATGCTGGATGTCTTAAAGATACCACACCCTTTAAATCAACACCTGGAATCCTTGGAATAGATGGTATAGCACCTGTAGCAATTACAAGTCTATCCCAGCTAAGTCTATCAATAAAGCCATTTCTATCTATATAAACAACTCTTTTACCAACATCAACATCAACAACTTTGGTGTTTATATATACCTTCACCCCTCTTTCTTTCTCAAACCTTTCAGCAGTATACATAGCCATATCATCTCTACCTTTGACAATACCAGCTATAGCATAGGGTATAGCACAAGGTGCATGGGTAATCATATCAGATGCTTCCACCAATACAACATCAGCACTAGGGTCAAACCTTTTAGCACGAGCAGCAGCTGAAGCTCCAGCAGCACCACCACCAACTATAACAACCCTAACCATTATAAAACCACCTATAGAGCCTATATCTATCAACACAATTTAAATCTTATCTAAATGAACCACACATCTTTAAATCTTTAATAGATAGTAATTTCTGCCTGCATTGCCACTAAATTAATTGTCAAAAGGTGTGAATTTAAAATATAGTTCTAATATATAGTAAATGTGGTGTAAAAAATGTCGAGAAGATGTGGAGCTAAAAGATCGAAAGAAGAGAAAAAGAAGGAAGAGAAAGAAAAACAATAAATACGTTATTTAATTAAATTCAACTCTATTTTTATTCAATTCTTATTTAACTCAGTTGAAACCGGGTTAATTCATCTATAATCCTTTGGGTAACTCCTCATCATCGATATAGCAAAGTTTATATCTCTTCTCTCTATTTAAGTTAATAAGTGTGTGGTTATGCCTCTAGCCATCGGTAATGTTGTTAATAGCCTTATCAACTCTGGTTTTCTTATTGAGAAAGATTTTGAGATTAGGCTTATACTTACTTCTATTCTTGCTAGAGGTCATATTCTTTTAGAGGGTGTTCCAGGGGTTGCTAAAACCTCTATGGCTAAAGCTATCGCTAAGCTTCTTGGTCTTGAGTTTAAACGTATTCAAATGACACCTGATCTACTTCCCATGGATATTATAGGGTTTTATATGTATGACCAGAAAATTGGTGGTTTTGTGTTTAAGAAAGGACCTATTTTCACAAATATTCTTCTTGTTGATGAAATAAATAGAGCTTCTCCAAGAACACAGTCAGCTTTACTTGAAGCTATGCAGGAGAGACAGGTAACCGTTGAGGGTGTTACATATAGACTTGAAGAACCTTTTATTGTTATTGCTACTCAGAATCCTATTGAGATGGAGGGCGTTTTTCCTCTACCTGAAGCACAGCTAGATAGATTTCTTTTAAAGATTGTTACAGGGTATCCATCTACAAAAGGATTCAAAGAGTTAATCAAATATATAGATAGGATTGAAGTTGGTATAGAAGAGCTAAAGCCTGTCTTATCAAAAGAAGATATTTTAAAAGCTATAGACGAGGTTAAAAGTGTTAGAGTTGATGATTCTGTAATAGACTATATAGCATCTATTGTCGAGGCTACTAGAAGCCACCCAGCTGTAAAGCTTGGTGCCTCACCTAGAGCTGGTATAGCTCTTCTTAGAGTTGCAAGAGCATGGGCATATATAGATGGTAGAGGATATGTTATACCAGATGATGTTAAAGCTGTAGCGAGAGCTGTGTTAAACCATAGAATAATTCTTAGACCAGAATATGAAGTTGAGGGGGTAACAGCTGAGAAGGTTATAGACGATATACTTGTAAAGGTTGCGGTGCCAAAGCCTTGAAGACAGCTATATTGGCTCTAACAATATTTCTTTCAATGACAATATTTCTAGATATATATGCACAGCAACAATCTATATCTAGACACACACCTGGGTTTCCATATAACCAGATAGAAATAGATAAAGAGATTCTAGATATGCTTCTAAACATAACCTCTAATATGAATATGAGTGTATTTAGTGAAGCTGATATCAATGAGCTTTACAGATCTATAGACAATATATCAAAAGGTGTAAAGGATATAGATATTGGTTTATATGAAGATTTAGAAGGTTTGAAGAGTCTCATCAATACATACAACCTTAGTGAGTTAGAGGCTATAGATAAGCTTTATAAAGATATAGAAAACGAGGATTTAAGAAACATTCTTAAAGATGTTGTATCAAGTTATAGGGTGGATAGATATGTTTCTTCAAATGATATAGAGAATCTATATAGAGTTGTTATTGAGATGTATAGAAGGGGGCTGCTAGATAAAGGTGATGTTCTTAAGGCTTTAGAGATTCTATTTAGAATTTCAAATAATTTAAACTATGGTGGTTTAACAGATAAGATAGGTATTGAGAGAGTTAATATTGTTAAAGAGATTATAGATAGGGTTATAGATTTTCAAAACCCTATGAGATACTCTAATGTAGCGGAGATAAGTATTGGTGAAGAGATCAGAGAGTCTAGTGTGAAGGGCTTCAACATACCGTTGCTATATCCCATACTACCTAGCCTAGATTATTTAAAAGATATAGCAGTTATAGTAGGGATAGCTATGTTAGCTATAGTAACAGCTATTTCTATGCATAGGTTGTGGAGATATATAGAAAAGCTTATCATTAGATATATAGCTTTAAGAAACATGTCTAAAGCTTTAAATAGATATGTCGATGGGTTTAGAAAAAGCGTGGTTAATTATTGGCTTGCTATAGAGTTTATTGAGAAGAGATACGGTTTAGTTAAAGGTGTTTGGATGACCCATAGAGAGTATCTAGATAGGGTTAGAAAGTCTATTGCAGGTAATGTTGTAGATCTATTTAGCAGACTTACTATGATTTATGAAGTTGCTAGATTTGGTGGTGTAGAGGACGAGTCTCTAGATAGAGAAAGTGAATATATATTGAAGAGCCTTGGTGAAGAAATTTGATGAGAATAGCACTCAATGTAGCTCCTAGAATTGTTTTAATTGTTATTTTCTGGAGCTATATAGATTCTCTATATAGATATATATCATCATCTATATTATCTTTAGACCTAGATATATATATCATTGCTAGACTTTTAATAGCTATAGCTTCTCTAGCTTCATTGACTATAGCTATATTGTTTTTAAATAGCTTTGCATTAGCATTTACACTTTTTCTAGCTATTTTAAATAGGGATCTAATACCATCGATAAATATTTTACTGTATTTTGTTGCTATTGGGGCATTGCTTATAGTAGATAATGTTAAAACATATTATAGATATGGTCAAGAAAGATATGTTAAGGTAAAAGCTAGAGATGTTTTGATGGGGGCTACAATTCTTGTATCACTATTTGGATTAGTTATTATATTTCCTTCTGCAACATCTTATCTCTATATCAATAGACTTCTAGATTTTGCATTAAATCTTAATNTAAACAGCTTTGCAAAATCTATTGTCAGCAACCCTTTGTTTCTACTAGCTATATCTATAGCTATAGGCTTAGCTATCTATAGAGGTATATCAACAGCTTTCGAGGTTTTAACAATATATTTATTTCCATCTAAAAACAGTGGTTTAAGGACCCTTCTCAATAGAGATGATATAGATATATTCTTTAAACCTCCTTTTAAAACGTTGATAAGCATTATAATAGCTAGTGCTATTGCACCAATTCTATATATAGCTATAGCTGATGTTCTTCTATATAAATTTCTAGAATTTATATCTCTACAGATATATATGGACATGGCTTTGAAGAGCTTTATAGCAATGATAATATTTATTGCTGTGGCTTTTATAATAAGTAGGTTTGAGATAAATATAGAGTTTAACCCAAAGCCTATTCTAGTCGCATCTATTGCAATACTTGTAGCTCTCTATATAGCAGGGGTCTTTGTATCTTTTGAGAAAACAGGTAACATTATATCATCTCTTGTCTCACCTGATATAACATATATAACATCTAAAGCTATTGATATCTATAGAGAGTACTATGCAATGTTTATCTTATTTATAGATCTTATTCCAAAACTTTTTGGTGTTGCTCCATGACAGGTAGAAGTGGGTTTATATCGGCTTTACGTAGATATATCTATTTAATATATTTATCTCTTGGATTACTTCTAACATCGCTAGCTATATTATTTATGGTTTGGTCTATAGGCTATATGGAGAGAGCATTTATAGCAACATCTCTCATTACACTTCTTATAGGATTTACACTACTTTCATCGGGTCTCTATCTCCTAAGGCTTTCAGCATATATCTATGCAAGTGAAAAGGGTGTGTAGTGCTGATATCTCTTAGAGAATATAAAGTCGTAACAACATCTTTAACGGTTCTACTAGTGATAGTTGTATTAATTGCACTTGCAGAAAAAGGCCCACCATCTATTGCTATATATAGAGGTGCTTCTCCATATAATACAGGGTCTATAGGCACATATAACCTATACACAATGATTAGAAATAGATATCCATATACATCAATCATAAAATTGTATAGTGAATTAGAAAAGCTTTTTTCAAAACCTAATAGATGTTTATTTATATCAATATCTCCTGAGAAGCCCTATAGCCTAAACGATGCAGCAACTATATTAAGTGCTTTAGATAGATGTAGCTATCCAGCTATTATAGTTGCTGATGAGAGAAACACATCGAATGTTTTCCTCAAATCTATAGGCTCATCTATAGAGGTTATAGGCAATGTTATACAAGATTCTAAAGGATCTATATACCCATTAGCAATATTTACACTTACACCTATATCTAATATAAATAAAACATATATCTTTAGACTAGACATAGCATCTGGTATAGCTATAAACAATAGTAATGCAAAGGTTATAGGCTATATATCTGAATCTATGCAAAATATATCATCTATTGTTGCTGCTTATGAAGAGGTTGATAGATTTAATAAAACTTTTAGGGTTGTTGTTATTGGTGATGGATCAATATTTCTAAACCAGGTTATTAGGGGATACAGCAATGTTGTAGAAAGCGATGTTCTATCTAGCTATAACCCATATAGAGAATTTGCCATGGATTTAATTGATGTTTTGTGTGGATATGACTTAAGCTGTGTGGTATTTATTGATGGTACAAGGTATCTAGAGATTCCATTAGAATCTATACAGCTTAGCCAACACTCTGAGATTATTTTGTATACAGATATATTAAATATTGTAGTTGCTTATATACTCAAGGTTATTCATCCATCTACATGGCTTCCCCTAGCTTTATCATCTATAGACATGTTTTTTGGATCTATATCAAGTAGCTTTATAGCCTCTATGCTAGTTTCATCTATTGGTTTATCCTTAATATATCTCTATATCTCATCTAGGTTTTCTCCAATAAAGGACTATAGACTTGCTGAGGTAAATGAGGTTGAATATTTTATAACTGCAGATATTAGAAATGCTATTGTGCGTAGATCTATATCTCTAGATAGAAATGACTATGTAAAGCTATTTTCAATTGTTGATACAGTTGTTAGATCTCTATATGGATGTAGCCTATGTAGCTCTGAAGCTATAGAGTATATTGCTAAAGCTTTGAACTCTTATAGAGATTCTAAGAGGTTTGTAGATAGAATGTGTAGGCTTTATAGAAAGGCTAGCAAAGGTGGTTTTCTGCCAATTGTATTGTCATGGCATAGAGCTACATCTAAAGCTATTAGAGAGTGTGAAAATGTTTTGAGGGCTTTAGGTATATCTCTTATGGAGGAGAAGGGCTTTGAATACAAGCTTTTAACTATCTAGTGGTTTCTATGAGCATGGTTGACGTCTCTGGTATTAGAATGACTTTTAGAGCTAAGGCATTTATTTTATTGATAGCTTTGTTCTTTGTATTTGGACTTGTTATTGATAGAGCCTTTCTATCTTTTTCTATAGCTCTAATAGTTTTTCTAGCATGTGTTAGAGGCTATGTTGCATTGGCTTTAGGAGCTGTTATGAGGTTTGGAATAGATATGCCAAGTCCTATAGCTGTTGATGGTAGCTATATAGATGTGGATATAGCTATAAGAAACAATATGTTTATTCCAGTTGCATTTCTAGAGATATCTATCGACTATTCACCATTTATAAAACTTGCTGAGGGTTCTAAAGCTCTACTGCTTTTCATTCCATCTAAAAGCTATATAGTTGTTAAACTAAGGTTTTTAGCAAGAGTCGGTACACATTATATAGGTCCTTTAAATGCTGTTGTTAGGGATCCTCTAGGGCTTTTTAGAAGTATCGATGTTTCTATTGGTTGTAGAAGTTATGTAAAGGTTTTTCCAAAGGTTTCTGAAGCTGAGGTTAGAAAGCTTCTTCTATATACAAGGGCAAGCGGATTGGTTAGATCTAGGCAGAGGGGATCAGGTGTCGAGTTTCACTCTCTTAGAGAGTATAGAGAAGGTGATGATATGAGAAGAATAGACTGGAAACATTTCTCAGCGCTACAGAGGCTATTTGTTAAGGATATGGAGAGAGAGACTATGAGCTATATAGTTTTTGTTGTTGATGCTACAAAGGATATGCTTTCAGGTGTATATGGATATACACCTCTTGATCACTGTTCAAGAATTGTAGCAAGTATAGCTAGGTATCTAGCTCTTAGAGGAGATAACATAATGCTTATCATATATAGCGAAGCTGATTTAATATATACACAGAGATTTGTTAAAGGGGCTAAGGGCTTTAATGTAATATCTAGCATTCTGAGTAGTATAGATTTCTCAAAATATGTAGAGAAAAACACGAAATATTCAAGACCATCAGCAATTACAGCAGCTATAAATAGCGTTATATCGTCTATACCTAGAGAAAGAGTACTTGTATTTATATTTACATCATCTGGTGATGAAAGCTATAAAGAAGCTCTTCTAAGAAACATCGAAAAACTAAAAACAATGAAATGCAATATATATGTTGTCATGCCAATAACAACAGCTTTTGAGGTTAAAGGCCTTGAACCATGGCAACAAGCAATTTACCGTGTAAAGGTTTTTGATGATATGAAGAAAGAGCTAGAATTTGTTAAAAAGCTTAGAAGATATGGTGTAAATGTAGTTGCAACAGGCCCTAAACATATCCCACAAACAGTTATATCTATTGTAGAGCAGTATAGAACATAAATTGCTTTATTTTACTCTATTCCAAAACTTGGTTCCTAACCAAAACCATTGCTTTACATTTTACTCGAAATAAAACATAGTAAAATTAACTCTTTTCTATATTTAAATACAGAGCTTTAATTATAAATGTTTTATTTAAAGTTTATAACTTTCGCACCGAAAGATATATTCGGTGTGAAAGCTTGCTTTTTGATCCAAGGCCAAAGACATGTAAAAAAGATCTATATAATTTTAACGACGAGCTTAACTCTCTTATAAAGTTTTTCAGCAAGTCTCTAACTATAGTTACGGGTTTAAGGAGAACTGGTAAGACTTCTCTTGTTTTAACAGCATTAGAGGAGAGTGCTATGCCCTACATCTATATTGATTTAAGAGAAGGGGTATCTAGCTATAGAGATCTTTATATAGTTATATCTAAAAGTTTTGAGAGATTTGCTTCAAAATTTTCAAAGAGGGATATTCTATGGAGCTACATTGTAAAGGGTTTAAAAAGTATTAAAGGTGTTTCTATAGCTGGTTTTGAAATATCTTTTAGCTGGGGTAGAGATAGAGTTTTGCTAACTGAGTTGTTTGAGGTATTGGATAACGCTGCTGAAAGAGCTAATACAAAAATTGTTGTTGTATTTGATGAGGTTCAGAAGATCCGTGGATCTATATCAGAAATTCTCTATAGCTCTATTGCACATTCATATGATTTTCATAGAAATATTTCTTTTGTTTTAACAGGTTCTGAAATGGGTCTACTATACAATGTTGTTATGAATCCAAAAAGCCCTCTTTATGGAAGAGTTTTTATGGAGGTTAAAACACGTAGGTTAAATGCTGAAGAATCTAGAGATTTTCTCTTAACAGGTTTTAGGGAGGTGAATATGCATGTTTCTTTTAACGAGATCGACCTTGTTGTTGATGAACTTGATGGTATTATTGGATGGCTTACATACTATGGCTATTTAAAGATCAATGGTGTTGAGAATCTAGAAACCATTAAAGAAAACAGACTATAGAGATGGCTAAAACAGAGATAGAGAACTTTCTTAGATTTAGAGTTAGTAAAAGGTATAGAGTAGTGCTAAAGCTTCTTGCAAAAGGATATAGAGAGTGGGGATTGTTAAAGAAAGAGCTTGAGAAGTATGAAGGGAGGGAGATAAGCGATAGAGTTCTACATGATATTTTAAAAACACTTAAGATACATAGTATAATAGATGAAAATAACAATTTTCTAGATCCTATCATAAAAGACGCTGTTGCTGAGCTGTAAACAGCTAGATATCTGCAACTCTTTTATTTCTTCGGCTATATTTAATAAATGTTTTAAATTTTTCTATTTATCTATTTCTATAGAGTTAACTATGTTTTTGATTTAGCTTATTTATTTGGTTTGATTCGATATTAGCCATGGGTATTATCCAGATATTACACAGATATTACTTTTACTTACGATTCTCCCTCTCTAGAGATATGTTGCTAGTGTGTATAACTCTAGAGTGTGTTGTATATATGTTGCAAGGTGTTATATGTGCAGCAGCTTGAGTCTCTTTTAGAGGAGTATCTATCTGGGTTTGAATGGGCTGTTAAGGATAATGCTAATGTACCTAAAGCTGTAAGTGGTCTGCTTTCACATGTACTTGGCTCTGCTATATATAGCGAGGCTATGAGGGTTCTTCCAAGAGATGCTGTAAAGCTTCATGAAGATGGATGGATATATATCTATAAGTTGAGAGATGGCTCTATAACAAGGCCTTATTGTGGAGGCTTGGATTCTAGACCTATTGTTGAAAGCGGACTTAGAACTGTAACTGTTGTTTCAAAGCCTCCTAAGCATCTTGATTCAGCTGTTGACCAGCTTGTTAATGCAACTTATATGTTTAGCCATGAGAGAACAGGTGCTGTTGGTCTCTATGGTGTAGATGTTGTTTTATCTCCATTTGTATCTAGAGATAGACTTGAGTATAGAGGTGTTAAGCAGAATATACAGAGATTTATATATAATCTTAACTATCCTCTTAAATCTGGNCAAAGCCCATTTACAAATATAGTTTTTGCNTTTAGCAATAAATTCTATAGATCTATGCCTGTAGCCTCTAGCGATAAAAGGTTTAGATTTATNGTNGATGTCTATGATAGCTATGTTGAGGAGATTAGAAAGGTTATAAAGGCATTTATAGAGGTTTTTAGCGAAGGTGATGCTATTGGACAGCCATTTACATTCCCCATACCAACATCTATTGTTAATAGCGATTTCGAGAGGTTTCTTAGAGAAGATGAAGAGCTATGGAATATGTTTTGGGGGATGGTTGCAAAAACAGGGCAGATGTATTTCTTAAACGGCTATAGACATAAAGCTGAAGATCTATTTAGCTTTTGCTGTAGACTTTTAAGCGATATGTCAAGGGTTAGAGAGGTTCTTCACCAAGCTAAAGGTGTTTGGGATATGCCACCATCTGTTGGCTCTGTAAATGTCGTTGTTGTTAATCTTCCAAGACTTGCAATGATTGCTAGAACAAGTGATGATAATGTTATGTGGGATAAGCTTGACGAGCTTTTAGAGATCTCTAGAAAAACCCTTATGTGGTTTAGATCTATGTATATGAAGCTGTTCTCAGAGGGTTTATATCCAATGACTAGAGAGTATATAGATGCTGTTAACCCATTTAAATTCTACTACAACACTATTGGGTTGATAGGGCTAGCAGAGTATGCATCTATAATGCTTGGAGATCCATATCTATGGCTAAGAGCATCACCCTCAATAATACCACAGATCATAAAGCTTTACAGCGATGTTCTAAACCATGTAGACTCAAGGCTGAAAGAGTTTGAAGACTATGACAATGTTCTATACAATGTTGAAGAGGTTCCTGGTGAAACACTTGGTGTAAAACTTGCATGGAAGGATATAGCATTTGCTAAAGAGCTAACAAAATCAGAAGACCTCTCAATATATATACCTGTAGGCGATGTAGATGGTAGAAAAGCACCGTTCTATACAAACCAGCTATCACCACCATATACAACACTTCACCTGAAACACCAGCTAGATATAGAGTCCCAGTGCCAGAAGCTATTCACAGGTGGTGTTATAAAGCACATATTTATAGATAGAGAACTTGAGTCAAACACAATAGCAAGGTTTATAACAAGAACTCTAAAGAATAGCGACATAGTATACATATCTATAACACCAACAATAGCCATATGCCCGTCATGCGGATTCAAAGCAATTGGAAAAGTAGTGAAATGTCCAAGCTGTGGAACAGCTATAGATCTATGGAGCAGGATAGTAGGGTACTACAGACCTATAAAATCATGGAACAGCGGAAGAATAGCAGAGTTTAACCTAAGAAGAGATATGTCAAAAGAAATAGAAGATATAGCAAAGTAAATTAATGGTATATCAACCTCTATATTCTCCACAATTTAAATCAATTTTATATAGATGTTATATCTCTAGCTTTTAATCTATAATTCATAGTAATGCGGATTACCGTGAAAATGGCACAGCTGCTATAATCTCAACACCTGCGGTAACATCAGCATCATTAGTATTACCATCGCTTCTATATGGATCTTGAAATGCTACAGCTATCCAATATTTGCCTGGTCCAGGCATAGGTACATAAACCGTTTGAGATATTTTAACATAGTAATTATCTTTCTCAAAATCTTTTATAAGAGTCTTGTGGTAATTGCATATCTCTTGATATCTATACTCTCTAACTATATACTCATCGCCATTTTCATCGATTACTAAAATTCTTATAATCCAATCTGTTCTATCATTATCGCTAAGCTGATCAATATCTGGATATGAATTATCGTGGAGAAATATATTAATGTGAAGCATTATACCAGAATATATAGAGCCATCAATAGAGCCGTCACTAGATCCTAGTGCTCTACCTATATTATTAAGCTTTAGAACCAATGGAACTGTGCTCCAGTCATTTAAATCGTCATTTCCATAGAAATCATTTTTTCTATTTCTACTTCCATAGTATGCATCTTCAGTTATGAAAACTATATCTATAAGATTGTTTCCATCAAAGTCACCTACAAAGAGATATGGATAGTAGCTTGTCTCCCCACTTGGTGAATTATCTGAAGCTTGTCTCTGAAAATATGCAGCATAACTCGCATAACCATCTAGATATAACCTTAAATTAAGGCTGGATTCTGTTGATCCATAGTACCATGGACCTAGAGCAGATAGACTTGCACCATTGCAAGAATTGGCATTAGTAGAAGAACAGGCTATAGTGTTACCATCTTTTAATATCTTTATAGTACCTGTAAAGTTGTTAATTAGTAGTCTAAAACCATTTCCAGATAACGTAATCTGCTTTGTACCAAAGGTTATCTTCTCCCCTGGGAAAGCTGGTCCATTTATTATTATAGTGAATCTAGGTGGCGTTTCTAAACCCTTGCTCTTCTCAATTATCCAGCTAGGGTCATAGCCTATAT
>Ga0065719_106676_pt1 | contig 18913 bp, 21 predicted proteins | sample GBSCel85sediment_FD_59106 | JGI IMG/M metagenome (GOLD analysis project Ga0065719, IMG submission 59106) | Hot spring sediment microbial communities from Great Boiling Spring, Nevada - Cellulolytic enrichment CS 85C v3 (version 3) | ecosystem: Environmental > Aquatic > Thermal springs > Hot... | reverse complement strand
GATAATGTGGAGTTAGAGGTTGAGTTAATAAAGCCTGTTGCATTAGAGGAGGGATTGAGGTTTGCTATAAGAGAGGGTGGAAGGACAGTTGGAGCAGGAGTTGTTACAAAAATTTTAGAATAAAAGAGGTTTTAGATTATGGCTAAAAAGGGTGAAGCAAGAATAATTATTCATCTTCAATGTACTGAATGTAAAAGAATTAATTATACAACTACAAAAAATAGACGTAATACTCCTGATAGATTGGAGTTAAGAAAATATTGTCCATGGGAAAAAAGGCATACAGTTCACAGAGAGGTTAAAAAATAAGGTAGGCCAGTAGCTCAAGTTGGCAGAGCATCGGACTCCAAATCCGAAGGTTGGGGGTTCAAGTCCCTCCTGGCCTGCCATTTTAATTATTTAAGATTGAGAAGATATGAAAGCTAAAGAAATAGCAAAAGATAAAATAATTAAAGAAAAAGAAGGAAATTTAATATCAAAGGGTGTAAAATTTTTAGAAGAGGTTAAAATAGAAGCCAAAAAAATTACTTGGCCTCCTAAAAAGCAAGTAATACTTAGTGTTTTAATGATTATGTTTTTTAGCATAATTATAGGAGCTTATTTAGGTTTATTAGATATAATTTATAATGCGCTAATTTCATTTTTGGTAAGATAAGATGAGCAAAATTTGGTATTCTGTTCAAGTTTGGTCAGGTTTAGAGGAAGATATTAAACAAAAAGTGGAAAAATTATTGGAAGAAAAAGGGAAAGGAAAAAGTAGAAAAGATTTTTGTTCCGCCTCCAAAAGAAATAGAGATAGTTTTTTCTCCAGAAAAACAGGTTACCCAAAGATTTTATTCAGGATATTTTTTGATTTATGGAGAACTTGATGAAGCTCTTAAAGAAGAAATAAAAAAGATAAAAGGAGTTATTGATATAATAGGAGGAGATAAATTATATATTTTTAGAAGTGAAGAAGTAGAAAGACTTATTTCTCAGCTTGTGGTTGAAGAAATTAAACCTAAACCAAGATATCAATTTATGCAAGGAGATAGAGTTAGGATTACAGAGGGACCCTTTGCTAATTTTATAGGTATAGTTGATGAGGTAAAGCCTGAAAAAGGTAAAGTAAAAGTTTTAGTGAGTATTTTTGGTAGAGAAACTCCTGTGGAAATAGAATTTGCCTATTTACAGAAGATTTAAGGAGGGATAAAAGAATATGGCTAAAAAAGTTATAGCACAGGTAAAATTACAACTTCCTGCAGGTCAGGCAACTCCTGCGCCACCAGTTGGCCCTGCTTTGGGTCAGCATGGAGTTAATATAATGGAGTTTGTAAAAGCATTTAATGAAAAAACTCGTAATCAAGAAGGTATGATTATACCTGTAGTAATTACTATTTATGCTGATAGATCTTTCACTTTTGAGCTAAAAACACCTCCGGCATCAGTACTTTTAAAAAAGGCAGCTGGAATTGAGGTAGGTGCTCATAATCCAAAAAAAGAGGTAGTGGGGAAAATTACCAGAAAACAATTAGAGGAGATAGCAAAACTTAAAATGCAAGATCTTACCGCTTCATCCTTAGAAGCAGCTATGAAAACTATTGAAGGGACTGCTAAAAGTATGGGAATAGAAATTGTGGATTAGGAGAGGAGAAAATGGCTAGGAGAGGTAAAAAATATAGAGAAGCTTTAGCAAAGGTTGACAGAACTAAAAGATATACTTTTGAGGAAGCTGTTAAATTAGCGTTAGATACTTCTTATGCTAATTTTGATGAAACTGTAGAGGTAGCAGTTAATTTGGGTGTAGATCCTCGTCATGCAGATCAGATGGTAAGAGGTTCTGTAGTTTTACCTCATGGAACTGGTAAACCTGTTAAAGTTTTAGTTTTTGCAAAAGGAGAAAAGGCAAAAGAAGCTATGGAAGCAGGAGCAGATTATGTAGGAGATGAGGATTTAATACAGAAAATTCAAGAGGGATGGTTAGAATTTGATAAAGTGGTAGCAACTCCTGATATGATGCCTCAATTAGGTAAGATTGGTAAGATATTGGGACCTCGTGGACTTATGCCAAGCACCAAAACAGGAACAGTTACTTTTGATATAGCTAAAGCAGTTAAAGAAATAAAGGCAGGTAAAGTTGATTTTAAAGTGGATAGGGCAGGAGTAGTTCATGCGCCCGTTGGTAAAGTGTCTTTTGGTGAAAAGAAAATATTAGAAAATTTAGCTGCTTTTTTTGAAGCGCTTTTAAAAGCAAAACCTTCAGCAGCTAAAGGACAATATATAAGAGGAGTAACTATCTCTACTACTATGGGACCTGGCATAAAAGTAGACCCAAATGATGTGAGAAATTTAATACATAAGTATTCAGGAGATTAAATTGTTAAAAAATAAAAGCCCCATGAGAATCCTTCAAAAGTAAGGGTTACTCTTGGGGCCTAAGACAAGTAGGTGCCAGGTGAGGCTTAAATGGGGAAAAGTTTTTCCCAGCCTACTTAGAGGCGAAAGGGTACCCTTTCAAAAAAATTAGATGATATTTAAGGAGGTTAGCCTTGCTTACTCGAATGAGGAAACAGGAAATTGTTAAAAATTTAAAAGAAAAGTTTTTAAATTCTGAGGGTGTTTTTGTTACTTCATTTAGAAGATTTACAGTTGCAGAAAGTAACGAAATTAGAAAATTAATAAGAGAAAAGGGAGGGGAGTTTAGAGTTGTTAAAAATACCTTGATCAGATTAGCTTCACAAGAAACACCTGCTCAACCAATAAATGATTACATAGAAGGTCCAACAGCACTTGTTATTGCTTACAAAGATCCGGTTGAGATAGCAAAGGTTTTAAATAAATTTATAAAAGAGCATCCATCCTTACAATTAAAAGGTTTTGTAATACAGGGTAAAGGATTTGAAGCATCTGCTATAGAAGAACTTGTTAAACTTCCTCCAAAGGAAGTTTTACTTGCTCAATTTCTTGGTACTCTTCAAGCACCAATTGCTAATTTTATAGGTGTTCTTTCAGCTATTATTAGAAATTTTCTTTATGTACTTAAAGCTATTGAAGAAAAGAAAGCTAAAGGAGAATAAAACTTAAAAAGGAGGGATTGGAAATGCCAGTAACTAAAGAAGAGGTAATTGAATTTATTGCTAACATGAGTGTTTTGGAACTATCTCAATTTATTAAGGAACTTGAAGAAAAATTTGGAGTTACTGCAGCAGCACCAGTTGCAGCAGTAGCAGCAGTAGCTCCTCAGGCAGCTGCTGGTGAGGCAGCTCCTGCTGCTGAGGAAAAAACAGAATTTGATGTTATTCTTACTGATATTGGATCTAATAAAATTAATGTAATTAAGGTAGTAAGAGAGATTACCGGATTGGGATTAAAAGAGGCCAAGGAGTTAGTAGAATCTGTTCCTAAACCACTTAAGACAGGTGTTTCTAAAGAAGAAGCAGAAACTATTAAGAAAAAATTAGAAGAAGTNGGGGCAAAAGTAGAAATTAAATAACTTGTTTAATAAAAAATATTTTAAAAATTTAAGAAAAAATACAATAATAGGGTTCCCTTATGAAGATGGGGAACCCTATTCAAATTTTTAAAGGAGGGGGATTCTTAGATGTCCTATAATACTAATCAGAGACCCAAAATAAGAAAAAGTTTTGTAAAGGTCCAGCAAATTCATGATTTACCAGATCTTTTAAAAATTCCTAAGGAATCTTATCAGAAATTTTTACAAGCAAATACTCCTCCAGATAGAAGACAGGATGTAGGAATTCACAGATGTTTTTCTACAGTTTTTCCTATAAAAGATTATTCAGACATAGCTGTTTTAGAATATTTAGATTATAAAATCTTACCTCCAGAATATACGCCAGATGAAGCTAAAGAGAAAGGATTAACTTATGAAGCTCCAATGAAATTAAGAGTACGTTTAGTAACTTATGATCTTGATCCAGAAACCGGAGTTAAAAGCATAAAGGATATAAAAGAACAGGAAATATATTTTGGTACAATTCCTCTTATGACAGAAGATGGAAGATTTATTATAAATGGTACCGAAAGAGCTGTAGTTAATCAACTTCAGAGGTCTCCTGGAGTAATTTTTGAAAAGGATAAAACCCATGCTAAGGCTGGTAGATTAACTTATATTGGAAGAGTAATTCCTGTAAAAGGTTCTTGGTTAGATTTTATATATGATTATAGAGGGAGATTTTTGGTAAGGATTGATAAAAGGAAAAATATTCCTGCAACAGTATTTTTAAAAGCTATGGGATTATCAGAAGAGGAGATCCTTTCTTTATTTTATCCAACAGAAAAATATAGAATTTTAGAAGAGGGGGTAGAAAAGGAGTTAAATTATGAACTTTTAGCTGGGCAAAAAGCTCCTATAGATATTGTTCATCCAGAAACAGGGGAAGTTTTAGTAAAAAAAGGAAAAGTAATAAGTGCTGGAATAATTAAAAGATTGAAACAGTCAGGAATAAATGTTTTGAAATTTCCTGATGAAATATTAATTGGTAAATTCTGTGCCAAAGAAATTGTAGATAAAGAGACAGGAGAGGTATTACTTGAGGTAAATGAAGAAATTACTGAAGAAAAACTTAAATTACTAAGANNAAAAAACAATAAAAGAAGTAGAAGTTCTTTTTGTAGATGCCTATCGTTATTCTTCAGCTTTAAGAGATGCACTTAAAACTGATAAGGTAAAAAGTAAAGAAGAAGCTTTAATAGAAATTTTCAGAAAAATGAAACCTGCAAGTCCCGTAACTCCAGAAATAGCAGAAGCCTATTTTAGATCTTTATTTTTTGATCCGTTAACTTATGATCTCTCTGAAATTGGAAGATATAAAATAAATTTGAGACTGAATTTAGATCTTCCTATTACTCAGAGAACCTTAACCTTAGAAGATGTGATTGCAATTTTGAAAGAGCTAATTCGCATGAGAGAAAATGAGGAAGAAGGAGATGATATAGATAGTTTAGCTAATAGGAGGGTTAGATCTGTAGGTGAATTAGTGGAAAATCAGTTTTTAATTGGTTTAATGAGAATGGAAAGAATTATTAAAGAGAAGCTTCAACTTCAAGAGATAGAAACTTTAACCCCTGCAGAACTTATAAATAGTAAACCTGTTATGGCAGCAGTAAAAGAATTTTTTGCTCAAGGGCAATTATCTCAATTTATGGATCAAACTAATGTACTTTCTATGATTACTCATAAAAGGAGACTTTCTGCACTTGGACCAGGTGGTTTAACAAGAGAAAGAGCCGGTTTTGAAGTTAGAGATGTCCACCCCAGTCATTATGGAAGAATCTGTCCTATCGAGACTCCAGAAGGTCCAAATATTGGATTAATTGTTTCTCCAACTACTTATGCTCAGGTGAATCCTTATGGTTTTTTAGAAACTCCCTACAGATTAGTAAGAAATGGAAAGGTTACAAAACAGGTTATATATTTAAATGCTGCTGAAGAAAAAGACCTTATAATTGCTCAATCAACCATTAGAATTGATAAAGAAGGAAATATTTTAGATGAATATGTTCCAGCAAGGAAAAATGGAGAATTTATTATTGCTCATAGAGATGAAGTTGATTTAGTTGATTTATTTCCTGCTCAAATAGTAAGTGTTTCAACTTCGCTTATTCCGTTTTTAGAACATGATGATGCAAATAGAGCACTTATGGGTTCTAACATGCAAAGACAGGCTGTACCATTGCTTATTCCAAAAGCGCCTCTTATTGGTTCTGGAATGGAAAAATCAATTGCTTTAAATTCTGGATTCCTTTTAGTAGCTGAAAAAGATGGAGTTGTAGAAGATGTGGATAGTACAAGAATTGTAGTAAGATATGATAAAGAAGATGGCCTCTTACCAGAAATAAAAATTTACGAACTTATTAAATGGAGAAAATCAAATCAAAATACTACTTTCAATCAAAGACCTATTGTAAAACCAGGACAAAGGATAAAAAAGGGGGATATCTTAGCAGATGGACCATCTATGGATCACGGAGAGCTTGCTTTAGGTAAAGATGTACTTGTAGCTTTTATGCCTTGGAAAGGATATAATTTTGAGGATTCTATTATTATTTCAGAAAGATTGGTAAGAGATGATGTATTCACTTCTATACATATTGAAGAATTTGAATGTATAGCAAGGGAAACCAAATTAGGTAGAGAAGAAATAACAAGAGATCTCCCCAATGTAGGAGAAGAACTTATATCTAATTTAGATGAAAGTGGTATTATAAAAATTGGAAGTTTTGTAAAACCGGGAGATATTCTTGTAGGAAAAGTAACACCTAAAGGGGAAACTACTCTTACTCCTGAAGAAAAACTTTTAAGAGCTATTTTTGGAGAAAAAGCAAAGGATGTAAAAGATACTTCTTTAAGAGTTCCCGCTGGAATTGAGGGAATTGTAATAGATACTAAAGTTTTAACCAGAAAGGGTTTAGAAAAGGATATAAGAGCTAAACAAAAAGAAGACGAAGCAATAGCTAAATTATTAAGAAATCAAGCAGATATTTTAGAGATTTTAAAAAGAAGTCTGGTTACAAAACTTTCTCAGATTTTAGAGGGTGAGAAGGCGGTAAAAGATTTAGAAAAGGAAGGAGATATTTATATTAAAAAGAAAGAACCCTTTACTTTTAAACTCCTTGATTCAATTCCAGCACCTATACTTTCAAAATTAAAAGATGTTGTGCCTCCGTCTAAAAAAGAAATAGTTTCTGAATTATTAGAAGTGTATGAAAAAAGAAGAAAAGAAATCATTGAGGAGTATGAGGCTAAAATAAACAAAATTAAAAAGGGAGATGAACTTCCTCCTGGTGTTTTAAAAATTGTAAAAGTATATGTAGCTATGAAAAGAAAGCTTCAGCCAGGAGATAAAATGGCAGGAAGACATGGAAATAAAGGTGTTATTTCTAAGGTGGTTCCCATAGAGGATATGCCTTATCTTCCAGATGGGACTCCTGTAGATATGATACTTTCTCCTCTCGGAGTTCCTTCTCGTATGAATATAGGACAACTTTTAGAAACTCATTTAGGATGGGCTTGTAAAGAACTTGGGAAGAAACTTGCAAAGCTTGCACAAGATTATCAAGTAGAAAGTGTGAAAAGTCTCTTAAAAGAAATTTTTAGTGAAGACGAATATGAAAGATTAATTGAAGGTAAAAGTGATGAAGAGATAATAGAGTTAGCTAAAGGATTTATAGATGGTATTCCTGTTGCAACTCCTGTTTTTGCAGGTGCTAAAGAAGAGGAAATTAAAAAATGGTTAAAGCTTGCTGGTTTAGATCCAAGTGGAACAACTATACTTTACGATGGTATGACAGGAGAACCTTTTAAAGAGCCTGTTACAGTAGGGTATATGCATATGCTCAAACTTCACCATTTAGTAGATGACTAAAATTCATGCCCGTTCCACTGGTCCTTATTCTTTGATTACTCAACAGCCTCTTGGTGGAAAGTCTCAATTTGGTGGTCAAAGATTGGGAGAAATGGAAGTTTGGGCAATAGAAGCTTATGGAGCAGCTTATACCCTTCATGAATTTCTTACTGTCAAAAGTGATGATGTAGAAGGTAGAGCAAAAATGTATGAAAAATTGGTTAGAGGGAAAAACTTTTTAGAGGGAGGTATGCCTGAAAGTTTTAGAGTTTTAACTAAGGAATTGCAAGGGCTTTGCCTTGATATTGAATTAATAGAAGAATAAAGGGGGTGTTTTTAAAAATGAAAGAACTTTTAGCTATTTTAGAAAAACCAAAAGATCTAATGAAAATTAGAGCTATTAAAATAGGTATAGCCTCTCCAGAAAAAATAAGAGAATGGAGTTATGGAGAGGTAAAGAAGCCAGAAACTATAAATTATCGAACTTTAAAACCTGAAAAGGATGGATTATTTTGTGCAAAAATTTTTGGTCCTGTAAGAGATTTTGAATGTCTCTGTGGAAAATATAGAGGAATGAAGCATAGAGGAGTAATTTGTGAAAAATGTGGAGTCGAAGTTATTCAGAGTAAAGTTAGAAGAGAAAGAATGGGACATATAGAACTTGCAGCACCTGTTGCTCATATTTGGTATTTAAGAAGTATCCCAAGTAAAATTGGACTTTTACTTAATATGACGCTAAAAGAAGTAGAATCTATACTCTATTTGGAAAAATATGTAGTAATTGAAAGTGAAATAGATGAATATCCTAAAGGAACTATTTTAACTGAAGATAAATATTATGCTTTAAGCGAAATGTATGGAGACAAGATTGTTATCGATACAGGAGCAAAGGCTATATATGAATTATTAAAATCTCTTGATTTAGATAAATTAATTCAGGAAATAACTATAGAAATGCAAACTACACAAAGTGAAGCAAGAAGAAAGAAATTAGGAAAGCGTTTACAATTAGTAAAAGCATTTAAAAATTCTGGGAATAGACCTGAATGGATGATTTTAAAAGTTATTCCTGTCATTCCTCCTGAATTAAGACCTCTTGTTCCTTTAGAAGGAGGTAGATTTGCTACCTCAGATCTAAACGATCTTTACAGAAGAGTTATTAATCGTAATGTTAGACTTAAAAAACTTATAGACCTTGATGCTCCAGAGATAATTTTAAAAAATGAAAAAAGAATGCTTCAAGAAGCGGTGGATGCACTTTTTGATAATGGAAGAAGAGGTCGTCCTGTAACTGGTCCTAATAGAAGACCTTTAAAGAGTTTATCTGATGTTTTAAAAGGAAAACAGGGAAGATTTAGACAAAATCTACTTGGTAAAAGAGTTGATTTTTCAGGAAGATCGGTAATAGTTGCTGGTCCAGAATTAAGAATGCATCAATGTGGTCTTCCTAAAAAGATGGCATTAGAACTTTTTAAGCCTTACATATATGGATGGCTTGAAAGACAAGGATATGCCACAAATATAAAAACAGCCAAAAGACTTGTAGAAGAGGAGCACCCAGCTGTATGGGATGCTTTAGAGGAAATTGTAAAAGAATATCCTATAATGCTTAATCGTGCACCAACACTTCATAGACTTGGCATACAAGCTTTCGAGCCAGTATTGATAGATACTAAAGCTATTCAACTTCATCCTTTAGTGTGTGTAGCCTATAATGCTGACTTTGATGGAGACCAAATGGCTGTCCATGTTCCTCTTTCTGTTGAAGCTCAAACCGAAAATAGAGTATTAATTCTTTCTACAAATAATATTCTTCTCCCAGCAAATGGTATACCTATTGTATATCCTACTCAAGATATGGTTCTTGGTTTGTTTTATATGACCTTAGAAAAACCCTTCGCTAAAGGAGAGGGGAAAATTTTTAAAGACAAAGATGAGGTCATTTTAGCTTATCAAACAGGAGCTGTTGAGTTACAAGCAAAAATAAAAGTTAGAATGAATGGAAAATTGGTAGATACTACAGTAGGAAGAGTAATATTTTCTACCATTGTTCCAGAAGAGATAGATTTTGAAGAATATAATAAACCTTTAACAAAAAAAGAATTGCAGAGATTGATAAATCTTTCCTATCATAAGGCAGGAATGAAGAAAACTGTAATTTTTGCTGATAAATTAAAAGATATGGGATTTGCTCAAGCAACATCTGCTGCCCTTTCTATTTGTGTAGATTATTTAACCATTCCTAAGAAAAAAGCAGAAATAATAGCTGAAGCTGAGAAAAAGGTTGCAGAAATTTGGCAACAATATAGAGATGGATTAATCACTGAAAGTGAAAGATATAACAAAGCTGTAGATATTTGGGCTAATGCAACTGAAAGAGTTACAGAAGAAATGATAAAAGAAATGGAAACAAAAGAATATATTGGTCCTGATGGAAGAAAAGTAATAGGTCCCAGTTTTAATCCAGTTTATATGATGGCTTTTTCTGGTGCCCGTGGTTCTAAAGACCAAATTAGACAGCTTGCAGGAATGAGAGGTTTAATGGCTAAACCTTCTGGAGAAATTATTGAAACACCAATTAAAAGTAATTTTAGAGAAGGACTTTCAGTTCTTGAATATTTCGTTTCCACACACGGAGCCCGTAAAGGACTTGCTGATACAGCTTTAAAAACAGCAAATGCAGGATATTTAACTCGTAAACTAATAGATGTAGCTCAAGATTGTATGGTTACTGAAGAAGATTGTGGAACTATTGATGGTATAGAAATTGGGCATTTAATTGAAGCTGGAGAAATTATAGATCCTGTATGGGATAGAGTTCTTGGTAGAGTAGCTTTGGAAGATATTGTTGACCCAATAACTGGAGAAGTTTTAGTAAGAGCAAATGAAGAGATAGATGAAGAAGCAGTTAAAAAATTAAGAGAGGCAGGAATTGAAAAGGTTAGTATTCGTTCTGTTCTTACTTGTGAGGCTAAATTTGGAGTTTGCAGAAAATGTTATGGAAGAGATTTAGCTACAGGAAGACTTGTAGAGATTGGGGAAGCTGTTGGTATAATTGCAGCTCAATCCATTGGAGAACCTGGTACCCAACTTACTATGAGAACTTTCCATATAGGAGGTGCAGTAGGAAAGGCTTTAGAACAAAGTGAACATAGGGCACAATCTCAAGGAAAAGTTAAGTTTATAAATCTTAGATTAGTAAGAGGAAAAGACGGGAATTTAGTTGCTCTTAATAGGCAAGGAGAAATAGCTATTGAGGGTCCTGATGGAAGGATTTTAGAAAAATATCCTGTTATTTATGGAGCAAAAATAAAAGTAGAAGAGGGACAAGAAGTTAAACCCGGAGATTTATTAGTAGAATGGGATCCCTATACTTCTCCAATTATTGCTGAGATAGATGGAAGAGTTAAATTTGGAGATATTATTGCAGGAGTTACAGTTGATGAAAAAATAGATCCCACTACAGGAAGAGTAAGTATAGTGGTAAGAGATTATAAATTGACAGATTATCGTCCCCGTATTTCTATTAAAGATGAAAAGGGAAGAACTAAAGATTTACCCGAAGGTAGAGGGAAGGCCCGTTATGAACTTCCTGTAGGTGCTATAATAAGCGTTCAAGAAGGAGACTACGTTTATGCTGGAGATGTTATAGCAAGAATCCCAAGAGAAACTTTAAAAGCTAAGGATATTACAGGAGGTTTACCAAAGGTTACTGATCTTTTTGAGGCTCGTAAACCAAAAGAATATGCTATTATAACCGAGATAGATGGTAAAGTTATTTTCGAAAAAGAAGTTAGAGGTAAAAAGAAAATTGTAGTTCAACCTGAAGTAGGAGAATCTCAAGAATATTATATTTCTAAAGGAAAACATATAGTAGTAAGAGAAGGAGATATAGTAAAAGCAGGAGATCCCTTAATAGAAGGATCTCCCAATCCTCATGATATTTTAAGAGTAAAAGGTGTTAAAGGAGTTGCTAGGTTCTTAGTTGAAGAAATTCAGGAAGTTTATAGATTACAGGGAGTTAAAATAAATGATAAACATTTCGAAGTTATTGTAAGACAAATGCTTAAAAAAGTTAAAATTAAAGAAGCTGGTGATACTGATTTTATGATAGGTGAAATTGTAGATAAGGTAAAGTTTGAAGAAGAAAATGAAAAAGTCTTAGCTATGGGAGGTAAACCAGCTGTTGCTGAGCCAGTTATACTTGGTATTACTAGAGCAGCTCTACTTACTGATTCTTGGCTTTCTGCTGCTTCATTCCAAGAAACAACAAGAGTTTTGACAGAAGCTTCTATTGCTGGAAAAGTTGATTATCTGAGAGGTTTAAAAGAGAATGTTATTATAGGTAGACTTATTCCTGCTGGAACTGGACGAATAGTTTATGAAGAGAAAGGCTGGGTATAAGAGTTAAAGGGGGTCTTTTCCCCCTTTATTTTTTAAGACCTAAATTTTGGATAAGATTTTGGTATTTTTCAAAATCAGTCCTTTTTAAATAATTCAAAAGGGCTCTTCTTTGACCTATGAGTTTCATAAGACCTCTTCTCGAATGAAAATCTTTACGATGTATTTTAAGATGTTCCTCTAATTGTTTAATTCTTGCACTCAAAAGAGCAATTTGGACTTCAGGTGAACCAGTATCATTTGGATGGCGTCTAAATTTTTCAATAATTTCTTTCTTAATTTCTGGATCCAAAGGCATTTTTTTCCTCCTAAAATTTATTTTAAAGCCTGGGAAAGGATTACCCATTTCCTAAGCAAAGTTAATTATATTACAAAAGCTGATTTAAGCAATAGCTAATAAATTAAAATTATAATTAAAAAATAACAAATTTCTTTTAAGATTTGACTTTTAAAATAAAATCATATATAATTGTTTGAACAAATTCTTCAAATCAAATTCAAACTTTAAAAAGAGAGAGGTGATTAATGAAGGATAAAATAAGTATAATAATACATACACCCACTGGTAAAGAACCTAAAATTATAAGCTTTAAAATAAAATATATAAAATATTTTTCAGTTTTAGTGCTTGTTTTCTTTTTTTTATCATTTTTTTCTTATTTATTGAATGTCTTTTTTGTACAAAAATATTTTTGGTTAAAAGAAAAAGAAAAGAAAATAAAAACTGTTACCAAACTTAATAATAAGTATAAAGAAGAATTAACTAAACTTAGAAACAATTTAATCAAATTGGAAAATTATCTTATAGAGAGGGGAGTGATTAAAAAAGATAAAGATGCTCTTGGAGGTTTAAGTAGATTAAAAGCTGAGGAATTATCAGATGAGGAGTATTTAAGTTCTTTAATTTCTCAAAGTGAAAAACTTTTTAATCAACTAAAGATTACTCCAACAGGCTTTCCAGTAAGTGGAGAAATAATATCAACCTTAGGTTGGAGAGAAAATCCCTTTGGAAGTGGATATGAATACCATACAGGTGTTGATATTAAAGCTTCTTATGGAGATCCTGTTTATGCTACTGCTGAGGGTATTGTTGAATATGCAGGTTGGTTTTCAGATTATGGTAAAACTGTAATTATAAAGCATCCATCAGGTTATGAAACTCTTTATGGACATTTATCTAAAATAAAGGTAAGAAGTGGAGAAAAAGTAGGGGCAGGAGAAATAATAGGATATGTAGGTTCAACCGGGAGAAGCCTTGGGCCACATCTTCATTATGAAGTACGTCTGGGGTCGAAATTTTTAGATCCTCTTAAATTTATAGTTTGGGAATGATAAAGTATTTTGAAAAAATATTTAATAAATTTAATAAAAAAAGAGAAAAAGAAGATCTTGAAGAAATTAGGACATTTATATGTTCAGGGTGCTTTTTTGAAGGAAATATTTCTATAGGGGAAGGTATAACAAGAATTGACGGAGAAATTCAAGGTAATGTGAAAGGAAAGGGTGGTTTATTGGTTGGGGAAAATGGAATTATTAAAGGAGATGTAGAAGTGAAAAAACTTTTATTATATGGACAAATTTTTGGAAATATTAAAGCTGAAGAAGTAGAACTTTATTCTGGAAGTGTGGTAAAAGGTAATATAAAAACTAAGTCTATTTATATAGAAAAGGGAGCCTCTATAAACGGATTTTGTGAAACAGAAATTCCTTCTACTTCTTAAAATTTAAATGAATCAAGAATATCTCTTTGAAGTTTCCCCTGAGGATGAGGCTAAAAGGCTTGATATTTTTATAAAAGAAAAGCTTCCCGAATTAAGTAGAAGTAGAATCCAGACTCTTATTAAAGAGAACTATATATTAGTAAATTTTAAACCTTCTAAGGCAAGCTATAAAATCAAAAGAGGGGAAAAAATAAAAGTTTTTATTCCTCCTAATAGAGAAATTGAGATTCGACCAAGAGATATTCCCTTTGAAATTATTTATGAAGATGAAGACATAGCAGTTATAAATAAGCCTTCAGGAATAGTGGTTCATCCAGCACCTGGGCATTATGAAGATACTTTGGTTCATGGACTCATTTTAAAGCTAAAAAATCTTTCAGGAATTGGTGGTAAAATAAGACCAGGTATTGTACATAGACTTGACAAGGATACTTCAGGTATTATGCTTGTTGCCAAAAATGATTTTGCTCACAAAAAGCTTGTAGAAGCTTTTAAAGAAAGATTAATTGAAAAAAACTATATAGCTCTTGTCTATGGCAGATTAACTCAGAAAAAAGGAAAAATTGAAACCTTTATAGGAAGACATCCAATTGCTCGCTAAAAAAATGGCAGTTTTGAAAGAAGGAAAATTAGCTATTACTTTTTATGAAGTCTTAGAAACTTTTAATAAAGCTTCCTTAGTTTTGGCTAAACCAGTTACAGGAAGGACTCATCAAATAAGGGTTCAATTCTCTTATATAGGTCATCCCATTTTTAGGAGATCCAATTTATGGAGGTTTAAAACATGATCTTCCTAAGCCTCCAAGGCTTATGCTACATGCCTACGAAATTGTCTTTAAACATCCAAGAACTAATGAAGAAATGAAATTTAGAGCCCCTATTCCAGAGGAGTTCCAAAATTATATAGAAAAGTTAAAAGACTATAGATGAAAAAAATAGCTATTACAGGAAGCTTGGCTACTGGTAAATCTACAATTCTTAAAATTCTACAAAATTTAGGTTTTGCTACCTTTTCTTGTGATGAAGTAGTTAGAAATTTATATGAAAACCCGGAAATTTAAAAAAAGAGTTATAGAAATTTTTTGGAGAAGAAATTCTTGAGCCTGATGGAAAATTAAATAAAAAGAAAATTTTAGAAAAAATTTTAGAAAATCAAGAACTTAAGAAAGAACTGGAAGCCTTATTTCATCCTTTAGTAAAGAAAAAATGTATAGAATTTATTAATGCTAATAAAGAAGAAAAAATTCTTTTTTTTGAGGTTCCTCTTCTTTTTGAAGCTGAATGGGAGAGTTTTTTTGATGAAATATGGGTTGTAAGTTGTTCGGAAAAAGTTCAAAAGGAAAGGATATTAAAAAAGGGATTAAATGAAAAATTGGGAGAAGAGATTCTAAAATTACAGCTTCCTCTTTCTGAGAAAGAAAAAAGGGCTCATAGAATTATTTTTTCAGAAAAAAGCAGAGAAGATTTAGAAAAGGAACTTAAAGAAATTATAAAGGAGTATTTAAAAGCTTAAGTCCTTCATTAGTAAAACAGTGAAATAAAAAAGAGTCTCCTATTTTTTTTACTTTTAAGTTTTTTAAAAATAAAGCTTCTTTAAGACTTTTAATAGGCTCTCTTTCTATTGCTAAAATTCCTTCTCTATCTCCTATAATAACAGGACCTATTATATAAAAGATTTCATCTACTAAGTTTTTTTCAAGGAAGCTCCCATGAACTTTTCCGCCACCCTCTACAAGAATAGAGCATATATTATTTTCATTACATTTTTCTAAAAGGGCATTCAAATTAATTTTTTCTTTTTCTAAAGGAAGTCTCCATACCTCAATTCCTTTGGCTTTTAAAATTTTTTCCTTTTGAAGATCCGCTTTTTCTCCGCAAACTATAATTGTTTTTTTATTTTTATTAACCTCAAAAATCTTAAAATCAGGCTCTAAACTCAAGTAAGTATCAAGGACGATTCTTATAGGATTTTTCCCTTTTACTAATCTACAGGTTAAATCCGGATTATCTTTTAAGATGGTATTTTTTCCCACTAATATGGCATCACAAATATGTCTTAATTTGTGAGCATATTTTCTTGCTTTTTCTCCTGTAATCCATTTTGATTCTCCTGTAGAAACTGCTATCCTCCCATCAAGGCTTGACGCTACTTTCATTATTACCCAGGGTCTTTTTCTTAAAATATGACTTAAAAAAAATCTGGTGAGAATTTTCACTTCCCTTTCTAAAACTCCCACCTTTACTTCTATACCTTTTGATTTTAAATATTCTAAACCTCCTTTAGCTATTGGATTAGGGTCTCTTATTCCACATACAACTTTTGAAATACCAGCTTCTATAATTTTTTCTGTACAGGGAGGGGTTTTCCCATAATGAGAGCAAGGTTCTAAAGTGACATAAAGAATACTTCCCTTTGCTTTCTCCTTAGCTTTATTTATAGCTTCTACTTCTGCATGGGGATAGCCAAATTTTTTATGATATCCTTTAGCTATAATTTTTTTAGTTAAAGGATCTATAAGAACAGCTCCAACAGGAGGATTAGGTGAAGTCCAGCCTAATCCTTTATAACCTTCTTTAACAGCAATTTTCATGAAATATTCATCAGAAAGATTCTTAGATTTAAGATCCATGTATAAATTTTTTATCTATTTTTTTCTTCTTTTAAGAGCTGAGATATAAAAGTTGATTTTGTAATTTAGCCCAATCAATTTCCTTAGATTTTTCAGAGGGTATTTGATGTTTAGCAAGTTTCACTTTTTCTGCTATTTTATAATAATATTCACTTTCTTCCAAATTAACAGGTCCTTTTCTTATTTGACTTAATTGAAAAATGAGAGCAGTTAATTTTCTTACTTTTAAATAGGCTTCTCCTACCTCTTCATCTAAAAGCTCTTCTATTTTAGAAATTTCCTTTCTTAATTCTACTTCCTTAGGTAAAAATCCTGCATTTTTAAGAATTCTATAGACTACTCTTAAATCTTCCGGAACAAAAGGATCTTCCTTTAATTCTATGGGTTTTCCTTTATATTCTAAATTATTAAATAATCCCTCTTCCATGGCTTTTCTTATTCTTTCTTCGGCAATTTTTTTAAAAATGGAGAGGGTCATTTTTTACTTAATTCATAAAGTTTATATTCCACAAACCCACTATTTTTGATTTTAGATTCCTTTAAATATTTTTGATAATATTCTTTTGCCAAATCAAACTTTCCTAAATTTTCTGCAATTCTTGCTATATCTAAATAAGTTAGGAAATTTAGTTCTGGTTGCACCTTTGAAACTTCTTTATAAATTTCTAAAGCCCTATTAAGATCTCCGTTAATTTCTAAAGTTTTAGCTTTTCCATATAAGATTATTCCTCTTATTTTTTTGGGATATTCTTTTTGTAATTCCTCTATAAGTTTTTGCATTTCCTGATAATTTTTTTGAGTATAATAGTAGTCTAATAAAAGAAGGGATGCTTGAAGTGAAGCTTGAGTTCCTTTATATTTATTTTTTACTTCTTGTAAAGCAGAAATTATATTTTCTGCTTTTACAACCTCCATCAGTTTTAGACTTGCTTCTTTTTCTTTTTTAGATTTATAATAGCTGAAACCTATCCACAAAAATGTGATTAATAAAAGAATAATTATTAATGCTAAGATTGCTCTAAGATATTTTTCAAAAAAACGAACTAATTTTTCATGAAAATAAAGTAATTTTTCAGATAAATCCATTTAAAAACCTCTAACCTTCTACTCCTCCAAAGAAATCGTCCCATTTGAAAATTAAAGGTTCTACACCTTCTTTTAAAACTTGATGATCAGTTACTTCACCAATAACAATCATATGATCTCCTGCTTGACATTCACCTACTACATGACATTCAAAATAGGCTATAGCATCTTTTAAAACAGGACATCCATTTAGAGAATAAGTATAAGGAATATTCTCAAATTTATTCACTGATCTTCCGCTTTTAAATCCAAAGTGTTTAGCAAGATCAATTTGGTCTTTACTTAAAGTATTTATACAAAATAATCCTGAACTTTTGATAAACTCATAAGTATATCTTTGGGGAGCAATAGCAACTGCAAGAAGTCTTGGTCTAAAAGAAACTTGAGAAACCCAAGCAGCTGTCATTCCATTAATTTTATTATCCATTTTTGAAGTTACTATAAAAACCCCCTGTGGTATATAAGTAGTTATAATTTTTTGTAATCCCATTTCTTTCCTCCTTGCGTTGCCAATTTAAAACCATTCTAACATAGAAATATATAATTGCAATCTTATAATTTTTTTATAAAATGGACATCTAAATGGAATATTTTCAAAAAAGTGCCTCAGAAGTTTTAAAAATTTTAAACACTCCTCTTGAAGGATTATCTGAAGAGGAAGTCAAAATAAGGATTTTAACTTATGGGAAAAATGTCTTAGAAAAGAAAAAAAGAAAAAGCCCTTTTGAAATTTTTTTCTCCCAATTTAAAGACTTTCTTATTTTTATCCTTATAGCTTCAGCTATTGTTTCTGGTTTTGTAGGAGAACTTTTAGACACTATAACCATAATAGTCATTCTTTTGATAAACGCCTTTATTGGTTTTATTCAAGAATATAGAGCAGAAAAGGCAATGGAAGCCCTTTCTAAAATGGCTTCTCCTTACGCTGTAGTAATAAGAGAAAACAAAATCAAAAAAATTCCTGCTGAGGAGCTTGTCCCTGGAGATATAGTTTTACTTGAAGCAGGAGATATTGTTCCAGCAGACATACGACTTTTAGAGGCTTATCAGCTTAAAATAGATGAATCCCCTCTTACTGGAGAATCTGTTCCTGTTTTAAAACAGGTTGAACCAATTTTGGAAAAAAACGTGCCTATTTCTGAAAGAAAAAACATGGCTTTTAAAGGAACACTTGTTACTAACGGAAGAGGGAAAGGGGTTGTAGTTGCTACAGGAATGAATACAGAGCTTGGGAAAATCGCAAAAATGGTTCAGGAAGAAGAAACAAAAACCCCTCTTCAGAAAAGACTTGCTGATTTTGGGAAAAAACTTGGTTTAGCTACCATTTTTATTTGTATAGTTATTTTTGTTTTTGGTATTTTAAGAGGAGAAGAACCTTTAATAATGCTTCTTACAGCAGTTGCTTTGGCAGTTGCTGCTGTCCCTGAAGCCTTGCCAGCTGTAGTTACCATCACCCTTGCCCTTGGTGCAAGAAAAATGGTAAATCTAAATGCCCTGGTAAGAAATTTACCTGCTGTAGAAACCCTTGGGTCTGTAACTTTTATCTGCACAGATAAAACAGGCACTCTAACACAAAATAAAATGACCGTAAGAGGAATCTTTTCCTTTGAAAAAAACCCTGAATTTCTCTTTTTATGTATGGCTTTAAATAACGATGTAAAGGCAACAGAAGAAAACAAGCTTACAGGAGACCCTACAGAAATTGCCCTTTATGAACATGCTAAAAATA
>Ga0065719_100147_pt1 | contig 18987 bp, 18 predicted proteins | sample GBSCel85sediment_FD_59106 | JGI IMG/M metagenome (GOLD analysis project Ga0065719, IMG submission 59106) | Hot spring sediment microbial communities from Great Boiling Spring, Nevada - Cellulolytic enrichment CS 85C v3 (version 3) | ecosystem: Environmental > Aquatic > Thermal springs > Hot... | reverse complement strand
GAGCTTTGCGAGCAGGTTCAGGGATGAGGGCGTGATAACGGCTGACCAGCATGCGAGGATACTCCAGAATATCGAGAAGCTCAAGCTCGCCATAGAGAGCTCCGAGAAGACAAAGAACTGGGTTAAGCGCGCCAAGATAGGGACATCCAAGCCGTGGTATAGAGAGGTGGAGGATCTCAGCCTCTAACAGCATCATCCGAGGAATATACGGGCTTAGGATGTGGGCCGCGTGAAGTTCAGCCTATCTATCACGGCATAGGGCGCATAAATCGGCGTATCAACCTCCCACCAGAGTATCCAATAGCGCTCCCCGCTCATCTCCCTGATATTCCTGAAGACACGCACGATGTTGTCGCTTATCCTCAAGCCCTTCACCGCCCCATCTATTCCACCCTTCCTTATCCTCAGAATCGCGTCTCTCGGGATTGTGGAGAAGTCACCAGTCCGATAGTTATGATACCGGAGATACCAATCATTCGTGACAAATATGCCATCATCTATGCTCGAGATCAATTTGTCGAGGCTGCNGCTCCCGCCCTCAACTATGAGGTTGAAGGGATGTGGGACTATCAGGCCCGCGTTCGCCGTGGTCTCNGTATTGAATTTCTTGGCTGTTGCCGAGTTATGGAGATAGGTCTTGAGGACGCCCCTCTCGATGAGAACATTCCTCCTTGTTGGCAGGCCTTCATCATCGAATGGCCTCGCGCCGGGTGTTCCCGGGGATCGTCGGGTCATCGATTAGCGTGAACTTCTCTGATGCAACGTTCTCGCCGATCTTATCAGCGAGGAATGAGAGGCCGGACTCCACGTGGAATGCCGAGTCATGTTCTCCAAACTCCTCGACGAGATTCGCGAAGGTCATAGGGCCTAGGAGCACCTCATATGTCCCGGGCTCCACCTCTGTGGGGTTTACGGCCATGGCCGCCAGCTCGCCCGCCCTCTTCCCAGCCTCCTCGGGCTTAAAGTCCTCCCGCCTAGCCGCTATTGAGACAAAGTGGCCGGCAGCATTATCGGATGCAAGCGCCCGGATCGAGAGCTCTATCATGGAGTCCTCATAGCTTCCACCAGCATCACCGCTCGTCAATAGCCAGGTCCTCCCACGCGTATATACGAGGCTTCCCGCAGCCCTCTCGGCCCCAGCGGATAGGGCGGCGTTTATCGCGGCATTAACCGAGTCAACCAGCATATCTGGGTCTACACGCATCTTAGACCCCTTCAGGAGCCTCTCATCATACTTGAATGGCCCCCTCGGTAGCGGGGCATATGTATCTGAGGGTGGCGCGAGCCTCGCTAGCTGGATGGCATGTTCTAAGGCTTCTCTCGCCCTTTGTATGTTGAGGCCATCGATCGAAGTCGCCGCCCTCCTCCCCTCAATCGCTACAAATATATTGATGCTGCTCACGATGCGGCTCTCAGCCGATACGATCATATTGTTAGCGAACTTTATCATGTGCTCTCGGCCGACATAGACCTCCACGACGGCATCNGTCGCGCCGCGCTTAAGAGCCTCCGAGACAATATGCTTACAGATCTTCTCCGGCTCCAAGGTCNGCAGATCATCCACGAGTCTGAGAAAATAAAGATTGCGCGAAGAGGATTAATGTAAGAGGCGAATACTTTTTGCAGTAGAGCTGTTGGAAGGATCATTCAATGATGTCGCTGAGCTGGTGTTAAGCTGTCTTGGGGCCGAGAGCGCTAGCGTGAAATCTGTGAGCATTCATGGAGCAATAGCTCTCGGTTACGAGAATGAGCCCTACCACGTCCTGGTCGTCTTGGAGGGTGATGCCCCGCCGAGGTTTCAGAGGATTAAGGAATGTGTTCAAGCAGATCTAGTGATCACGGTTGGCGAGGAGAATCTTGAGGGGGACTGCGCGGATGAGAGGCTTGGCGGGGCGATAGCATCGCTCCTACTCTTCCCGTATAAGACCGCGTTGGGAGACCAGGCCTTAGACGCTGCGGAGGTGAAGTATAAGAGGCACGTGATCTTGGAATCGCTTCAGAACCTTATTCTCGACTATCGGCTCGCCTCAAGCCATCTCCTGATAAGGGCGGAATACTTCCTCTTTGACAAGCTCAGGAAGCTCTCCGCAATCCATCTACCGGTTAGAAGGCTTGTGAAATCCTGCTTTCATGATCACTTGTCCGGGTCTCTTAAGCTTGTCCTCCCCGGATTTGAGCGAGCCCTAGGTGATCTCGTCTCCCAAGGCATCCTAGTGAGAAGGGGTGAGCGCTACTCGCCAAGCGAGGAATATGTGCTCTCAACATTGTCCAAGTCATCGGCATTCCTGAAGATCTCGAGAGAGCTGGAGCATTCCTTCAAGCTATATCTCAGTGCAAGCCTATCATCGCCTATAGAGCCTCTTAGGGGGCTTACACTCGACCCGATGATCCTTAGGCCCGTGAAGCTCCCGGAGCCATCGAGATATGTTGAGAGGGAGACGGGGTTAGGCCCCCAGCCCCTCTACGTGGAGCTAGGTCTTAGGGACTTCGTCGAGACATTCTATGGTGTTGAGCCCGAGAAGATCAGGATCAGGAGGGCGGCGAGCGCCCTTAACTCTGCCTACATAATCGAGTTCCCGACGGATGGCTCTCGGATGAGAATCTTCGCGAAGAAATATCTCAATTGGACAGATTTCAAGTGGGTAGCAGCCTGGCTATGGGCCATCGGTGTAAAGAACTTCTCCCTCCTCGCCTCCATCAGGATGGGCAACGAGATATACTTCGTGAACAAGCTTATGGAGCTCGGCTTCAACACCGCCGAGATACTACACGTGAACTGGTCTGGGAGAATATTGTTCCAGAAATTCATTGAAGGAATTGACCTAGCAAGAGTTCTAAGGAGTTCTCTCGATGAGGCTCTTGCAACGCGTGGCCGGGAGATCGGTGCGCTCCTCGCCAGGCTCCACGAGAACGGCATATGCCTCGGAGACTGCAATCCATCAAGCTTCATCTTTGCGGCCGATAGCAGGATCTACATCGTCGACCTAGAGCAATGCTCCTATGACGATTCGTATGCATGGGATCTGGCCGAGCTACTCTACTACTCGGCTAGATATCTGAAGCCCGAGCAGGAGGACCTCTTCTTCTCCGGCGTGATCGAGGGATATGCAGAAGTCGGGAACATCAAGGTCGTCGAGGAGGCGATGGACCCGAAATACGCGAGGGTCCTAGCACCCCTTATACTTCCACGAAATCCATCAGAGTTCCGGGAGAAGATAATGCGGCTGGCTGGGAGATGAGCGGGAGAAGGGTGATCAAATACAGGATAGGTTCCGAGACAATAAGAATAATGATTGATCGTAGAGTGTATATGCCGTCGGCCGCGACGCTCTGCCTCGCCAAGAACCTGCATATGGAGAGGGGGTCTAGGGTGCTAGATCTCGGGACTGGCTCGGGCTTCCTAGCAATCTTCGCATCAAAGCTCGGCGCCGGCGAGGTCGTCGCCACGGACATCTCACCTAGAGCTCTTAAAGCAGCTAAGATAAACGCGATGCTAAACTCCGTGGATAACGTGGATTTCAGGCTGGGCTCCCTCTATGAGCCGGTTAGAGGTGAGGCCTTCGACCTCATAATCTCGAACCCGCCGATGACGCCCTCAAGGAATCCCCTACCACGCTATACATGGGGAGGACCTAATGGCAGGGAAGTCCTTGACGAGGTTATCCGAGGAGCGCCAAGCCACCTGAAGAGCGGCGGCCGACTAATAATCCCAGTGATCTCACTCGTCGGAATAGGGAGGACTTATAGGCTGATGATAGACTCCGGGTTCAAGGTTAGGGTGCTCGACTATCTAGTGCATCCGTTTGGAAAAAGGCTCATCAAGCTGCTAGACTATCTCTCAAATCTTCCAGATGCGGATTATGTATATGATTCATGTTGGAGGCCTTGTTGGAGGCTCTTAGTCTTCGAGGGGGTTAGGAGCTGAGTATCTCGCTGGCCGCCCACTTAAACTTCTCGAGCCCGTTGATTATGTGATCCTCCGAGATGGAGAAGCTCATCCTGACATATCCATCGCCATAGGATCCTAGGGCGGTTCCATGTAGGAAGGCGACGCCATACTTCTCTATCAGCATCATCACGAACCTCTCCGTGTCCATTTTCAGCTTGTTGAGGAGCTTGCTGACATCTATCATTATATAGAATGCTCCCTTCGCCTTCGCGAACCTTATCCCCTCAATCTCCGAGAGCAGCTTAACCGCGATATCCCTCCTTCGCTCATAGCCCCTCTTCATCTCATATACGGGCTCTTGGGGCCCTGTGAGGGCTGCGAGGGCAGCCCACTGGGATATAGAGCTCGGGCATGATGTCATCACGTTCAGCAGCTTGAACACGGTCGTCATCAGCTCCTCCGGTATGAGCGCGTATCCGATCCTCCATCCCGTCATCGCATATCTCTTGGAGAATCCATCCGCTATTATCAGCCTATCTAGGGATTTCTTGATCGAGAGCGGTGAATGATGTTCCTCGCCATTATAGAGGAATGGCCTATAGATCTCGTCGGAGAGTATGTAGAAACCATGATCCTCCGAGAGGTCCACGAGCGCCTTGACATCATCCTTCTGTATTATGGAACCGCATGGATTATGCGGCGTATTGATCACGACAAGCTTCGTCCTAGGGGTTATGAGCTCCGCGATCCTGTTGACGTCAATCCTGAACTCATCCTCTATCGTGAGCCTGTATGGTATAGGCTTGGCCCCGGCGAACCTGGCCGCAGCCTCATACTCCGGGTATCCGGGATTCGGGTAAAGGACCTCATCACTCTCCTCAAGTATGGAGAGCATTGATGCGAGGATCGCTTGCTTGCATCCATTAGCCACGACCACATTCTTCTCCCAGTCTATCTCGACGCCGTAATCCCTTTTCACGCTCTCAGCTATCGCTTGCCTCAGCTCAGGGATCCCGGTCGTCGGCGTATAATGGGTCTTTCCCTCTTTCAAAGCCCTTATCGCCGCCTCCTTGATATGCTCCGGGGTATCATAGCCTGCGTCGCCGATCTCTAGATGGGCGACCTTCCTCCCCGTGGCCTCGACCTTCTTGGCCGCGGCTAGGACCGCGAAGGCGGCCTCAGCCTCTACTCCATGAAGTCTCCTAGGAACCTTATACCCCACCATTTTTAAAAATGAGACAGAAATTGATCGCATAAAAAGTTTAATCGCGGGAAACCCTGAAAAGCGGCGGGAANTTGAGCGATCAAGATGCTCTACAAGGATACCATGGCGAGGTTCGAGCCCTCCTAGAGAGGGCCGGCGTAGAGGTTGGAGACGAGGTGGAGATCCAGGCGGGAGATGAGGTTTACCGCGGGATATTAATGTCGAGATACGAGCTCGCGGATCCCGGATACATAGTCATAAAGCTCCCGAACGGATATAATATTGGGATAAATGCCTCTAGTATTACCTCGATCAGGAGGGTGGCCCCAGCGGCTAAGCCGAGGTTCATCCCGCCCCCGCGACCGCCGCAGAAGCCGGGACTACCCAAAGTCGTGATAGTGAGCACAGGCGGCACTATAGCCAGCAGGATAGATTATAGGACTGGCGGTGTTAGGGCGGCGCTCACCGCCGAGGATCTGCTCTCAATAGTCCCCGAGCTCGCCGATATCGCGGATCTTGATGCAAGGATCCTGTTCTCGATATATAGCGAGGATATGACGCCGGATCACTGGAACATGATGGCGGCTGAGGTTGATAAGCTGATCAGGGGAGGCGTTGAGGGCGTGGTGATAGCGCATGGAACTGATACCATGGGATACTCGGCCGCGGCACTAAGCTTCGCGCTCCAGAAGCCCCCGGTTCCAGTGGTCTTCGTTGGCGCTCAGAGATCCTCTGATAGGCCCTCAAGCGATGCAGCAANAAATCTTATCGCGGCTGTCAGGATCGCTGGCCACGCGCCATTCGCGGAGGTCTGCGTCTCGATGCACGCATGGCACTCCGACACTGTGATAGCGATCCATAGGGGAACGAGGGTGAGAAAGCTCCACACGAGCAGCAGGGATGCATTCAAATCTGTGAACTCAGAGCCAATAGCATATGTCTCAGGGGGCGAGATAAAGATCAATGCAAGGAACCTGAACCCGCGCGGCTCGGGAGACTATAGGTTTGAGCCAGGATTCTCGAAGGATGCTGCTCTCATCAAGTTCTACCCGGGGATGCCGCCCGAGATCCTAGAAGCAGTCCACGATCTCGGAATTAGGGGGATTATACTGGAGGGGACGGGCCTAGGCCACGTCGCCAACAAGCTAATCCCAACGATAAGAAGACTTGTAGATGAAGGTGTCTTCATAGGGATGACATCGCAATGCATCTTCGGTAGGATAAACATGAGGGTCTATGATACGGGGAGATACTTGCTTAAGGCTGGCGTCGTGCCGCTCGATGACATGCTCCCCGAGACCGCTTATGTGAAGCTATCATGGTGTCTTGCTAGAGCACGTGACTTGGAGGAGGTGAAGAAGCTCATGCTGACGCCGTATTGCGGGCGAGCTGGGCGAGAGGAGCATGCCCTCGATCCGGGAGGCGGCTGCACCATGAAGATCGACTATAGGGAGATCGGCCTGAAGGTTGGCTTGGAGATCCATAGACAGCTTGATACGCGGCATAAGCTATTCTGCGACTGCCCAACGACGCCGAGGGAGGGTGGCAGGGAGATAGTCTTCATCAGGTGGCTGAGGGAGGCCCAGAGCGAGCTCGGAGAGGTTGATCCAGCAGCCCTCTTCGAGTCCCGGAAGCGGAGGATGATAGTCTATCACGCGAACACAGAGAACACGTGTCTCGTGGAGCTTGATGAGGAGCCGCCGCATGATCTGAATAGGGAGGCGGTTGAGATAGCGCTCACAGCAGCACTCATGATGAAGGCGAGGCCAGTAGATGAGATCCACATAATGAGAAAGATAGTCATAGATGGGTCGAATACTACCGGGTTCCAGAGGACATGTGTGATAGCATTGGGAGGAGAGATTGAGGTTAATGGGAAGAAGATTCCAATACAGACGATAACNCTCGAGGAGGATGCAGCCCGGATAATCGAACAGAAGCCGCATGAGGTGCATTATGATCTCTCGAGGCTCGGGATACCCTTGATCGAGGTCTCGACAGCGCCGGTGATAAACTCGCCGGAGGAGGCGTATAAGGTCGCATATGCCATAGGAAGGATACTCAGGGCAACGCGAAGGGTCAAGAGAGGAATAGGAACCGTCAGGCAGGATCTAAACATCTCGATAACAGGTGGAGCCCTCGTCGAGATTAAGGGAGTCCAGGAGCTAGACCTTCTGCCAAAGGTCATCGAACTCGAGGTAGTTAGACAGCTCCACCTCCTCAAGATAAGGGATGAATTGAGAAGTAGGAGGGTGTCTGAGGATGATCTTAGGCGGGAGCCGATAAGGGATGTTACACAAATATTCGCGAAGACCTCATCCAAGATTCTTCGGAGGAAGATTGAGGCGGGCGGCGTTGTTCTGGCGCTGAAGCTTAGGGGATTTNGAGGTCTTCTGGGGCTGGAGGCGGCTCCGGGGATAAGGCTTGGAGCAGAGCTCGCGGGAAGGGCTAGAGCATGGTCTGATGTCGAGGGGATATTTCATACCGATGAGCTGCCCGGCTATGGGATCTCAGAGGAGGAGATTGCGAGGTTGAGGGAGGAGGTTGGGGCCGGCGACCTCGACGCGGTCGTCATAGTCGCGGCTGAGCGGGAGAGGGCTGAGGATGCGCTTGAGAAGGTTAGGGAGAGGGCGATCGAGGCCCTTCACGGCGTNCCATCAGAGACTCGTGGAGCAAAGCCGGATGGAACCACGATATACTTGAGGCCGAGGCCCGGGGCTGCTAGAATGTATCCTGAGACCGATATCCCGCCACTCCCACTACCAAGAGAATATGTTGAGGAGGTTAGGCGCCGGCTTCCACCAAGCCTCGACGAGGTCGCCGAGTGGATCTCGAGGAGATATGGGGTAAGCAGGCAGATTGCTGATGAGCTGATAGACTCGGAGAAGGTTGAGCTCTTCGAGAGAGTAGTTGGGGAGACGGGCGTCCAGCCCAGCATAGCGGCCTCGATACTCGTGGAGCACATGAAGAGCCTAAGGCGCGAGGGCTATGAAGTAGAGAAGATCAGGGAGGAGGATCTCCTCGAGTTCTTTAGGCGCGTGGTGAGGGGGGAGCTGGCGAAGGAGGCTGCTCCCGAGATCATTAAATGGCTCGCCCAGAATCCCGGCAAGAACTTGGATGATGCGATAAATGCCTTGGGATTAAGAGCCGCCAGCCTTGAGGAAATTAGAGCCCGGATCGCTGAGCTCGTGGAGGCTAATCNAGACCTNGTCAGATCGAACCCCGGGAAGGCGATCTCCGTGATCATGGGCGAGCTCATGAAGACTTATCGCGGGAGGTTTGACGGGGGAAAGCTATATCAGCTCGTCTCCCAAGCAGTGTATGGCCAAACCGGCCAAACATATCCCTAGAATCCACGTATGACCGGTGCCTTAAACGTGCCCAAGAACATTCGTGAGACCTCATTTTCGACCGGGTCCCTAAGCCTTAATAGCCTGATAAGGGAACAGTTTTCCTTGAGGCACAGATGACATACAGGCTTAGGGTAAAGGTTGGGGGACTGGAGCTGGAACTCGAGGGAGACAGGGAGTTCCTTGAAGCCAGGTTCGCGGANCTAAGCTGGATCGACGCGCTTCTCGAGAGGCTTGGAGGCCTTGGAAGGCAGGAGACGGTTAAGGCGCCTCAGCAGCTGGCGGTCATGACAACCGCGAGCTTCTCATCCTTCGTTGAGTTCGCGAGCCACGTGAATCCCGAGAAGAACTGGGAGAAGTTTCTGACAATAGCCTACTACCTCTACAGGCAGGAAGGGAGGGATCTGACATACGAGGATGTTGAGAAGTATTATGCTCAGGCTAGATGGCCCATGCCGAAGAATGTCTGGGATGTAATGTCTCATCTGATCCGCGAGGGCTACATGGAGGATGCTGGGAAGCAGAATGATCGCAAGGTCTTCCGGATATTNAGAAAGGGGATTGAATATGTTGAGAAGCTCATGAGCGGGGGAGGTGGTGGAGGATGAGCTCTGAGAGGGTTAAGGTCGTGATCAAGTGCGGCGAGACTGAGGTGGAGTTCGAGGGAGGCTATGAGGAAGTTTGGAGGAGCGTGAACAAGTTCTTCTCCGAGACTTATCCAGCGCTCGAGGTTGCCAAGAAGCTTACCGGAGCCGTGGACTTGACAGGTCTCGCGAGGAAGCTCGAGGGCCTTGTCGAATTCAGGGATGGCAGGATAATAATCATGAAGGAGATGGATGCCAAGAGGAGGATACTCCTTTGCCTAGCAGCGGCCTATGTCGGGAGGAGGCTCGGTCTCTTCGAGAAGGAGCATCTCACGCCCAAGGAGATAGCGGCCTGCACAGGCCTCGATGAGCGGGTTGCCAGAGCGAGGCTGAGTGAGCTAAGAAAAGCAGGGCTCGTCGCCAAGACCAATGAAGGATTATATTCATTCACATCAGGCTCCATTAACGAGATATTTGGTGAGGAGGCATGAGCATGGAGGAGCTTAAGGTAACAATAAGGTATGGTGATCTTGAGATGAGCTTCTCGGGGCCGCCGGAGGCGGTCTACCGCCAGATCATAGCATTTATAGAGAAGACTCTGCCAGCGTACTCGCTTGCTAGGAAGATCGCATTCAACATGGACTTGAAAGATCTCTTGGAGGCTTTTAGCGAAGTCTTCGCATATGATGCGCAGGAGGGTCTCTTCCTCAAGATCAGCCTAAGCCAGCTGAAATCGGTTTCCGATCAAATTCTCCTACTAGCCCTGAGGAAATACTTGGAGCATAAGCTGGGGAGGATCGAGGCGCCAAATATAAGCCCCGGAGAGCTTGAGGCAGCTCTACCAGCAAAGAAGAAGACGATAATGAATAATCTCACGAAGCTTGTTCAACTAGAGCTCCTCAAGAGGCTTGATCGCGGAGACTATACAATAACCCCCCTGGGAGTAAAGTATCTCGTCGACAAGTTCTCGAAGAAGGGCTCGGCGGGAGAGGTGGAGCAGGGCTAGTTCATTCTCCTTCCCNGGCGGCGGGCGGAGGCCTACGATAGACATAGCGCCTTGGAATGCCCTCCCTCACAAGCGCCCTCTCCCTCACGAGATCTAGCAGGCTGTGCGCAACCGCGGTCGAGTCATAATGATAGCCCCTCTTAGCCAGCTCCTGAACAACCTCGGATAATGTTCTGGGCTGATTGAACCAGCCCTCCTCTATAAGCCCCCTTATAAGCTCGGAGCATGTTGGCGCTGGCTTCTGCCGAGCTTTCTCAGGCTTGGCCATAGCAGGCCCGCTAAGTGAGGCCTCAGCCCCAAGCTCGGGTAAAGCCGATCTAAGGGCGGCAACGGCGTTTCTCACAGCCTCCTCTATCTGGTCGGGTGGAGCCTCAACCCTCACGGTGGCGGGGCCTATCACGATCTCGACCTTGATTTTGTCCTTCCCGCTCATTTCCCATCTTGCTCAAGTTGAGCAACATTTATAAGCACAGGAAGACCAATAAAATCGGGGAAACCAGGGACATGAGCCAACTCGCCCAACCCAGATCAAACGATTTCGAGACAATCTTTAAGCCTTTCCTAGAGGTAGGGCGGAGAAGCCTAGGTCTTGTCAATGGGGCCTACTCGATGGAGTTTGATGAGGAGAGTTTTGCTCAAAATGATTGGGATTTGAGGCTTATTGAGCAGGCTGAGCAGCTGGATGTCTCCGCGATTAGCATACCCTTGGAGGGCGCGGTGGAGAGGCAGGTCGTGGCCATAGATACTTCCTCAATAGTCGTCGCAGTGGGGAGGGATGGCATTATCCTAGGGGTTAGGGGCAGCATAGCTGTCAGGAACACGCTCGGCCTGGAGATCCAGAGGGTCGGCCCCTTCATTGTATACCTAACCCCGGAGAACATCACAAGTGTCCTCGGATCGATCTTCGGAGACCTCCCGCCCCTCGACTTATCAGGCTATCAGCTGGATGGCTCCATCCAAAAGATGCTGGCCAGCCTCCTCGAGAAACGCCTCCAAGAGCATGTCGTCAAGCAGTTCAAGGATAGCATAATACTCGTGGATGGATCCCTCTCCGCTGGGCCGCAGGATAACCCGCTATGGCTCGTCTCGAGGATACTTGAGGAGGCTAGGCCGCGGGGCAACGATATCCTAGCATTCTCAAAGACGAGCATCCTCCAGTTCTGGAGCTCGATATTCACGGATGATAGGCTTGGTGCCAAACCACCATACATAATCGACATGACATGGCTAATCGAGAGGCTTGAGATGCGGGTTCGCGTCCTCGGGAGGACGTTTCTCGCTAAGCTCAGCTCTGGGCTCAGCGCCTACAGGGTTGATGCAGTGACATGCAGGAGGGTTGAGGAGGTGTTCGGAAGCCTCCTGAAAAGCGACCCACTGATCTACGGGTATCCGGAGCTCCTTATACTAGCCCATGACTATTGCACGTTCACGAAGAGCGATGTGATCGCGATACAGGCGATGCTCAGAGGACTGGGGGCCGAGCTCTTCAGGGAGGACTCGATACGAGACATGCTCTTCAACCCGATTGATAGGAGGTGATTTGCGAGGTGAAGATACTATCGAAGAATGGCGATACGATCGAGCTCCTTGCCTCACCTGATGAGGAGCCCCTAGTCCGTGGAGACTACATACTCATAACTGATGGCGGTAGATCCATCCTAGCACAGGTGATAGACATAGAATATGCTGATGTCCCGGGGATACTCGAGGACGTGCTGAGGGAGCTCGCATCAGAACATTTCTCGATGAAGAATTTCGACCCATATGGCGTCGGCTCGATACTCCTCGATGTGAGGGATTCNCGCAGGATAATAGCGAAGTTCCGCGGAGTAATCGTTGATGGATCGCTNAGGAATGATGTGATCTGGCTTCCATCTAGGTTCAACTCAAGGNTAGAGAAGGCCTCNCCGGAGCTTATCTCCGATCTCATGAGGACATGCGGCCGGAGGAGGATAATTATCGGGGAATGCATGAGTGGGACGATCTCAATATATGCCGAGGATCTTGATGGAAGGCTCACGATAATAACGGGNAAGAAGGAGACTGGTAAATCCTATCTGACGAAGCTCTTGATAACATCGCTTGCGGAGTATGGGGCCACGGTGNTGGTNTTCGATATAAACGGCGAATACATCGGCCTATCAGAGACCGTTGATGGCTCGGTGAGCAGGATGGCTGGTAGGCATTATGTGCTAACGCCGGGGGAAAATTTCAGGGTCTCGGTTGAGGATGCCGGCCTCAAGACTATGGCCGATATACTCCAGCACATCCTCGCGACGCCCGCGACCACGATTAGGGAGTTCATGAGGATCTGGAGCTCCGTTGAGAGGAATGAGGGGAGGGTTACGTTGAGGGGGCTGATAAACGCGGTCAGCAGGATGCAGATACATGAGTCGGTGAGGGAGGCGTTGATGAGCAGGCTACTAAGCCTCAGCGAGACCGGCTTCTTCGATGATGAGAGCCCAGTAAGGATCGAGGATGTATTGAATTNTAGGAGCGGCGGGATAATCGTGATAGATCTCTCGAATAGCATCCACCAGACGAAGAAGATAATCGTGGAGTATGTGTTGAGCAAGCTCTCGAGCCTCTTGCGCGANGGCGCCATAGACCCCCTCTTCCTAGTNGCTGAGGAGGCCCATCTATACCTCAGGGAGACCTACTGGGATGATTTGGTAACGCGGATGAGGCATATCGGCATATTCCCNATATTCGTGACGAATCAACCTGACAGTATCCCCGAGANGATATATAGGCAGGCCGACAACATCTTCCTCTTNAACTTCACGAACGAGTCTGACCTGAACTATATATCNAAGGCNTCNAGGGTGGATTCTGACACGGTTAAGAGGATAGCGAAGATGCTCCCCCCGAGGCACTGCCTGATAATAGGNCGCGTNGTGAANGATCTCCCGNTNGTCGTNAGGGTTAGGGAGGTGGAGCTGAGGGCCATGGGGGAGACGAGGCTCCTATTNGGGAGGAGGTATTNCTGATCCCCCGTGGCCAAACCTAGAACATGTGAGCGGTATTTCTCCAAGAATCCCATAGACATCACATNATGCTTGATTTCTCCAAAACACTTTAAGAGACCGGAAGCTTGAGAGCATTCTGCGCATGCAAGTGCCTGGCGGAGACGGCTATAAAGTAGATCCATTCATTGACGAGGAGGCGAGAGAGGAGGTTAGGCGTAATCTTGAGCAGTCCCTTAGCAAGCTTAATGCCCAGATCCTTAGGCTCGAGTCCAAGTATCGAGAGCTGGTGTCGAGGAGCAAGGAATACTTCGAGCAGGTCGTGGACGCCATGGAGTCTGGGGACGAGGAGAGGGCCTCAATATATGCCGAGGAGATAGCTGAGTTGAGGAAGCTGGCTAAGATGGTTAGGAGGTCGCAGCTGATGCTGGAACAGGTGAAGCTCAGGCTCGAGACGATAATCGAGGTGAGTGATCTCATAGGCTTAGTCGTGCCTCTCCTCTCGCTAATTGCTGAAGTGGAGGATGAGGTGGCTGGGGTGGCGCCGGATGCGGCCAAGAACTTGCACGAGCTCGCTTGCTACATCGAGGACTTCACTAGCTCGAATATGGCCAGTGCCGTGGAGATCGGAACACAGGAGGTGAGCGAGGACGCGAAGAAGGTTCTTGAGGAGGCTAGGAGGCTCGCGGCCGAGCGGCTCAAGGAATCATTCCCGGACGTCCCACAGCTCTCGGAGATCGAGCAGATGGTCTATTCATATCTCTCGAAAGCCGGCTCTGAGATCAACCTGAAGAAGTGTGCGAAGGAGCTTGGAATAGATGTCAAGCAGGTTAAGGAGATACTAATGAAATTAGAGGAGAAGGGGTTGATAGAGCTCGTCGGCTAGAGGGCGCCAAACCTCTCATACCATTCCATCATCTTCTCTATGCTCTTCGGGTCGATGCTCGGCTTCCTGTTCCTGATAACCTCCAAGAAGTCTTCCATAGTTATCCTCCTAGGCTCTTCTCCACCCTGCTCGAAGAACTCGCTGACGATCTTCGTCTGAACCTCCACGCATATCGAGTATATGTCGGCGGCCGAGTAGCCCTCTGTTATTCTTCGCGAGCTCCGTGAAGTCCACGTTATCAAGGTTCAACTTCCCCGCATAGTATTGGAATAGCCGGAGCCTCGCCTCATANCTCGGCAATCCTATGTAGATCCTCTTCTGGAATCTCCTGATNAANGGNTCGTCAAGGAGCCANGGCTTATTCGTCGCGGCCAGTATATANATNAGGCTCTTCCTGCCCTTATCCAGCAGGCCATCCATCTCCTTTATCAGCTGGTTTCTTGCTCTAGCCTCNCCCCCAACCTCATTCAGCCTCACCGCGGCAAGCGAGTCCACCTCATCTATGAAGATTATCACGGGNNTNCCCGTGGACTCATACTTCCTCGCCGCATTGAAGATCTTAGCTATGTTTCTCTCAGACTCGCCAAGCCACTTTGACATTATCAAAGAGGCATCCACGTGCATGAAGACCGCGTCTATCTCGTTCGCGACCGCGGCCGCGAGCATGGTCTTGCCACAGCCCGGGGGCCCGAATAACAGAATCCCGCGAGGCCATCCTAGTGGGAAGAGGTCAGGCCTCTTCATGGGGTAGATTATGCTCTCGAGAATAGCCTTCTTCGCCTGTTCCAATCCAATTACATCATCCCACTTGACGGGTGGCGGATTCTGGATTATGAAGCTCTCATCAACCTCAGCTTGCTCATCGGATCTCCCGCCAACCGAGACCTTCTCGCTTAGCGCCTCGATCCTCCGCCTATACTGCGCCTGTTTCTCCTCGTAGATCCTCTTCATGACCGGGTCATCAGTGAGCTCTATGAGCTTCTCTAGGAGGGCTATAGCCTCGCGATACCGCTTCGCCGCCTCCTCCCTCATCCCGATCTTATCATATTTGACGGCGGCGCGAGCCTTTTCAGCTGCGAGCCTCTCAAGCTCTTTCATATCCTTCGAGCCTTTCCCCGGGAATCCATAGGCATAAAACCTATGCTTAAGACCGCGTATAATGGAATACGTATCCATAGCTTATGGGAATACGCGGATAATTTGCTCCTCATGGATCCTCTTTGACGCTGTGGACGGCGACGCAGGTGAGGGTTCTCGCGACCCCACGCATCCCCCTAAGCTTGTCTATGACCAAGTCTCCTATCTCCTTGATTGAGGATCCTCTTACCTTGAGCAGTATATCCCATTCTCCTGTGATAAGATGGACCTCCTCGACATTGTCGAGCATGGCGATCTCATGGGCTAGGGCTTTCTGGGAGATGTCAGAGCCGGGCATGAAGGAGACGAGGACGAAGGCGAGTGTGCTTTTGCCGAGTTTCGCCTTATCAAGCTTCACCGTGAAGCCCTTTATCACACCAATCCTCCTAAGCCTGTTAATCCTATCTTGGACTGTCGTCCTCGGCATGCCCAAGACCTCGGCAAGCTCCCTCAAACTCCTAGACGAATCCAGCTCAAGCTCCCTCAGGATAAGAAGATCCTTCTCATCGAGCTTCTCTGCACGCTTGACGGCCTTCCTCATACACTTGCAGGCTAGGGCGCTCGACGCTTAAGGCTTCTCTCTACGTTAATCAACGAACATGTCCTCGACAATATTTAAGAGGGGCCCGGAAAAAGCTCCGGGGGAGATATGGTTAAGCTAGGTGGGGTGGCGATTCAAGGTTACGGTGGCTATATCCCGAGATACAGGATAAGGGCCGAGGAGATAGGCCGGATGTGGGGGCAGGATAAGTCCGGGTTTCCCGTCGCGGAGAAGACGGTGGCCGGTATTGATGAGGATGCGGCGACGATGGCTGTTGAGGCCGCGAGAATAGCCCTGAGAAGAGCCAAGATAGACCCGAGGAGGATCGGCGCAGTCTATGTGGGGAGCGAGTCGAAGCCCTATGCTGTCAAGCCTACCGGGACGATTGTGGCCGAGGCAATCGGAGCCTCTCCCACGAAGCTTGCAGCAGACCTAGAATTCGCTTGCAAGGCTGGAAGCGAGGCTATGGCGATAATAGTGGGCTTGATTCGCTCGGGCCAAGTGGAATATGGACTGGCGATCGGCGCCGACACGGCGCAGGGGAGGCCGGGTGATGCGCTTGAATACACGGCCGCGAGCGGGGCTGCCGCATTCATACTGGGGAAAACAGATCATAGGGCAATCGCAGAGGTAGAGGCCTGGAGCGGCTATGCAACCGATACACCAGACTTCTGGAGAAGGCCGGGTGATAAGTATCCGATGCATGCTGCGAGGTTCACGGGTGAGCCAGCATACTTCAAGCACATAATCGGCGCCGTGCAATCCCTTCTCGAGAATGATGGCTACACGCTTAATGAGATAGACTATGTTATATTTCATCAGCCCAATATGAAGTTCCCCCTAGCAGTCGCGAAGTACTTCAAGGTGGGGCAGGAGAAGGTCTCGCCGGGCTTGATAGCGAACTTTGTCGGGAACACTTATAGCGCCTGCTCGCTGCTCGGCCTAGTAAATGTCTTGGATCAGGCTCAGCCGGGCCAGAGAATCCTCGTAGCATCATATGGTTCGGGGGCTGGTAGCGACGCCTTCGTGCTCAGAGTTCTTGATGGCATCCTGGAGAAGAGGGATCTAGCGCCCAAGCTCGCTGAATTCATCAGGAACAAGATCTACATAGACTACTCGACATACTTGAAGCTGAGAGATGAGATACTCATGAGGTGAATGGTGATGGTGGGCGTATATGTTGCCGGGGTTGGCTTCACGAAGATCGCGGAGCATTGGGATAAGGATCTAGAACAGCTCATGGCCGAGGCGGCTGTAAAGGCTCTAGAGGATGCGGGAGTCTCCACGGTGAACGCCATCTACGTGGGATGCGCACTGAGCGAGTATCTTCAGTGTCAGGCGAATTTGGGTGCATTAATGGCGGAGTGCACCGGTCTCGTCGGGGTGCCGGCATTCAGGTCCGAGGCGGCTGAGGCATCCGGGGCCGCCGCGCTCTACTCGGGGTTCTGCGATATAGCCTCGGGCAGATCTGAGGCGGTCCTAGTCATTGGCGGGGAGAAGCTCTCAGACGGCCTCCCCGAGGAGGTCTCATCCGGGATGCTGATGATGAGTGGGAGGAGCTGGTATGAGGGCTTTATGGGAGCAGACTTCTACGCCATAAGCGCCCTACTCTATAGGCTCTACTCAAAGAGATATGGTGATGAGGGTATACCATTCTTCCCAGTAATAAGCCATGAGCATGCGGAGGGGGTTGCCCACGCCCAGTATCCATTCAAGATAACCTTGGATCGTGTCTTAGAGTCGCCGTTCATCGCGGAGCCTCTTAGGATGCTGGAGGTAAGTGGTATAGGTGATGGAGCGGCAGCACTAGTCCTCGTGAGCGAGGGACTAGCTCGCAGGCTGAAATCTCCCAAGATCAAGATATTCATATCCTCCGCGACGGATTACATGAATCCCTTTGATAGGGAGGATCCTCTTAGGCTCCAGTCCGTCATGTTGTCGGTGAGCAAGGTATTGGAGCAGGCAGGGGTCAGTAGGGGTGAGGTGAACATGGTGGAGCTCCATGACTCAGTATCCATACTTGGCGCCCTCTGCTTGGAGTCAGGGGGATTTTCTCCGCCCGGCGCCGCGGGCAAATTGGCCATGAAGGGCGAGTTCGGGCTAAATGGCCGCCTTCCTTGCAATACCTTCGGGGGGCTTAAGGCGCGGGGCCATCCATTCGGCGCGACAGCAATCTATCCAAGTCGCGGAGATATATCTCCAGCTTACTGGGCGTGCTGGGAAGAATCAGCTTGATAAGCCGAGGACTGGGCTGGCGATATCCTTGAGCGGCGTCGGCGCAGCAGCCTTCACAAGCCTGCTTAAAATAGAGGAGGTGTAATGGTATGAGGGTCACCGGCTACTGGAGAAACATATCATTCCTCTATAGGCTCGCGGGCTGGAAATGCATCCACTGTGGGACCTTCCACCACTATAAGCCAGTAGTCTGTAGGAGATGCAGGTCTAGGGAGTTCACACAAGTCGAGCTACCGGGCTCGGGCAGGCTTATAGCATACACAGTGATCAGGTCCCCTCCAAAAGAGTTTGAGCGCTACGCGCCATACTCCATAGGCCTCATAGAGCTCGAGGATGGAACGAAGATCCTCTCACAGCTCACAGACTTCAAAGAGGATGAGTTGAGAGATGGTATCCGCGTCGAGGCGGTCTTCCGGAGAGTGAGAGTTAATGGGGAGCAGGGAATAATCGAGTACGGCTACAAGTTTAGGCCTGTGCTCAGCCGGTCCTAAGCTGGCCCTTTAACCTCTTCCAGAGATAGAGAGTCGCGTACTCCCTCGGGATCCCCTCGCGCTGGGCGATGATCTCAACCTGAGACCTGATCTTCACCGCCGCCTCCTCCGGGCTCTCATACTTCGTCTGAAGGCTATTGACTATCTGCGTGAATATATCATCCGCGAGCCCCTTATATGAGGTCGCCTCATACACGTTCTCCCGCATCCTCTTAAGCTCTTCAATTCTTCCATTAACCTCCTTGATCTTCTTATCGAGCTGGGCTAGCCCCTCCCTCAGCCTCGGGATAAGGTTCTCAAGCTCCTCCTTCTTCGAGACAGAGATAGGCTTTCCCTGAGACTCAAGCTGCATTATCGTATCCAGCTCAACTTGATTGAAGTAAAGTTCCTCCTCGATGCTCGAGAACCTCTCCTCCAAGAGCTCGGCCAGTTTACGATATCTCTCGATCGCGTCATCAATATAGCGTATCAGTTCCTCTCTCATGGAGTCCCAGCGCTGGATGAGCTTCTTCAGGATCGCGAGGCTCATCCCTGGATCATCCAAGAACTTTTTCTGGGTAACCTCCTCCCTAATCCTTATCTCATCTATCTTGCCGAGGACGAGCTCATATGCCGCGTCGGCATCCGCGATAGCCTTCTCAAGCATTATATCCTCCTTTCTCTCAGTAATTTCAGCCTCGATGGAGGGTTCAGCGGGC
>Ga0065719_100130_pt1 | contig 19011 bp, 19 predicted proteins | sample GBSCel85sediment_FD_59106 | JGI IMG/M metagenome (GOLD analysis project Ga0065719, IMG submission 59106) | Hot spring sediment microbial communities from Great Boiling Spring, Nevada - Cellulolytic enrichment CS 85C v3 (version 3) | ecosystem: Environmental > Aquatic > Thermal springs > Hot... | reverse complement strand
TAACAATTTCATCAAAAGTCTTTTGATTAATAACCTTCATTCTGGCTCTTCTAACCAGAACTTGATATGCACGACTATTGATGAAATTCTTCTTACCTATTATTTTTCTTTTTCTCCCTCTATTCCCGCCAATTGTTAAACTATAAACATTCCTCAAATAATCAATTATTGGTCTAGGATAACCATAGTATGAATTTTTGATGTTTCCTTTCTTTNCAAGAATTTTNAAAAGTCTATCTCTATCTTCTCCAACTACAAAAATTCTATAGTAAATTTCTCCTTTTATTTTCTTTTTCTTGAGAGNAACATCTATACCGAATCTTTTCAAAAGGTAAGAAATTTGACTTGCCAAAACTGAACTTTTTGTCGATATTTCAACACAATCCCTAACATGACCGTCTCCTTTTATATACCCTCTCAAGAATGCTGCTACTACCTCTTCTCTAGCTTCAAAAATCTCTGATGGGATAAATTTACTTTCTGCATTACATTTTGCTAGATCTTTAAGTAGAGAAAGTGTTTTCTTTTTCAGTAAAATTCTATAAACTCCATTTCTTTTATTGATTGTTGGCTTATAGTTAAACCTTTTTTTCAAATAAGAAACAATCCAGTTTTTCAACTTTTCGTCAGAAGTGCAAACGGATAATGGATTAGAAGTTCCTTCAGCAACAAAAAGCCCTAAAAAGTAGGCATCCTCTTCCTTTATAGAATTGTTTCTTTCAATTTCTATGTTTCTAGGAGAAGCTATTACATCTCCTTTCTTTAGCATACCAATAGGCTTCCAAGAAAGAGAGTCTCCATCAAATGTTAAAAGCTTATGTGCTTTTGTTGCCTTAAGTAATTTTCCTCTTTTTGTTTCTAAAACACAGATATTCTTAACAAATTCTTTGTATATTGCAGCAACTTCAACTTTTTTAAATTCTAAACCAGAAAATCCTATAACCTTAACATTTTTTAATGGAACGATATAACCATCATCAAATTTCTTCTCCCCATATATTTTCTTGTACTTTTCATATGCATCTTCTATACTTTCATAGTGGAAATTTTCATCGTTAAAAAAGATTATTGGCGTATCCTTGCTTACACACTTCCCACTCCCAAATGCTCCATAAGTTTCTGTTATCGCTTGTGTTTCTACTCCACCGCCAAGNAAATTGTCTAATGCTTTTGAACCTGTTGTTATTCTCAATGCCTTCTGCTTTCTCTCAAGTATTTTATCAGCAGTTACCAAACCTATATCCAAAATCTCTCTTACAGCAGCTATAATTTTCGCAGCTTGTGCTTCCCCAATTTCAGCAATCGCAGCAAGTTCAGAAGGAGATATAACAGCAATTGCCATTGGATCAGTAAAACCAACCTCTCTCAATTTTTCAGCAGTTTTTGGTCCTATTCCAGGAATATCTTCCAATCTAATTTCCTTCTCACTCATTCTCTAACTCCTCCACCAATTTATAACTTTCTTCTGTAGGGTTAAAAGGCTTGATATTAGTTGCTACCATTTCTAGTCTATCATACATCTCATTTCTCTTCACTCTTCCCTCTACAATAATTTCCCTTCCCAAAAGCCTTTCCTCCAGAAAGCTCTTTCTCTCATTCTCTTCTATTTTTTCTAGCTCATCAACGCTTGTCCCAACTAGAGTTTCGGCCAACTCTCTAAAGAAAGATACCCTTATATCTCCCGTGCCATCGTCAATTAAAGTGGGAACGATCATTATCTTTTCTCCGTTGGAATTATAAACGTAGTTTCCCTTGAAAATCTTTACTATAAAGCCTGTAATTTCAAAATTTCCCGGCCTAATATCTTTAATCTTAACTTTTTCAAATGAAGAAAATTTTTGAACTAATTCTTCTGCGCTCGGAATTTCAGGAATTTCATAATCTATAACCTTCAACATTCCGAGTCTTCCTAATGAAACCTCTACCTCTCCGTAAATTCCCTCTCTTGCGAAACCATTTATTACTTGAATTAATGAACCAACTGTAACCTTTTTTTGGTCTATGAAGTTTACTTGCTCGTTCCAAAGCGGTATTTTTACGTAGCCTGTAGAATCTCCAACAAAAAGATTAACAACCTTTCCTCTATTTCCAACGCCAAACTCCACAATTCGAGAAATTTTAAATACCCTTCCAATAAAACTAACTCTTCTCATACCCGGAACTATGCTAGATATGGTAACTCTCCTTCTTTCAGATGGAAGCTCTATCCCAAGCTCTCTCGCAACCAGATAAATAGCTCCTACAATAGTTATCAAATTGTCTAATTCATTAATCTTTCTATCTATTCTCTTCATCAGTTCCTCTCTACTCAAACCAGATTTTCTCTCCAGCTCTTCTAATAGTTCTTCAACCCTCATAAGTGTTTTTAGAATTAAAGATTATAGGTTTAGATTTTTTCTTGCAAGCCTTATGTCTTCCTGTAGAACTGTACTTCTCTTAGCATGCTCGGCACAAACCTTTGCTTCTTTTAAAAGTAGTATAGCTTTTTCTTCAATATACTTTGCCAAATATTCCGCAGCCTCAGGAGAAACTCTCTTAGCTCCAAACTTCTTCAAGAATTTATCAAAGGTTTCTCTCTTAAGTATCATATCTTATTTTTGTCCCTTAAATAAACCACTTAACTTCATCTATTCTCCACTTTGGTTTTATTAAATCTTCAAACGGTCTATCAAAACCATTTTTATAGGCTAGTAAGCCAGCATAAGCTATCATAACACCATTATCAGAAGAATATTTAGCAGGAACCACATAAAATTTCGCTCCTCTTTCTTCACACATTTTACCAATCATCTCCTGCAGCCTTTTGTTTGAAGCTACACCTCCGACCAAAAGAACTTCATTTTTTTCCGTATGAGCTAATGCTCTCTCGGTAACTTCAGTTAACATTGCGAAACAAGTTTCTTGTAAAGAAAAAGCTATATCTTCTTTGCTTATTCCTTCTGAAATAAGTTTTAAAACTGCCGTCTGAATTCCGCTAAAAGATACATCCATCCCTTTCACCACATACGGCAAAGAAATATAATTTTTGCCTCTTTTAGCTAGCTCCTCTATTTTTGGGCCTCCAGGCATCTCTAATTTCATTTCTCTAGCAATAGTATCGAAAAGGTTTCCTATGGTTATGTCTTGCGTCTCTCCAAAAACTTTGTATGAATCATCAACAAAAGCGAGAATCGCATTATGACCTCCTGACAAATAAACAATAACAGCATCCTTGCATCCAGTTAAAAGCCTTCCAATCTCAATGTGGGCAATTCCATGATGAACTTTAACTAAAGGTTTTGATAGCTTTTCCGACAATTCTTTTGCGAACTTTGCAGTAAAGAGGAGAGGTGGTGGCAAACCAGGTCCGGCAGAATAACAAACGATGTCTATCTCCTCTAAAGAAATTCCGGAAGTTTTTATTACTCTATCTAAAACTTCTTTTGACACATTCTCATGATGTTTCTTTGCATCAACTGGAATTATTCCCTTTCCTTCGGGTGGCTTGTAAATTTCTCTTTCATCCGCTAAAATTTTACCATCTTCAGAAACAATGCCTATTCCAAATGTATGGGCAGTTCCTTCTATTCCAAGTGAAATTAATTTCCCTTCTCTCATTCGAATCACATAAACATATTAGCACGAGAAAATATGAAATATGAAAGTTGATGAACTAANAAATTTCGGGTTTGAGGAAAAATGGGTTGAGAAAATAAAAAGTAGGAAAATCGAAGAATTTTATCCCCCGCAAAAGAGTTTGTAGAGAGGAAGCTTTTTGAAAAAAGTTGCGTAATATCAACTCCAACAGCTTCTGGAAAAACTTTGATGGCAATGCTAGCGATTATAAAAATGTTGGAGAAAAAGAAGAAAGTTCTGTATACCTCTCCTTTAGTTGCCTTAGCGTTTGAAAAATATGAGGAATTTTCAAAATTTTTTGATGGATATAGAGTTGCCATTTCTGTTTCGGATTTTGATTCAAGCGATCCTTGGCTTCAAAATTATGATATAATTGTTGCAACAAATGAAAAAGTAGAGTCTTTAATTAGGCATGGTGCTGAATGGATTAGAGATGTTGGTTTGCTAATATTAGATGAAATACATTTGTTGACAGATGCTTCAAGAGGTCCTACGTTAGAAATATTAATAACAAAAATGAGAAAGCTTGTAAAGAATCTTCAAGTACTTGGATTATCTGCAACAATTAGAAATGCTGAAGAATTGGCTGCATGGCTTGATGCAGAACTTTTAAAAAGCGATTTTAGGCCAGTAAAACTTTATCAAGGTGTAGCTTGTAACTCAAAAATAAAATTTCCAGGATATAAGACTGTTGAATTAAGTAAGGATTTAGATTTGGAAGAAGCGATAGTAGTTGATACTTTGAATAAGGGGAAGCAAATTCTGATATTTTGCTCAACCAGAAAATCAACAGAAGCTTTAGCTGAAAGATTAACAAAAGTTGTTAGCAGCAAGCTAGGAAAAAGCGATGCCGCGCTTCTTAAAAAGCTTTCTGAAGAGGTCGAAAACGTTTTAGAGGTTTCTACAGAGCAATGTAGAAGGTTGGCTAGATGCGTTAGAAATGGAGTAGCCTTTCATCATTCTGGCCTAGTTGGAAGGCAGAGAAGATTGATTGAAGAAAATTTCAGGAATGGTTTAATTAAAGTTTTGGTAGCTACAACAACCTTGGCAGCTGGCGTTGACTTACCCGCTTTTAGAGTTTTGATAAAAGATGCAAAAAGGTACCATCCTCTTTATGGTTCGATTTACATTCCAACCTTAGAGTATTATCAAATGATTGGTAGAGCAGGAAGGCCAAGGTTTGATAACTATGGAGAGTCTATAATAATTGCGAAAAGCGAAGATGATGCAGAAGAACTAACAGAAAGGTTTATNTTTGGTGAGCCAGAACCAATAACGTCCAAGCTCGCATCTGAACCAGCTTTAAGAATGCACGTATTGGCTCTAATAGCCAGCGANTTNTGTAAAAGGAAAAAGTCAATTTTAGATTTTTTCTCTTCTACATTTTTCGCATTCAAATATGGAGATATTTCCATTATTGAAGAAAAAGTTGAAGAAATTTTGCAGTATTTAAGCGAATGGTCTTTTATTGTAATTGATAAAGAGAGATTAGAGGCTACTAGATTGGGAAAGAGAATTTCAGAGTTATATATTGACCCTTTAACCGGGAAAATTTTTGTCGATGCCTTAAAAAACAAAGACGATTTTACTGAGTTCTCTTTCCTACAATTAATTTCATCTTCNATAGAAATGAAACCCTTATTGTCAGTTAGAATGAGCGAATTGGATGAAATAGAATCAACCATAGAATCTAGAAAGGATGAAATTTTGTTAGAAATTCCGTTCGACGATTATGAATATGAGGAATTTGAGAAAAGTGTGAAAATGGCGAAAATTTTGGAAGATTGGATTAATGAGAAAACTGAAGAAGAAATAATGCAGAAGTATTCTTTGACTCCTGGAGAGTTGTATTCGCGCCTGCAAATAGCAGACTGGTTGCTATATTCTTTGCATGAGATTGCTTTAGTTATAAGGAAAAAGGGAATTTTAACTCCTTTAAAGAAATTAAGAGTGAGAATTGAAAAGGGTGTTAAAGAAGAATTGCTATCACTAGTTACTTTAGAAGGAATAGGAAGAGTAAGAGCTAGAAAGCTTTATAATGCTGGATTTAGGTCGCTTGAGGATTTGAGAAAAGCTCCTGTCGAAAGCATAGCAAGGATAGTTGGGGAAAAAATAGCAATGAAAATTAAAAATCAGCTAGAAGGTAAGAAAGAAACCAAAGAAAGACAAACTTCCTTACTTTTAAATTAACTCGCTTTCAGTCACAACAACAAAATCTCCAACCGACTTAACTGCTGAAAACGGTATCAAAGGTCTTCCTTTTGAATCTGTTTTTACGTTTAAATCTAACAAGCTTCTTGTTGCATCTTCAACCACTATATTCAAAAGCTCTCCAGTTTCTGCGATAAATTCTATATTTGCTACAACACCGAGTTTTTTGCCAGTCTCTGCACTTATTATTGACTTTCCAATCACTTCAGAAACTCTAACGTTTCTTAACGGCATTTTTCCACCTTTATTTTATTTGGAACTTAAGTAAATAAAGATTATGGTCAGATGCTTTATAGCTATTTATCCTATAAAATCAGAGAAAGTTTACAAAATACAAGAAGAGATTGGTAAGTTTATTGATGGAAAAGAGGTTGAAAAAGAAAATATGCACATAACACTTTCGTTTCTTGGAGAAAGAAATGAAAATGAGTTAACAGATATTAGAAAAAGGCTGAATGAAATATCAAAGGTGTATCATAAAAGAACAGCAACTTTGACAAGAGTTAAGCTTATTCCAAATGAAAACTTTTTTAGAGTTATAGCTATTGAGGTTATTGGATTGGATGATTTGAGCGAAGCAGTAAAGAGAAAAATAGGTGGAGATGTGAAGCCGCCACATCTAACTTTATTTAGAGTTAGGAATGTAAGAGAAAAGACAAAGATACTTGAATTGACAAAAAGTGAGATAAAAGAGGAAATCTTAGTTGATAAAATATGCCTTATGAAAAGTACATTAACTCCAAAAGGACCAATATATGAAGTATTAGATGTTTTTGAATTGACCTCTTAGTTTAGTATACTTCTTTGAATAGATAGTTAATCAATTTCATGAAAAGCTTAAATATACTATCTTTCGTTCTTGCAAGCTATCTTGTAGCTTAGAACATTTGATGAAGTTCTCTAGATGAAAATCGTATAGAACCTCAAACGAATTTTTGAACTTCATACCAATAAATTTATGTAGTCTCTCTCTGTGAATATTCCCTCTAATTTGACCTTTTTCATCAACAATTAGCATGGAGCTNATTTTTTTCTCTTTCATTTTCTTTAGCACGCTTGATAAACTTTCAGATGTCTTCACTGTTATTGGATCTTTTGTCATAACTTCAGATATTTTTTTGCTCAAAAATTCCTCTGAAAATGAATTCTCGACTAACTTTCTAAAAAGAAGTGTTGATGTTATATAGCCAACCAAATTACCATTTTCAACTACTGGCAGTCTTCTATATTTTCCATTCACCATTGTTCTCATAACATCTCTTACACTAAAGGAGGGGAGAACGAAAAAAGGCTTTCGCGTCATTACTTCATCTATTACAACATTATCAAATACAGACAACTCTTTTGTAGCTAAGATGAAGTCTGTCTCCGAAACGATACCGACAACCTTCTTATTTGATGTAACTGGTAGTCTTCCTCTTTTTGAGATTTTCATTTTTTGCAAAACATAATCTATAGTTTCGTCAGCATCGCATCCTACAACTTCCCTTGACATTATTGCCTCTACAAATGAGTTCATATCTCCTCCGCTAAGGAACAGACTAAAAATATCGGTTATCGTAACTATTCCTTTCAGCTGCATTTTCTTATCAACAACAGGCAAACTTCTATGCCCACTTTCAGACAGTTTCTTACATACTTCAAGCAATCTTTCTTCAACATAAGCAACAAGGGGATTGAGAGAAGATATTGTTATTATCTTATTTTTCCTGTTTATACCAACCTTTTCCAGTTCGATTTCCATAAAAATTTTTAGAGTTCTAAAAACTAATCTTTTTCTCAAGATCCTTACAACCTTCACAAACCCATTTTCCATTAACATAGAAAAGTGCGTCAGAATAGTTGCCACACTCTTCACAAAAGCCACTAATTCTTCCCTCTCTTCTTTCTGGCTCAAATCCTTCTTCCTTTGCCTTAAGCCTTTCCTCTATTATGCTAATAAATTCTGGACTTACTCTTGCTATATCTCCATCAGTTATTATTCCAACCAGTTTGCCATTTTTTACTACCGGTATTCTTTTTATTAAATTCTTTCTCATCAACCTTGAAGCTTCCACTATTTCTTCATCTGGAGAAATTGTTATTATTGGTGAACTCATTACTTCTCGTACCTTCACTCTTTTCGGATCTTTCCCCTTAGAAATTACTTTCTCTAAAACATCGCTATCTGTAAGAATTCCAACTGGTCTGCCTTTCTTTACTACTATAACATAGCCCCTCCTTTCTTTTGCCATTTTTTTAGCTGCATGATAAACAGTTTTATTGTCTTCTATTGTATTGACTTTTTTGGACATCAAATCCTTTACCAGTAGAGGCATTGAAATTATTCACATCCTTAAATATAAATGTTTTACCCAAAACATTAAATTACTCTGCTTGACGAATGAACTCTTCTAGCGGAATTCCCTTCCCTTTTTCCAGGACCTCTGCAGGCTTAAAAACTTCAATATCACCATATCCAAAATCTACAACAACAAAAAAGGGAAAACCGCTTAACTTCTCCTGCATATATCCATAGTAATAATACTTGTCTTTCTTTGTTGACTTTATTTGAAAGAATATACATTTTCCCTCTTTTATGCAAACCAAATCTGCATCACCAAAACTTCCACCGGACCTTATAACAACCCAACCTTCTTTTTCCAACATCAATCTTATTTTTCTCTCTACCCTATAACCCTTAGATTTTGCTCTCATACTTTAAGTTAAACTCTATTTTATAACCGTTAGGCAAATTATCTAAAAGGAACTTCCCTTTCTCTGTGATCACGTATACCCTTCCTTTCCTCCTTTCCGGATTTATGCAGGTAACTAAACCTCTCTTCTTTAACTCTCCCAACTTTGTCGAGATATTTGAAAGAGATATCTTTAAAAATTTTGAGAGACTTGTAGGAGTTTCATACCCCATTCTTAGTGCATGCAAGACTTTTCTTGAAATCGAAGAAGCAATCAAATATCCCAAATCCTCAGCGTATCTAGTTAAATCGTTTGTAATATCCATTAATTTAATTTGCATCAACTTATATTTGAGCGTTGCCATAAGATGCTTATGAGTTACTTATAACTCTATAATATTGTTTTTAGGCAACACGCAAAGTTTCCAAAAGCCTTGGAGCATAGGCCTCAATCTTAAATATTCTTTCTATTGCCTTTGATAAAGAAATTGCCTTCTCTTCCTCTCCATGCACGACAAAAACTCTTTTTGGTTTTGCTGTCAAATTACCAATATATGCTAAAAGCTGCCTTCTATCAGAATGTGCACTTAGACCCTCTGCAGTATACACTTCCATTTTTATTTTCAGAGGTATCATCTTTCCATTTTCTTCTAATGGAACTTCTCTCCATCCTTTTTGTATCTTTCTACCTAGAGTACCCTCCGCCTGATAACCAACGAATATTAACGTATTCTTTTCGTCTTCTGCCAAATACTTTAAATGCTCTAGTACTGGTCCGCCGTTCAACATTCCACTTGTTGAAATAATTACACATGGCTTATCATTCCATGCCTTCTCTCTTTCCGATTGAGAGGAAATTCTCTTGAAGATTGGTGATAAAAATGGATCTTTCCCGCTCATAGCCTCCTTCATCATTCTTCTTCCATAATATTCAGGATATGCTGTAAAAATTCCATTAGCGTCCCAAATCATTCCATCTAAGTAAATTGGGTATAGGAAGTTGTGCTTGACTAAAACTGCCATTACCTCTTGTGCTCTCTCTACGGAAAAGCTTGGAATTAAAACAATTCCGCCTCTCTCCATCGTTTTATTAACAACTTGCATGAATTGTTCTTCTACCTCTTTTCTAGATGGCATTATATCATTTTTAGCTCCATATGTCGATTCTATTATTAAAGTCTCTACTCTTTGGAAATTCGTATAAGCTGGATCTAGAAGATTAGTTCTACCGAACTTTTGATCTAAGGCATAAACTATATTGTGTAAACCATCGCCAACATGTAAATGAACTATTGCTGAACCGAGGATGTGGCCGGCATTATAAAAAGTGAGCCTAACGTCTGGAGAAATATCAGTAACTTCGTTGTAATCCAAAGTTATAGCTCTCTTTACCGCTTCTTTTACCCCCTTTATGGTGAACAAAGGTCTAGAAGAACTTCTCTGCATAACATCTATGAAATCTAACCATAGCAAAGTTGCTAAGTCTAAAGTTGGTTGAGTCATGTAGAGAGGACCATCATAACCCATCTCATACATTGCTGGAACGAAGCCAACATGGTCTAAATGGGCATGCGATATAACTATTGCATCTATTTCGTTAATGTTGAACTCTGGCACACTTAAAATTGGATAGCCGTTACTGCTTCCAGCAATTATACCAGCATCAACCAATATTTTAGATTTTGGTGTTTCTACAAGCATACATGACCTTCCAACTTCTCTTGCTCCACCAAAAAATGTCAACCTTATTCTCTTCCTATCTACATCCCTTTGCTCAAATATTTTCTTACCAACCTTGTTTAGAAATTCTCTTCTAAAATCAGTTTCCTCATGCATCATTTTTCTTATTCCATCTACCACCTTAGAATCTATTAGAGGTGCTCTCTCAATTTTTGGCTGCCAGAGTGTTTCTTCTCTAATTTTTCTTATGACTTCTCCCCCTTTCCCTATTACATAGCCTATTTTCTTTGCATAGATATTTACAATGCTCCTCTCTCTTTCAAAAACAACGTCCTTTATTTCTGCATCTGGTGGGGCAAGTTCAAAAATTCTTTTCCTTGCTTCATCTTCTTTCATCAACAGCTCTTTTTCAACTCTAATTTCAACTCTTTTCTTTAAAGTGGAAACTAAATTCTTGACAACATCTTCGCTCGACCTAAAAAAGTTTAAGTCTTTAGTATAAATGATAATCTTGGAACCCTCGAATTCTATTCTGCTTAATCTCTCTTTTGGCAGTACCTCTTTAATTTTCTCTACAATTTCCATATCGAACAACCAAAAAATCTTCAGATTGGTAGCGTTTCTATTCTTATTCCATCCTTCGTTATTATTGCTATATCAATCGCTCTCCCACCAGAGCCTATATCTCTTTCTATTGCCGCCTTAATAGCTCTCTTAGCAAGCTCTTTAGCTTCCTCTACACTCATATTTTCCTCATATTGATCTTCCAACACACCAAGAGCTATTGGTGATCCAGAACCTGTAGAAGTAAATTTTTTAGCCTCCTCTATTCCGCCTATCGCATCTAGGTCGAAAATTTTTGGCCCGGTATCGTCTACTCCTCCAATAATTAGCTGGACGTAATAGGGAAAATACTTTGAGCTTTGTAATATGTTAGATAGTAGCACTGCTGCTCCCTTAACTGTAATCTTTCTTCTATGCTCTATTTCGAAAAGTTTGAACTCTGCCCTTAGATATCTCGCCAGGACTTGTGCATCACCGCTTGCCCCAGCTATTGTCATCGCTATATGCGTATCTAATGGTAAAATCTTTTCACTTTCCTTACTAGCTACAAGATACCCTAATGTTGATTTCTTTTCTGCAGCTAATATTACTGCATCCTTACATATTATTCCTACTGTAGTAGTTCCAGTTTTTTTGATTTTCATATCATTTTTTTCCAAGAAAACCACCAGAAGAACTATGATTAGTTATTTAGATTTCAATATTTAAATACTTTTCCTCACTATTGATGACAAAAATCCGTTCAAACTAAAAAGTATGTCCCCGTTACAATCATAGCATTTTCCAGAGAAGGGAAGAGAGAAATAGATTCTCCCACACTTCTGACAAACAAAATTATCGAAGTTGTTAAGCTTCGCTTCTCTAGAAACTTCTAGTTCCTCAGGTTTCTTTTCGGAAATTGTTTGTACTCCATTCTTCTGAAGCTGTAGCGACAACAAACTTGTTTGTCTACCGTTAGAGAAGATGGCACTTCTTTTAATACCAACAGCCTCAAAAATTCTCTCAATAGGAGGTAAAATTTGATTTTCAATGTAGTACTTGGTATCAATCTTTAATCCTTTCTCCAAGACATATTCTGGATCTTCGGCTCTTTTTGAGACAAGCTCTGGACCAGCAACTATAACGAAGTTTACCCTGTCTCCGACCATTGGAACTTTTTCAGGAGATCTTTTCATCATCTTTTTTACAAGCTCCACATGCGGCTGAGATCCTTTGTATTCGTGAAGGTTTCTAGATAGGCTTTTGGTTATAATCAAATCCTCTACATTCACTTTACCTTCTTCCAAATCCTTAACAACCTCTTTAACATAATTCAGAGCACTTTCTATACTTCCCTCTTTCAACAAAAACTCAAGAACTTTTGACAGAACCTTTTCAGTTAAACCGCACCAATCTTTTCTAACAGTCTCGATACCTTTCATCACAATTTTTTCTTTCGTTTTTCCATCATCGATTTCTACAGCAATGCCCGCGTACCTTTTCTTCGCAATTATCAAAAAAGATTTAAATACGCTTTCTATTTTTACCGTCATCTTCCCTTGATAATATTCATTTATCGTCTTTTCTATCTCCCTTCCAACATCAAAAGCTTCTTCAACGCTGTTAACATTTACTTTAACCATTATAGAATCCGTGTCTCCATATATTACTTCCCAGTTTTTATTCGCTTTCTCGACAAGTTTTTTTGTTGCTTCAATAAAATATCTTCCGTAGCTTGTTATCGAATTGGCTATATCTAGCACATAAACTCTTCCCCTTACATAGCCAGTATATCCATAAAAAGCGTTCGCCATTCTTTTTAGTGCTTCTTGTTTAGCATCCAATAAAAACCTTTTTTCCTCATCTTTCTCTTTCTTCATCTCTTTTTTAACTCTATCCCTCTCATTAATTAAAGACTCAACAATTTGTGGTATTATTCCCCTCCTTATTTCTGGTTTAANAAATTTGGCACCNTATGGNGAAACNATAACATCTTCNTCTTTTCTCTCATCAATCACCCAAGTTGTAGGACAAATATTAAAATTCATATATATCGTTGGATACATCGACTTGAAATCAAGGTAAACTATTGGAGTTGTGTAGAGACCAACCTTTGGTTCTAGAACAGTTGCTCCTTTAAATCCTTTTATTTCCCTTTCTTCCTTTCTTCTTAACATTTCTTTACTATCTGGCTTATTGGGTAAGACGAAGCCTCTTTTATTGAACTCTCTAAGTAACAAATTTTCTATTCTAGCTGCTTCGCCCTCATCTAAAACATCTTGTAACAAAAGCCCGCAAACTTTAGAAAGCTCTATGTATTTTTCTATTAACCTTTTCTCCAAGAAAATCCTTAAAGTCAGCTTTGCGTCTTTTCTTGAATACTCTATAAGCTTGAGTATCTCCTCTTCATCCCTACTCTCCCAAATCTTTCCTATCTCACTATGTTTTACATCTACCTTTCCCTCTCCAACTAAAAGCTTTCCAACCTCGTCTAAAGAATATCTTTTCAGCCTTATTAGTCCCTTCTCTGCCATTTCTTTTATGATTTCATAAACGTCTACAATTACTCTTCCAAGTATATGATTTCTATAAGAGTCTTCTTTCATTTTTTTAGAAAGCAATGGTTTGTCGTTCGTTCTTCCTAGCGAAGGGAATATTTTATTCTCCTCAAATCTTTTATGGATGAATGGTAAGTCAAAAGAATTGATGTTATAACCGACTATAAAGTCAGGATCATAANCATCAATAATTTTTATTAGTTCCTCCAGCATGCTTCTCTCGTCTATAAAAACTTGAGCACCACCGTTTGTTCTTACTGGCTTTGAAATCAAAACTAAACTATCTTTACCTCTAAAAGGAGGATTGAACGCAAGGCTTATCATTATTATTTTGTCTTTCTTAGGATTCGGTTTTCCTTCTTTTGCTGTTGTTTCTATATCTAATGAAAGGACTTTAAATGGTGCATTTACATGATACTCTTCTTCTTCAATTTTATCAGCAACAAAAACTTTTTTTGTTTTTATACCATTCGTTCTAATTTCTCTTCCTTCTGCAATATACCATCTCATTCCAAAAATGTTAAAATCCGACATGAACCTGTATTTGAAAAGAATGTCTGCCTCAAAAATTTTAGAAGCAAGATTTTTCGAAGCTATGAATTCTCTAACCTTAGGCACTTTAGAAGGATCTGTGAGATAAATCCTTATCATCCTTGTCTTGCTCTCTCTATATCCAACTGCCTCATATCTCTCAACTTCCTCAACCTTGATTACAAGACCTCCAAACTCTTTTCTTAAAATCTCCTCAATTTCCTCTCTCGATTTGTTTGGTATGAAGTAGAAGTATGGTAGGTAGCCTTCGTAAAGAACGCAAATTGATTCTCCTTCTTTTGTCTTCCCAAAAAGTCGAATCGTTGGATAGGAATTGGAAATGATGTAATCAGCATCTAAAACTTGAAACGAAACTTTCATGCGTTTCTTATGAAGCTTTATTAAAAAATTTTTGTAGAGTGTGAAATATTTTTTCCACTACTCATTCTATTTTTTTACCTTTCAGTAGAAGTTTTCTCCCAGTTGGGAGGAAAAAGATGTTTATGCTTTTATAAGGTTTGTAGAAAGGTTCATTCGCGTTCGTTACGATAATGGCATCTGGTACTTCATCGATTAGAAATAAGTCTCTCTTGTATAATTTTTTAGAGATAAAAAGAGAAGGATTTAAGTGCCTCCTTTCTATAAGAGAGATTAAAGCGTCTATCTCTCTTTCCTCTTTTTGTTTGTACATCTTGACAATTGTTGAGTCTAGAAGGAAAATTTTAAATCCATCGATGTAAACTCTAACTATTTCTTTCTCCAACATCTGAATGCTACAGTTTCCAACTTTTATCTCTGGTAGAGAGATTATAACCTCTTCTGCTAGCGTAGCTGGTTTTCTAAAAAAAGAAAGTGATGGAAAGAAGATCTTATCTCCAATTAACTTTTCCTCTTCTCTTTTAACTCTAATAGCTATAACATCATCATAAAACAATTTTTCCACAAGCTTAGCATCCATCTGGATAGTCTCATGTGAAGTAAAATCTTCAAGCGTAACGCTGTACGTTGTTTTATCTCTAACCATTCCGATTACTGTAGCTTCTTCTCCTTTTTTCAGCTTTTTGACTTTAGATAAAGAGGTAACGCTGGAAAGCGTATTGTTCTCCAAAAGAATTTTTGAGAGAAACTCAAACCTTTCTTTCAACACTTTCTTAACATCTTCTATTGAAAACTCTCGTATTTCTTCCGGATATACAATTTCAACATGAGATAAAACTTCACGATTTTCTTTTTTCACAAATTCTTCTAAAAATTTTCCATCAATTATCCACAACCCTTTCTCTTTTGCATAGGAAATTATGTCGTTTATCTTACCTTGGTTTTGATAAACTAGTTCTAAGGCTTGAGGTGTTAGTTGAAGTTCGTTTTCTAAGAATAATCTCACGATTTCAAGTTTATCCATAGTTAATGAATTTTCCTCTTATACATTAAAATTTTCCCTGCATGGACTTTCTCAACCTTCCCCTCTTTCACAAGCTCCTCTAGATATTTTTTAACTGTGTTCCAACTAACGTCTTTGCCTAATTTTATTGATACAGCCCTTCTAATAGCTTCAATGTTAAGTGGAATATGTGGATCTAAAACATTCAAAAGTAGTGGATGAAAAAAATGACGGTACGGTGTCCTTCCCATTATTTTTATGTAGAGATTGAAATATTTAAGATGTTTTGAAATTTTCTACGAAAAGTTAAAAATTTTTGCGAACTTTCAGAATTAATTGTGATTATTTAATTTTTTTTGAGAATATTCAAAAATTACTGAAGTGTTTAGAAACAAAAAATGAGAACTAAAAAACGTTTACAACTATACTGGTTATAAAAGCGAATAAAAGATAAAAATGGTTTCAAATCGAATGAGCTTGGAAAATTAAAAACAAATTTACTGTTGTTTGAAAGGTCATAAAATAAAGAAGTAATCGAAGTTTTGGTTATTGAGTTATTTGATTCATAATCTAATAATCACTTTGAAAGGACTAAGATTTTTCATAGAAACTTGAGATAAAACAATTGAGAATATTCAGAAACTCTTCAATATTTTCAAAGGATGAAACTCGAAAAATGAAGAACAACATCTCTACTCTTTATCACTTTTTGGTTCGAAAATGGATCGAAGGAGAGAAATCTTTGATTGAATAGCTCTAATTTTCTCTATGTCTCTTACAGCTGTATAAATTCTTGGGTATGTCTCAACCTTCTCCAAAAAATTTAGAGAAACGAGATTTTCAAGTCTCTTCCTCAAAGTCTCTTTATTTATCTTTATTCCTTCAATTTTTAGCAGCTCGTGTAAAGTTTCAACGTCATANGAGTTTATNTCNNTAGAAAGTGGATCTATTGTCTTACCNTAGAACTTTTGAAGTATTTTTACGTTAATAACATCAAACTTTGATAGAATTGTGAAATCAATCTTTTCAACAGATTTCATCTCTAAAAAATTAGAAGTATTTTCCTTCATGATTGAAGATTTTTCCTCTGTATATAAATAGTTTTCTTTCCTTGAAGCTCTATATCAAACTTATAATCTCTGCACTAATTCTTTCTTCACTTATCTCAATTAATCCAAAGTATCCTTCGGTGAATTTACCAACGTTTAGCGCGATAGTGTTTCGAATGAAATCTTTTCCCATACTTTCATGGATATGAGCGCATACTGCAACCTGTGGAGAAAATTCTTCTATACTCTTTCTAACTGCAATTGAACCGACATGCTTATTTCCGACTAAATCTAGCGTTGAGTTGAAGGGTGGAGCATGAGTTGCTTGTATTTTAATTTTTTTATCTTTGACTTCTTCGAAAGCTTTTCTCAACCCATCTTCGATTTCTTTTTCAGAAGGCTCGTATGGAGTATTAAAAGGAGTTTGAGCTCCTCCAAAACCATAAATACCAATATCATCTATTGTTTCTCCTTTACCGTGAAGTAGGACATTTTGTTTCTGAAAGAATGGCATCAAGTCTTTATCCCAAGTTCCAGGAACAATCAAAATTTTCTTAAAATATTCCTTTACCTCTTCAAGAAAAATCTTTCCAATATCAATTGATTCAAAACCCTTAGGGAAAGAGGCATTTGCTATATCTCCAACCGAGATTAAAGCATCAGGTTCATAGGATGCAATTTTTTCAAACAATATAGGCAATCTTTCGATTTCATTGTGTATGCAGCCTGTAACCGCAATTTTCATTTTTTCTTTTTGGAGAAGAAAAATTTAAAATTTTGGGAAAAAAACTAGAAATCTATTGTTTTAATAGTTTGATTTGCATAAATGAATTTAGAGCCCCCTTCGTCTAGCCCGGTCAAGGATACAGCCCTTTCGAGAAGAAAGGTTTGACGGAAGAATGAGAAGAAAGGCTGGGACGGGGGTTCAAATCCCCCAGGGGGCATTAAGTGTAGTAATCACATGACTTCCTCTTTTTTCTTCAAGAACTCTTTTTCTATTAGTTTCAGGTAAGCAGGTCTTGTTATAAGTAAATCTATTAAAGTACCCAACTGTAGTTGTTATTGCAAAACCTTTCAAGGTTCCTAGACCAAGGAATGCTAAAGGCAGCATAGCAAAAACGAGCAACGTTGAGGAATTGTAAACTATTTCCATTCCAGTTTTTTTACTTTCTTCTATTCTTTTCTTTTTTTCTAAAACAAATTGGTCGGTTAGCGTTATTAATTCACCGGAATTTCCGATTATTGATACTAAACCGGCTATGGTCGGTATGTCTATCGTCCATTTTCCTACAATAACAAATCCGGAAACTAGGACAGCAACAAAAATTGCTAGACCTCTAAGTAAAGACTTTACTTCCTTATAAACAATTGCTAAAATTAACGAAAGAACAACAATTATTGCTGCTACTATTTGAGAGGATGCGATTCCAAGAATTAAGATTAGTTCAGAAACAGCAACCATTAAAATGTAAAGACTGATTCTGAAATTCCTATACCTTATTGCGCTTAATGCAAGAACAGCAACCAAATTTGCGGCTAGAATGTAAATTGTCGATTCAAAAAGCTTCTTTCCTTCGGTTTGAGTTACAGTTTCTATTCTTTCAATTCTTAGTTCTACAGGTAAACTTCCTGATTTCAATATACTTTGCAATCGTAATTTTTCTAGAGTTGCTTCTTCTAACGTTTCTCTCCAACCTTCTATTGACGGAGTTGTTATTGGCATGCCAGCAATATTACTAACGATATTCAATTCAGTTATAGGTTTTCTATCTAGATATAAAACGAGTCTTGGCTTTATGTAAAGCTGACCGCCAGAGTAATAAGTAGGTTGACCTTTTGTAACTAAGGCAAACCTTTCTGCACCTTCTTTACTTATTTGAACAGTAAAAACAAATCTGTATCCATTCCCATATCTAACGATATAATTCCTTTGAACGTCTGTAAATATGTTTTCTATGTCTTTTGCAGTAAAAACGTTTGCTGCAATCAGAATTGTATCTTCTGTCTTGTTGATAATTTCATATTTTATCCCGTCAATATAGAAACCTTCAGTAATGCTAAAACTTTGATTCAAAATTGTTACTGTTTCGTTAGAAATTTCAAAAGGAATTTCAGTTCCGTTAAAAATAATGGTTCCNCTTCCATTAATCAATGTTATTGAATCNACAATCTTTCCCTCAAAATATCCTTGNCTCACAAGAAAATTCCTTATGTCATCTTCTGTTAAGCCTGCAGCCTCAATCTGAATTAAATCTTCTGCTACAGGCAAAACTTTGATATCGCTCAAACCATAAGCATTAAGCCTCTCTGTCAAAATTTTTGCTATTTCCTGGGATTGGGTTGAAGTTGCGTTGCTAGCAATTCTCAGCAAAACTCTTGCTCCACCTTCAATATCTATTCCAAAGTTTAGCACCTTTGTTTTTTGTTCCCTTAAAGAAAATCCGAGATTTTTATCTTCGATAGCTATGCAAGATGCGGGCTGTCCATTAGAAACCATCGGTACAAAATCCCCTTTCTTCACATCTTCTAAAGCCAACCTAAAATCTTCTAAAGAATTAATTATTCTCCCACCAATCTGGCTAATCCTATCTCCAATCTTTACATTTTGNCANTTTGCACTTTCGTTTACAAAAGAGACCTCTAACCAAGATTGTTGGAAGAAAATTCTAGATAAAGATGCAAGAGATATTAGTATTGTAAAAACCAACACAATTATTTCAATGTTTCTTAGCAAACAACATCACCTCTATAAGAGCAGCGTTTAATAT
>Ga0065719_100098_pt1 | contig 19068 bp, 18 predicted proteins | sample GBSCel85sediment_FD_59106 | JGI IMG/M metagenome (GOLD analysis project Ga0065719, IMG submission 59106) | Hot spring sediment microbial communities from Great Boiling Spring, Nevada - Cellulolytic enrichment CS 85C v3 (version 3) | ecosystem: Environmental > Aquatic > Thermal springs > Hot... | reverse complement strand
TTGAGGTAACTAAGCTTACATCGGCTACCCGTAGCAGTATGATTAGGGAGAAGGTAGTAGAGGCCTACCTTAGGCTCGGTAGCGTAGCGAAGGTATCCAAGGCTCTTGGGCTCAGCCGGAGCAAGGTAGTTAAGGTGCTGAGGGAGGTGTGCGGCCCTATCTACGGGCTGAAGGGCGTCTGCAGGCTGTACCTATTGATGAGCGATAGATGCTTAATTATGGCGCCGGAGGCTAGGAGGCTCCTTGGGAGAACCAAGCAGGACATCTACTACTTATTCAGGGAGTTAGCTGAAAGGGTGCCGGTTTTCAAAGTCACTCTCGCTACTTTCGGCGATGCGAAGATCTTGATACTCTACAAGGATACAGAGACGTGTAGAGAGGAGCTCTCCCGCTTCATAGCTGAGCACAGGTGAAGTAGGAGTGAAGATATGTAGATGCGTCTTCTGTGGCTCGCTCCTGAGTAGAGGCGATAGATACACATGCACAGTATGCGGCGCCAGCTTCAGGGCTACTCTAAGTGTAAAACTAGATGTGTTTGGGGTATCGCGGAGAGAGCTAGCACTACCTAATGCTCTCACACAGCGTGTAGACGGCATCATCTTAGTGAAGCCGCTAGTGGGCGGGGGAACCGTTGCTCCTCGAAGCCCCCTCTACCTAAAGAGCATGCTAAAGACGCTCTACAGAGCGGAGGGCGTTGAGTGGGTCTGCGTAGAGGTGTGGGAGCATCCTCAGACCAGGGAGCCTATACCTAGGTTCCTAGAAGAGGTGCCGCTAGAGGAAGTGCCTAGTGTACTGAGGATAGGCATGAGGCTAGCGAAGGTCTACAAGTTCAAAGCGTTCCACGTGCTGGTCGACACGGTGAAGAGGGCTAGGGTCTGCGTACCCAATGACCCTTCGGTAACTAAGTACTATGGTCTCTCCAGGCTCTACAGCTTCCTCCTACTCCTCTTCTCTCCCTAGCTACTCAGCTACCCTAGGATCCTTATGAAGCCGGACGCGTACCTAGTCCCCTGGCTCTGGCTAACTGTGTACCCGACTAGCACCCTCATTTCGTCGCCGACGCTTGGCTGCACGTTGCTTGTGAACACGAACCTGATGTAGATGACGTCGTTTCCTGAAGGCGGGTACCCCTCATTTATTATGGACTTGCAGTTGAGGCAGGTCGCGATATACTTGGCATTCTTGTACTCAACCACTACACTAGTGATACCGGTAACCCCTCTCCCAACTACGCCCGCAAGCGCTTCCCCATAGATGGTTCTGGGGTCGCTTGGGTCTCGGAACGCTGTGCCGCCAGTAATGGAGAGCGACGCTGATGGGGCGAAAACACCCAGGACGCTGGCTAGCGCCCACGCCACGAACATGGAGGTTGCTACGACGAGCCCTATGATGATCAGCAACGCAAGTAGGTTTGATATGCTTCTCAACTCCAGCACCAGAAAACCAAAGCAGAGCAAAAGTTAAAATATGTCATCAATGAACCGCTGCTGAGAAACAGTAACATAGCTCCTAAAGATTGAGGACTGTGCTTATAACTTCTCTAGAACCACGTTTTACAACTGAAAGCCCCGCCCCGGAAGGCGGGGAGGAGGACAGAACGGTGATGTGAGACGATCTTGAGCGACTGGGACATAAGGGTCTACATAGAGAAGAGGCTACTCGTTATCGAGCCACTCTTCGAGGACACCATCAGGGAAAACGGCGTTGATCTGAGGTTTGGCTATAGATTTTGCAGGTTTAGGGGCGGAGGCATACTAATCGACACGAATGTTATGAACGTTCTCGATGTTTTAGACTGTGTTGATGTATGTAAGGATGAAGGTTTTATAATAAAGCCGTATGAACACGCACTAGCCACTACACTCGAGTGGGTTGAACTACCTCATGACTTGGTTGGGTTAGTTAACCTGAGGAGTAGCTTCGCTAGAGCAGGTATATACATACCACCGACTGTGATAGACGCTGGGTTTAAGGGGAACATAACAATTGAGCTCATCGGCGGGCCAAATCCAGTCAAAATCTACCCTGAGCAGAGGTTCTTGCACGTAGTCTTCCTGAGAACAAGTAGCCCAGTGCACAGGCCATACCAGGGCAAGTACCAGGGCCAGCTAAGTGTAACTCCACCGAAACCAGATACCTGACCTCTTCCCTGCCGTTTGTCCCTAGATGTTCATTCTCATCAGGTTATATTAGTTCGTCGCATCTAGGGGCTTCCACCTCGCCCACAGGGATGCTGAAGTCCCTGTGGGTTCATGGGCGGCTGTCGAGGAGAACGGTATGCTCCTCCCATCTACACCTAGCTCACCTAGGCTTGGAGCGTGGCTCCCATTGCCTAGGCAACCTTTTCAGTAGTAGTGAACAGAATCAGAACTTATAAACCTAACCCATAAACATCAACTACGAAACACCCCCACCCTGAGGAAGCGGGGCTTTCAGTTGTAAGAAGGCTGGCTCTGAAACGCATGATAATCCTGCATGAGATTAGCATTGAAGCCACCGTGCAGTTTTTACATGCAAGTCTTAAATATGCATGTAAAAACTGCACAAGACACCCCTGGGGCTGTTTCTGTCTTCATGTTCACTTATTTCACCTATGTGATTTGATGTGCAAGTCCTCGTACTGTTTATAATGCTTTCTGTAGAAAGATAGTATCGGGTAGGGATGAACTCGATGAGCTAGGCGAGGGGGACTATCGTGAAGCNGCCNTCGGTGCGGGGAGCTCGGTGAAGCCCTAGGCGACTGGGGCGGATGCGCTCCCGTAGCCGGGGGCGGTGGATACGAGAGCCGTTGAGANGTAGGTGGTGGGGAGCCGTGAAACCAATAAACATGAACGGCNATGAACTACCACCTACCGAGAAACGGCAAACGGCAATACGGTGTTTTCCAGCGAGCTCAGTTGATGTGGTGGTGGTTTTTCGCTCTCCTCTTTTTCAGTACTTGGAGGTTCTTGGCAACTGCTATGAAGGCTTTGTTTTCGTAGAGCACTGTGACTACTACCTCGTTCGTCCGCGGGTCGATGTAGTGCCACCCCCACCTCTTCAAACCAATTATCTTTGCCCTGGTGCCCTTGAGCTCCACCAGCTCCCCGTCGACTAGGTAATACTTCGCGCTCGGTGCCTTACCTACCCTCAGTATGCTCCCAGTTGGCACCTCGACAGCGCATCCCGCACCGGATTTCTTGAAGAAGAAGAGGTCTGGTAGCTCCCAGACGGGGATGAAGATGTCGCTATCTGGGAGGAGGACTAGAGCGCCCCACGGAACGAGAATTCTACAGACGTCCTCTGAGCACCTGATTGCTCTAAGCACTAGTTAAACCCCGTTTTATATATTCAGACCAGCTCTAAAAAGTGGCGGAGGTGTGTCGATGAGTAAGGCGAAGATCCAGCGCGAGGACTTGGTGCACGATACGGTGTTTGGAAACCTCTTCGACCTAGAGGGGGTAAGGCGGATAACAACCCTGGTCTACGGCAGGCCCCTAACGGGCAAGACCTTATTGATAATGTATGAAGGCGCTAGGCTCGCGAAGATCTACGGTGGTAAGGTTCTGATCTTTAGTGCTGAAACCAACTACACTCTCTCCAGCACTCAGCAGGCGATAAAGTCCATCTTCGACGGCGTTGGTGTTGAGTTTGAGATTAGGGAGGAGAGGTCCAGCGACCGCATCGTTATGCAGTTGTACAAGATGATTAAGGAGGCAGAGGAAGAAAAGAGGGAGATGGGCAAGGAGTGGGCTCCGGAGTACAGAGTAGTTATAGTAGACTCCCTAAGGTCTTTAAGCAAGGCGCAGGAATCTCAAATGTCCTACTTCATGAGGAGGTCCCAGCTCTCCAAGTCCTCATCTATTATACCTGCCCTTGAGTCCGTGGTCTACCACCTCTCCTGGTTCGCTCATGTTGTGGAGGGGTGGGCGTTCGCGATCTCATCAGCGACCCCCACGATCAGCGGGCTTTTCAAGGGTATAGTTCCGTTCAAGCCGTCTTTCAGTGAGAAGGCTCTTCACGATGCTGGGGCAATCGTTTGGCTTGGCTCAGCGGAGCACTTCCCGGAGAACGTGAAGAACAAAGTATTGAAGATGGAGAAGCAACTGAAAGACGTTAAGATAGCTGTCCTGGTGACGCACAGGACGCTCGTAGGCGGTAAAGGAGTTGTCTTCGAGTTTCAGAAGGTTAACGAAAACGGGGTTGACTACGTTAAACCTAATCCGCTATTTACTGTGGAGTTCAAGGTTGAGGAGGAGGAGGCTGTTTGAGTCTAGAGGAGCGAGCGCTGAAGCTGCTTAGGAGGATAAAAGGCGAGGAGAGCGTAGAGCTCAACCCGTTTCAGCGGAAGGCTATATCCATGATTGAGGAGAAGGACGACAACTTTTTGATTATAGGCCCCACGGGCGTAGGTAAGACCCTCATCGGGTACGCTACAATACTGAAGTATGGCAAGGGCTTCTACCTAGCGCCGCTCAGAAGCCTAATGGCGGAGAAGTACGTTGAGCTGAGGAAGGCTGTGCCAGAGAAAAAGGTTGTGATAACCAACAAGGACTACAGCGTGCCCAGGAAGGTGCTGAAAGACGCTGACATAAGGGTTCTCTCTCCGTACAAGTTCCTGATATACCTAGACTACCTAGAGCCTGACGACGGCGTCGTNGTGGTAGACGAGATACACAAGATCAACAGCGACCCGGAGATGGAGGTAGCCCTCACAGCGATGAAGGCGGAGGGCTTCAGGATTGTTGGTCTCTCGGCGACCATACACGAGGACGATGTTGCGAAGATGTCGCGGTGGCTCAACGCAACTGTTATAAAGTCTGATGAAGGGCGCCCCGTCCCCCTGAAGTTCACGGAGGTTAAGCTGAAGCTAGGGGGAGCGCTGAGGGTCGAGAAGGGTGGGGGGTACCTGAACCCAGGGGAGGAGTTCAGTACTAAGGAGAGAGCGATAGCTGAGCTTGTCTGCAGGATACGAGCGAAGGATCCTGCGGGAGGGATCCTCGTGTGGGTTCCGACTAGGAAGGAGGCCGACGCCCTAGCACTAGTAATCGCTAGTAGGATGGGCGCCGTTATCCCTAGCGCTGAAAAGCAGGTTACCGTCACAACGGAGCACGATAGGGTGCTTAGAGCAGTAATTGGAAGAGGGGTATTGATACACCATGGCGGTCTATCGCCTAGAAACAGAGAGCTGGTAGAGGAGCTCTTCAGAAAGAAGCTAGCCAACGTGGTTGTATCATGCTTCACGCTGAGCCACGGAGTGAACTTCCCCGTGAGATACCTGGTGATGGCAACGCTCTTCAACTTCGACGCCAAGCCCCTCGACCCCAGCACCTTCTACCAGATTGCTGGGAGGGCTGGGAGGCCGGGTCTCGACGAGTTCGGAGAGGTAATAGTTGTCACCATCGGGGATCTCGAGTCCTACCTCCTCACGAAGATAATGAGTGAGAAGGCGACGAAAGTCAGGTCTAGGCTGTATAATCCGTGGACTTTAACAAAGCTGATTGCCCAGAGGCTTTTCTTCGACAGGTCGGCGAGCGGCATCATCAAGTTCATCAAGGAGACGTACTATGCTCAGGAGCACGGCCCTAAGGGAGTTGAAGAGCTCATGAAGCTCGCTGAGAACTCGATGGCAGAGGTCATAGACGCCTACTTTGATGTGGATGGGGATACCGTACTATCAAAAGGAAAGAAGGAGGCTGTAGCAGCTGCGATGGGGCTCCACCCAAAGGAGTGGCGCGTCCACGAGCCGATGGTGCAAGGGGACTACGGGGACACGCTATCACTAGCTGTCGACGCTGCTATGCAGGCTGTTGGAGCCAGCGACCACTCTATTGCCGANCCCATCTTCGACTACGGCTTCTTAGCAACGTACTTGGGGTCCTGGAAGGTGAGGGAGGTAGTGGAGATGAGCCAGACCATCCTCGATGCTGTAGCGGTCTACGTGAGGAGGGTCTACGGGTGGAAATCAGATGAGTTCAGGAACGCTAAGCGCATAGTCGAGATGTTCCTGTGGGGCGGCAACCCCAACGCTGAGCATTTATCTAGAGTGCTCAGGCACGACGAAATGAAGAGGATCATTAGGAACATCCCGAAGGTGCTGTTTTTAGAGAATCCCTCTGAGGATGAGCTAGCCTACTACGTCAGAGAAGTTATTAGGCTGATCTTTGGGTTCAAGAAGGTTATATACATTGAGAAGGTGAAGAAAGTCGTTGAGGCGGTTCTCAAGGTTGTGTACGGAGATAGGGTGCCGACGAGCGCGGTAGAATTATCTCTCGCAGTTGCCAGGGAGGCTGTCCAGGAGATAGTCAGGGAGATGAAAGCCGTTACGAGGGGATCTTGGCGGTGATCGAGCGGGATGGCGGCTACATCAGGGTTCGCGTAGGCCCAGTCGAGATCTCAACTACGATCGAGGAGATTGCTGTGTGCTTAGAGGAGCTCGACGCGGTGCTCAGAAATGGGACGGCTGATGGGGCGGACGTTGAGTGCGTGTTTAAGGCGCTAAACTACTTGAAGAAGTATAGAGCGGTGCACGAGCCGAAACTCGTCAAGATCGTTGAGCTGGTGGAGAGGATACTGAAGAGAGACCTGGAGGAGGGGAGGCTAACTCTCTGGTGATGCGGTATGAGCGAGTTGATTGAGTACATACTAAAGTACATACACAAGTACGTGGTCGCTTTCGAGGTTCCCCCGGGTATAGGCAAGACCTTGCTGACTATAGGGAAGGCTCTGGAGCTGGCCAGGGGCGGCGCGACCGTCATCTACGCCCTCCCAACCCACAGCGCCTTGGCGACCGCCTTCGCCTATGCTGTTCTCTCGTTCTACGAGATGGCCAAGAAGAAGGGGAGGAAGCTACCGTACCTAGTGTACTACGAGGGCATCAACAGGTTCTGCCCCTTCTTCGCTAGGGACGGCAACGCTGTATTCAGGTACGCCCTAGACTACATGTATGCGAAGGGTAAGATAGACCAGGTGCTGTACGAGAGGCTCAAGGACCTTACCGTGAGGGAGGTCGCATCAGCGCACGGGACAATGTTCATATGCAGAAACGTGTGCCCCGTCTACCGCGCCAAGAAGCACTTCCCGAAGGAGAGGGTGTTCGCTACGGAGAACGCCAGAGACATAGAGAAGCAGGTATTTCCACTCCTGCCCGGGGAAGTCAAGGCGTACATAGCGGAGGCAGTGAAGGCTCTGGGGATGCTCAAGAAGAAGGGCCTCGTAGCCTATGTATCTCCAAAGATCGAGATCGGGAAGAAGCCAGACGGCTACTGCATAAGGGCTGTTCTGCAGAAGGCTGTCACCAGGAAGACCCAGATCGTCATGAAGGGCGCGCTCATCCTAACACCTATCCACGCGCTGGACTTCCTCCACAGCCTCATAGAGAGGAGGGTTAAAGCCNTGCAGAGCAGGGGGCTCTCAGTACCCAGCCCCTACATAATCATNGACGAGTACGACTTCTACGTTTACAAGCCCGCCAAGATGCCGGTGTTCTCGGTTAAGCAGGCCGAGAAGGAGCTCGAGGTAGCTAGGGAGGTGATTAGGGAGGAGGTGAGCAAGAGGCTTGCTAACGATCCGAGCTACGACTGGGAGAGGCTGGTAGCGGCGATGGTTGCCGCTATAGTCCTGCAAAAGCTCCTCGACGAGTACGCGAGGTTCGTGGAGGAGAAGGGCTCTGGGGCAAGCCTAGAGCTAGCCGGCTCGGTAGCGAACTTCTTCGCCGAAGCAGCTACAGAGCCCGTGGCCGCGGGGAGCTACGTTGTGCCGCCCCTAGCGCCGAGGAAGATAAGCCTCAGGCCCGTCAAGGAGACCCTGCTACAGGTGTACTCGATGCTGGAGGAGGAGCACGACGAGTTCGTGAAGCAGCACGGCGTTAGCCTCTACGATATAGCGGCCGTTAAGAAGGCCGGCCTAGTGTACTTCCTCCAGCTCTGGGAGAACGTCCTCATCATCGAGGCGAAGAAGAGGGGGATGAAGTTCATTGCGCCAGCACTCTACAGGAGCTATGGGAACGTGTACGGCGTTGGCTATGTTTATATGAATAAGGCCGCCTCTATCGCTAAGACCATCAGTACGCTGTCTTACGGCAGGAACCTTGTTACAGTACTCTCTAGAGTGGTATGGGTCAACAAAAAAGTGTACGGTAATAGCGAGAAGCCTGTATCTAGCGCAGGAGGTTTAATCCTGTATAATTCCTTCGACCCTAGGATGATGAAGCTGTTTTCGAAAGAGTCAAACGCCGTGGTTCTACTCCTCTCTGCGACCGGGCTACCATGGCACTTCTCCTTCTTCATGACGAGGTCCATGGGGAAGGGCGTCGCTACACCTAGGGGTAGGCAGGTGGCCGCCGGCACGATATCCCCTGTCTTCGAGGGCTACAGCACTGCGATGAGCATGAGCAAGGTCTCCACAGACCTCTACGTCCGCGGGCCGAGGATGAGGGACGTGCTCGTCGTGACTCTGAGCCCCCAATCCCTCCTCGGCTACGCTATGCACGGCGCTGTCGTTCCGAGCGGGCTCCCCCTGCTACCCAACAGGGGAACCGCCAACTACTACAGCGCCCTCTTGATGCATGTGAACGAGTACCTTAAGTTCCTGCTACAGCTAGTGCCAACAATCCTTGAGCGCGCTGTGCCTGGGAAGCATCCCTCTGTCTTGGTGTTGACGCAGAGAAAAGATGCAGCGATAGTCCTTACACTCACCCTGGTGCGCGCTATGAAGGGCGCCAACTTCAAGGCCGAGGTCTGCAGCGCAACCACGTGCGAGCCGATCGCCAAGGTGATGCCAGTCGCCAAGGACCTTAACGTACAGGAGCTTGCGGAGAAGGCGAACAACTATAAGGCTTCCCACTTCGTAGTGAGGATCCCCCTCAAAGACGGGCGCGAGCTGAGGTTCTACGTCACCTGGCTGAGGAGCAGGATGAGCAGGGGCATAGACCTGCCGGACGATACGACGACCCACGCAGTCCTCCTCGTCGGAACCCCTTACAGGCCTCCGGAGTCGTTTGATATCGTACCGGAGCTTAAAGGCAGTACTACTAGCGAGGTTGTCCAAAGGACTACGATGATAGAGTATAGAATCTTCATCAAGTCCTTCGACTCAGCGAGATCAGAGATCTTCGCCCACAACCCTATCGACATTGCTGAGAGCGTTAACGAGTTTGTCCAGAGTGTTGGGAGGGCTCTGAGGAGGGCGTGGAGCGTGACGAGGGATAACAACTGGATCATGGTTTACAAAGTTGGCATCTTCATACCGGGCTTAACGTGGAATAAAATAAAGAACTTCTCGCCTATATGGTTCGAAAAAGTGATGGAACTCAAGCATACAAAGTGAGCGCTCTGCTACATTGTAACCCTTTTTTAAACAGGGGTCCGGCTCTTAAGTTGGGGGCCAGCTTGAGCGAAGACCCTCTAACGAGCTTGAATAAGAAGTTGGAAGAGATAGTTCATGCACAGCCAGTAAAGGTAGAGATAGGATATCCGTCGAGGAGGAATAAAAAGATAGCATACGTATCGCTAACGCGAGCTGGGATAAGACCCGACGATAAGATCGCCGTTTTGATGTATAGAGGCGCTGTAGTTATTGTTAAGTTAGGGTGATTAGATGAGCGTGAGGGTGCTGTTCGCTGGCAAAACGTACTCCATTGGCGTGACGAGGGGGAAGAAGGAGCCAATAGAGTACGGAATAGTCTACGAGCCTGACAGTACGCGCTTCGAGGTCGTAACGCTGTACTACATACCGGACATAGAGAAAGTGACGAGGTGTTTTCCCAACCTCGAGAAGAAGACGTGGAGGTACTACCCGTGGGAAGTCCTCACATCATTAATGATCCTGCGCGTCACGCCAAGAGGGACGCAGAACCCTGCCATAGTGCGTGGAGAGAACGTGAGGGTAGAGAAGCTGATCCCTGCGGAGAGCTTGGTTAATAAGGTTCTAGGTAAGGCTGAGGAGGTTGCGAAGAAGCTGGAGGAAGGTACTCCGCTCGCAGACGAGGATGTAAATGTCGAGGCAGATGGCTTGCAGATAGAGGTGAACTCTGCTGGTGGCTACAGCACGGAGGCTGAGATCGAAGAAGCGCTTCAGAGCCTGTACATAAGGATTGGTGGCGGTGGTAGGAAGAGAGTCTTTATCGCGTCGCCGGCTTTGGTTGAGATCAATGGGTCGTGGTACCTCGTAGCCCTACCCAAGGTGCTCGGAGCCATTAGGTCAACTCCTCAGAGGCTAGCTGCAACAAGCATCATAAAGGGCTTCAACGCTCCGCTACTGATAGTGAGGGATCTCCAGCCAAAGGACCTGGGCACGCCCGACGACCATGTCAGGAACATAGACTGGCTACACTCAAGGTTAACAACAACTGAGCTGAGGATGTTCGGAGAAGTGCTTGGTGTTACTGGTGAAACAGAGTCGCCGATATAGCGGAGTAGTGCTCCCTAATATAGACCCGGAGGAAATAGAAACGCATATACCTAGCAGTAGCTGTTTTTTCGTATCTTCCGACGATGTCTATACTGCGAGGCTCTCCCTCGCCCTCTCCTCAGTGCTCCTATCGCTCTACGGTAGGGCTCCGCGCATCCTGGCCGAGCTCGTCCGCTCGGTTCTCGGGGTGGAGCCCGTGAAGTACGATATTAGCTCTCATCAGGTGGGCTACGTTTTCTACTTGCGCAACGCGCTCAANCAGATATGTATGAAGTGTGCGGAGGTGGGATCGTGCCCCTGGGGAAGGGTAGTAGTGGAGGTAAGAAGCAGGTGATTGGGTCGGTCAAGATCCCTCTGCGCACCAAGAGCTCGCCTAGTGCTGGCCACTTTCCAGGCCATACCATCGCGGAGATTCTCTACATTAGTCTCTACGAAGAGAACCCTGAGCGCGCACACGAGGAGATCTACGCGTTGCTCGAGCCTGTTCTCCTCTCTGACATCCCAACTCCAGTAAAGAAAGCCCTCTTCATCCCGGTAAACGCAGGTATGTGGAGGCGCGTTAAGGAGAGGCTGATCGAGTTACTCTCAGCCTTGAGCGAGGATGCGCGGTCTAGGTTCTGCTCGCTTCTCGCTAAGAACATCTCCCTCCTGCCGTACTCCATGCAGTACACTGGTGTTGAGGGCCTGAGCACCAAAGTAGTCTTCGATCTCGAGGGGCTCGCCGACCTGTGCCCCGATGTCAAAAAGTACGTGTCGGTGGGGGTCGCGTGACCGACGTCTTCGTGGACCTGTACGTTGAGAAGGTGACGAAGAGGTACCACGTTTACGGGATAGGTAGGGGAGGGGAGAAGAGGTTTCTGGGGGAGCACGCCCCCTGGTTCGCCCTGTACATCCCGCACAAAGACGCTGAAGCGGTGGTGGCTGACTTAAAGAAGATGCCCCACGTAATAGACGCTAAAGTGCTCGGCGCTATCGAGAGAACCCCTCTCCTACCCCTCTTCTACTACAAGTACGAGCCGTCACCGGACTACAAGATGGTGCGCGTCTTCGTCGAGGACAAAGTGTATGTTCCGCACGTCGCTATGTCGGCGAAGAGGAGGTACCCCGGCTCCTTCATCGGCGTCTCGAACATCGTATACCCCGTGAGGGTGTCGTTCGACTTCGACGTGAAGTACTTCCACCCAGCGTGCCCAATCATCTTCAGGCCGAACAGCGAGCTTGAGCAGCTGACAATAGAGGTGATAGAGGGGAGCAAGAACCTCAAAGTGATGGCCTTCGATATCGAGGTTGCTACGTCCCCTGGCAGATTCCCAAAGCCAGGCGACCAGATAATCTCGATACAGTTCGCCACTATGAGACTTGACGACGAGTCCTTCTCCGAGCCATCCTGGCCGAGGGACAACGTGCAGATCCTAATGGCGGAGGGCTTGAGCGAGTCCGAGGCCCTTGTGGAGGAGTTCCTAGACGCCCTGCGTAAGGAGAGGCCAGATGTGCTCGTCGGCTACAACTCGCTCAACTTCGACGTCAAGTACATGATGCCCTTTGTTAGGAAGCCAATGGCTCTCCGCGACTGGAAGCACTTCTACCTATCCGACATAATTATACCCCATGTAGACCTCTACGTTGCGCAGAAGTCCATGGGCCCGTCCCTCGGGCTCCGGTCGCAGAGGCTCGGGACGCTAGATGGCGTGGTGAAGGAGCTGGTGAAGGGTAGTGAGCTCGAGTGGGTTTTAGCCTCCAGGTACATGCTGGCCGAGGAGAGGCTGGACCACACGAAGATAGTTGAGGAGTGGAGGGGGAGGACGCAGCTCTTCTACGACTACGTCACCGCTGACGTGTACCTCACGCTGATAATAGCCAGGCTCTGGATGCTCACGTTCGTCCTGCTCTCCTCGCTGGTGCAGATGCCCCTAACGGAGATCACCAGGCTGAACCTCGGGCAGGTGGCGGAGTACAACATAGTCCACTGGCTGGAGAAGCTGGGCTTCGAGCCGGCGCTGGTCGAGAGGACTAGGGAGTTCAGGAAGGTGAGCAACTTAGGGATCTTCGCGAAGCACCTCAAGGAAGAGGAGGGGGAGCTGTTTAAGAGAGGCAAGGTCTACGTGAAGGACTACGGCGTGTTCAAGCACGTGCTGGAGGGGGACTTCGCGCAGCTGTACCCGACACTGATGGCTAACGAGGTGTTAGATCCGACCGCGCTAAGGGTCTCGAAGTTCATATCAAAGAACACTGTTGTGTCAACTGTGTACGCCGACCCTACCGTGGAGAAGAAGGTGGCTGAGAAGGCCTTCCCCGTCTTGCTGGGCAGCAGGACGTCTAAGTCAGCTGAGACGATGGAGCCCACTGAGCTCTACGTAGTTATCCCAACCTTTGGGCCCGTATCATTCCTGCTCTTCAAGATGTTCCAGATGAGGAGGATCACCAAGAAGCTCAAGAAGAAGAGTAAAGAGGTGGGTAAGCCGGAGCTAGCGATCCCGGATCAGGCCGTGAAGATCCTGAACAACGCCTCCTACGGCGCCTTCAGCAAGCAGAGGGGGTTCATAAATCAGGTGCTGTCGGCCTACATCTTCTGGAAGACGCTGAAGATACTCTACGACGTCATAGACTACGCCGAGAAGAAGCTCGGGGTAACGGTGCTCTACGGCGACACGGACTCCATTTTCGTCCAGTGCAAAGTAGACGAGGCGGCGGAGCTCTACCCGAACCTACAGGTTAGCGATGCCTGCAAGAGGTGGTTCGCTGAGCACATTTTGCCGAAGCTCAACGAGTACGTCCGCTCGAGGTACGGCAAGGAGTTCGAGATAGAGTTCGAGGACTACTTCGACGTCTGCATATACCCGAAGCTGAAGAAGGGGCACGGGGCGTCGAGAAAGTCGTACATATGCGGGAACTACGATGAGAGCGGGAGGCTGAGGGTGGAGGTGTTCAAGGGAGACTTCTACAAGGCTGTGGCGCCCGAGGGGATAAGGGAGAAGCTCGCGGAGTTCTACGAGGATGTCATCGCTAGGAAGCCCACAAGCGACGCCGAGGTGGCGGAGATAATGAAGGAGATCCTCAGGAGCCAGCCGCTACACAAGTGGTTTGTGAAGAAGATAGTCGACTCCTTCATCTCTGAGAAGGAGGAAGAGGAGGAAGAGGTCGAGTGCACACTTAAGGTGAAGAACCTCAACAAGCCGTTCCACTTCGCAGCACTCCACATAGCTTACGCGATGGGGCTTCCGGGCGTGACTGTAGCGAAGTTGTTTAGAACAGGTGGGGCAGTTACTGTGGAGTACTCTGTGGATGTGCAGAGGGTCTTCGAGACCGGTAGCATAGTTGCCCACTTTCTGCCGGGGCCAACGCCTAGGGAGTTCACAGTATACATAGACTACGACGACTCGACGGGCCTGGTGAAGCTGCATAAGGTGAAGGTCTCGCACGTCGAGCCGGTGAAGGTGGTGGAGTCGAAGAAGGTGGTTAAGGAGACGGGGTACAGAGTGGTGGAGACCTACATCGAGGAGCTGGTACCGAAGGAAGAGCTGGTGAACAAGGTGATTAAGAGCATGAAGAACTACATACTAGACGATATCGTGAAGAAGTTGCTGCCAGCCTTGTTCAAAGCGGGCGGCGGGTCCTTCAGAAGCCTTCTACCGCAGAAAGCGNCTGCTAGTGGTGATGGTAAGTGAAGACGCTGCTGAGGTCAGCGATCTGGTACCTGCAGTACTGGGGGATGAACCCCGTCTTCACCTCGCTGTGGAAGGTGCCTCTGCACAGGTCGTGGAGCGAGCTCTACGGCGCGAGCATCTCCGTAAGCGATGTGGTTAAGGAGTACGAGAGGGTTATTAGGGAGGGCAAGAAGCCGGCTGGCGTAGCGCTAGCCCCATCGGAGCGCTCCAGGGTGGTCGTAGTGGACCTGGACATCTATAGGACGGACTACGGCACCCCGCCCGAGAAGGTCGCCTCCGCGTTGGCGAACTACTTCGTAGCCGCTCTGACTCCGAGGGGAGGGGTTAGGGTAGCGTTCAGAGTGCCTGAGGGGAGCTACACCCCCCACCGCTTCACGGTGAGGTGGTACGACGAGGAGATAGGTGAAGGCGGTGGAACAGCCAAGCACCTCTGGACGTTCCCGCCGTCGGTAGCATGCGTCAAGGAGGAGGCAGTAGACGAGAAGAGGAAGTGCGTGGAGGTCAAGCACTACCACTTCGTGCTACCCGACGGCAGGCTCGTGAAGTACCCGTGGGAGCTACCGTGGAGAGCTCCCCCGGAGATGCCGTGGGACAGGGCGAGGGACATAATAGAGGCCGAGCTACAGGTAGAGATAGTGGAGGCCGAGCTCGCAGGGCTAGCGGGGGACTTAAAGATCTCCGGGGCATCCGGCGCACCCTACATCCCGGTGCCCTGCTGGAGGAACTTAGAGGAGTTCAAGGACTGGCTCGAGACCAGCGGCTTCCCACCCCTACCGCCGTGCGTCGCCGCGGCCCTGGGCTACGAGCCTGACGACTACGGTACTGGAATGATCTACACAGGCAAGAAGGTGCCCCACGGCCTCAGGTTCACAATGGGGGCCGTCGCGCTCTTCTTCCTCGCATCGCTGATAGCGGAGTTCGACCCAAAGGAGCTGATAGACTTCATAGGTCAGAACCTACAGGACTACCCAGCCGACGAGGGCGAGCCGCTGAACACCAAGCTCTCGAGGCTACTGGCCAGCATTGGGAAGATCATAGTGCCGAAGTACAGCGGGCTGGGGTCGATAGCGAACAACCTGCCGCCAGACCTCTGCAACAGGTGCCCAATCGAGTACAAGCACCCCTGCACAACGTTCTCAACCGTCGAGGTCGATGGAAAAACCTACAGACGCAACCCCACACTAGGCTTTTTTTCAGTCTTTTTGATTGCTTCATGAATCGGGTGTGAGGCTTTCAGTCTTTTTTGATTGCTCCTAGTAGTTGAGTTATGTGAAGCAGGGTTTAAAAGCTTTTGTGGGCTAGGATTCCCCATCATCGGATCCGCATCGGCCGGGGAACCATCGGCTTGTAGCGTTCTAGGAGCTGAAACGCTTCTAATTGGTTAGCTAATAGCTGGATTTCATCTCTCTTCATTTATATTGACTTAGTTGCTTGTAGTTCTAGTGCACGGGGTGAATGCGATGTGTAGAGAGCTTACTAAAGTAGTAGACGGTATGCTTCTACCGGAGAGCGTGGCCAACGCCCTGCACTACTACTTACTCTACGGCATACCCAAGGAGGAGTGGCTAGAGGTTATGGAAAGAGAGGGGGTCTTATTCCTACTACGGTATATGCTGTCGAAGCACTTCGGCAAGGTCGCCGAGTTCGCGTTCGTGCTGAGAGTAGATCGTAGAGGCATTTCACTTCATCTGAAGAGGGTTGTCGCAGTAGATGGGGAGCGCGTTGTTGATGGAGAGGCTGTGCTGAACCCCGCTAGCCGCGTGATACACCTTGAGGTAGCTGTGGTTGAGGAGAGGCCTGCTGCAGTTCTGTGTAGGAGCTGGATTGAAGAGGGGGTAGTAGTAGAGGGAACTGTAGACGACGAAGTAGTGGCTAAATTCTGCTTCTAAATTTCCTAAGCTTCTTTTTAACGTAGATTAAACGCTTTTAAGAGGGAAGGAGTGTTGAAGCACTACATTGGCTGGGTAGAGCATAACGCCAACGATATACACCGAGCTAGAGGACAGAAACAGAATAATTAGAAGCTGTAGCGTTTTGCAACTGGGGGCAGACGGCAAACGGCAGATGTATGTGAGCTAAAAACAGGTTTTAGTTTTAGGTTGTAGTTTCTTTTACTTGTTCTTTAACTCCTTTAACCAACCTTAGCTCTGAAGTAGTGGCCGTTGGGGCACTTGAACAGTCCTATTTTAACTCCTTCCCTACCCTTTGGCGCTAGCTCCCATACCTTGGTGGGCTCGCTTACCTCTGTCTCACACTTTGGGCAGACAGGCATCTTACCTACACCTTATGTTTTTCTCCAGTACTACAAGCAGATATAACCTTTAAAAATAAGAGATGGCGTGCTCAAGACCGAGTTTTATACCTGGTCTAGTTTTAAAACGGGGGCTACCATAAATTACGGAGCGCCTCTAGGTGGTAATGATGAGACCAGAGTACATGCTCTCAGAAGCGCTACTAGAGAAATACAGTAAGTGGTCAGACTTCGATGTGCTGGAAAACGCTAACAAGTACCCAGGGCCAACAGGCTTCTTCTCAATGGTAGCGGAGAAGACCCTGGTGAGCGTTGTAAAGGAAGTGCTACCAGCAGACATATACAGGGCGCACGAGGACGGACTGATATACGTACACAAGCTACCTTTCTCACTCTACACACCGTACTGTACTGGGCACAGCATCGCTAGGCTACTGACCAAGGGGCTTAGAACAGCTACGGTCACCTCTAGACCGGCTAGGCACTTCGACACAATGGTTGACCACGTGGCGAACTACCTCATAACCCTCCAGCACTACTTCACAGGAGCGCAGGCGTTCAGCANCGTGGAGTGGTACGCGGGGCCCTTCATAAGAGCTGACCGGCTCGACTACAGGGCTGTGAAGCAGAACGTCCAGAGGCTCTTGTTCAACTTGAACTACCCGACGAGGATAGGGCTCCAGACACCCTTCACCAACTTCACTATAGTGCTCGACGCCCCGAAGAAGATGGTTGAATCTGAGTACGCTGTGTATGCTGGGAAGCATGTAGCNCCGCTGATAGATTACGAGAGCGAGGCAAAGCTCTTCGTAAAAGCCTTAACCGACGTCCTGCTAGAGGGCGATGCGCACGGAACCCCCTTCACGTTCCCTATCCCAACGCTGATGGCTACCGCGAAGAGCATTTGGGAAGAGCCAGAGCTCCACGAAGCTGTGTTTAAGGCTGCGAGTAGGAGGGGATCCTTTTACTGGCTAAACACAAGGGTGGTGGATCCAGAAGCAACGATAAGCATGTGTTGCAGGCTAACTCTGCAGAAGAGTGAGGTTAAGTACCTCAACAATAATAGCAAGGGCTTCAGNCTAGCGAAAACGGATGTGGAGGTGCTGAGAGAGGAGTTCATAAAGGGGGCTGAGAGAGGTAAGTTCGGGGGCGTCTGGAGCATCCCGGACGTAACGGGCTCGATCAACGTAACGGGCGTCAACCTGCCTAGGCTGGCCTCCATCGCTAAGGGGGATGACGCGAAGTTCTGGGAGCTCTACGAGGCGGCGCTCACCTTAGTGAAGCTGGCGGAGGACTGGTTCAGAGCTAGGTACGTCAAGCTCATGACTACCTATAGAAATATGTACAGCATGATTGCGGAGTACCTCCCCGAGTTCCCGTCGAGCTACTTCAGCACAGTAGGCCTCGTGGGACTGCCCGAGGCTGTAGCTATACTGATGCAGGAGCCTAGGCTCTGGACGGAGGGGAGTAGGAGCGACTGGCTCAGGGCTNCTGAGCTGATGAAGAGGATGGTTGAGTTCGCTGTTGAGCACGCTAGGGAGTGGATGGGTAGGGACGGCGTCCTGTGGAACGTTGAGGAAGTCCCCGGCGAGTCAGCTGCAGCCAAGCTAGCGTCTAAGGATCTGAAGAGGTTCCCAGAGCTNGCTGAGTACCTGCCGGATCCATCCAACCCGATTTACTCCACTAGTGTGACACCGTACTACGCAGAGATGGAGCTAGCGGATAGGGTAGAGGTTGAGCAGAGGGTGCAGAAGCACTTCACNGGTGGCGTCATGATGCACATATTCCTAGGCGAGGAGCCGGATCCGGAAGCGCTGGCCAGCTTAACGAAGAAGCTCATAAACACAGACTTGGTGTACTGGAGCTACACCCCAGCCATAACGTTCTGCCCCATCTGCAAAAAGACGTACACAGGGCTCTACAGCTACTGTCCGAGGTGCGGAAGCAGGGACGTTGACGTGTGGAGCAGGATCGTCGGTTACTACAGGCCGCTAAGGAACTGGAACCCGCACAGGAAGATGGAGTTCTGGAGGAGGAAGCACTATGAGCTATGAGTTCGCCGCCGCGAGGAGTAGGAGACCCACGGTAATCTACGTACTCGACGAGTTCAGGGAAGTAGACGTGGATCCCGACGAAGCTTTAAAGCTCATGAAAGCGGATCCCCTGAAGCTCTTCGACTCGGTTAGGAAGGTAGTTGAAGAGGAGCTGGGCAGGATTAGGGGGGTAGAGGTCGGCGCCAGGTACCTAGGAAAGGATGAGGGAGTTGTGGAGTTCCTGCTGGAGACAGACATAGGCCATCCGGCGATCAAGGTTATAGTTAGCGAGGACCCCGCTAAAGCGCTTAGGAAGTTTTACGAAGCTGAGAAAACAAGCAGTATGAGATAGGTGCTTAACAAACCAATTGTTTTATCCATGTTCTACCTCGCTTTTTAGGTTAACGTTACTAGCTATACAGACTCTTGATGCGTATAGAGATCTCCTTAGGACTAGCGGTATCCCTCTTCCCAGAAATGCTGTATACAAAATCTTGAATACTCTTAGTGATAATTACAACTGAAAGCCTCGCCCTTCGGGGCGGGGAGGAGGTCAGTTTGTAGCTCAGAAAGGCGTTGAGCGCGGCACTGAGTCAGCGAAAAGGGTTCTAAAACTGTTTCTGGTTTCTAGGTCTTTTAAGGTCTCTGTAGGGATTTTCTTGCTTTGAGTGCTATTAAGTATGCTGAAGTAGTGTGCTTGTCCAAGCCATATTTTCTCATTGCTTCATAG
>Ga0065719_102077_pt1 | contig 19155 bp, 20 predicted proteins | sample GBSCel85sediment_FD_59106 | JGI IMG/M metagenome (GOLD analysis project Ga0065719, IMG submission 59106) | Hot spring sediment microbial communities from Great Boiling Spring, Nevada - Cellulolytic enrichment CS 85C v3 (version 3) | ecosystem: Environmental > Aquatic > Thermal springs > Hot... | reverse complement strand
AATAAGTTTAATAAGAAGTAATATAAAACTGTATTGATTACCAATTAAGCATGTATGAGTGTTGATAAAATGTTTAAAACAATCATATAATCATTTAAAGACCTGCTACTATGCACTTTAGATCCCTATAATGAAGTCACCGAGTCGAGAGCAACCACACCCTGCGCATGCACGCGAGCGAGACTGCCCTATCCTCTAAACACCTGTCCCACTGAGTGTCGCTGTAGAGGTCACAGCAGCTCAACGATAAGCTGTGTCTTTGGTGGGATTATGGAGGAATGCTTAAATAGGTGGGATTAACCTTCAGGGTGTGGCAGTGGTTCGCCTGGACTCGAAGGGTAGGCTTGTCGTGCCGAAGCGGCTGCGGGAGAAAGTGGGCCTGAGAGAGGGGGGTTTGGCGAGGGTTGAGGTTCGCGGCAACACCCTGGTGGTCGAACCGCTGCAGTCGGTGGCTGACGCGTACTACGGAGTCTTCAAGGTCGCTACCTGGCCTGAGGACCTCGACTCTTTCCTCGTCGAAGCGGTGAGAGAGCTTTGGCTGAGAAGAGCTACGTCGACGTGAACGTGTTCGTCTACTGGCTCGGGGGCCACCCNGTCTACGGCGCGGCGGCGAAGAAGTGGGTTGACGCTATGGCGAACCCGCCTAGAGGTCGCTTTGCCACAAGCGCTCTCACAGTATACGAAGCAGCAGTCATACTCGCCGGCTTAGCAGGCAGGAGCCTCGGCGACGTNGAGCTCGCTAGGACGCTAGTAGCAGCTTTCGCAGAGCTCAAAGGCCTCGAGATAGCCCCGCTCGAGGAGCACGACTTCAGGAGGGCGGTTGAGCTCATGGAGGAGTACGGGCTAGACCTCGAGGACGCTCTCCACNTGGCAGCACTCCAGCGCCTGGGGGCGCGGAGGATCATCTCCAACGACTCGGACTTCGACAGAGCACCTGTGGCCAGAGTCTTCTAGCCCAGCACGCTCCCGCGCATCCCCGGGCGAGCGCCCAGCACCTACAACACCTGGGAACCACCTGAGCGCTCACGCACCCCCCGGGGATGGCAAGAGAGCTCAGCAAGAGCGCTGGTGAGCTTACGCTGGGTGTGCTTCGGCTTGGCTGCTGAGAAGAAGCTGGACGCAGGCAGTTGCGGCTGCAGCGGCGACCGCGGAGAGGAGGAATAGCTCGCGGGGCCCCAGGAGGTCTGCGAGGTAGCCTGCGAGGATGCCGACCGCGGAGCCGTACACCGACGAGAGCACGCTCTCCAGGGCGAAGAGCTCAGCCCTCTCAGCCTGGTCGCTCAGGTCCATGAGCGCCTTGCTGTACGAGAGCCAGAAGGCCGGCCACACGGGGATGACGAAGAAGGCGGCAAACTCCAGAGGGCTCCTCGAGAGGTAGTAGCCCGTGTAGAGCGCCACCCACCCGAGCCCCGCCAGCGTGAACATCCTCCTCAGCGGCAGCCTGTCCGCTAGCTTGCCGTAGGGGATCGAGGAGAGGCCGAGGAGCGTGGTGGCAGCCACCACGACGGACCAGCCTCTCAGGCGACGCCCCCAAGGTACTTCAAGTAGTATATCGCGAAGACACCGCTGCTCAGACGCCCCCGGCAGCGTCATGAGGAGCCTAGCCGCGAACAGCCTCCAGAACCCCTTGGGGACCGATCCGGGCAGCNCGGCGAGAGGGGTTCCAGANGCTCTCATCACGCGGCTCGGGGACCGCGGAGATGAGNACCAGGGGGACAANGTTGAGGAGGGCTACCATCCTCAGCACGCTCCGGTAGCCCAGGTGCTGGTAGGCATACCCCGAGAGGAGGCTGCCCGCGAAACCCCCGACCACCGNGAACGCGCTGTACTTNCCCAGCAGCTCACCCCTCNTCTCCTTGAAGCTCTCGGCTACAAGCGCGGAGAAAGCCGCGCCCCCCGCGCTCCCCAGGAGAGCCCCGGCGACCTGCACCACGAGCAGCTGCTCCATGCTCTCCACGTAGCTCAGCACCAGGTGGGTAGCCGCACCCGTCGCCGCAGATACCTGGACGAAAACCCTCCTCCTCTTGCACCTGTCGGACAGCCTCGCCCACGCATACCCCATCAGCACCGAGACCGCCAGCGGCACCTGGCTCGCCAGCCCAGTCTGCAGGAAGCTCCCCCGAGCCAGCTCGAACAGGAAGATGGAGTAGAAGGGGCCTACCAGGTTGCTCGCGAAGCTCGAGGCAAGCCCGTACCCCATCACCAGCCTCTCGGCCTTGCTACCGCCCCGCATCCCCAGCCTCCCCCTCACCGAAACCACTGGAAATAAAAAGCTACAGGCCCACCGGCGCACACAGGAGAAGAAAACATCACATATGTACGACAGTAAGAGATATTAATGCACGGCAGTGTTTATAAGCAAATTGAGGTGGGAAAGTATGTATGAGGATTTAGTATTCGCAGAAGCTATCTATTTCTTTTTCCTTGTGTTCTCCTACCTGCTTATTGTTTCGGACTATAAGCGCTCCGGTCTCATGCTTGCTTTACTTAGCCTCCTGCCGCCTGCATTTGCTTCAGCTAAGTATTACATGTTTTTTGTAGAATTAGCCTATGGGTTTTTCCAGCGAAACCTCTGGGCTTATGCTCTACTTGGGGTCTTTACCTTTTTCGTCTTGCTCGATTTTTTCCATGGGCTTGACGTATGTAGAGACGCTGAGTCCTTCTGCATATACATGGCCTTTGGAGGAGCGGCACTGGGCTCAGTGCTCCTGCTTTTCCTTGCGGCTTCGGGTGGGCTTGCCATAGCTTTTTCAGGTTTTCACTGGGTAGTAACTGTCTCAATATATACTCTTGCATTGAAGGCTGGGAGGAGCGCAGAGCGAGCCCCGCTAGTGCTTTCTAGGCTTAAGAATGCTTGCCTTAGAGGTGATGTTCCTTCAGCGATCAGGGGGCTAAGGGAGTTATCGACCATGCTTGAGCGCACAGGCAGGGGAGGGCGCGTGAAGGAGGAAGTAGATATTTTTCTGGGAAAACTTGAATACTACTGGGGAACCAATAGGTACGAGGAGGCTCGAAAAATGCTCAAAAAGATAGCTGACAGGGTTAATACCTGGGAGGCAATGCTCCGAGTAAACGGTTAAAAGACCTTTGCCCTCTCAAGATCTTTGATCTTTTTCTCAAGATCGAGTAGCTTCTCTGTGTACTGCTTCTTCAGCTCCCAATACGTTGTTCTAGAGATCTTTCCCAACATTCTCAAGGACTCCAGTCTCTCAAGATCCTCTCTGCATCTCTCTGCCTCCTTAACTAATCTCACGCGTGTAGCAAGCAGCAGTACCTTTATACACACGAACAAGTTAGCAAGGATAATTGCAAACCCGGCAAGGATCATGAAGAAGAAAAACGTGCCGAGAAACGCCCCATAGAACGAGGCTAGCAGTGCCGCAATCTCATCTAGATCTCTTGAATCGAAGGCTCCTTCGGTGAATCGTCTCATAATCGCGTAGAGGACGAGCCAAGTAAAGAAGAGAAGTAGAACCTGGGCCAGGATATTTCCGCTGATAAATTTAGTAAATACATAGAAGTACTCTTCCGTAATATAGTGTCCTAGTACCGCTACCACTACCCATGAGAGAATCAATGAAATTACTCCCCACAGCCAATCCACATCAGGGCTTGAGAGGAGTATGTAGGAGATTACCATTAGGAGGAAGTACGCACCAAACCCTGCAGAAACTAAAAATAAATCAACAACCCTAAGTTAAAGCAGAGCCAATTAACCTTTTCTCTTTACACATCTCATTACAGAAGTGATCCTGATATTTATTCATGAGAAATGCACACGGCTTAGGAGGCAATACTCCATAGTATACGACTAAAAACGTTCCATCCTCCTTACACGCATGGCAAGTTTCAATACTTCTCTGCAGATGAACAAGTGGAGGAGGATAACTGCAAGGGCAACACCGAGAGGCATGTTTGCTACGAGAAAGTAAGCACCGTGAAGTGCTCCGTAAGCTGCAATCGTAATGTATATTACTTCCTCTGCGCAGCCAGAGGAAAATAGCCCTTTCGCGGGCCGAAGCAGCTTTAAAAAAGTGTAGAGGAAAAGCCAAGCGAAGAAAATAAGTATAGCAAATGCTAGAGTGTTTCCAGTGATAAACTCAATAAACAATTTTTGATATTCCTCTACAACGTAGTAGGATGGAATCACCACTACTAGCAAGCTGAGAGCCAGTAGGAGTCCTCCCCATACCTGGTCGATGTCTGGGTTTGAGAGGAGCATGTAGGAAATTACCAAGAGGAGGAAATATGCACTAAATCCTGCAGCAACCAGGGTTGGATCCACAAACTCTCAGCTGAAGCAGGAGCTTATCAGAATTTCTCTTCACATAGGCTGCAATCCTGGAAATGCCTCCTAGTTCTGGTGCATGTCTACCCTCCCTAGGAGGCTTTTGCTCCAGCGATGTCACCTCTTCTCATAGCCCCGAAGAACTAGTCTGCGAGTGCGTGGTCTAGGTCCATTAGCAATTATACACTCTACTGGTGTGAAAATTTGGCATAGTATCGCTTGAAAATATTTTATAAAATGCGGAAAACTTTATTCAGGGAAAAAAATCCGCTACCAAGTGATCGTGTCACGCCCAGCTCTCCCAGTGCCGGCGAGGCTAATAACTACCGGGACGCGTTTGTTCTGCATCATGTCGCGGACACCGCTTATCCAGAGGTATACTGTCTGCCCAGGCTTCAGCTCCAGCTCTCCCACCAGGTGACGTGGGGTCTCTCTCTCGCTGTACGCGTAGAACACCGGGAGAAAGGCTTCGGGGAAGTAGCTGATCTTCACAGTATTCCTCACAGGGTCCGGGGACAGCAGGACGTGACGCCTGTGGGTGCAGTCCTCATCGCCTCTCGAACATGCCCAGCGGCACTGGATATTGGTGAAAAGGTACAGGATCCTTCCAGGCTTGCCGTAGTACTCCTGGATCTTCAGCGCATCAGGTAAGGAGCCTATGTCTTCATCTAAGCCACCTGGGTCGTACCGGCCGAGGATAAGCGCTTTCCCGTATAGGCTCGCGAGATCGGCTAAGAAGCTCTTACCTTCACAGCTCAACCTTAAAACTCCTTGGACTTGCACGGGGGGCGGAGGAGGCGGTGGAGGAGGTGGGGGTGGAGGCGGTGGTTGTATTGGGGGGAGCTGGCCGGCTAGAGAGTCTATCCGATTGAGCCAGATGCTGATTACTCCTCTCAGCCTGTCAAGGTTTATCTTCCCGCCCCTCACCTGTTCTTTGTACAGGCTAACCTCATCCCTGATCCGCTGGAACTCGTTTTTTAGGCGCTCAGAGCGCTTCTCATAAAGCATCACGAGTCTTTCTAGGTGGTCGTAGACTAGGGAGAGGTTCCCGTACACCATCTCTACATCGCCCGTGGGTAGAATTTTCTCCGTGTTCACCAGGAGGGATTTAACATAGCCGACAGTTGCTTCTGGGTAGACTTTGAACTCAAACGCTGTCATCAGCCTGTCTACAGCTATCTGCCACTTTTTCGCAGAGGCTTCGAGCCTTTCCAGCAGCGGGTGCTCCCTAGGGATTATGTCCTCCGGCCTGCACTTTCCGCTAAGCTCAAGGTATTTCTCCTGCACGCTGGATAGCTCCTTGAAGGCATCGGGGTTCAGCTGCTTGAGGTGCTCCTCATGCAACCTGATTATCTGATGCATGGAGGCTAGATCTCCAAGCAGCGCGCTGCACTGGATTCTCTGCTGCTCAAGTACTAATTGAAGATGATCAAGCTTAGCCCTCAGATCTTTTAAACCACTATAAACCTCGTATTCGCTCTGCGACATCCAAAGTACTCATGCACCACCAGTATATATTTTTTGTAGCAGTCTTCCGACGCACTTCTGACGGCTCAGCTCTCTGACAACATCCGAGAGACCCTCCCTCCTGTAAAGCGCGCTCGCCAAGAGGTCCAGCAGGTCGAGGTCGGGCTGCTGCGAGGGCGACTCCAGCCTAAATCGCCCTCTGAGCTCCTCAAGCATCCTGGATATGACGTCGCCCCCGGGCAGCGAGCGCCTACCCTTAATAGCTTCATAGCAGTGTTTCAGCTCCTCGATGTCAACAGCCACCTCCCTTGCTCCGGGTACGCGTATGTAGAACTGGAGGGGTTTGCCCACAATCTCCAAGTACGAGTTGTAGTCTTTCGCGACGTTATGCCCAAGCTCGAACACCGCCACCCCGACTACCTTGGCAATCTCCTCGACATGGTCCTCGCTTGGAGTGACCTCAACGCTCACCCCGTCTGGGAGTAGGTCTATCCTGCTGATACTCCACTTGAAAAGCCAGTGCTTCAGCTGGGATGGCTTGCCCTCCACCAATCTCCTCCAAACGTCGAAGGCGTGCTTAGCCCTCCTCCTGGAGATGTCGAGCGAGTCTGCAAGCCTAAGCACAGCCGCGAGCTTCACAAGCTCTACTCGGTAACCCCCCACGTCAACCTCTCTCTGCTGGGTTTTCAGGTCAATTTTCGAGCTGTGAAGCTTCACAACCCTGGCTAGTGCCCAGAGGAAGCTTTCCCTGAGGTCCGCGCAGCGCCCTGCTCCCGGGCAGCCGACCTCCTCCGCGAGCACCCTCTTGAAACCCTGGTCGCTGGCTATGTACTTGGCGCTCACCCAGGGGTGTATCAACCTTATGAAATCGGCTACGTCCTTGGGCAGGCTGGTGGAGCACCTCTCGTCGTACTCCCCAGGTAGGGACACAACACCCCCCTTCACAAAGTCCCGGTACTTTGCCAGCTTCTCCCTCATTGCTGGAGCATCGCTCTCAATCTCCTGGATGCTTATCTTCAGCTCGTTTACACGGCTTAGAGGAAGGGACATGCCGATGTCGTGCAGGTAACTGCTGCAGGTAACCAGTGCATCCACCGCAGGGGATAAGCTCGAGTAGACACTACTGAGTATGGTGTGGTAAATTCTCAGGACGTTTTCAGCGTGTATGTGGTCGTGAAGGATAAAGTATGGGAAAGTTAAGCGCTGGTACCCGAGAAGGTAGGCGCCGACCTCTCTGCAGGCATCGCTACACCTGTGGAAAAACTCACTGGGTAGCACTTGAGGAGTTTATGAAAACGTATATTTATTCCTTCTCTGTTAAATGTTAAATTTTTAAAGCAGCTCTGCCTCGTGGGGGCAAAGCTAATAAGAGTCGAGCATGGTTCCACTCCCGTGGGGTCGGAAAGCCTAGAGCTCTCCCTTACACCTGACGAGAGAAACCTCCTCGCAAGGAAGCTAGGGGTAGAAGCTGATAGAGTGGAGGAGTTCATCAAGAAACTTGTAGGTGTTAGAATCTTTGTTCACTACCAGGGTAGGAAGCCTGATTGCAAAAGTATTCAGATTGTTAGAGAGTTCGAAGATATGAATATGTTTTCTGCCGAGTGCGGTTTGAACGAGCTCCTGGCACTCCTGAAGGACGAGGCTGTTGTGAAAGTGGAGGAGGCTCCAAAGGTGCGAGCTCTCGAAGAGTCTTCAGCGTAGAGGAAAGTTTTTGAGATAGAAGAAAAGAGAATTAGCTCGGCGGTGTTGCTCCTGTGAAGCTTGGTGAGTGCTGGAGGAGACTGCACGAAACATGCAGCTTCCTGGATGAGGAGGGCGAGTTGAGGAGGAAGGTAGAGGTTCACGGCTCCGAGTTGGTCAGAGAGTGTGCCGAGTCACTAATCCCCCGGGCGCTTGGCGATCCCTGCCTAGAGGAGATGAAGAGAGATATGCCCTGGGAGGCCAGGGAGCTGGAGGAAAAACTGGAGGAGAGATTACTCAAGGCGAAGAGTTTGCTGGAGCCGAAGCAGCTGGAGTTCTATGCGGATTACCCAAGCGAGGTCTTCGCAGACGAGGAGGTAAGAGTCTACTTAACGATCACCAACCCCAATGTGGAGAAAGTCAGCGCGAGCATAGAGGTGGGAGGGGATTTCGAGCTCGCCAGAGCTTTCCAAGGAAGCCTCGTAGTCCCACCGCTCTCATCCAAGTCCCTCGAAGTGCTCCTGCGTCCTAGGGGCAAGGGCAGGAGGAAGCTCGTGGTCAGGGTCAAGGACCAGGTCTCAGCCAGGCAGGAGGAGTACTATGTAGAAGTGAGGGAGTACCGCGTCGAGCTCGAAGCTTCTCTAGAGATGCCGAGGGAGATCGTTCTCGGGGAGAACTTCAAGGTGACTTACAAGCTGAGGAACAAGGGGTCTGTAGACCTCGAGGTTGAGGTGCCGAACCCGTTTAACCCCGAGGATAGAGCTGTGCTGGTGCTCAGACCCGGAGAGGAGGCTGCGAAGGAGTTCACTGGTAAGCTGGAAGCCGCGGTTGAGCGCTTCCAGGCTCCCGCCCTAACCTACCGCGACTTGCTGCGCGGTAGGGAGTACGAGCTGTCTTTCAAGCCCGTTGAGGTAGAGGTCGAGAGGAGGGTCGAGAAGATTAGGGAGGAGAGGAAGGAGCTGAGAAAGGAGCGGGAGGTTCCCGTGACTCTTGAAGACATTCTGAGCGAAGTGTCTAAGCACTTCCTTACAGGGCTTGCAGGCTACATCGCGGGGAGGTTCTTCAAGGAGAAAGTGGAGTACCCGAAGCCTGTCTATGTGGAGGGAGTACCGTACGCAACCAAGGAGGATGTGACTGTGATTTTCTCGGATAGGATGAGCGTGGTGGAGGAGGACATGGGTGACTACATCTTGATTAGGAAGGCCTCGCTGGAGGAGGTTGTCCGCGCGGTCACAGCTGGAGGGGCGAAGAACCTCCTCGGCGACTTCAGAGTGAGGGTTCAAAGTAAGCTTGAGAGCTGGAGACCGCCCTTTGCCCCGGACTCCCGGCTCGAGTGGAGGCAGATCCTCTCCCCAGAGGACTCCGTCAGAGAGCTCGCCAGAGAGCTCCGCGTGGACCCCAAGAAGGTGGAGGAGTTGCCCGGGAACTTCTGCCTAGAGTACGACTACAGGGAGCCTGGGCTGCTGGGCAAGAGCTTGCTAAAGGTATACGTTGGAGGTTGCGCGAGGCTTAAGAAACTCCACCTGGAGGGGCGCGACTCGAAAGCCCTGACGATCGACGAGGCGCTGGAGGAGCTCGGGCTCAAAGACCTGAAGACCAAGGAGAGGGTTGTGCTAGTCTTAGCATCCCCGACTGGCTGGAGCCCAACCTCCNTCGAGACCGCTAGAAGCATCTCCGGGAAGACGCTCTACCTGCTGGTGGACTTGAAAACAGGGGAGATGTACTACAACAGGGATGAAAGCCTCCTGGTGAACCTGGCCTCCGAGCTTGCCTCTCGACCAGCACCGCTACCTCTCACAGACGACGTGGTCAGGCTGGATAGAGAGCTCTTGGACGGGAAGATCCCGGAGGAGTTCTACAGGAAGAAGATCGAGGAGCTTCTGAGAGCGCGCTAGCCTGGGGGTCTCTGGACCGCGACTAAAGTTCCAACACTTCTGAGCAGCGCCCTTAGACCCTCCTGTGCCTCTTCGAGGCTCCCTCTTCTTCTCAATATACCTTTGAAGGTAGCGGTTTATGAGCGCATGGTAGGTCGTAGGAGAGATTTTATTCTCGTTGATAGCCCTAGTCGCCTTCAGGATCATCTCCTCAGCCTCCGCAACCTCGCGAAGCCTCCGATAGACCTCCTCAGCCTTCTCCAATATACTCGATATAACAGCTGGGGGCAAGTTGTACTTAGCCAGCTCCTGGTATATCTCTGGGAGTTGTGCTTGCTGATGCTCCAGGTTGATGAGGGGGAAGTAGATGATCTTCGGCCTCACAATCTCTTTCTCCGCCCCCGCCCTCCTACCCACCAGAAAACCGATCGCGAAGGCAGCTGACAGCGTTGTAGCGCTCATCACTCGTCTAACCACTGAGACCGACTAATAAATATTCCCTCTTCTCCCACCCCTGAGGTAGGAATATAATAACGACCTCTGGAGAAACCCTTGAGGGCTTGATGAGCGAGTACGACAGGATTCACCTAGACTTTCTCTCGATGGTGTCAGAGCCCAGAGTCAAGGCATTCATTCATTTGAAAGAGTTCCCCAGGACTGTTCCTCCACCGGGAAGAAAAAGCTTCGACTTGCTCGAGGCCCTAGGCTTCAAGCAGTCTGAGGCTGAGAGAGCGGAGATAATCCCTCTGAGAGTTTTCCCAGAGCTGGGGCTATTCTCCGCCTGGGTCAAGCCTAAAGACTTCTTGGAACTGCTTAAAGAAACTCTAGCGCGGCTCGTAACCTTTGTAGAGCCTGTGCCCAAGGTGAAAGCACTGCTGAAGGATACTGTACCGCTAGTCGGCGGGAACCTCGTTTGGAGCGAGGGGTACACAGGCAAGGGGGTGAGAGTGGCTGTCGTGGATACAGGAGTGTGGAGCGACCACCCGGAGCTGAGAGGGAAGGTGGTTGCGTCTGAGTCCTTTGTAGAGGGGGAGGATGCAGGCGACCTTGAGGGGCACGGAACACACGTAGCAGGTATTATCGCTGGCAACGGCGAAGTATACAGGGGGTGTGGCGCCGGGAGCGGCTATAGTTAATGCCAAGGTCTTGGACCACTGCGGCAGGGGTAGTTTCGATGACATGATAGCTGGCTCAATATGGGCTGTGAAAACCTGTCATGCAGACATTGTTAACATGAGCATGGGCTTTGAAGAGGCTCCCACGGGTGTAGTCAAAGCGGCTTTGAAGTTCTCAGGCTGGATGCTCGATCAGATGCGGCGAGGTGTGGTGTTCGTCGCAGCCGCCGGTAACGAGGGCGGTAAAGGGTACGAAACCGTAAATTACCCGGCAATATCTCCAGGAGTTGTCGCGGTCGCGGCATCCGATAAGAGGTTAAATGTAGCTCATTACAGCTCGAAGGGATCTGAGAGAATAGAAAAACTAATCGGAGAATTAAAACCCACGATCACAGCACCTGGAGGAGCGGGCTCGCCCACCGACCCAATGGAAAAAGTGGTTTCAACTTTCCCAGCCTACCTTGACTACTGCGACTGCGGGGGGAGAAGTTACTGCAAGGTAGATGACCTTCATGCCGGTCTGAGTGGTACGAGCATGGCAACACCTCACGTTTCTGGCGGGCTCGCGCTGCTACTGGAGGCGTTGAGCGAGAGAGGCTTGGGGAAGGGTGACAGGTACAGGCTGGCTGTGGGCGCGCTTCTCCACACGGCGAAGAAGCTTGACGCCGGGAGGTATGAGCAGGGGTGGGGTTTCTTGAACCTCCCGGGAGCCTTAAAAAGCCTAGGAAAATTCAGCTACGAGGTGCCTTCCCCCGAGTCTCTCGAAGGGCTCAGGAGGTACTGGGAGGTAAAGCAAGGCGAGGCTGTTGAGGCCTTCACATCTATTGCAGCAGAGGTGCTAGAGGGACTTATAGGGCTTGGAATACTCGGGTTAATGTTTTCCGAGCTGATGGGGATAAGGGGTGGCAGAGCTGCCCGCACCTTAAGTATCCTGAAGGAGATGTACGAGACGGGGCTGATCTCTAAGGAGCAATTCCTCCTGGTCGCAAGGAGGCTTCTTAGCAAGAACTTTGCATAAACCACGCTCCGCATTCATGAAGAATTTTTAGAGTCTGTAGAAAAATTTAAATGGCTGCCGAGAGCATGGATCCACGATAGCATGTCAGATATAGACGAGAGGATAAAAGAATGGCAGAGAACGGCAGAAGCTATTACAGGAAAAGTTATTCTGTGGCTTGGCAAGGAGGCTGCTAGAGGCGTTATATACGCAGCGGTTGCGGGCTTCATGCAGAATAAACTACCATCAATGGTGCGGTCAGGGAAGAGTGACCAGGAAATTATACAAGAGCTTGTGCGGGAAGTGATGCAAAGCACTGGAGCACCGCAGCCGCCAAGCCAGGAGGAAGCTATAAGGAGGATTATCCAAGAGGAACTTTCCANGATGCGAGCACCTCAAGCCGTGCAGCCTCCAACCCTGACTCCTCCCCCACAACCAGTAGCTCCACCTGTTGTATACCCTCCACAGCCTGTTGTGCAGACATATGAGGAACAGCTCAGGAGTGTAAACGAGGAAATCACGCACTACGAGAAGCTGAGAAGAATACTCGAGGAGCGGTGGGCTAAGGGGGAGATACAGGAGGAGGAGTATAGGAGGAAGCTTGCAGAGATAAACTCCAAGCTAGATGAACTGAAGCTTAAGAGGGAAAGGCTCCTCTACGCTTACACTCCCAGGTAGGGGGCCGGCTCATGAGCATAAAAGTGATAGTAGGTATTATACTGGCTGTTCTAGGGCTGGGCTCAGGTGTCTGGAGCTGGCTCCTAGCAGGGCTTAGNGGNCCCCTCCCAGTAGTAGGTTTAATAATGTTCCTAGTTGGACTCTACCTGGTAATCTCTGACCTGCGCAAGCCAAAAACAACCCCCGTAGACGTAGTCACAGCCGGTCTAGGCTTGCTGGTTGCCTACGCTGCAGGTAAAGTCGTGTATGATCAAATCCAGAAGTACTTCGAGAGCCAGGAGAGAGAGAAGCGCTTAACCTACGAGCAGGTAGTGACTCTTGAGAGGAAGATCGATGAGCTATACCTCCAGGGTAGAATGCCTCCCGATAGATATCAGAGGTCTAAGCAGCTNATAGCCGAGTTGAAAAGAAGATACTCTCCAGCTTAAAATCCAGGAGCTAGAGGTAAGCGGAAAATTTTTATTTACCTCTGAGCAATACCNCTTAAAGGTGGAAAAGTGTCAGAAGCGGTTGAGCTACTTATTGGTAAAATAGTTATGAAACTTGTTTCTGAGGCAGGTAAAGGAGCTATTTACGCAGCTGTAGCCGATGCTGTAAGAGGCTTCCCCTCCTCTAAAGCGAGGACTATCTCCGATGAAGAAGTAAGGACTATCGCTAAAGCACTTGCAGAAGTTCTCAGGAGCTCGGCCCAGCCAATCGACGAGGCTAAGCTACGTGAAATCATAAGGAGTGAGCTTCAAAAGACGCTTCGGCAATAGAGCAAATTTTTTAAAAGGGTTTTTGACAGAGTGATTCTTGATGAGTTATAAGACACTTATCCTCCCGAGAGCTTCTACGAGCGAGTACGGCGAGTACGCAGAGGCGTTCTTTGAAGCTGTAAAAAGCTATATTTTAAAGGAGCTAGAAATATTTAGATCGTTGAGAAAACATGTTAATGATCTTAAAGTTAGAATTAATGAAACAGAAAAAAGAATTCGTGGTAATGAAGCCCTGATAAAATCTTACCAAGAGAAATTTGATAAGATGAACACTTATCTTCCTATATCGGCAATAGTTGCATTTCTTATGCTAATTCNATCGCTGCGAGAGCCATCTTTTATTATAATCTTCCTCGCTTTATCGCTCTTATCTTTATACTTTTATATGCAGTCCTCTGATGCTAAGAATCGGATTATTGAGATAAGTAAGGAGAATGAGAGGCTTCGCGCCTTGCTTAATGAGCTATACAAGAAGTTGGAGAGTGCTAAGGCAGATCTTGCTGGCTTTAAGTTGCCGAAGATACGTGTCGAGATATACAAAATGTATATTCCTGTAGGCTTCTGGGAGCTTGACGGACGCCTCCTCGCCATCAGTAGCTACGCGGAGAAGGTGCCTATGGAGGTGAGGATTCTCCCGAGCGTGGACGAGGTCACTAGGATAGCTGGGGATGTCGCAAGGCTTGACCAGTTCTACAAAGACCTGTTCCTGAGGAGGAAGCTCGAGGGGAAGAGCATTGTCGATGCACTGGTGAAGCTCAACCTCTGGGATAGAGTGGTTTCGTCCAGGTCTCCTGAGAGAGTTATCGCTGAGGAGGTGTCTGGCGGTGTTGAGAGGTTGAGAGGGCTTCTTCAGGAGTGGAGGGGCTTCCTGCCGCTCGTAGCCCCAGAGGAAGGTAATGTAAGGTTTTTCAGGGAGGTTCTCTCAGCATCTGTAGGCGCTACAAGACCTCCTAACGTGGTGGAGGAGAGTGAGGCTTTGCTGAGTGAGAGCTTCAGCCTGCTGGAAGAGCTGAGGTCGGCATCTGAGATCCTAAGCCAGGTTGAAGATTTTACTCGCGAGTCCAGGGAGATGCTGGCTATTGCTGAAGGCTACAAGGATGTGTTTGAGCGCTTCCTGGAGTTGACAAAGTACACGATCCCTCTTGAGCCACCGGTTGGAGCACTAAAGAGGATTTACTGCAAGCGCTGCACAGACTTTGTCATTGAAGATATTGTAGGCAAACTGGATCTTTTAAGGTGGATTGATACCAACATCCTTGGAGGTGTGAGCGAGGACGCGGATATCGTTGTCGCACCTGAAAAAGTTAGAGATGATGTTAGGCAGCTCGTTGGCGATATATGGTTGTTAATTCTGCAGCGCGCCCCTCTACTCGGCTTAGAAGAGCTGCCTGAGAGGGCGGAGGAAGCCATGAAAGCCTACTACGACGCTCTGAGAAAGTACTCTGTGAGCTTGAGCGGCGGGGACGAGCAGGTGAGGCTCTCCTTGGACAAGTCCAGCGGGGAGGCCGCACTAGGGTGTGAAAGGTGCAGATCCCGCTTAACCCAGGAGAATACGTACAGCTTCTCCTCGATAACTCTCCCCTATGTCAAGGCCTACTTTGCGCTGCTTTACGAGTACGTGGAGAAACTGTTTAATAAATCTGAGACTATTAGGCTCTCAGTCAATAGCGCTAGGCTCTCAAAGGACCAGAGGAAAACTGCGCTCGGGATCTACGAGAACATGGTCCACGATTTCGAGAGTAAGCGCGAGCTGATAACCCACGAGCTAGAAGAGCTCAAGCGCTACGAGCAAAGCCTGCTGACAATAATGACACTCCTCGGAGTAAGCGAGGCGGTACTGACGAGGAGGTGATGCAGGGATGAGCTCCCGCCAGGTTGTTATCGAGCGAGCCGACCTCTCAAGGCTCGAGGGTCTAATTGAAAGATTAATCAACGAAAACAGAAGGATTCTCGAAGCCCTCGAGAACAACAGAAGAGAGATAGCGAAAAGCAGGCTAGAGGTTCTGACAAGCTTCCTAGGCTCAGAGCTCGCAAGAGTTAGAGCTCGGAAGGAGAGCCTTGAGAGGCAGCTCACCTATCTCCAGGAGAAATTCCAGGAGGTGCTAGAACTGTACTATACGCGTTTTAAAGCCACGATTGTAGACTACTTAAGGAGCATCAGGGATTACTCTAAGCAGTTCCTCGAAATGGCTGAGCCGGAGTTTAGCTCCTTGAGGAAGATCAAAGCGCAGATCGAGCATGCTGAGACTTTCTCCCAAGAGCTTGAGAAGAAGTATAGCTGGATTAACGAGGAGCTGCTGAACGCGCTTATCAACATAGACCTTGAGGCGAGAATAAAGGATATGAGAAGGCTTGTAGAAGCTCTTGAAAAGCTACAAGAGTATCTTGCAGCACAAACGAAATCCTACNGGGANTTAAGGGAGAGNATCGATAAGTACAGCTTTCCAAGGGGTCTCGCCAGCCACGGGACAATCCTCTACCTGCCTATTGTAGCGGCTAAGTGCGAGGTTAGAAACGAGAGTATGACGTACTTCATGGGTCCAGGCAGGGAGGCGCCGATAGTGCAGAGAATCCTGAGTAGTCCTCCGAGGCTGGAGGAGAGGTACAGGGTACCCCGGAGCGAGGTTGATGTGGATAAGCTGAGGAGAAAGCTGGCAACACTGGCTTCAGACCCGGAGGAGAGGCGCCTTCTGGAGAGTATTGAGATAGAGGTGGTCTGATGTCCATTGTGAGGAGATTCCCGCAGAGCGATAAGCTCTCCTACGACCCTGTATCGGGATACCGTGGTCCTACTAGGAGGCTTTGCCGGTACCGCACCAGTTGTGGGGGTTAGGAAGGCGGAGCTAAGCAGTGGAGCGGCCCTTCTCAGCGAAATCCAGGCGTTTGAAGAGGTTGTGATCAACCCTGGGTGTATCGTAAGAGGAGGGGTTTCAAGCCCTAGAGTGCTAATCTCGACAGGCGGCACTACGCCCACAATCATTCTGGGAGACCTATTCGGCCCAAGCTTCCAGGAAAGGGCTGCCTCGGTGCTGAAGGTGCACGGCGACGGGGAAGCCTTAATCCAGGGGACTATCGTCTCAGACAGGGTGGAGATCGTGGGCAAGGTCACCGTGATAGGGGATATATTCGCGCTCCAGGAACTGAGTATCGAGGGACCGGCGCTGGTTCTGGGTAGAGCCATGGTGGGCTCGGAGAAAGCACCCGGGCATGCCTCCCTGTCCAGGGCTACTATCTACCAGCTGTTCTCGGTCGGGGACGCTGTCCTCGGGGATGGAGTGACTCTAATCTCCCCTATAGCGGTGGCGAAGAGCGGCAGGATACTCTGGAGAGACTTGAGCACAGGCGAAGAAAGGCTCTTCTCAGAGGCTGAGGCAGCACTGGTCAGGGTTTTCAGCTTCCCATGCCTCTTCTGCCCCAAGGTCCGCAACCCACTACTCTGCGAGAAGTTCCTGGACGGGGAGTGCGACGCGTTCGAGTCCCTGAGGAGCTATGACTACTCGTTAGTGAGGAACTTGAATGTCTCGGTGCTGAGCTGGATGTGGAGGGCCTCACCCGCTATTGTGGCCCAGAACCTCCTCGCCAAGAGGATACTTGCTGTCCTGCGCTCGCTGTACAACCCGCCCGTCGATCTGGGTTCCAGGAGTATCGGCGGAGTACCGTTCACAGAGTATCCCAGCCGCGTCGTCCAGGAGGCCCTGGCGAAGTTCCGCGAGGCGGCTGGGGAGTACTCCGAGGTCGTGAGGAAGACTCTCATCGACCTGCTCGAGGACTTCTACAGGAGGACGGGGAAGGAGTACACCAGGTGTCCGAAGTGCGGTGTACCCAAACCGGTAGATGCCAAGGTATGCATCTACTGTGGTGAGGCGTCCGGTGGGAGTACAGCTTGAGATACAGTTGAAGGCGCTGTACGACCCGGGCGAGAAGGTTCTCGAGGTGAAGAGCTGGGAGGATGGCTTCCTAGCCCTCACGGAGAGCTCCAAGCTCCTCTTCTTCGACAGCACTGGCATACGTCAGGTCGCAGACCTAGGTCTTAGGCAGAGCGTCCTACTGTACTCGTGGGAGGAAACGGGCAGGCTGGCAGCCCTCTCCGGGGATGCCCAAGGCTCGACGCTGGCGATGCTCAACGTAGACACGGGCGAGAAGTTCTCGGTGAGCATTGCCGATAAGGTTTCAGGAGTCCAGGCAACAGAGTTTGGCGCACTCTACTGGGGACCTTCCAAGGCCGGTTTGTTCAAGGGGTACCTAGCGCTAGCCTCGCCGAGCGGTGGTTGGCGCGTAGAACTACCCATGCTCCAGGCAGCTGCCTGCTGGGGAGATCTGGTGTACGCAGCTGCTTACAACGGGAAGATCTACAGAGCCAAGCTCTCAGCCGCGCAAGCACCAGTGTTCACAGAGGTNTCCAGCGCCCCTGGGAGGATTAGGAAGGTAATACCCAGAGGGTCGGTGATTCTGCTCGTAGGCTCAGACAGGGTCTTCCTGGTGGGACCTGAGCCGAGGGTGATCGAGCTCGGCGAGGAGATCACGCTCGCCAAAGCTGTGGGAAGATGGGCCGTCCTCGCGGCAAGCACCTCTGCACTCCTGCTCGACCTGGAGACAATCTCCCAAGTAAGGCTGTACACGGGGAAAGTCTTCGACGCGGACGGGCGGGGCGACGACGTATACCTGCTCACCAGCGACGAGGTATTAGAGGTTTCAGGTGGGCGAGTCGCGCGGAGAGTCTCGCTGGGAGGGCTGCCCGCGACAATCCTGAGGGTGGGGAGGGACTACGCGCTGTACTTTTTCCAAGCGCTTGCGTACGCGACAGTGGAGCTGCCCCAGGTAAGCGCTGCTGCCAGGCTCATCGAGGTGATGGAGACCGGAGAAGCCGTCTACGAGGTCGAGGCGTTTCTGAGAGCGCCCTCAAGCCTCGCACCACTCTCCGGCAGGGTAACCCTGGTCGTGGGGGGCGAGAGGCTCGAGGGGCCTTTAGACGAGGCCGGGAGGGCTACCTTCAGGGTGAAGGTCCGGGAGCCCGTCAAGCTAAGTGTAGCCTCCGAGCTAGGGGAGTTCAAGGCCGCGGAGCTTGAGCTCCAGCCGCCTAAGAGGGGGTTCGCGGAGCTCGGCAGAGGCGATGTGCTGGTGAGAGGCGATGGTACGAGCTGGTTCGTCCAGGAGAAGCTCGGCAGCGGGGGCTTCGGGACGGTTTACAGGGTGCTAGACCCCGTGCTGGAGAGAAGCCTGGCTGTGAAGATCCTCCCCTTGAGCGGGGAGGAGGAGCCCGAGAGGATTAAAGCCCTCCTCGACGAAGCGTGGTTCCTCGCGCAAGCCTCCCGGAAGCTGAACAGAGAGAAGAAGATCGTGGTTGAAACTCACGGAATAGAGAGGTTCACCGTAGCTAGCACCACTGGGGCGAAGAAGGGGGTTGTCTACGGCCTAGTCATGGAGTACGTTGAGGGGGGCTCCCTGGCGAGCCTGATAAGCGCGGGCACAGCGCCTGTAGAGCTGAGAGTAAACATTGCAGTTGCACTCGCAGAAGCCCTCGCGAGGCTGCATAGGGAGGGTATCGTCCACGGGGACCTAAAGCCGCAGAACGTGCTTCTAAGGCAGAACAAGCCCCTGCTAACAGACTTCGGGGCAGCAAGGCTATTCAAAGTTGCAGGGGAAATCCTACCCCTCCTCGCCTACACGCCTGCGTACGCACCGCCGGAGGCGCTCACGAAGATATTAACCGACAAGTCGGACGTGTACTCACTCGGCACGATGCTCATCGAGCTGCTCACCGGAGACCTCCCAGCACCGCAGAGCACCAACATCCCCGCGAAGGCTGTCGAGAAGATCAGGAGGATTAGGGGAGGATACGCCCTCTGCGACCTCATAAGCCGGATGAGGCGCGAGAAACCCGAGCACAGACCCAGCTCTCAACAGGTGTTCGAGGAAATGTCCAGAATATTTGGTCCTCCAATATAGCGTGAGCTACTCAGGCTCCGAGGTTTGCTACGTGCCAAATATTTATATTTTCCAGATTTTATTTTATTTTGCAATGTTGAATTCCAAGTATGGGAAGCTACTCTTACCCGTAGTTGTCCTCCTAGTTCTCACAGCAAAAATTTCTCCTATTTACGCCCAGGAAGGGGTATCTTACTACCTGGGGAATATTATTCGTGTAGAGAGCAGAGACGGAGTCTACGCGACTGCGTACATCCACCCCCTCGGTATTAGCTGGAGTGATTGGCGCCAGAATTACTTCGACCCGAACCCGGACGCCTACTACAACGGGCTTCTCAATAGGCTGGTGTTCATGCTCAACCTGAAGCGGCTC
>Ga0065719_106672_pt1 | contig 19211 bp, 18 predicted proteins | sample GBSCel85sediment_FD_59106 | JGI IMG/M metagenome (GOLD analysis project Ga0065719, IMG submission 59106) | Hot spring sediment microbial communities from Great Boiling Spring, Nevada - Cellulolytic enrichment CS 85C v3 (version 3) | ecosystem: Environmental > Aquatic > Thermal springs > Hot... | reverse complement strand
ATAGGCTTCCGCCGGGCGTCTCGTACGTATCGGCCTCTCCCATGCCCTCGGCTGTCGGCAACGGCTACGTCAACTGGACCGTAGCGGAGCTACCGCCCGGGCAGAGCATAGCCATAAGGTTGAGGGTCAGAACGCCCAGCAGTATAGAAAATACGTGTGTAGACCTGGTAAACAACGCCTCTGTGGAGTGGCTAGACCCGAGCGGGGGAGGAACCGTCAGGAGCGGCTGGGACGCCTTTACAACGAGGGTCTGCACCCTGCCGATGCTGGTCGTGGACAAGACCGGCGATACCAGGGGATCCATGGGCGAGGAGCTCGACTTCGCTATAAGGGTCTCCAACGTCGGCGGTAGCCCTGCGCAAGATGTTGTTGTGTGGGACGACCTACCATGCAACCTGACCATAGTCTCCGATCTGCCGCCCGAGTGTAGCGTCTCTGGAAGGAGGCTCAGGTGCGATATAGCGAGAATCGATCCGGGGACAAGCGCTAGCATTGTGTTCAGGGCTAGGGTAGCCCAGGTGTGTTTCGACGGCGTGTGGGTGTTTAACAACGTCTATGCGAACTGGACCTACTCCGGCGTATCCTACGGGCCTGTAGCAGATGTTCACCCGATACAGCTCTTCGCCAACCCCTACGCCTTGGTGAGCATAGACGGCCCCGCCACCGCCTACAACGGCTCGACCGTCACCTACACGATAAAGCTGCGCAACCCGACTCTTTCAACTCTAAACAATATCAGGCTAACGTACTTCGTCCCGCTTATAATGAGCTACAGCAGCTCGAGCCCATCCGGAAGCTATTTCGATAGCAACAAGACTGTTGTCTGGGACATAGGCACGCTGGAGAGCGGAGAAGAAAAGACCTTTGAGGTGACGGTCGTAGTAGACCCCGCTGCTCTCAACGGGACTATAGTGCTCAACAGCGCTCTCGTTCTACACCCATACGGATCGGACTCCGACATAGCCTCCACGCGGATCGTAGTCCCCAGCGCCCTTCCGCCCACGTTCCCCATCGGCGGGGTTGTAGAGACCGTGAATCCGGCCGAGCTTCTCCTACCCCTTATCGCGGTACTGGCCCTCGGGATCGCCTCGGGTACTGCCCTGCTGCTCCGCCTAGGGAGAGCTAGACGGTCTGGATATGGGCAGGAACTACGCTATGAAGGGTAGAAGGAGGAGAAGCTTTTTATCCCTACCACCCCCCTACGCGTGGCCCGTTCTCGCACTCCTCATACTCTTACCCGTTATACTAGTTGTTGCCCAGCTGGGCGCGTTCCTCGGCGGCTCCCCCGGTAGCGGCGGTGAGGCTCTAAGCGCTGTGGTTCTAGACGGCCTATACGACCTCTACCCAAACAGCACGTTTATCGAGTCTGTGTCGAAAACCCTTAGAGACAGGGGGTTTTCTGTTGACGTGTTTCGCGGGACAAACGTAACCGTTGATCTCCTGAAGAAGCTCGGGGAATACGACCTGGTGATCCTCAGGCTACACAGCAGCCTATCCGCTGACGAAAGCTCTCTCTATATCTTCAGCGGCGAGCTATACTCGAGGTATAGATACGTACTCGACCAGCTTACCAGAACCGTTAAAAGAGCCTATATCCCCGGCACCGGGCACCCCCCGGTCTTCGCGCTAAAGGCTACACACCTGGGCATAGACAGCCGGAGCGGGCTGAGGAACTCTATCGTGATAGCGATGGGGTGCCAAAGCGCTAGCGACGAGACCTTTGCGAGAGAACTCCTCGAGAGGGGGGCCAGGGCCTATATAGGGTGGAGCGGCCCGGTATCTATACAGTTCTCGGACACCGCGACGCGCATGGTCATCGACCTGATGTACGGAGAGGGGCTCGGCCCCTGCGAAGCTGTGGAGAAAACGGTTGGCGTGCTAGGCCCGGATCCTGTCTACGGAAGCACGCTGAGGTGTTTTGTCAGAGAAACAGCACCGAGGCAGGGATAGGGGCTTTCGGGAGCGCTCTATCTCCTCTCGTCGATAGATACCATAGCTATCGAGGCTAGGCACAAGAGCACGAGAACTGCGTACCAGCCCACGTCTAGAAACGATAGCATGTGTTGAACACCCTAGCTACCGGCTGTGCTCTATACTTCTCCTAGGTAACACTTATGTATTTGTTGCAGGTGCAACAGATGCTTAAAAACGGCTGTTGCAGATTTGTGAAACGCTTATTAACGTTGGTAGAAATCTAAGAGAGTAGGAATGTTATAGGTTATTATGCGTGATTTTACATGCTTCGAGCAGTAAAAACCGGGAGGTTCTTGAGGTAGCCGAGAAGATATGCGAAGAGACTTCTATTATCTGCTACAAGCCTAGGGATATCGAAACGTCTATTCTGTCTCTTACATGGTTAGAGACGCTACAGTATGCTGACGAGGAATGCGTCAAAGATTTTGAATGCATAGAGAACATGCTTAGATCCTTTGGGTACGCCCTTAAGATGGCTATAGAGTACGAGTATAGCTTCTCTATAGACCTAGAAAAGATCGCGATAGCAAAGGCATGGTTCTAGCCAAGTAGCTTAGAGTTTTAAACAGGGGTTTGGGGAAAACTCTAGCGTGTGTTAGCTATGGATAGGGGTAGGGCTGTTGAGATTATACGCAGCTATATAACCTCTAGAGCATACGATTTTCTAAAGGCGTTAGACAGGGCCTGTAGAAACTACTATGCCAAGGACTGTCCAGCGCTGTTCGTAGACGAACCGGAGAAGTTCAGAGACATCTTGCTGAGGTACAACGACGAGTCGACCACAAAGTTTGTGGTAAAAAGCCTATTCCTAAAACCGCTACTCGATGAGCTGGGAAAGACCGTTTTAGCCGACGAGCTTGCGGAAGCTTTTGTCAGAGACCCTGCAGAGTTTAGAAAAAGACTGGCTTCGCTCCTAGGCCTGCCGAGCCTGACATAGATAGTGTTGTGCTCTGCAAAGGGCGGTGCGGGGCCTTGTTCTTCTGCAGGGGACTGCGCCGCTCTGCTTCAGCAAACCTGTTTAGCGTTGCACAGCCTTAGGCTCTTAGAGAAGCTCTTTCAGTATTCTAGCGTACTGCTCGTTTAGCGAATAGAATCTATACTTCTTGTCTTGGGATACCCTTACCGTGTATACCTCGACAATACCCAAGTTGACGAGCTGCTTTAGCACTTCGTCTAGCTTTCTATAGTTTACCCTAACCCTTCTCCCTAGCGCCCTAAAGCTCAGAGGCCCGTCGGAGGAGAGGAGCTGTATCAACACCTGGATCCTCAGATCCGTTTCGAGCACCTTTAGGAGCTTGTGAAGAAGATCTCTGTAGCCGTCTGAGCTGGCGCTCTCCACGGCTATCATCTTACTGAGTGTTTAGCTCGTATACGTAGGTTGCGTCCCTGTCTATCACCATATACGCTACTTTGCCGGGGTTTCCCCCTCCCGCTTCCACATGTTTTATTATAGGCTTTTCTAGAAGCCTAGACGTTTTTACGATCTCCTCGGGGCTAGAGACCTTCACAACTCTGTTGCCCGCTCCTTGCACATGGGATGCCGATACTATGAGCGCTCGGTACTTGGATTCAAAGTCTTTCACCGGGTCCCTGGGGGATATCCTGAGCCTAACTATAGCGAGTACCGCCGTAGCCACCGCCCCTACCGATGTGATGATCGGCGAGGCTATCCTCAGCATGTCTACGCCTATGCCGAAAATAGTCTGCTGTATGTATACCGTCCTCTTCTCCTCTACAGGCGCTTTTTGCGATAGAGGGCCCGAGAACTCTATCCTATTCCTGCTCAGATCGGCTAGGAGGGAGACTCCGTGTACAAAGCTGTCGCTTCGCGTTACAGACCCTACGCGTACCTTGCCGGAGAAGAAGGAGACTATGCTTATGTTGAACACTGTGAGCTTTAGCCCCACCTCTCTGCACAGATCCTCCATATAGGCTATGGCCTCGTCCAGGTCTATGCTGAGAGTCTGCGAGGCCTTGTTGGCGAAGTCATCCATAAGCTCTATGTACTTAACAGACCAGCCGTGGGGGTGCTTCAGCAGTACGAGTAGCTGTAGAGTCCCGGTGGTGTTGGCGTTTTCAACGCTGAAGCTGTACGATATGCTTATGTTGTCGACGAGGTTTAGGTATATGGGTAGCGTTTTCCCCTCCTCGAGCTGCAGGGTCTGTGTTCCGTATACCCTGTTGGGCTTTAGAGCAATCTGTATAGAGTACGCAGACTCGCGGACATATCTATACAGGGGCTTCTCTACCTCTATGTAGGGTTCTCTAGAATAGGCATAGAAGCCCAGCATAGCCCCGACAACAGATACAACAATCATCGCTAGAAAGGCTGCGGTTACCACGAGCTGTTTGTTCTCCAAGTAGATCCCTCGAACAGTACGTATTTTCGGTAAGAGCCTTATAAACCTGCTATTCTCAAACAATCAAGACCCGCCGGGGCCTAGACCGTATCCTCCTCTTGGTCGCATACATGTAGACAGCGTAGCACGCCGGTGGCGCGGATATCGCTACTAGGATAGCCGCGGTAGAGAGCTGGAGCGCCCCTACACCCCCCTGTATCAGGAGCGCGAGAAGCCCCACCCTAGGGATAGAGGCGACCACCTTGCCTATCACCATATCCCGGCTAACTATATAGGGATCCGGGCCGGGGTTTGCATCGCCCTTGGTTCTAAAGCCTTTGTCCAGTACCTTGACAACCCTGTGCACGACAACGGTTTTTCCAAACTTAAAGGCTATTACATCGCCTAGCGATATGTCCGAGGATCTCCTGGTGTCGACAAGTATTATATCGCCTACCTCTAGGTGTGGCGACATGCTCCCGCTCGCAACAACCAGTGGAACCGTCCTGGTGTAGAGAGAGGCCAGGAGCAGGGCTATAACGACGTATAGGAGGGCGTGCGCGGCTGTGCCGAGGTACTTTCTATAGCCTTTCAACCTAAACACCGAGGCGGCGTAGCCCCTGAGCCTGGGCGCTATATCGAGAACGTATAGGGCTATGCCGTAGTACACCATGGTCGAGATGGCGTTCCACAAGAAGCCGATCCTAGACGTGTCTAAGACTATGGGCGAGACGGCCCAGTAGCCATCGGATACAAGCCTAAACACCGCCGCGGTGGCGAAGCCCCCGTAGACATGGAGTAGAGACACCACCAGACCGTAGCTGAGGTCTTTGACGAGGAGTAGCGGCGAGCTCTGGATATCTGCGATGTAGTCTAGCTGCGCGGGGAGGGTCTCGCCCAAGAAGATGCCGATGGCTATGCCCACCGCAAGCGCTAGGCGGGTAGAGCCCCTCTTTACCGATGTCATGGCCAGCCTCCTCGCTATCTCGACGCTTAGAACGTTTACCGCGAGCAGGGCTAGGTTAGCTAGTGTGGAGAAAAGCGATGTTGTGGGCCTGGTCCCGAAGCCCCATACAAGCCCCAGCACCGTATACACCGATATTAAGACAATTGATAGAGAGACCGCCTCCCCGAGGCCTACAGTGCCCAGACCCCTATCGCCTACTACTAGAGGTATCGAGACTGCTACCAGGATGCCCTGGACAGCATAGGTCGTGTAGAAGCCCTGGAAACCCCCTACGACTGTAGCTATGTTGGGTGCGGCGAACAGTGCTACAACTATAGCTATCCGCGCTACGGCTTGTTTATCTATGGACTGCCCCAAGATAGCACCAATCTCTAGATAACTAGGTGTGCTCTACCAATTTATAGAGAGAGCGAGTATATTACCTTTTTACATTCAGTAAAAACTGAGCATCACCAGCACGCCCTGAGAAGGGCTTGAAAAAGATTTTTGTACCTACGGCTACTTTTTCGCAATCTCTAGCACGCCTGTTGCGCTAGCAGAGCCTATGTTTGTTTCTACATAGACTCTGTTCTCGAAGTACTTATCCAGCGAATCCCACGGGTGGCCTATCAGCCCGTTGGGCTCCTCCGCGTAGTCTGTCGGCTTGAACTTTAGGTATATCAGCACGGCCTGCCCAGGCTCCAGAGGCTTGTTTAGGCGTATCGAGACAGCCGCAGAGTTGTTGGTGTTGTCGATAGTATAGGTAAAGTTTCTGCCGGCCTTCAGCTCGGCTATACACTTACTGCTCTTGTTGTAGATGTATACCCTCGCCCTTCCGCTGTCGCCGTCCCCGATGTTGAAATGGTAGTCGTATTCGTCCCTTAGGCTTATGTTTGCTATGCCCTGTCCCTCTACCCATATAACCCCGTAGAGCGCTCCGGGGGATACGCTCCTCACCTTGTCTTTGTAGAGCCCGCTACTTGGAACCTCTGCGTATACAGTATAGTTGTTTCCGTCCATAGGCAGCAGCGTTCCCAGGTTTGTTGAGCACCCTCCGTTTTCACTATATGAAAAGTCTGTCTCTCTAAACTCTTTCTCTACCGATAGCCCTGGCTGGGGCTCCTCTATCCTTATCCCGAAGTTGTTGTCGGGGTTGCTCGTCCCGGGGTAGACCGATAGCGTTATGCTATCGGGTGTAGTGAAGTAGTAGCCCGCCGGGCTGTAGGACTTGATTGTGTATGTGCTGAGCTGCGGGGGGTCTACCTGGAAGCTGTAGTACCCATAACCATCCGTACAGGTTGACGATATCACGCTACCGTTTTCCAGTAGTAGCTCGACCAGAACCCCGTTGACGGGAGGCTCGCCGGAATCCCACGTACTGTCGCCGTTGAGATCCTCGAACACGTAGCCACTCAGCGTCGTTCTCCCGTTCCCCGGCGGCGCCTCGTTCCACTGCACGTACTCTATACCTATTACTACGGTATACGAAGAGTCCTGGCCCGCCTCCTGCTCAACCCCAATAGACACTAGGTGCTCTACCTCCTCGCCGGGATGTATCTGCTCTCTCTGCAGGGGGCTGAGGTACAGGCTTATTCCATGGGGTACAGAGATCTGCGAGTAGTATGGCCCTACGAGGGGTACCGTACCGCTGTTTACGACCGAGAAGGTCACGTTGCATGTGTAGCCCGGGTAGCCGTTTTCAATAACTATCTCTACCCCTACCCCGCCGTCGCCGCTCTCGGCCACGTTTGCGTAGCAGCTAGCGACCCAGGACTTGCCGAACTCGCTACCCTCTACCACCGCGAGATCGCGAACATCGATTCTTGCCTCGCCCGTGTTTATCGCTATGTTTACCTCCAGAAGCTCGCCCCACATAGCAAAAGCCGAGAGAAGCACCATTAACGGGACTAGCACTGTTATCAAGGACCTAGCCTGTCTAGCCATGGATTGTCAACTCGAACACGTTTCCCGCTTTAGAGCGCAATCGAAAAAGTTGACGAGGTTTAAAAATGTTTAGATTCGTGTTCTATCCCCTCTCGCTCTATCCCTAAGGCACGCTATACTCGTTCCACTGTACGGCATCGAAGCTTATGCTAAAGCTTAGCGTAGCTCCCTGCGGTGCTCCCTGGAGTACTGTTACGTCTAAGCTGATGTCAGCGCTATGGCATGGGTGGAGCTGCTCACCGAAGTTATCGCCCCACCATATCAGTACATCGTTTATATTGTCGCCGTCTAGATCTAGCTCGACACCTTGCTGCAGCTCCTGCTCGTTGAGCTCGTAGAACTCCTGGCCGTCAATGACTATCCTCCATATCTTTAGCGGTATCGTCCCGTCGTTGTGAACCTTAAACGCTATGTGCGTGTAGTACCATGGGTATACGTTGTCTAGCGTTATATCCATAGTGTCGTAGTCTCCATCACCATCGCTGTCCGATAGCGATACCCTAGTACACCCCACGTCCTTGTCTAGCTGCGTAGCACCAGGCTCTGGGAGGAAGGTGGCGTTCCAATCGTTTCCTCCAGCGAAGCCATAGCCGGGCTGGAGGCCGCAAGCATCGTTGTATATAACTGTACCGGTCATTATCTCCCAGTCGAGTTCTCCTGTTTCGACGCTCATGTTTATTCTTAGAGAATCGCTCCACATAGCAAAAGCAGATGCTAGCACTGCTAGGGATAGCAGGACGGGTACTAAAAACATTGTTGATCTATTGTTCATCGATATTCACCGCCTAATCCATGCGTTAGTCGCAAGGTCCTATCGATGGCATGACTTCTGTTACTTCGTTCCACTGTGCAAACGTTAGCTCTATATGGTATGTGAACATGGTGTTCTCGGGTAGCAGTACGGGTTCTGGTCCCTCTTCCAGGTAGTACTCGGGTATTTCTACCTTTAGTATGAACGTCTTGTTCATGTCCGGATCGATCTGTGTATCCTCNGGGTATAGCAGGCTTACCAGCACCGGTAGGCGCTCATAGCATGTGTTGATGCTGTATAGCTTAACGGGTACCGTGCCGATGTTGTCTACGAGTATCGATACGTTAGCTGTATAGCCTGGGTACGCGTTGTCTATCACGACACTGAGTTTTACGGGGTTGCCGTCATCATCGTATATCTCTGGCTCTACGCTACAGCTTGCTACGTCCTTGCCTTCGCTATTGTCAAACCCTGGCAGTTGCTGGTCTGCCCCGGTATCTGAGCAGCTCCAGTCCGAGAACTTTACCTTTACCTCTCCTGTGTTTATCGTTACGTTTATTCCTAGGCTCTCACTCCACATGGCGAAAGCTGATGCTATTAATGCTAGTGCTACTATTACGGGTATAACTGTTTTCACTTTTTACACCTAGGAAAGTGTATGCCCTATGTAGTGAATAAGGATGTGTGTGCAGGTGGAACGCTTGCTTATAAGCATTTGTTGCGGCTATTCTGTGAACAGCCCGGCTGTTGGCGAAACAGTTGATGGTACTACCCGCCGGAGACGCGAGGAATGGCGTCTGCAGTAGTGGAAAAAGAAGTGTTGAGGTATATCGAGCGGCCTGTTTTTAGCTTACCTGAGTATCAGGACGCTGGTGTTTGCCGCTAGGGCTATTGCTATCGACGTGCTTTCGTAGATAAGCGCCGAGACCCCGTAGTATCCCCTCGTGCTCATTATCACCAGGTCGTACTGTTTTTCGCTAAGCTCTCTAAGTATCTCGCTTGCTGCCGTCTCCCCGGGTTTTGCTATCCTCACCCTGAGCTCGTAGTTTACCCCTCCAAGCCTATCCGCCAGCATCTTCCTCACCCTGTCTGTGTCCGGGTCGTCCTCGGAGTGGGCTACGTAGAGAAACACCAGCCTAGAGCCGTAGACCGTGGCGAACTCTCTAGCGATATTTATAGCCTGCTCGGCGTGGGGCTGCGGCACCACTGGAACTAGTATGTTTCTAAAGCGCGAGGCTAGAAACGACCCGAGCTCTTCAACCATACCTCTTCCCCTCTGTTACAAGCCCGAGGCTCTCGTCTGTCAACCTTATAGACTTCCACACGTCTTTAAACCCTGCTGCAGCGCGTATAGCGTCTACGTTCTCTGGTACAACTATAGACTCCTGGTGGACAGCCATAACCATGAACAGCTCCCTCCCGCTAACAGACACGGTGTCGCGGAACACTATGTTCTCCGGTACGTCGCCCCGGGGCCTCCCGGCGTCTCGGGCCCACTCGATTACCTGGGCAACGCTTGTAAACCCCCTGCCAGGCTCGAAGACCGCTATCCTGGGGGTTCTGTAGAGCGCCTCGAGAACCTCCTCCCTCGAGACGCCGCTTCCCAGGACGGCGTATACGAAGTGTACGTGGGCTATCGTGACCGGGGTCGCTATAGACGCTGTAACTATGTCTATATCGGGTAGAACGCTCTTTACGTCTAGCGCGTGGTGGCTCGGTATCGCCGGCGGGTCAAGCACAAAGTCGTTTATAGGCCCCTTCTTGTGCTCCTTGGGGTCTGCCCCCCGCCTGGCTATGAATACCCTCATCCTCTCGATGCCTATGTTCCAGAGCCTCAGCGCCGCCGCGATCCTCAGTATCGCCGTGGTGTTGCAGCTGACGACCCTGATATACCTCTTGCCGATGGCCTGCCCGTAGTTTGCGAGGGCGTTGAAGCTTACCTCGGCTACGTCGGCTTTTTCGCCTCCCTGGAAAACAGCTTTTACGCCGAGCCTGCTGTAGAGAGACTCCCTGTTCTGGGCTCCGACGCCGCCGGGGGTAGCGTCTACAACTACGTCGACGCTCTTGACCAGATCCTCTATAGTTCCGGAGACCCTTATCCCGGCCTTCTCGAACTTGTCGGCCTCCGAGGGTGGGACGAAGAGCCTCAGCCCCTTCTCGACGGCGGCCGCTGCTTCGTAGCTGGGCCTGGTCTTCGCCACCCCCTCCAGCACCATGTCTCTCTGCTTCGAGATCGCGTCTGCCACCCTCTTCCCGATGGTTCCGTAGCCTACTACCCCGACCCTTATCACCTGTCTCCACCCCAGAACTTCTCCGCCGATATCTCTAGGGCGCGGAGAGCCGGCAGGTCTCCGTAGACGAGAGCCTCTAGAAAGGCTCTTCCGCCGGTCGATGCGTGGAAAACCCTTTCTAGAACCCCTATCCTCCTGGCGAGCGCCACGGTGTGCCCCCCACCTATTATCACCTTCTTGTTGAGCTCTACAGCCTCGTCGAGCAGAGCCGCCGATGCTTTTGTAAACGCCTCGCTCTCTATGTAGCCCAGGGGCCCCGTGAAGACCGCCACGTCGAAAGCCCTGAGAGCGTCTGCGAAGGCTCTTACCGAGGAGGAGCCCACGTCCTTGACCTCGCCGCTTATCGAGAACACGTCTACCTCTATCCTCTCGCCCTCGATGTCTATTGCGACGTCCACCGGGATCTCTATGCAGCTGCCCCACTTCTCCATGATCCTGCGGGCCTGGTCTACATACGATAGGAGCCCGTAGCTCTCCAGAGTACTCTTTAGAGCTGGTGTTACAAAGCCGTGGCGGGCCGCTATAAAGACTAGGCCCAGCAGACCCCCGGTCAGCACCTTGCCGAAGAGCTTCTTCTCGAGGGCCTCCCCCACGAGCCTAAGGGTCTCCGGTATCTTTGCGCCGCCGGCTACGAGAACAGCCGAGCCCCCTGCCTTCTCTATCTCTGCGAGCGCCCTGAGCTCGTCCTCTAGGACCATGCCCATGCAGCTCGGCAGGACCTGCGGAAAGCCTACTACGCTTGGCTGTGCGCGGTGCGCTACGGCAAAGCCGTCGAACACGAAGTAGTTGAAGAGGGGGGCCAGCTTTTTGACTAGGTGTGTCTCTGTCTGTAGCTCTAGCTTTCTCTCTATTATCTCCTCGCTGATGAAGCGGGTGTTGTCTAGCAGTAGAACCTCGCCGGGCGCGAGGCTCTTTATGGCTTCGCGGGCGGCGGGGCCCATGACGTCGTCTACGAACTTCACCTCCATCCCCATGTACTTCTCCAGGAGGTCGCGGTGCTTCTCTAGCGAGGTAAAGTCGTCCTGCCCCGGCCTGCCCTGGTGCGACATGGCCACAACTCTAGCGCCCTGCTCGGCGAGCCACCTAAGGGTTTTCGAGTGCCTCTGTATCCTAAAATCGTCTAGAACCTCGCCCCGCCTGCCTATGGGGGAGTTGATGTCTATCCTGACGAGAACCCTAGCGCCCTTCTCTGCGCAGTACCTGATGTCCTTTAGCTTGGCTAGGTAGCGCTCGAACACGCGGATATCCCGACATAGTTTAAAAAGAGGCTGTATATAAGCATTATTTGCAGTACCACCGAGTATACCCGCTACACTGCTTTGCCGCCCGGAGCCAACGGGCTTCAGCACGTCCTCGCAATCTTCGCGTATAGAGCGAACGAGATAGCGCTTGTTGCGAGCGCGTATAGAAGCATGAACACCTTGTTTGCTAGGATCGCGCTGTATACGACGCCCCCTAGAGCCCAGGCGAAGCCGAAGAACAGGCCGAAAGAGCCGTAGGCCATGGGCCTCCTCGGGGGGTCGGCGAGTAGCGCTACCGCTGCCCTCATAACGCTCTCCTCCGAGCACATGACTATTCCGTAGCATACCGCTACAAGCGGTACGAGCTCCCTGGGCGCGTACAGCAGTATCGCCACAAGCAGAAACGAGAACACGGGCTGGACTAGCAGCAGCCTCGTCTTTACCTTGTCGAATAGGTGGCCCAGCGGAACGGCGGCGAGCGCGTCTACGAGCATTGCCGCAGAGAACACTAGCCCTATCTCGGGGTCGCTCAGGATCTCGTAGGAGCTTAGGTAGTATGATACGAGGGACCAGTGCATAAACCCTAGGGCTAGCGCGCTAGAGGCTAGGGTGTATAGCCAGAAGGGCCTGCCGAGACCCCTGAGCTTTGCCGTGGGCTTCTCTGCTCTTTCCACGCTCTTTAGGGTTGGGTAGAGGAGGCTAGCCGAGACCACCAGCGCTACCGAGAGAGCCCCGGGCAGGGCCAGCATGAGGAAGGCCTGTGCGTAGCCCCAGCGGGCTATGGCTATAGCGACCGCCAGGGGCCCCAGGAAAGCCCCTACCTGGTCTAGAAGCTCGTGGATCCCGAAGCCCTTGCCAAGCCCGAAGCTCTCCGAGACCTCTGCAACTATAACCTCTCTAGAGGGTGTCCTCAGCCCCTTGCCTATCCTCTCTACGGTGTAGAGCGCCACCGCCGCGCCCCATGTGGAGGCGAGGGCCAGCATCGGTATGCTGACAGCTGTCACTGCGTAGCCGGCTACAACAAAACCCCAGAGAACCCTCGACGATTGGTACAGCGTTGCGGCGTAGCCAGCCAAAAACCTGAGGATATAGCCGACGAAGTCTCCTACCCCAACCAGGGCGGGGCCTATGGCGGGCGAGCCTAGGTAGTCGAGATAGCTACCGCTAACAGACCTACCGCCCTCGTAGACGATGTCGGCGAAAAGCGATACGAGGCCCAGGAGGTAGAACACTAGGAGCGTTCTCTTGGCGGCTCCCCTACCCGTTTAGACCACCTCGCGCTATACCCCGGCGGCTTAGCTAAAAAAATGCTTCTAGTCTTCTAGCGTAGTCTTTTCGAACTTCTTTACGGCGAGCAGCAGGGTGGCTACTGCAAACGCTAGGAGTATCGCTGCATCTGTCGCAGGGTTCATGTACTCGAAGCCCGCCTCGGAGCCTGTTAGCCAGTATCTTGTTGCGTGTACAGCGTAGGTCAGCGGGTTTGCCTTGGCGAAGACCTTCATCCACTCCGGCATCGTCGTTACGGGGTAGAACACCCCGCTCATGAACACCAGGGGCATTGTCATCAAGTTTACCACCATCTGGAACCCCTCCATGCTTCTAAACCCCAGCGCTATGACCACCCCAAGCGATGTGAAGCCCAGGGATACTGTAAACACGTAGGCTAGGGCGACGGGCGTGTTCGCGATGTTTATCTCGTCTGTCACCACGAGGCTCAGGACTATTATTATGAGCGACTGGAGCACCGTCACGATGCTGTCTCCCACTATCCTGCCCAGGATAACGGCTCCCCTGCGCGCCGGGGCTACCAGGGTCTCTTTGAGAAACCCGAACTGCTTATCCCATATCACGCTGACCCCCGAGATAAAGCTCCCCATGAAGGCCGCCATCACGACTACGCCCGTGACCATGAACGCTACGTAGCTTACTCCCCCGAAGACCTGCCTGAAGTAGCTCTCTATAGCGCTCCTGATAGCGTCGACGAGGCCGGGGGCGCCGGGGATGTTCGCAATGCCGCTGCCGCCGAATATCCCTCCCCAGCCGAGGCCTAGGAACACCATCCATATCAGCGGGTTTACCACCGTCATCAGCACTCTCGATCTGGCGCTCCACCACCTCTTCAGCTGCCTGTACACCATTGCCGTAAACGCGTCGAGATCCCTCATCTAAACCGCCCCGGCCTCCTCCTCGGCGGGACCGGCTGCGCCTCGAGAGAGTCCCTCAGCTCCCGCCCCGTTAGGTGGAGAAACACCTCGTTTAGCGTCGGCCTTCTATAGCTTACCTCGGCTATCCTGAGCCCGCACGCCTCTGCAAGCTCGAAGACCTCTGGGAGTGCTCTGCTCGCGCTATCGACTATTATCTCCAGCCTCCCACCGCCGAGGCTCCTGCAGCTCTTGGCGAAGCCAGCGTGTTTGCAGAGGTCTTCGGCGCTTCCGTTGCTCAGCGTTACGTATATCACGTCCTTTCCCAGCACGGACTTCAGCTGCTCGGCCGTGCCCATCGCCAGTATCCTCCCCCGATCCATTATCGCTATCCTGTCCGCCAGCTCCTCGGCTTCGTCCATGTAGTGGGTGGTCATGAGTATGGTCGTGCCGTACTCTCTCCTCAGAAACCTTATGTAGTCCCATATCCTGGCCCTGGACTGGGGGTCTAGGCCTATGGTGGGCTCGTCTAGTATCAGCAGCTCGGGCTCGTGTAGCAGGCTCCTCGCTATCTCCAGCCTCCTCCTCATGCCCCCGCTGTAGTACATGACCTTCTTGTGCGCAAACTCCCTGAGCTCTACCAGGTCTAGCAGCCTAGCGATCTTCTCGTGCAGCTCCCTCCCCTTTAGCCCGTAGAGCCTTCCGTGTATATACATGTTGTCGTAGCCCGTCAGCTGGCTGTCGAGGCTGGGGTCCTGGAACACCACCCCTATCCTCTTCCTCACCTCGTCGGGCTGCCTAACAACGTCGTATCCTGCGACGGTCACCCTGCCCCCGGTGGGCCTGAGCAGCGTAGCGATCACGTGTATTGTCGTCGTCTTGCCCGCCCCGTTGGGGCCTAGGAGTGCGAACACCTCTTCCCTGCCTATGGTGAAGCTAACGCCGTTTACAGCAACAACATCTCCGAAGCGCTTGACCAGGTTTTCTACAACTACCAGCTCCCCCGCCACGGCTAGCCCACTCCCCTCGTGTTTTCGAGAAACACCTCCACAGCCCTCCTAACCCTCTCTAGCTCCGAGTCGCTCAGCCCGTCGATCCTCTCGAGAATCTCCCTAAGCCTCTCCATAGCCAGCAGCAGACCGCAGTACCTTATCCTCGAAAACCTCTTCTCGAAGAGCTCCAGCTCGCTTCTGCGGCTCTCCAGAAACTCTAGGCCGTGGCCCGTTATCTCGTATAGCACTGTCTTCCTCCCATCGCCCCCGCTTTCGCGGGACACCACAAGCCCCATACCCCTCATCTCCCTGAGGATGGGGTACACAAGCCCGGGGCTCATCTTCACCGCAAACTCCTCCTCTAGCCTCTTCATGATAGCGTAGCCGTGCATAGGCCCCCCGCTGAGCATGTCGAGGATCTTGAGCATCACGAAATCGCGGATCCTCCTCCAGGGCCTGGCGTACACGATATATCACCTGATATATCGCAGGAAACTGCGCGACAACTTATAAGCTTAGCTGCCTAGCCTCGTACCCTCTCCCTCCCCGGGTCCCTTCAGCTGTGCTGGGCCTGATTTCGCTGTTTGGCAGAACCTGCTCCGCCTGTGGAACGCTGTGCTCGTCTGCTGGGATGGGTTTTACCGCTGCCCGTTAAAGGAGGCTAGCATTCTTCTTTACCCTTCACCCTGCCTGCGGCGGCTGTGGTCGTGCCCTGTCCTCGGGGCGCCGGAGCTGCTTTGTGGTGAGAACGGGCTGTTGCTTGGGTGTAAAGCTTTTTACTGTTTCTAGCGTTTTCGTTTCGGCCGGTGCGGCGATTCTATGGTCAGTAGGCATGCGGGTCGCGACGAGAAGATCAGGGTTGTCAAGGTTTTGAGGGTTTTGAACTACTTCTACAGTTTGAGGGATTTGGAGAAGATCCTCGGAGTCCCGTTTCAGAGCCTGTGGAAGTATGTTAACATGATCGCTCTTCCAAGCGATGAGGTGGCCGCCCAGATAGTCTCGAAGATCCAGCAACTAAACCTGTTGGAGGATCTTCTCCTCGAGGTCACCAAGAGGGGTAGGGAGAACCCTAGGCTCCTTTCTATCGATATAGGCTTTGCGTTTCTCTTTACAACTATTCTCGTGAACAAGCTGGGCAANCCCGATATAGACTACGTGCTCTCGGCGTCTGTAGACTCGATACCCATGGCCACGGTTCTAGCCCTAGAGCTGGGGGCAGAGCTCTGTACACCGCTGAGCAACACCGGCCTAGGCGACGGCACCACAAGGTTCCTGTGGTTCTACTCGTCGACAAGCAGATCCTACCAGTACCTAGTCCTGCCCAGGAAGTGCCTATCCCAAGGCAAGAAGGTTTTTCGCAGTCGACCTGATAGCCGACGACACAGACAGGATACAGGCCATAGCCTCAACACTTAGACACCACAACGTAGACATAGTAGGGTTTGCAGCAGTCTTTTATCGACGAAACCGTGCTGAAAAAACTAGCAGAACTAGGAATAAAGAACGTGTACTACACAGACGTAACGCCAGGAAAAAAGACAGCCTAGAAAACAACACGCAAACCCCGTAGAACAAAACCATTGAACACACCCTTAACTAACCAACAACAACCCCAATACACAGCACAAAACCCAGGCGAACCCCCATGTCAAAGAAACCCGGAAAGAAAGAGGGAAAAGAAAGAAAAGAAGGAAAAGAAAGAAAAGAAAGAAGGGTAACACCCAAAACCAAAACACCCCAACTAAAACACCCTTTTTTAACCCAACCCCCACTCCCTCACGGGAGCCCACAAACTCTCCAAAAGATTATCAACTTGAAAGAAACTTTCGACTGCTTTCTACTCCCTTATGGGAGTTTCTGCAAGGGCTGCACGCCTAGAACAATGGAGCCGGAGGCGAGAGAGGCTTTCTACTCCCTTATGGGAGTTTCCTGGTCTACGACTACGAGAACGGGGTTGTCGTGGATCCCGAGACAGCTTTCTACTCCCTTATGGGAGTTTCTTGAGTATCGGTTGAGCGAGTGGAGAAAGCTGGAGGAGTTTTACAAGCTTTCTACTCCCTTATGGGAGTTTCGTTGTTGAGAGGAAGAGCGCGGTAGGGGATGAAGGAGAGGATGCTTTCTACTCCCTTATGGGAGTTTCTCTTGGTATGAATATGTGAAGGAGGATCCGAGGTTTCTGTGCCAGCTTTCTACTCCCTTATGGGAGTTTCATACAAGATAAAAATCGATCTGAGCAAGCTATATGAGCTAGCCTTTCTACTCCCTTATGGGAGTTTCGTGTCCATCGTGGTTCACCAAGCACGTCATCAACACTATACATCAACGCTTTCTACTCCCTTATGGGAGTTTCATGAGCATAAAGAAGAATTTCCTAATTTGCCTTCTAACCCAGATCAACTTTCTACTCCCTTATGGGAGTTTCAATACTACGCTAAGTACAGCCGCTATCATGGCGACTTGTATGATTACCTTTCTACTCCCTTATGGGAGTTTCTTTGTAAAGATGGGCTTGCCCCAGTTGCTCAAGCTTTTGTACTCTTTCTACTCCCTTATGGGAGTTTCTAAGCCCAAGCAACATTCTTGCTAACACCAGCCTTTCTGAGGTCATCGTCTTTCTACTCCCTTATGGGAGTTTCATCTCGTAAACAACACGATAAACTTGGCAAACAACATAACGATAAGCTTTCTACTCCCTTATGGGAGTTTCGGGTGAAAAACATGTCCCAAAACCAATCCAAAACTCAAACGTGTGCTTTCTACTCCCTTATGGGAGTTTCTCATCGGCAACTACCTGTTCGGGCTCAGCGTCGACCTAGCGGAGCTTTCTACTCCCTTATGGGAGTTTCAGAGGACGTTCCGCCGCTGGAGAGCATTGTTGATGCTGTTGAGCCTTTCTACTCCCTTATGGGAGTTTCTTAGTGTCGAGAGATATATATTCTACGATAACTATTTCCATGATCTTTCTACTCCCTTATGGGAGTTTCACAGCAAACCTGTTCAACCCGTTTCTGCGTACAGTTTCCATGTACGCTTTCTACTCCCTTATGGGAGTTTCATATAAATGATCGTGCTGTAAGGGGTGTTCTTAGGTTGTATAAAGACTTTCTACTCCCTTATGGGAGTTTCCGAAGTTTAGCGTTGGCGAGGCAAACTACAACTACTACATTATTACTTTCTACTCCCTTATGGGAGTTTCCCCCCAGCTATAGCAGGCCAAGCCCTCTCTTCTCTGCGCCCTCTTCTAGCTTTCTACTCCCTTATGGGAGTTTCTAGAAACAGGAAATGAAAACTGTTCATAGAAACCGCGAGGAAGAAGCTTTCTACTCCCTTATGGGAGTTTCCTCCTGATGTTCTCGATAATCTCCTCCTCGATGTCCCTAGGCATAAGCTTTCTACTCCCTTATGGGAGTTTCTTGAGGAGCGCGAGGAGGGCTTCGAGGAGGAGACTGAGGACTTTCTACTCCCTTATGGGAGTTTCCATGGTCGGCTTAATAGTGTACGAGCAGAGCGGAAGCCTCGAGCTTTCTACTCCCTTATGGGAGTTTCTGTATGAACCAGTTTGTACACGGTCTATCTGCTCATAGCGCTAGCGACTTTCTACTCCCTTATGGGAGTTTCACGAGAAGACCATTAGGCAGAAGCTCCAGGCATTCGTAGCAATACTTTCTACTCCCTTATGGGAGTTTCTTAGGGAGCTGGACAAGATGATTAGGAAGAGGGCTGAGGAGATAAGGCTTTCTACTCCCTTATGGGAGTTTCCCTCAACCGTGTGGGAGGAGATAGTCCTGGACGGCTCGTCCAGCGGATCCCTTTCTACTCCCTTATGGGAGTTTCCTTCAAAAGAAGTACCCCAAGTCCTGGAGGTTCCTTAAGTGGGTGAGAGCTTTCTACTCCCTTATGGGAGTTTCTTTTATCAGGCTTTGTAGATAGCATCAAAAGGATTTTCGAGGCTGTTGCACTTTCTACTCCCTTATGGGAGTTTCCTGCGACAAACACTGCGTAGAGAGCATAAAGAGGTGCACAAAGCTTTCTACTCCCTTATGGGAGTTTCGTAAAGCCCGAGCACCTCTTCCTCGAAGAGGGGGGGAAGAAGTATACTTTCTACTCCCTTATGGGAGTTTCCTGCTGTGGTAGGAGGCTCTGCCACAGCGTCGCGCTGTAGTCTACCTTTCTACTCCCTTATGGGAGTTTCTAGCACTGTTGGCAACCGTAGCACGTCTGGCAGTCATAGCATCTTTCTACTCCCTTATGGGAGTTTCAGAGGCAAAGAGGTTGAAGCTCATAGAGAAATGCTCGTTGATTGCTACTTTCTACTCCCTTATGGGAGTTTCGCTAGAGTAGTAACTAAAGCTGTTGCTGTTTCAGAGTTTCTAAGAGCTTTCTACTCCCTTATGGGAGTTTCTCGCGTACAGCGTGGGAGCATCAACAACCCAGCTCTCAGAGTAAAGCTTTCTACTCCCTTATGGGAGTTTCTAGTTCATCTACTATATAAGTACTTTATTTGTTTTTCTATAAAAATTTTTATTAACATAATCAGAACATCCGAAAAATCATCAGCTCCACAGAAATCGGCGTTCTAATGAAGTAGAGTT
>Ga0065719_106671_pt1 | contig 19270 bp, 17 predicted proteins | sample GBSCel85sediment_FD_59106 | JGI IMG/M metagenome (GOLD analysis project Ga0065719, IMG submission 59106) | Hot spring sediment microbial communities from Great Boiling Spring, Nevada - Cellulolytic enrichment CS 85C v3 (version 3) | ecosystem: Environmental > Aquatic > Thermal springs > Hot... | reverse complement strand
GGCTTACGTTCGCGGCTTCGCTTCGTATTTAGCGGAGGAGCTTGAGGATCCTGGAAGCTATGCGTTTTATGAGAGGCTTGCGCGGCTTGCGCGTGGGAATGCGGCTTTAGAGGACCTCATTTACCGAGTTTTGAGTGAGGTAAAGGATGATTTTCGGCGCGGTCGGGTGCGAAAATCCAAGGGTGCTGCGTTCACCGACCGCCTCAAGCGCTACTGCGAATCCCGCGGCCTCACATTGTTCGTTTAAGGAGGTGGTTATCCAGGATGAACAAGCTTGAGGTTACTCTGGAAATCGTAACGCCGCTTTTTCTAGGTGGTGCAGATCCTCGCGGAGAGCCAGAGCTCAGAGCTCCTTCTTTTCGTGGAGCGCTGCGATTTTGGCTTAGGGCGCTTTTGGGTGGAGTTTTGGGAAACGACCCGAAAAGGATTTTTGAAGAGGAAAGCAAAGTCTTTGGGAGTACCAAGCAGGCTTCGCCTGTGATAGTGTATGTGCAGGCAAACGGTAATTTGAGGAAAAAAGCGTTTAGTCTTCTTTTGCATAACAAGCCAAACGTTCAAGTCATTGGTTTCAATCCAGGTCAGAAGTTTAAAATATATTTCACCAGCCACGATAAGGAGGCTTTAAAGCGGGCTCAAAAGGCTTTACAGTTGCTTTGCTGCCTCGGTGGGCTAGGAAGAAGAAGCCGCCGAGGTTTTGGAAGTTTGCAAATTGTTGAAGGCGATATGGCCGTTAAAGCTCAAAATCCATCTATGCTAGCTGATATTTTAGGGCAATGCTTGCGGAAAATGTTGCCTGAAAAAGATGCGGAAATGAACTCAGTTCCTGACTTTCCAACTCTACATTGTCAATGGTCCCAAGTTATAGTATGCAAGAAAGAGTTTCAAAATTGGAATGAGGCAATTGAGTTGGTTATGAAGAAGGCACAGAAATACCGAAATGCAGCTTTAGGGGAGGCAGAACCTCGGCAAGCCTCGCCGGTTCACGCTCATGTCACCAAGTTGACCTCGGACAAATATGCTCTTGTATTAACAACGATGCTGTCTGAAATTAATCCAAAGCTCTGTAGCCGAGCTAATCGTGAAAAATTAGCTCAATTTTTGTCGTGTTTCGATGGGGAAATTGTGTGGGGGTTTAAAGAGGTGCCACAAAAATGGCCTGGAGGTGATTAATGGTAGATTGGGATTCAAAAATTAAGGCTTTTCTTTACCCGTTTCCTCCAGATTTCAGTTTGAATCCTGATGGTGCCGAGGATCGAGCGCAAGGCTATTTGAAAATTCTAGATCTGGATGAAGACGTTCCTCATTGGATAAAAAATGCCCATGATTTTGCTTTCGGTTGCGATGTCCCCGCGTTCATAAGAAAGAAGGAGATTGAAAATGTTTTCGTTGCAAATCCACACCTAACACATCCCCTCTCCGGCAAGAAGAGCCAAGTTTTGCTTACGATAAAACCTCAAGCTGCTGAGGCAACCATCAAGAATGCTTTGGAAACCATAAAGGAGGAATACCTTAACGGGGTGTCCACGAATGATGCCTACAAAAGAGCTTTTTTGGCGCTGTGGCGCCTATTGCCTCAATTGATCCAGGAGAAGGAAAAGGTGAATTCTAAGCTCGGTCCTCTTTGGGAAACCATCCCTGCCCATCCCGCTGTGCCTGACCATTCTATTTGGGACCACGCTGCCACTGCCTCCGCCTTCGCCGGCACCTACAACCCGGAAGCTCAAGAATTTCAGCCTGCCCTCCTCATTTTCACTCTTGCCTCTCCCCAGGATTTTCTCGCCGCAGCCCGCCGCACCCAGGACCTCTGGATGGGAAGCTTCCTCTATTCCTTCCTCATCTGGTGGGCCATAAAGCCCGTTGTGGAGAAAATCGGTCCGGACGCCATCATTTACCCCAGCCTCCACGGCCAGCCCCTCGTCGACCGCTGGCTTTTTTACGAAATCGGTCTTAAGCATCCCACTATTAAAGAAAATGCCACCGATATCGAACGCTTAAAGATTGCAAATTTTCCAAATCTTTTCACCGCTATAGTTCCCGAAAACATGGCCAAAGATTTGGCAAATGAGGCGATGAACAAAGTTCATGAAATTAAAAGTTCCATTGCCGAGGCAGCGAGAAAGTACGTGGAAGACATATGCCAGAAGTCCTCGATCGGGAGCTTGGCTAGCTGGGAGAGTATTTGGCATCGACAAATTGAAAACTTTTTGGATTTCCACATTTTCTGGATTGTTTTTCCCTGGCAGGCTTCAAAAGGCGGAAAAGCTCTTAAGGACCTTGAGCAGGATTACGAACGCCTTTCAGGTTCCGTGAGCGAGGCACTTGCCAAGCTTTACAATGCTGTCCGCCAAGAGGACCCGGGGGCGGAAAATAACCTTGGTCTAGCCTACCCGTTGATCTCTATCCTTGCGGGCCGCTTTCTTTCTTCCCGCAAGAACCTTCGGCACTTTAACTCCGTGGCCGAGCCGGGCCATAAGTGCACCCAGTGCGGGATCCGCGAGGCCCTCCATCCTTCTTTCGGAAAAACAAAGGAGGATATCTACCCTCAGCTTCGGGAATTTTGGGAAAAATTGCGGCGGGCGGAGGTGGAAGGGAGGAAACTTGCTGGCCGAATCCGCCGCGGTGACCGCCTCTGCGCCGTCTGCCTCACCAAACGCCTGGCCTGGGAAGCTTTCTTTTTGGAGAAAAAGCCAGAGGAAGGGGGTTTCACGGATGTAAAGAAAAAGCTCCGCGAGGAACAGAAACTGCCCGCCCACCTCCTTTTCCCCTCCACAGCTTCCATCGCCACTGCCAAATTCAAGGAGAAGGTCCTCGGGGAACTGAAAAAGAACGCAGAAGGCGAGCTTTGGCAAGCGCTTAAAGAATACGTGGAAGCAACGATTAATGTGCTTGGTCGTTACGATGAGTCCGGTAGCTACTTTTACCCTTCTGCAGCGATTCCAAAACTCGAAAAGCTCGCAAAGGAGGTTTCCAAGGCCAACCCCAACAAAGAAAGAATCTTGAACGATTTCCTCCGCCTAGATGGCGATTGGCTCTATCCGGAAAGCTTTAATCTCGAGGTTTTCACGCGAGAATATGGGGATCCTCATGGTGACTTGGAAAAGGCCCTAGAGGCTTTGGAAAAGTTCCTCAAGGCTGCCGAAAAGGTGAACATCCCCAAACCTCAGCATTACTTTGGTCTCCTTGCCATGGACGCGGACCACATTGGAAAGTGGCTTTCCGGCGAAAATGCCCCGAAGTTGAAGGAGATCGTTCACCCGGACCTTGAAGCGCCCCTTAAAAACCACGAAGCACTGCTTGAGTCGAAGAGGCCTTTGGGCTCAACCCACCACCGCAGCCTCAGCGCCAGCCTCAAGAACTTTGCCCTGGAAATCGTGCGGTCCATTGTGGAGGAAAAATACTGCGGCCGCCTCATCTATGCTGGTGGGGACGATGTCCTCGCCCTCCTCCCTATTGATGACCTCCTTGGCGCCATGAACGACCTCCGCAACATTTTCACAGGCCGGGCTAAGGAGGTGGATCTTGGCGATGGTCGCACCATTTCTTTCGATGGGCTAGCCAAAATCACCGGTCCAGAGGAACGATGGCTTCTCCTTCCTGCGGGAATGACCACAAGCGCTGGTGCAGTCATCGCCCACGAAACCCATCCCTTCTACCACGTGGTGGAGGAAAGCCGGGCCGCGCTAAAGGAGGCCAAAGGGGGATATGGCCGTGATGCTTGGGCCATATACGTTCTCAAGCGCTCCGGAGAGCCAATCCGCACCGGCGGAAAGTGGGAATATGGGAACCTGAAAGTTTTGGAAAATCTAGAGAAGGTCGTGGAGCTGTTTGGAAAAGGGCTTTCCCCGCGCTTCCTCTATGAGATGGGCCGGATAAGCCCGGGGATGAGGGAGCTGGAAACAGAGGCCATGGAGAAAGAGCTGGCAAGGCTTTTGAGCCGCCGCGAGGGCCTCCCCCCCAAGGATCATGAGGAATTACAAAAACTTGAGATCCCCAAATGGTTCGCCCGGATTAAGGGGGATAGCAAAAGCGAGTGGGACATGGTTTTGGATTGGCTCAGACTTGCCTATTTCATTGCGCGGGGAGCGAGGAGGTGAGGATGTGGGTTTGGCTTGAGCCCTTGGACGTTCTCCTCTTTCGGGACAGCCGTCCGTTCACCGGCGGCGAGATCCACCGCGCCCGCTCTCTTTTCCCGCCCTCTCCCCTCACCTTCCAAGGCGCAATCCGCTCCCTCCTTTTCCAAAACATCCTGGGCAAAAAAGGCAAAAGTTTCGATCATCTCGCAAAGCAACTTCGGGACAAAAACGAGGATCCAGAGGTCGCGGAGGCGGTAAGGATCCTCGGCGGCGCCGAAGGTTTTGGAAATTTCCAGCTTTTGGGTCCATTCCTGGCCAAGCGCCAAGGAAACCTTGAAAAAGTGAGTATTGAAAACATATTTTTCCCACCACCACTTGATCTCTTCCAAAAGGAAAATGGCAAACAATTTCTTACTATCTCCCCTCTCCAGCATAGCTTTCCCCATGTCTCATTCGATCCCGGATCGAAAGGGGGCCTCTCACTTCTTTGGTGCGAGGAGAAAGAAGCAAGACCTGTGGCTGATTTTTGGCTTACAAAAGAGAATCTTCTTGCTTACCTCAAGGGTGATGTTTCTAATGTAGCTCGCGCATCCTCAAAAGCCCTTTATGTCCGAGAAGAGCGTTTTGGAATTGAGTTGAAGGATGGGACACGCACGGTGGAGATCGGCAAACTTTATATGGCGGAGTTCATAAGGCTTGAGAAAAACCACGGTTTTTTGGTGCGCGTCGATATATCCGGTGGTTCGGACGACCTTCTTGCGCCATTGAGGGAGGGCGTTCTCCAGCTTGGCGGTGAGGCCAGGGCTTGTCTTTATCGAGGTCTTGAAGACGATCCTTTGGCTGGCTTCGACTCCCCGCTTGGAGGGGGCGAAAAATTTTTCAAGCTCTATTTGGCAACGCCCGCGATATTCACCAAGGGTTGGTTGCCCGATTTTCTGGGACCAAGCTCTCTTGAAGGAGAGGTGGATGGTGTTCAGGTGAGACTTGTGGCGGCCGCGGTGGGGAAGCCCATGTACATCGGCGGCTGGGATTTGGCCCATAACGTCCCTAGGGAGCTCTACCCTGCTGTTCCGCCTGGAAGCGTGTATCTTTTCGAGATCTCGTATGGTGACGCGGAAAAAGTGAAGGAAATTTTCCATGGCAGGACAAAATTGCAGGAGCTGGGAAAACAAGGGGAACAATACCTTTGTGAACTGGCAAAAATTGGTTTTGGTCTCACTTTTGTGGGCCGCTGGAATTATTGGGAGGTGAAAAATGTTTAGGAAAGCGGGAATTTTGTTTTTCTACACTATCACCCCGCTTCATCCCGGAAGCGGGGCCAGCGTAGCAGGGGTGGATTTGCCAATCCAACGTGAACGGCACACGAATTTCCCCATGATCCAGGCCTCAGGAGTCAAGGGAGCGTTGCGGGATCTTGCGAAAAAGTTAAAGGACGCAGGAAAGCTTGACAACAAAGCAGAAGAAAAAATCGATATCGTCTTCGGTCCGGAGACGGAAAGGGCCTCGGAGCATGGTGGTGCTCTGGCTGTGACAGATGCCCGGATCCTGCTCTTTCCTGTGCGCTCAGTCCGCGGGGTTTTTGCTTGGATCACCTGCCCTGCGGTGATCAAACGGTTTGAGCGTGATTTAACTATCTTGAAGGCAACGAATGAGGGTTTAAGCGGCGAAGCTTTGGAGCAATTGAAAAATATCGAACTACCCACCCTGAAGGCTCGTCAAGCCAGCACACCTCAAGATAGTGGGGTCGTGCTCGGTGAGGACCAGATTATTCTTGAGGACTTCTGTTTCCAAATCCCTCAAGACTCTGAACGCGATCAGGTAAAGAATTTAGCCAAGTGGCTTGCAAATAATGCCCTGCCGAATGAATTGGACTACTGGAAGGAAAAGCTCAAGAGGGATCTTGTGTTGCTCAGCGACGAAGACTTCGCGGAATTTGTGGAGATGTCTACCGAAGTCATCACGCGCATCAAGCTGGGTGAGGAAGGGACAGTTGAAACGGGACCCTGGGATGAGGAGCATCTCCCTAGCGAGACTTTGCTCTACAGTCTTGCTCTGGCTACTGATCCCAAGCTTCCTAAGGACCGAATGTTGGAGGCCGCCATTAGGGATGCTGAAGGTGTTCTCATGTTCTTAGAGGATGAACTTGTGGCCAAAGCGCGGGTGATGCAGTTTGGCGGCGATGAAACGGTGGGCAAGGGGTTGGTGTGGGCACGGTACTTCGATGGGCGGCTGAAGGGGAGCGAGGGAGGTGAAGGCCATGGCACCTGAGACTCAGCATGAACAAGAGCGGGAGCCATTGCAGGCATTAGAACAGAAAAGGGCCAAGAAGGCTTGGGAGCAGATAAAGCAAGTTGTCGAGAAGAGCAAGGAGAATAGCAAGTTGGGCGAGAGTTATCGGTCGCTAGTGCGCAAAGCGCCTGCAATGATCAAGACGAATGGCCTTGGGCAGACGGTCGCCTTTTTGCTATCCAAAGCAAAAGAAAGTGAGTCCGATGCTGAGGCCCTGCTATATCGACACCTAGAAGCGTGGTTAGGAGATGATGAAGCTCCGGTCCCCTGGCCGGATGAGCTGAAGGCCAAGGGCCTCATCGAAAAGATCACTTTAGTAGACAGTGGAATTTATCGGCAGGCAGCGCGAGAAGCGCTGATCTACTTAGGATGGCTCAAGCGCTTCGCTGAAGCGCGCTTAGAGAAGGGGTAAAAGCCATGGCAGCACAGAGGCGGCTGCAGAAGCCTATGAGTAGACATCCGCAAAATGAAGGTCAGGAGAAAACGGTCCGGATTTGGGGCTGGCCTTTGCCTCAAGATGTGAGGGCAGCTCTGAAAGGGGAGGCAGTTACAGAGAAGCCTTATGAGCTTCTCAAAGAGATCCGCAACTTTGGCTTACTATTGGAACGCTATCTAGCATATCCAAAGGAGCATTCCGTGCCAAATCAAAAAGCGCAGGATCCAAAAATCGCCCTCATAGTCTATGATGAAACCCGAGCGGCGTGGAATTGGGGAAAGGCGGGCAAGAACGAACTATTGAAAGCCTTGATCGAACAAGAAAAAAACATATATCAAGATAGTGAAGAAATCCTAAAAGCGCAGCAACAGCGCGATCGAGTCATGATGAAATTTTGGGAAAGGCAAGGTTACAAAGTTTATTCAGTCTCCTTAAAGGTTACCTGGCGTTTGATCGTCGGCCTGGGCTTGCCCAGCCCCCTGGAAACTGGTATCAGACTGCATCACCTCTACGGCTTTCCCTTTCTCCCCGGAAGCGCTATAAAGGGTGTCACCCGCGCTTTCCGCCTTCAAGAGATCGCTGAAGAACTTGGCATCCCCCGCCTTTGCGCTTGGGATATCAAGGAATGGGAAAACCAAGTGAAATCCCCAACACCCTGGAAGCTTCTGGAACAGCTCTTGATGAGCCCTGTTCCCAAGGATTCCGATGATGAGGAACGCAAAAAGCTTCACGAACAGCAGTTAACAAATCGTCTCGAAGAGTTGAAGAAAGCCATAAACAATGGTCGAAAATTCTTAAATGATCGCGGATATCTTTCCGGAGACCCAAAGGTGTTGGAGATCGATATTGAGGAGCTTAAGCAAAAATATGTGAACTCATTTTCCAGAGCATTCGGAAGCCAGGAGGAAAAGGGCGAGATCATCTTTTTCGATGCTTACCCAACTTCCCTAACGGTTAATGGCGAAGGCATTCTTGAGCTAGATGTGATGAATCCCCATTATGGCGAATATTACAGGGGCAGAGAGCCGCCGGCTGACTGGCTCAGCCCTGTTCCTGTATTCTTTCTTGTTGTACGCCGCGGAACAGTGTTCCAAGTAATGTTGGCCCAGCGGCCTTCTCGTTGGCCAGCGGATAACCTCTTGGAAACCGTGGCTGGCTGGGTAAAGCAGGCGCTGAAAGATCTTGGTATTGGCGCGAAGACCCGCGCCGGCTACGGCCAATTGGATACGGAATTTGTCCAAAAAGCGCATGAAGAGCTGGCCAAACCACCTTAGGGGGAGCCAACCTTAAGCTGGAAGAGCTGCTATGAAGGTTATCGTGGCCAACGTGGGTGAGCGCGACCTTTACTACAATATTGGCACGGAATCCAAACCCAACTTTTGCCATTTTGAATGGGGCAAACCCGATGCAAACGCCCTTGCTCAACACCTCTTCTGTGATCCTGGAGCCCGCCATATCGCCCAGAAAATTCTCGAGCGCCTAGAAAACAACGAAAATGAGTTACGACGCTTGCGCTATCCAATTCTTAAAACCGTTCTTGAGGCCGTTTCTAAGCCGATAGACCTGCTGGTTCTGATGGTCACGGATCAACCGGAGAAGACAAAACCCGAGCATCGCAACCGCGATACTCTTTACACTGGCGAAATCCTAAAAAGATTGATCGAAAAAGATTACGCAGGGCATGTGAAAGAAGTCCGTTTGGAATATTATCGGTCGCCTCCTACGCGCGATCAAGCTTATCCTTATTTTGGCAAGCTTCTTTCAGAAATCGCGCCACCAGAAAAAACCATCAAGTTTTATGCCCCCCTTTCCGGAGGCCTTCCTGCTTTAAATGATGCTCTGCAAGAGCAAGCGATTAGGTTATATCGCGATAAGTGTGAGCTCTTCGAAGTGATCCCTCCTAGTGAGGAAGAGTGTCGGAAAGGCGCGGAAAAGGGAGAAATAAAGCCAGTCTCCCGGCCTTTTCTCAGGGATTTGGCCATAACGCTTGTGAGAGAATTGCTTGGTCGCTACGACTACAGCGGCGCCCTCGAAGTTTTGCGCACCTTTAAGAGTGTGGGGCACTGGAAGCCCGAAGTGGAGGCCCTATTAAAGCATGCCGAGAGCAGAATGAATCTAAATTTCAAGGAGGCAGCTCAAGCCCTTGCCTCATACAAAAGTCGTGATCCTTACAGAGAGTGGTATGAGTCGGTTAACAGCGATGATGAGCTTCTCCGGTTGGTGGAAAACTATTTTGTTGTGGAAATTCGCTATAACAACCACGAGTTCGCAGACATGCTCCCACGTATTCGCTTGTTCTATGAGTTGGGCAAAGATTTACTTCCTCCACCGCCTGAAGCACAGGACATCTGGAATCTTTTAAATTCATTGAAAAATCTCAACAGGTTAGCTGGGGATTTTCTACACCAGGCAAGGGGTGTTGGAACTGATTCAATTAATCAATGCTTTAGGCCGCCTAAGAGTGTCGTTGTTACCAAAGAAAATCATGAGCTGCTTGTGCCAACTATGCGAGAAATTGCGGAGCGAATATCCAGGCTAAAAGGGAGGGAATTGAAAAATCCATACCAAGAGATTAATGAACACATTATGCGGCTTCTCGAAGAGCTTTGAGGGGGTGACGGGGATGGGAAGGAGAATGCTGGTGACCTATGTGGGAGATAATGACCCATTTGGTAGGCCTGACCCAAAGACAGGCGAGCCCACTACGGGGCCGATACTTTCCATCCTTGACCATCTACAAACGCGTGGAAGCCTGCCCGACCGGGTGATACTTCTTGTGACGGAGACACATGAGCATGAGTTCCCGCTGGAGAACGGAGGAAAAGCGAGTTTCAAACAAGAAGGCATGGAAGAACAGGCTAGGCAAGTAAAAACGGCCATAGGGGAGCGTTATTCTTCCAGCATGGAAGTTGAGGAGATTCGCCTGCGCGTCAATCCAGCGGATTTGGACGAGGTTATTGATGCCACCCTTCAAGGACTCCGCAACGAGATAATGCCCGATGATGAAGTTCACATCAACGTGAGCTCGGGAACCCAAGCAATGAGCGCAGCCATTGTGTTTTTGGCGGATTCCGGTTTTATCCGGCATTATCAGGTCTGGCAATCTTTGGATCCAACAAAATTGCCTGAGGGTGCCATAAGGGTAAAACCTGTAAACCTTGCGTATTTGTCGGAGCGGCAAAGACTTGAGCGGGCCATCGGGCTTCTCTTGGCCATGAGCTTCTCTTATGCCGAACTGGCATTTGAGGAGATAGCACAGCGGTCGCTTATCCCTGAGCGCCGACCAAAGGCCGCCGTAGCCGCGAAGCTCATGCGAGTTTATAAGCTTTGGGATTCAGCTAACTTTGATCAGGCCTTTGACGATTTACAAAATGTTAAAAATGAACTGCAGAAATTGAGCGGATGGTCTTCCATCCCTTACCTGGAGGATCAGGAAAAACGTTTAAAAAAGGTTAAAGAAGACTGTAAAGATAGAAAGGAGACGCAAGACACGTTGGAGGATCTATATGCTTGTATCTTGCGCCGCCGAGCTGCCCGGGATTTTATAAGCATCCCTTCGCAAGGAAGAAGATTGTATGAAGGAATATTGGATTTTTTAATCCGCGAGGTGGGCGGCTTAGACCTCCGAAGCCCTCTTGCGTATAGGGACATCTCCAGTTTGGGTTTGGACAAAAGAACTGAAAATCGAATTCTTTCGGGCTATGTGGAACTGCGGGATCGTGAGGAAGTGGCACAAGCCCTTGCCGAGAAAGGAATTTTGGATAGGGAACAAATTCGACGGCTGAAAGAATTGTACGACGAATTCAAGGACGCCCGAAACGGCTCAAGGGAGGAGCATGGCTTTTCGGGGGTAGACGAAAAGCAAGCTGATTGTGTAATTGAATCCGTGACGAGTATAATGCGGTTGGTCTTCCCAAAAACCGTGGATGAGCTACAAAACCACCCATTTGGCGTAAAAGCTCTGCAGGCCATCGCAGAAGGCCTTAAAGGATGGCTGTGATTTAGAAATATGGGCCGCCTTGTTGTTTTGCCGGTCGGTCTCTCCCTCCTAAGAAACCTCCAAAAAGCCTTCAACTTGCAATTAACGCCGGGAAATGAAACGCATGAGCTAATGGCCAATTGGGAGCGGATCTCATCGCATCTGGAAAGGCTCTCCGTAGAGCTCTCCATTCTGAAAAAACTTGGCGTAGGTTCCGAAGACACTGTAGCCTTCCTTTCTACAGACACCGATTCCGCTGAGTCCGCAGCCCGTGCCAATGCCTTACTTGCCGAAAAAGCTTTCGGACTAACTTCCCAGGCGATTCGCATTAAGGGTTTGAACCTTGATAATGCTGAAGAATTCTTGAAAAAAGGGTTGCACAATTTTTTCACGGAATTGGATAAATGTATTAGCAACGCCTATGAAAAGGGTCTGGATCCAATTTTGGGAATAGCTGGAGGGATCAAGGCCGTCCTCCCTTATGTTGCGGTCTACGGCATGCTAAGCAATGTGCCTCTTGTTTATGTGTTTGAGGAAACACAAGCCCTCGCCACCCTGCCGCCCCTCCCCCTTGATTTTGATTGGGAGGGCCTGAGGAATCTCGACAGGATCCTCCGCGAATTAGAGCAAGAAGGTGTGATTTCCCTTGCTCGGCTTCGTTCCAGTCTAGGCGAGGATTTCGCTAAATGGGAGGGTTTGTTCGAATTGGAAGAGGGGCACGCGACCCTCTCCGCCTTTGGCCACTTGCTTCTCTCCAAAATCCGCAGGGCCCAAGATTCTCCGGTCATGCTCTCTCCGTCCGCGAAGCAAAAGTTAGAAAGTTTAAAAGGGGCTGAGCGGAACGTTGTGGAAACTCTCCTCGATCGTGTGCGTAATCCACTTTGGCGAGCTCAGAAGTGCCACAGCTTTTCCAGTACAGATCTTTTGGTGATCAAGCCAGGCTCTACCTCTCCCCGCCTTGCTATCTGCGCAATAAAAAACGAGTCAGTCTACGTTGCGGAGATCTACTCGGCGCATGACGAATACGAACGTGATCTTCCTAACCGTCACCGCAATGACTATGATCTACGGAATTTTGTACCGCACAATCCGAAATCTATACCAATAGACGCGGAGATTGAGGAAGAAGCCGGTGGCGATATCTCTTTGGCTTTGGCGCTAAACGAAGCGAGGGTTATGCAAAAGGAGAGAGACGAGGCCCTGGAACTGGCCAGTAGCTACGAACAAAAACTGAAAGCTTATGAAGCACAATTGAAAGAGTACGAGCAAAGCCTTATAGAAATTCGGGAGAAACTTGCTGAAATGGAGGCTCGGGAAAGGGAGCGTTCTTCTTGGGGCCTTTGGCGGCGCCTCCGCTGGGCCCTCTTTCCATCCTCACGAATTAGGTGAATAAACCTCTGATCATGATGTATAAACCCAAAAGGGCGAGGAGGATGGTTCCCACGCCTACCACAATGGGCACCATTTTCTCCAGTTCTCCCTGTCCCTGGGTCGTGATGAAAAGCAGAAGCGCAGTTAGAGGTATGCCAATGGCGAAGGTGGTGCGCACGGCCCGGTTAAGCCAGCCTCCCCGGGCTCTCCCTAAGGCCCGCAGGATCACCAGCAACCCCAGGGCCACAGCTCCGAACTCCGGAGGGAGCTCTCCCCGAAACACCGGGCCCAATACAAGGGCGGCAAGGGAAACGATAACGAAAAAGTCCCAAATTACCCCCATTTTCCCTCACCCAGAAGACCCAAGGCCTTCGCCAAAGCCTCCGTGCTCCTTTTGAACCGCAAGCAGGCTGGATAAAACGAGGTTTTTCCGAAGATTCAGACAGCGCTTCAGAAAAGCGGTTTTCTTGTGGTCTTTCCGCTCTAGGCTTTCCGAAGTCTCCGTCAATGCCCTATGCCTTCCCCGGTCGGGGGCGAACTTGTCGCCGGCCTGCACCCGAAGGGCCAAGCTGTTCACATGCCCTTCTTTCTCCACCACAACGTATAAGTACCACAAGGGAAAGCGAATTAGGAAAGGAATTTTTGTTAGGACTTAGCGTTAACTTAAACGTTAAGCTGGCATTTGGGCAGCTTGAGGGAGGCTGGTTAATTCTGGACTGGCTTTAAGCAATGCAAGGTGGCGATGCTGTTGATGATCTTTGTGGCTTGTTTTTGCAAACCCTAAGCGGTTTTCACCTTCTGCGGCCCCTTGTCACTGATCACTCATCACTCGTCACCGAAGTTAGGTTTCCATGCCGCTCAGCAGTCTTCACAGTCTGCAACAATTCCCCTTCCCGAGCCAGTGGTGCTGCTTCCGATCCCGGGTTTCCATACCGCTCGGCAGTCTTCACAGTCTGCAACGTGGAAGCACTCAAGGCTATAATAAAGGAAGATGTAGAGATTTTCCATACCGCTCGGCAGTCTTCACAGTCTGCAACCCCTGGCCTCGGAAGGCCGCTTCCATTATATACCGCGGAGGCGGTTTCCGCTAACCTCCCCTGGCCTCGGCTCCTTCCCCGGCCACCTGCGCTTCTTCTAAGGCCATGTTTTCAGCTAATTCCACCGTTGGGATGAAGTTTTCCGCGTTTTCCGCTAATCCCCCACCTTTTTGCGCCCTGAGGAGATTAGCGGTCGTTTATACCAGAGTTAAGCCGTATCTATTAAACCCGGTCTTAAAGGCCTCCTTCTTTGGAAGAAGGACAGGGGTGATGAGCATTTTACGGCTCAAAAATTTCCACTCGTCACTGATCACTGGTCACTTGTCACCGAAGTTACGTTTCCATACCGCTCCGCAGTCTTCACGGTGTGCAACTAGAGCGGAAGACGGAAGAGGAGCAGAAGGAGCAGAAGTGGGTTTCCATACCGCTCCGCAGTCTTCACGGTGTGCAACTCCTTTATGCGCACTTCCTGGCCCGCCCGTCTTTCGGGTTTCCATACCGCTCCGCAGTCTTCACGGTGTGCAACAGTGCCTCCACCTCAGCCGGTTCTTCCACCGCCTAAGCCGTTTCCATACCGCTCCGCAGTCTTCACGGTGTGCAACGGGGTCGTCCTGGTGGGTTAATTGCTTTTAATTTGAAAAGGTTTCCATACCGCTCCGCAGTCTTCACGGTGTGCAACCCTGGCCTTGGAAAGCCGCTTCCATTGTAAGCCCAAAAGGCCGTTTCCGCTAACCTCCCCTGGCCTCGGCTCCTTCCCCGACTATCCGAGCTTCCTCCAAGCCCAGTTTTTTGGCCAATTCTACCGTTGGGATAAGGATTCCCACATTTTCCGCTAATCCCCCGCCTTTTTGCACCATGAGGAGGTTAGCGGTCGTTTATACCGCGTTGAAACCATGTCTATCAAACCCTGTATGATAAAAAGGATGCTGACTGCAGTGGTGCTGCACTTGCGGCCCGTGGCGGAGGTAACCCTCCCCCGCTCCCACGGCTCCTTCGTGTATAACGCCGTGAAGGACATCCTCATCCGCGAAGCGCCAGAGCTGGGCGACGCCCTCTACAAAGAGGAGGAGAGGAAACCCTTCACCTGTAGCCCCCTTGGAGGAACCGAGGAGGGCGATCGCGAAAGCTGGCTCCTTAAACCCGACAAAATTTATACCCTGCGCCTGACCGGGCTAACCTCGGAGATCTCCCAGCACCTCCTCTCCCTTTGGCCCGAGATCCACGGAATCCGCATCCAAAACGCTGTTTTCTCCGTGGAAGGCCTTTCCACCACGGCCGAGGAGCACCCTGAGGCTGGCCAGACAACCTACAAGGAACTCCTGGCACGCTGGGAGAGGGCGGAGCCGCCGCGCACGCTCACCTTCCTTTTCCTCACGCCCACCACGTTCAAGGTCGGCGCGTTTGAGGAACCTTTTCCTCTTCCGCGCTGGGTCTTCGGCTCGCTCCTTTCAGCCTGGAACGCCTTCTCGCCCTACCCCTTTTTCGACATAAGGGAGGCGTTGGAGGCCGTGATCGTTCTGCGCAACTGGAAAGGGGAGACCAAACTGGTGGAGCTTGGGGGCTATTCCGCCGCGGGGTTTGTGGGAAAGTTCACGTATCGGCTGATGCGGGCCTCGCCGGTGATCGCCCGGATTTGCGGCCTTTTGGCGGAGTTTTCCTTTTATGCCGGTGTGGGCTGGCAAACCACCCACGGCCTCGGTCAAGTCCGCCCCCAATTCCCCAGGCGGTGAACGGCCTTGAACCATTGAGCGGATCAGGATAAGCGGTTCCTTTGAATTTCCCGACGGACGAGCCAGCGGATGACGCCAGGCTCTTTTGCCTTTTGGCTGCACGGGCATCGGGTGATGATTTCCAGGGCTTGAGGAATCGAGGGATGAAGTCGAACGGAAAGCACTGGGTTTTCCCGGCCATCCCGCAGGGCGAGTTTCGCGTTTTCATCGCATAACCGAAGGAAAAGCTCGGCCAAAGGCTTCCGCATCGCGGTGGGCCTTATGCGCGTCCCTTGCTCCCTCCCGCTTAGGGTTCTCATCTCCCTGCCTCTCCCCTCACCTCAGGAGGCCTAATTCCTTCGCCAGGGTTTCCAGTTTTCCTTTGAATCGGGAGTGGGCTGGATAAAACGCGCTTTCGGACATCTTTAAATACGCTTTCAAAAACGCCGTTTTCTTGTGCGGTTGCCACTGGTCGCTTCCCGGGATCTCACTTAACGCTCTGTAAGCCTCCCAAAAACGCCGCTCCTGGGCGGTGCATTGCGTCTCTAAAAACCTCTGGGTTTCTTCGCGAACGCGGGTTTCCCGCTTTTTCCTGGCCTCCTCAGCTTCAGGATCCCAATCCTGGACGTGCTCTTCGCAATCCCCAACAAGCTCCTCGTTTACGATTTCCCGGGTTTTCCGATCCCGGGCTTTCCCCCTCTGGCGGTCGCGGCACTTGTTTTTGAGGGTTGTGGCGAAGTACCGATAAAACTGAGGCTCTCCCTGCCACCTGAACCCATTTCGGAGTTCATGGCAAATGGCCAGGAATGCGTCGTTAAAGGCGGTTTGCGCTTCATGGGCATCCCCCAAAAAGCGCAGGGCCAGGCTTCCGAAGTTCTGAAAAAGGAGGGTGTAGAGCTTTTCTAGGCCGATCTTGTCGCCGGAACGCGCCCGGCGGATCAGGCCCTCCAGCTTTGGGCTTTGCAGGGCTTCCCTCATGGTGACGCGAGGGTAGCCCCAAAGAAATGAAATTAGGGCGATAATTGGCGCTGAGGCTTTGCGTTAAGTAAAACGTTAAGCTCGCTCCAAAGGAGGGTAAAGCTCAGGAAAGAGGGAACGCAGGTCACTTGAGGACAAGCCCATTTTCAGAAGGTAATTCCAAAGATCGCCCTTGAACTCGATGGTCTCATCGGCCGGGTCGAGCTTTTGGGTGAGGCGGTAGACCCCAATAAGGCGGTTCCCCCGCACGACATCGATGATGAGGGGATCAAGAGGGATGCGTTTGCTGGCCGCGGTGATGCGGCGGGCCTGGCGATTGAGGGAGTCCAAGGCCCGGCGGATGTTCACGGCGGCGTTGCGTTCACTTTGGCCGCGGTAGGCTGTCTGGAGAATGAGCTTTTTGGGAACCTCGGCGTTTCCTGCGCCATAGCGTTTCTTGGCTGCGAGAAGGACGAGGGTCTGGAAGGTCCTTGGCCAAACAGGCCCTGGTTCACCGCGGCGGCGGGTTGAGGGCCGCAGATCCAAAAGCTCCCCATCTAACCAAGCTTGCTCGGTCTTAAGGTCAATGCGGAGGCGGATCGCTTGAATTTTTTCGAGGAGTATGTTCCGGAAGTCCTCGAAGATCGAGGTGGGCCAGCGCTCAAGGCGGTTTTTGCATTCGTTTTTGTCGAGCTTCTGAGGGGGCGGAGGGGTGCGGGCCTGGGGAGGTCCGGGCGGGTTCACTTCCCACAGGGTTCCCGGAAGGATTTGGGCATATAGGCAAAGGGCAAAGACGATACGTACTTGGGGTAGCCCGCTGACCAGATGGAAATGGGCACCGGGGTGCTTCTTGCTGAGCTTCTTGAGTTCCTCCCGAAGAAGGAAGGCCAGCTCTTCGTACTTTGTGGGGTCCGGTAAATCCAGCAAGATCGGCTCCACCTTGGCTTGGGACAGCTCCGGGTCGGACTGAATCCAATCCTTCAGTGCTTCCAGGTTAGCCTGGGTAGTGTGGGTATGGAGGAGGTAAAGGACTTGGGGGAGTTGCGCTTTGGCCACGGTGATGATGTTAGCTGGCCCGCGGTCTGTGCCGGGGTCGCTGGGGGTGACAAAACCAATCAAGACATCCTGGATGAGCGGCGCCATAGCCTTTCCTGTGACATGTTCCATTTTAATTCCTTTCGCTTGGTGGTCTACCGCAAGCTTGGGTGAAGATTAAAACGCCTTCAGGCTCTCAAATCTTTCACGGATGATGCTTCTTGTCCCTTTTTCCCTCGGGGAGAGTACGGGGTTGAGGGGTGTTTTTATTTGCTCGTCACTGATTACTCATCACTTGTCACTGAAGTTAGGTTTCCATACCGCTAAGCAGTCTTCACCTTCTGCAACGAAGTGGAAAGTGGCGTGAAGGGAGTAGAATGGAGGATAGTTTCCATACCGCTAAGCAGTCTTCACGGTCTGCAACTAGTGCCGCGGGAGGGACTCTCGGAGGCGAGCTAAAGGGGTGGTTTCCATACCGCTTAGCAGTCTTCACGATCTGCAACCCTGGCCTCGGAAGGCCGCTTCCATTATAGGCCGCGGAGGCGGTTTCCGCTAACCTCCCCTGGCCTCGGCTCCTTCCCCGGCCACCTGAGCTTCTTCTGAGGCCATGTTTTCAGCCAATTCCACCGTTGGGATGAAGTTTTCCGCAATTTCCGCTAATCCCCCACCTTTTTGCGCCATGAGCCGGTTAGCGGTCGTTTATACCCTGCTTAACCCACGCCCGGCACCCCCCCCGAAAGATTCTCCCCTCCTTGGACGTTTATTCATTGCTATGGCAAGGAAGAAGAAAAAGCCTAAACTCCCTAGGGTCATGTGGCGCATCAAGCCCATGGACCGCATCCACGCCAGCAAAAAACAGTACAATCGCCAGCGCGATAAACGCGCTCTGGAACGAGCCGCTTTGCTCGGCCAATGGGAGGATTTATGGGGCGCAAAGTCGTAATCCAAAAGGTTGACCTCGATACCGCCCTATGCGCCTTCCTTTTGGGAGTGGGTCCAGGCCGATGAGATCGTGGTGGTGCGAGACAAGGCCTCCCCAGAAGACCTCGCTAATCCCGAAGTCCTTTGCATCGAGTGCGGNGGAAGCGGCGAGGTTGAAAAAGGNAACTTCGACCACCACACGGAAAAGCCCCTCCCTCCCGCTTGTCTCCAGGCCTTCCAATACCTTTCCCAAAAGGATCCGAAACTTCAACAAAACGCGGCCCTTCGGGAACTTGTGGAATACGTGGCCATCCTGGACACCCAGGGCCCGAAGGCCATCGAGGAGCGCGCAGGGAAGCTGGGCTTTCCCACCATCTCCCACGTCTTTTCCGGCATGCTCCTCTGCACGAAGGACGAGAAGGACCGGCTCTTTCGGGGCATGGAAATCTTTAGGCTTCTGGTGGAACGGAAGATCTCGCCGTTTGGGGAAATGCCGGAGCTTTCGGAGTGGCAGGACTACATTGCGGCGAAGAGGGAGAGCTTGGAAGCGTTGAGGAAGGCCGTGGAATCCGCGGAATTCTTCCAGACCCGGGGAGGGCTACGCGCGGCATTCGTGGAGACAGGGGTTCCGGGCGTCCTCGGCGCCCTCTACGAGATGGGTGCCCAAGTGGTGATCGCTTATTGCCCGGACTTTGNGGATCCGCCTGTGCCCAAATACACGATCGGTGGAAACGGCGTGCGGGTGGACGGGCTTAAGCCGTATTTAGCGGAGCTTGAGGAGGGCTGGGGAGGGCCGGACCACGGCACCATCCTCGGCTCGCCCAGGCGAGGCTCAAAACTCCCTCCCCAGAAAATCAAAGAGCTGGTATGCCAGCGACCTTTAGGGAGGAACGTACTCGTGGCGGTGGTGGGCAAAAACGACCCCTGTGGGCCTCGGGGACTTGGCCCCATCCTCACCGCAGCCATTGCCCTGAGGCCCGAGGCCATCCACCTCCTCTACCAGCCCAGGCCTTACGCGGATAACACCGAGGAAAATCTGAAAGCCCTGGAAGAGGCCATCCGGAAGAATCCGGACTTCCGCCATGTCTCCATCTTTTCTCATCCTTTAGACCTTCCGGACCTCCGGGATTACAACAGGCTCACGGAGACGGTCCCTCCCCTGCTTCAGACTATTGCGGCCGAAAATCCGGGGAGAACCCTCTATTTCCTTTCCGGACACTGCCAGGTGCGCGTAATAATTTGGCTTTCTTTGGCTAACTTCATCGTGAGTGGCGTGCCCTTGGAGGTGGATGATCCCAAGGAAGACGAGCCCGTGACGCCCGGGACCTGTCGGAGGCGCCTAAGGATTCCGGATTTAGAGGTGTTCACTTATTTTCGCCGCAAAGCTAAGCAGTATCTTGACGCGCTGGATACGCTGCATGCGCGTTTGATACTGGAACTCGATAACGAGGAAGCGAAACTTG
>Ga0065719_100104_pt1 | contig 19311 bp, 25 predicted proteins | sample GBSCel85sediment_FD_59106 | JGI IMG/M metagenome (GOLD analysis project Ga0065719, IMG submission 59106) | Hot spring sediment microbial communities from Great Boiling Spring, Nevada - Cellulolytic enrichment CS 85C v3 (version 3) | ecosystem: Environmental > Aquatic > Thermal springs > Hot... | reverse complement strand
ATTCCTCTACTCCATCTCCTAGGTATTTTGTCGAGTAGTAGCCCCATTCCTTCTTCTTTCCGAAGCTTCTCACGCCATGCTCCTTGACCTGTTTTCTGAGTCTCTCCGCCTGCTCCGTCGGAGATCTCCCCCCTCTTCTCAAGGTAGTCTATTACCTCAAGGGCCTCATCATCATTATCACATCTTCTTAGGTAGTCTATTGGTGTTGGCATCATCGGCTCTCTCGGTCTCAAGGCCTCCTCCTCGGCCTCCTTCTCATCCAGCCTAACAGCATCTATTGATAGGCTCATCTTCCTGAGCTCCATCTCTCGGTAGAGGTGTGGGAAAAGCTTCTTGAAGGTCTCCCTATCTATCTCCATTCATCATCACCCTCCAAGCCAGGTATGAAGAGCATGTCAGGCCTCTTCTCCAGCACTTCTCTCAACTCCACTGGGTTTAAGCCTTTCTTGGGNTCCCCGTATATATCACATCTGGGGGGCCTTACATACCATTCATGCTCCTTCAATATTACCTCGGCCCTGCTCCCGGCCGGCGTCTTGACCTTTATCCTCCACAGGCTCCCATATCTCAGGGGCTCGGGAACATCTATGGGGCTTTCCTCGATGATCTGGTAGCCCTCCTTGAGGAGCTTCTTCCTGACGGGTTCCGGATCCGTGAAGTCCAGCTCAATATCTATGTCGCTGCTCGGCTTTATGACCCCTCTCCAGACGCTTCCAACAAGCCTTGGCCTGAAGCTGGAAAGAATCATCATTAGATGTAGAGCCTCCTCCCTAAACCTCCTCAACCTCCTCCAATACTCATCACCCTCCACGAGAACAGCATATTCTAGGAGCTTTATGGCGATCTCCCGGTTGCTGGGGAGCACGTTGATGCCCAGCTTCTGGGCTGCAGCCCTCTTAGCCTCAATATACTCCTTGCATGCTCCATGATAGAGTAGCCTCGCGGCTTCTAGGGCGACTGCCTCCCTAGCTTGTTGGAGCCTCTGCCTCAGCTTCCGATCTCTCGGCCTCAACCGCCTCTACAGGCATCATCTCTCCGCTATAAACCCAGTCTGGTATTTTCAAGACCTTGCTCTTTATCACTCCAACGTGCCTAAGGGCTGTTATCTTCTTCGCCTCCTGGTATATGTCGGATGCTGTCTTGCCCAAGACCATCTCCTGCGAGAGCTGGGAGAGGGCGAGCTCCTGAGCAGACTTCTCCAATATCTCCTTCATTATCCGCCTTATCGTCTTGGCCTTCCACGAGTGCCTCCCGATCCGGTTATACGTGAAGGCGGTCGTCTGAACTCTTAGGTGGAACCCATCCTTCGTCACGAGATTTGTTATCATGTCTATCCTGCTCGTCCCACGCCTCACGAGGCTTCTCAGGAACTCCCGCCCATACTCGTGGCCGTAGAATACCGTCTCCGCGATCGTATCCTTCACCCTGACAATCTTGAACCTTAACAGGAGGAATTGGTGGGAGAAGTCGCCCGTGAGCGTGTAGAGGCTGACCCAGAGCGTCCTCCCGATAACCTGCTCCGGCGTATACGCCCAAGTCGTCCCAATCTCCTTGTATCCGAAATACTCCGGCGAGTAGATCGTGTAGACTATCTTCGGGAGCTTCTTCTCGGCCTTAGCCTTACTCGACATTTTCAGGCCCTCAGACCCGCGGGGATAATAAGAACATTTCCCTGCCAAGTGGCCGGGGATTGGGAGGCCGAATAAAATGCTCTTAAGAAAATGTTCATCGATCTAGGGAGGCCTTCAATTATCGTCCTCCTCATGGGCTATCATGTTTATTCTCGCCCTATCCATAGATCATAAAATCCTTTAGCTATTGCTAAGTATGAGAGAAGCCATGGTAGCTCCAGTGGATGCCCCTCTCATATCAACCCGAGTAGATCATAATAGTAGTAGAAGATGTCCACCAGGCCGGTGAGCATGAATCCTATTAGGAGGTATAGCCATCCTCGAGCAAGCTTTCCTCCCCAGAGGACCATGAGAGCGATCACCGCGAGCGCTATGAGAACCGCATCATGCATGGGATATGCCACTGCTAGAGCCGCCTCCACGATGTTGCCCGAGTGGATGAGCGCCTCGGGCACGACTGTGAAGGATGTTATCGCTAGAATGACTAGACCGCTGATGATTGACGGCACTTTGATCGCCCGCTCCGAGAAGACGTGTCCGAAAACCTTCATGAATATGAAGAAGCCGATAAAGAATGAGCCATATCCGGTAATATAGAATACATCTGCAAGCGAGGGGAAGGGGACCTCTATACCGAGTACTAGGACGTAGATCGCCCACATGATCTCGCCGATACACCAGATTAATAGCCCGAGGGCGAGGAGGAAGAATATTGCTCCAAAGAAGCTTCTAAAAACCATATCTCCGGGCGACATCAAATCCGAAGATCGCTGATATGAGAGCATAAGCCGGGAACAATATGTTAGATGAGAGGACTATGAAGGGCTGATCCCAAAGCCCATAGATGTAGAAGGCTGTTGAGAGGGCTGCGAGGGCTACTAGTAGGGCATCAACAGCCTTACTCATAGCAGTAACTCGTTAAAATGCTATTTTAGCATATAAGGTTTTTGACAGCGAACTGAAGCGCCCTTTAGATGTGTTTGGAGTTTTATGGCGTAAAACTTTAATCACAGCGGTGCTGCTTATTTGATGAATGGACGTCTACCGGGTTTGCAGGACGGCTCTATTATCAGCTTTCCTAGTTCTAGCTCTCTTGATAGGCCATATCTCAGCTCAGGAGGAAAGGGTTTTAGTTGTGGTTACTGCTGGTCCCTTGGCCAGCGTTGTCAAGGAGGTCGGCGGAGAATATGTTGAGGTGGNGAGTATCCTTCCACCTAGCACCGATCCACACAGCTATGAGCCGAGCGCTCAGGAGCTCCTATCNCTTATCAGCGGCGCATCCCTAATAGTCATGACAGGGCCGCATCATCTCCCAGTCGAGGAGAGAATTGAGGAGCTCTCTAGGGAGGGGCTTATCAGGGCTCGAGTCCTAGACTACCGGGATTATCAGAGGGAGGGCTTGAGGCTCCTCGAGATCGATGGCAGCCTGAACCCGCATGGATACTTCTTCTCGTTAAGCGGCTTAAGGGCTATCGCTAAGACATGCGCTGGCGAGCTCTCAAGGCTCATGCCGGATAAGTCGGAGTATTTCAAGCAGAGGCTAGATGCTTATCTCGAGAGGCTTGCGCTCATCGAGGATGCCGTCAGGCGATTGAACGTACATGGTGTTAGGGTTGCTCTCGCAGATCCCGCGCTCCAGTATATCGCCGATGATCTTGGCCTCAATGTGGAGGCTATACTCAGGATCGAGCATGGCGTGGAGCCCTCTCCCAAGGAGGTTGCCGAAATCGTGAAGCTTTCTCGAGAAGGCAGGGTCTCGCTCGTGCTCCTGAGCGATATAGGCCTCATGAGGGNCTCGGCTATCATGACAGCTCTAGAGGAGAACAAAGTATCATATGCGCTCATCCCACTTCTCAGCTTCTCGAATAGGCCTGAGCTCGCCTCGGTATCCGTGGCATCCATAGTTAAGAGCAGGCTTCAGCCCGGTGGCAGCATGAGAGGCGCGGGAAGCTTATCAGATGCATTCCTACTTCCATCACTCGTGGCGAACATCATGCTTGCGCTAGTCCTAATACTGCTCATTCTAAGGGTGAGACGGCATGGCTGACGTCGAGCTTAGAAATGTGTCATATTCTTTCGGCGATAGGGTGGCGCTGGAGGATATTTCCTTCGAGCTCGACTCGCCCTTCTTCTGCGCTGTCATGGGGCCGAACGGCGCTGGAAAGAGCACGCTGCTGAAGCTTATGCTCGGCCTGCTTAAGCCACAGAGGGGCACAATAAGGATAATGGGATATGATGTCCCGAGGGAGGCTAGCAGGGTTAGGAGGCTTATTGGATACGTCCCGCAGGTAGTCGACATAGATCACCGGATACCCATGAGCGTTGAGGAGGTTGTTGCCATGGCGGCCCTATCGAGGAGCCTGCCGCCTAGGATCATGACCGGCGAGGTGAGACGCAGGGTTCGTGAGGTTCTTGAGCTCGTCGAGCTGGATGATCCCTCAGCGCAGTTCTCCGAGCTTAGCGGCGGGCAGAGGCAGAGAGCCCTCATCGCTAGGGCGCTCGTCAGCGAGCCCAAGATCCTGCTCCTCGATGAGCCCTACTCGATGCTAGACTTCGACATGAAGTGCGAGATAGCGGATCTACTTCATAGGCTGCACAAAGATAGGGGGATCGATATATTCCTCGTCGCGCATGAGCTCAGCCCATGCATCCACTTGGAGCCGACCGTGATCCTGCTGAATAAGCGGATCTACGCTATCGGGAGTGCTGGCGAGGTCCTGACCTTGGAGAATCTCAGGAGAGCCTATCCGGGCCTAACCGAGATACCGGCGGGATTCATACTTGGCGAGGATCATGGGTGATGTCCGGGATGCCGCTCGACCTCCTCATGTTGATCTACTTGTCAGCGGCCGCGAACGGCCTCCTCGTAGGGGCTATAAGCCTACCACTCATACTCTCTAGGAGCATACTATTCGCGCTGACGATGACTCACTCCGTTCTCGGCGGGGCTATACTCGGGGTCTACCTGAATGAGGTACTTGGCATCGGCCTCCCAGTCCCGGTAATGGCATTTCTAACGGCCCTAATGCTCTCGATACTCGTTGCCGAGCTGTCCGAGAAAATATTCTCGGAGGACGTCTCCATAGCGCTCGCCGTCGCCCTAGCAACCACGATAACAGTCGTGTTCAGCTATCTCCTAGCCAAGGCATCCTCAACCGGCCTCTCACAGGCATGGGCCTATGTCGCAGGGACGTCGGCAGTGGCCACGCTGGAAGATCTTCAGAGAACATTGACCGGCCTAGTGATAACCGCGCCTATAATACACATGATAAGCGGCGAGATAAAGTACATTGCCTTCGATAGAGATGGCGCCGAGGCTATNGGCATAAACACGAGGCTATACCGCTATCTCTTCTTCGCCCTCGGCTCTCTCNCAGCCTCGATACTATCCATGAGTATAGGGGTTCTCGCCACCCACGTGCTCCTGGCAATCCCGGGAGCGATTGCTGTTAGATTCTTTAGGAGGAGACTTTTCGCCGCATCGTACCTGTCTGCGGCCTCCCTGAGCCTTGGGGGGTATGCCTTGGCCCAGGCCATGAATATCCCGCCAAGCGGCGGCATAGGGATACTCTCGGCGATCGCGGTCATCGGGATGGTGGTGACCCGTGAGTCTTAGCAGGCACAAGCTCAGCCCCAGAGCGATAGAATATCTTCTATCTGTTCTCAGGAGATCCCGGGGCAAGGGCTATGCGAGGCAGTATGAGATCATCGAAGATCTCGGGGTCTCGAAGCCAACCGCCTCCCTGATGGTGAAGAAGCTTAAGCGGGTTGGCTATCTAAAAGTCGAGGGCGAGAAGATAATGTTCAGCAAGGTGGGCGAGAGGCTGGTTCGGGAGCTCGTCCGGAGGCATGGCATAATCGAGAGCGCGCTCTTCGAGCTCGGCCTCTCACGCGAGNGAGCATGCAGGGTGGCTTGGAGAATTGTCCAGGAGATCCCCGCCGAGGACGCCGAGCGCATCTGGATAAAACTTGGCTCACCCGCATCATGCCCCTGCGGATACCGAATCCCGAGCATCCACAGAGAGGCCGGCATAGAAGGGGTTGAACCCTGCATAGCCTTCAGGGCTAGCCGAAGGACTGCACGGCCCTAAGCACAAGCATTGTTGACACCAATATATCATCAAGGGTCGCGAGGAGCGATATTATCGGCCTCCTTGACCTAATCTCGAATACAACCTCGCAGCCGCTCATCCTGGCAGAGAGCTCCATGCCGCTTGGAAGAGGCTCATTATCCGGCTGGAGGGCCCTCATCACGATATTTGCAATTGAGGCATCATCTAAACACATCCTTATCCTAGCCTCGCACTCGACAGCCTGCAATGCGTCCTCCATTTCCTCTCACCTCATTCCTGAAAGCTTCTCTTCAACAGTCCTATCGAGCTCTAGTAGGAATAATGCCTTTCGGGTCTTGGGTATGCTTGCCCCAGCCGCAATATCATGCCCGCCGCCTCTCCCGCCAACGAGCTCAGCAACCTCAGCAAGTAGCTTGCCCAAGTTCAAACCTTTCTCGACGAGCTTTCTCGAGGCCCTAGCCGAGACCTTTATAGAGTCCTCGGACTGCGCTAGCGCAACCAAGATATGTTTATCGCCCTGAAGTCCCATTGAGGATAACATTGAGGCCACTGAGCTTATCAGCCTATCATCTATCACTCTCCCGCCATCTATCACGAGCAGGTTCTTCANCTCTTGTTTGCACTCATCCCTCATGGCATACTCGATGGCCTCCGCCAACCTTCTCCTATAATCCTCAAGCACCTTTTGAGCCTCCTCGAGCAGGGCCCCACGGCCCCCCATAGCTATCGAGATCCCCAGCCACTCATTGCCAGTCTTACCACATGCATTCAGCAACGAAGCGAACTCCCGCGCGTCCCTCAGATATGTCCAGGGCTCCTCCATCGTCAGTTCATAGACCTTTCCAACAAGCTCTCTCGCCATGCTTGGTGGAAGTCCAAGCGACGCCAGATACTTCAATATACCATTGTAAAGCTGCTTCTTCTCATCCTCCGATAGCTCCGACAAGACACGCCACCTATCATCATCCTTCACCCTTATCCCTATCTCAGTGAGGAGGCCGTAGGCATTCGCCTCATTCCCCGAGATGCCAACGATGAAGGGGTTCATCGTGCTCGCCATCGCCACATGTATGGGCTTACTACTCCTCCCATAGAAGAGTAGATCCTCCTCAACCCTAAGCAGCCCGGCCTTTACGGCATCCTCCACAATCCTCTCATTGAAACCATGCAATCTTCTGCCATCGAATCTATCCTGCAGATCNCCTAGAGCGCCCGTTACAGCNACTGGTGANAGGAGAATGTTCTCCTCATTCAGCGCCNTAGCGANGAGATATGCCACGCCAGCGCCACTAACCTCCTCGGAGCCATTTATGCCGTGGAAGTGAGGGTTGAGCTGGATCACGTTCGCGGGAGCAGATCCCATCGGCTCATGATGATCCAGTATTATGATAGGCCTGCTTGATGAGAGCTTGGATAGCTCGCTTAGGTAGCCGCTTCCCATATCCACGAGAATGGGGATATATGATGCCGGGAGATTCGCGAGATACTTCAATGCATCCTCGAACTCTCCAATAGCCCTAGTCACGAACCTCGCATTCTCTCTCAAGAGCATAGCGGAGATTATCGCGCCCGATGATAGGCCATCAGCATCTATATGACATATGACCAGAAACTTGCTACCTTCATCTATGAGGGATCTTATCCTCTCCGCTATCTCCCCAGCCCTTGAGAGGAATCCCCGTTCATCCCTGAATCTATCTAGGCTCATCGGCTATATTTATAATCTCTAGGGGGCTAAAATAGCTGTTCCCTAGATGCTACTTGTATGCATAGACGAGCTCTGGTTCCCAGTCTGGTGGGAGTTCGCCGATCCGCTTGTAATACTTGACGAGCCTATGGATCTTGGCCTCGACGAGCTGGAGCCTATGCCTATTGTATCTGTCTCCCTTATGCTTGCCTAGGTGCACCCTCATCCTCCTAGCCCTCCTGAGTAGGTTTTCTAAATCCTCGGGGATCTGGGGCAATAGGTTATTCTCCTTGAGTATCTGCTTTATCGTCTTGCCCGTGATCTGTTTGACGAGCGGGACGCCATGCTGATCCCGGAGGATTATGCCGATCATGCTCGGCGGATAACCTTCCTTAGCATACTTGACTACTAGAGACTCAACCTCCTCGGGCGTGAGCTTAACCCATGAGGGAGGAGCCTTACTAAGCGGCCTCTTTGACCCCGACTTCCCCCGCCTACGCGCATGCATTCTAGCCATGTGCCAGCCTCCAAGGCGAGAAGCCTCCAGCCCGACTAAAAAACATTATAGCTTGGCGGGCGCTCTCTGAGCCAGCCTTGATCCCAAGCGTGATTATCTGCTACTCGGCTCATATGGGGAATACGCTTAAGGTTGCTAGGGTTATTGGGGAGGTCTTGGGCGCCGAGATCTATAGGCCCGGGGAGCTGGACCCGCGCGAGGCCATCGAGAAATATTGTCTGATCGGGCTTGGATCTGGCATATATTACGGCAGGCATCACCCCTCAATAATCGCATTCGCGGAGAGGCTTCCCGAAGCTCGGGATAGATACGCGCTTGTATTCTCGACAAGCGGTCTCCCCAAGATACCGATCCTCCATGATTATCATAAGCCCTTGATTACGATACTCTCGGGAAAGGGCTTTAGGATTGTTGGGGAGTTTAGCTGTAGGGGTTATAATCTTCATGGCGCTCTCAGGCTTATCGGGGGGATGAATAGGGGTAGACCTGATGTGAGGGATCTCAAGAGGGCGAGGAGGTTTGCCGAGGACATCCTCAGAAAGCTGGCCTAGGATCTTGATAGTTTAAGAGTTACCATTCCATTATTTGAGCTGGATGGCGCTCTGGATAGGGATTGATGACACGGATTCAAGGAAGGCTGGCTGCACGACCTATGTGGCGGCGGTAGCTATGAGAAGACTTGAGGCTCTCGGCGCGAGGCTGATCGGCTATCCGAGGCTCGTGAGGCTTAACCCCAACTGCCCCTACAAGACGCGGGGCAACGCGGCAGTTGCCTTCAAGGTTGAGGGGGTCGAGCTTGAGAAGGCCGAGGATGTTATGACGGGTGTTATCGAGGAGCTTTCTGAGCTTGATGAGGGAGCTGAGACCAGCATCGCGTTCCTAAGAGGAGAGCCTGATGAAAGGCTTCGAGGCTTCTACTGGAGGGCTGTCCGCGAGCTTATACCCCTAGAGGATGGATTCAGGGTCGCTGAGGAAGTTGGCGCCAAGCTCATCTACTATAACGGCGGCATGGGGATCATAGGCGCGCTCGCCGCAATAGGAGCCGACCTGAGCCTCGGGAAGACCTATGAGCTCATAGCTCACAGGCGGAGGGAGTACTGGGGCACGGTGAGGAGGATTGATCCAGTATCCGTCTTTGATATGGATAGGGCCACGAGACCATACACCTTTGATAACATAGATCCTGAGAGCGGTGAGATCAGGATAGCTCCTCACACGCCATGCCCCGTCCTACTGGGCATAAGGGGTGTCAACCCCGAGATCCTTGAGAAGGCTTTTAAGATGATCCGGATATACGAGCCCATCGAGTTCGTGACGATCTTCGAGACGAATCAGGCGACGGATGTCCACTACCAGAAGCTCCGAACAAGTGATCTCAGCGATGGGGTGAGCGCGATAGTCGAGGGAATTGTCGCCGAGGCGCCGAGAATTGATGTAGGCGGCCACGTCTTCTTCAAGCTTAGAGACATGCATGGTGAGATCTGGTGCGCGGCCTATGAGCCGACTAAAAGCTTCAGGAAGCTTATCTTGCAACTCATCCCCGGGGACGAGATCGTCGCATATGGTGCTGTAAAGCAGAAGCCTCAGGGGCTGACGCTGAACCTTGAGAAGATATACATCAGAGTGCTCGTGGAGAATATTATTGAGAGACCGCCCACGTGCCCGGACTGCGGGAAAAGAATGACCTCCATGGGAAAGAATAAGGGGTTTAAGTGCAGGAGATGTGGGACTAGGCTGCCCGAGGAATGTAAAGAAATAGTTAGGGTTCCCAGGGCTATTAAGCCCGGGTTCTATGAGGTGCCGCCATCCGCGCGAAGACACTTGACGAGNCCGCTAATGCTCGGCGAGCTACTCCGAGATAACTANCATGGTTAATGTGCTCCTGACCTTATCCAGCCTCCGTGTGAGGGCGCCCGGAAGCTAGGCCCGGANCGCTATCCTCCAGGAGATAACCTCCTTAAGTTCATCCATCGTATTTGCTTCAACCTTCGCTATGATGTCATATACGCCGTAAACGGCGTAAGCCTCTTTGACATTGGGGATCTTCTTCAGCTCCTCCAGAATCTCCTCCTCACAGCCGATCTCGGTATTTACTAGAACGAACGCTGTGGGCATGACTTTAAATCTGCTTCCCCGGGTAATAAATCTTCTCAATACTCGGAAATCGTGATTTAGGATTGCTGTGAGGCCCCTTTTCAGTCGCTGGACTCAGCGGCTTCCACGGCCTCTATCTCCTCAAGCTCCTTCTCAAGCTCTCTTCTCACAAGCCTCGTGATATATCCTGCAACCTTGTTCCTGATCTTTTTGGAGACCTGTCCTGTGAGTACTTGAGATACTAGGAGCTTATTAAGCTCGAAATCGGCCGAAACCTTGTCCGGGAACTTCTCTATAACTTCCTTTGCCAAGACCTTAATCTTCCGAATCTTCACACGACCCATGCTCTCAGGCTTAAATCACAGTCAAGAGGTTCCATGATAAATAGCTTCCCCGGAAGGCTTTTAGCCGGATAAGGAGCACGGGGTAAGAGCTTTTTACCCACAAGTCTTATATCCAAAACTTATTCCCAAGGATNGCACCGGGGGTGCGGCTATGCTGACCGCTAGGGGCCATCTTAGGAAGAAGGTTCACGTAAGCGGCAACGAGTATTTCTACATCCATATCCCATCAAAGCTCGCACACGATAGCCAGTTCCCATTCAGCGAGGGTGATGAACTAATAATCTCGGTTGATGTCAAATCCTCGAGGATAATCATAGAGAAGGCGAATGATGGTGAGGGCGGCCAGCAGAGCGCTAAGAGGAGGGTTCAGCAAAAGATTAATGCCTAGAAGATGCGTATCGGCCTGCTTTCAAAAGCCCTTGATACCATCTCGCATATATCCTTNACCACGCCCCCTAGCTTGAATAGATGGCTCGAACATCTGCAATCGGATGAGCCGAANCCCCTAACAGCTTTCTGGGAGATTCTTGCAAGGAGCCCCGCAATCCTGCATTCATATTCCTTTGGAAGTTCATAGGCGTATGCGCTCTCAACAATTACCTCATCGCTAGAGGTGAAATAGTCGATATGCCATCGAAGCCTCTTCGCCTTAGACTTGTGTCTCGTCAGCCGCTTCTCAAGATTATTCTGAGCTGAGCCGACATATGCGTATAATCCTTTCTCAAGCTCTATCTCGCCGAGGCCGCCGACCCTTAACTTCATATCATCCAAGACTCTTAGGAAGAGAATGTAGACCCCTCTCAACAAGTATTCATCTTGATCACAGCTGGCTAAATCCTTATTATATCTGATTGCTGTAATGTTTGTTGGATGGNCCTACAGGTCTCGGGTAAGCCCGCTAGGCTTTATGAAAGGCTTGATGGGNGCATTGTCGTTTGTAGAGCCTGCCCGAGGTATTGTAGNCTTGGCCCGGGCCAGAGGGGGTTTTGCGGCGTCCGAGGTAATATCGACGGCGTCCTCTATCTCCTAGTCTATGGCAAGATTATTGCGGCGAATGTTGACCCGATTGAGAAGAAGCCTGTCATGCATTATATGCCTGGGACGAGGGTTTTCTCGATAGCGACTAATGGTTGTAACTGGGCTTGCAGATACTGCCAGAACTATGATATTAGCCAGAGGAGGAGGGTTGAGGGCGCTGATGTCAGCCCCGAGATGGTAGTTAAGATGGCTAAGAGGTATGGGAGCGAGGGGATAGCTTACACATATAATGAGCCGACAATCTTCATGGAGTTCGCACATGATGTAGGCGTGATCGCGAGGAGGGAGGGGCTATTCAATGTCTTCGTGACCAATGGCTACTGGACGCCCGACGCTGTTAGGGAGGCCATGGACTTCCTAGACGCCGCGACCGTAGACTTTAAGGGAAACGCCGACCCAAACTTCCTGAGAAAATTCAGCGCAGTCCCCAGTCCCGACCCGATCTTCGAGACACTGCTCGAGCTGAGGGATAAGACTAGGATCCACATAGAGATAACGGATCTTGTTGTCCCGAGAATAGGAGATGACCTGGAGCAGGCTAGGAGGCTCGTCCGCTGGATACATGACAACCTCGGCCCCGATGTGCCGATCCACTTCCTAAGATTCCACCCAGATTACTTNATGCTCGACCTGCCTGCAACGCCCATCGAGACCCTCGAGAAGCATTATCGAGTCGCTAGGGAGGAGGGCATGAGATANGTCTATCTGGGAAATGTCCCGGGCCANCCGTATGAGAATACTATCTGCCCTGAGTGCGGCCATGTCGTTGTCGAGCGCTATGGCTTCGACATCCTCTCATGGAACCTCGATGAGAAGAATCGATGCATATACTGTGGCTATCCGATAGCGATCTATGGTAGGCCGTCGCCAAGGGCGCTAGAACGTAGAACCCTATTCTAGGGCAATCCTTAATTCTAGAGAGTTATGCCTTTTCCCGGCCAAGATGAGGCTCCACGCAGGGATATGTGGGAGTTTCCCGAGACCGCCGGAGCTTCGCAGGGCATTCGACGACCTCTCCGAAGGCAGGATAAGTGAAGGCGAATTCGGGCGAATCTTGGCGAATTCGATCCGCGATGTCGTGAAGCTTCAGGAGAGGGCTGGGATGAGCATAGTGACCAGCGGCCTCCTCTCATGGCACGACCTCTTCAGGCCGTTCACGATGGGGCTTAAGGGGCTTGAAGTTGGAAGGCTCATCAGGTTCTTCGACAACAACTTCTACTACAGATGCCCGACGATTACCGGTAGGATTCAGTGGAGGGGGCCTATAACGCTTGAGGAGGTTAAGGAGGTTAGAGGAGCCGCGCGTGGGCTGGTTAAGGCTGTTATTCCAGGACCCTTCACATTTCTAAAGCTCTCCGAGAACCGGTTCTATGCCTCGGAGGATGAGCTTCTCGATGACTTGATCGAGGCCCTGAGAACGGAGGTTAGGGAACTGAAAAGCTCAGCTGACCTAATCCANGTTGATGAGCCATCTCTCGTGGACCCGGAGCTCGGGAGATCCGAGAGGCTAAGGGGCGTTGATNTTGTAAACGAGTTCCTCTCAAAGCTCGACGTTCCCGGTGATGAAGTTATCGTCGCGACATACTTCAACCTAGACCCGGAGAGATATGCCATGATCCTTGATCTTCAAGCGGGCCTTCATGTCGACCTCAAGTCCACGCCCGCTGAGGCTGATCAAGCTCTCAAGGAGCATGGGTTCGATGGGCCCATCCTCAGCCTAGGCATCATAGATTCTAGGAGCATCTATCCCATAGATCCGCGTGAAGTGGTCTATCATGTGAAGACATACTTGGACTATATCTCGCCGGATATCCTAGTCTTCTCGACGAGCTCCTGGCTTGATTACATCCCTTACAACGAGGCTGTCAGGAGGCTTGATGCGCTCGGCAGGGTTCTCGCCGAGGCGGAGGTAAGATTCATATGAGCTATAAGCTCCCCGACAAGCTCAGGACAACAGTTGTCGGGAGCTATCCGTATTTCCCCGAGGCACTTAAGGCATTCCAGCTTAGGAGGCGCGGCGACCGCGGTCTGGAATACGAGTCCTTGGTCAGGGAGGCTACTAGGAAGGCAATAATGGATTATCTCGAAGCCGGGATAGACATACTAGCTGATGGAGAGCAGAGGAGGGAGGATATGGCGGTCTTCTTCGCCGAGGAGCTTGAGGGCTTCGAGATAAGCGAGCCCGTCAGGATATTCGACAACGTCTACTTCAGGAAGCCCGTGATCGTTGGTAAGATTACTTGGAGGCGCGAGATACTTGTGGATGATTGGAGATATGCCTCGAGCCTCACCGCTGGGAGACCCATGAAGGTGACCATTACCGGCCCATACACCATGTATTCTTGGAGCTTCGACAAGTTCTATGGAGACATGAGGAGGGCTATCCTCGATATGGCCGAGGCATTTAGGAGGGAGATAGAGGCCTTAGTAAAGGCTGGGGCGACATTTATCCAGATCGATGAGCCAGCTCTCTCGACGAGGGCTGAGAAGAGGGATGTCCTGATCGCGGGTGAGGCCTTTGAGATCATGCTCGGCGGGCTGAGCAATGTGAAGAGGATAACGCATATATGCTATGGGAGGATGGAGAGGCTCTTCCCCGAGATTCTAGACTTCCCAATAGACCAATACGACTTCGAGACCAAGAATAGGAACTATGAGCTGCTGGATGTGTTAAAGGAGTATTCCTTCGATAAAGAGCTGGCTCTCGGCGTTATAGATGTGCATACATCGAGGATCGAGACTGTTGAGGAGATAATGGATGGGATCGCGAAAGGCTTGGAACTTCTACCGCCCGAGAAGCTTTACGTAAAGCCGGACTGCGGACTAAAGAGGCTTAAGCGGGAGACCGCCCTTGCGAAGCTGAGGAATATGGTTGAGGCCGCTAGGAGAGCTAGAGAGGAGCTAGCCTAGGATGAGGGAGCCGATCTCCTCTGCAACCCTCCTCACATCAACGTCGAAAGTGTAGTGGATTTTCGTGAAGTTCTTCCTGAACTCTATAACCCGTTTTCTAACCTCTGGTGGATCTTCCCGCTTCTTCACGACCCTGAATATCAGCTCGGCGACCTCCACCATATCATCCTCCTTCATCCCAATCCTAGTAATCTCCTGAACCCCTATTCTTATCCCGGATGGATTCTCTATGTCGCTGGGCCCATCCCATGGCAGAATATTCTTGTTAACGATTATGTTCGCCTCCTCTAGGGCCTTGGCGCATTTCGCCCCGCCGCCATCACCTCGGACATCGAGGAGCACTTGATGGGTTTTCGTGAAGCCCCATCTCTCGCCTAATACCTTGAAGCCCCTCGCATGAAGCTCCTCGGCCAAGCGCCTCGAGTTCCTCAGTATCTGGCCCGCATATTCCCGCCCGAATATCCTCATCTCCAGCGATGCCACGCCGAGCGCCGCCAGCCTATGAAGGTGATGATTCGAGACGAAGACAGGGAAGACTATCCTCGAGGCCTTCTCATATATCTCGTCACTGTTTGTTATTATCGCTCCACCCTGTGGCCCTGGGAAGGTCTTGTGGGTTGAGGTTGTGATCACGTCAGCACCATCCTCGAGCGGATTTGGATAGGCTCTCCCAGCTATGAGGCCGAGGACATGCGCCGCGTCGTAAACGAGCCTTGCCCCCACCTCTCGAGCCGCCTCGGATATTTCCCTGACCGGATGCGGGAAGATCACGACGCTCGCTCCCAAGACTATCATCTTCGGGGACCTCTCCCTGATCAGCTTGACAGAAGCATCCACATCCACCATCATATCCTCGGGCATTATCGGGAGCTCAACCGGCTTTATCCCAAGCCTCCCAAGTATACCATATTTGGAGTGGCTGACATGGGCGCCTCCGGGCAGGGGTAGGACAGCGGCCTCATCCCCCGACTTTGTTAAGCAAGCGAATATGGTGGCATTTGCGATCGTGCCCGAGACCGGTCTAATATCTGAGTATTTCGCGTTGAATAACTCCGCGAAGATCTTGGAGACCTTAACCTCGAGCTCATCCACGTATCTCGTCCCCTGGTAGAAGCGCTTGAATGGCAGGCCCTCAGCATACCTATGCATGGCGTCCGAGAGATAGACCACGTCCATGAGCGGCGATGTAACGTTCTCTGATGCTATGAGGTTTATGCACTCGTTCCTTCTCCACATATTATGCCTCTTAATCAGGTCTAGGATCTCCCCTAGCTCGGCCTCATGCATGCCCTCTATCAACCAGCTTGAGGCGCGGGAGATACCTTATTAAGTTTGTCAAGTTTGTGCTCTGAGATGTAGATGAGCTCGGGTGTACGCGGGGTTGCTAGGAGGCTGAGCCTCAACATGGCTCTGCTCGCGAGCTTCAGCGCCCTCTACATGGTGGTCTTGAAGATGCTCCCGGGAATACCGGCGGTAGGCCTCCCCGGCGTTAAGATCGAGATCGCGATCGCCCTTTCCCCCATATACGGCCTCATCCTAGGCCATGTCCTCGGGCCCGCCTCTCTCCTCCTCGGGACAATCATGGCTATGACGCTTCTGCCGGGAAAATACACCCTCTTCAGCTACGTGACTATCTTCGCCGCGCCGCTCGGCGCCCTCACCTCATCCCTCGTTCTTGATCGTAGAAGGCTGCTCGGCGTGCCAAAATGGATCTACGCGGCCGGGATCTATGGCGCGATGTTAACCATCTGGTATGCAACAGATGTTGGCAGGCTCACAGCCATCTTCACGATATACTATATCACCTCCATAGCCCTGATACTCGCGAGCGGGCTCCTTGACCAAGCGGGCAGCTGGATCAGTCGATCAATGCTTAGGATCTTCGCCGGATGCTTCTCCGGGATATTCGCCGACCACTTCTACGGTAGCCTAGCGGCGATAATAGTCTTCAGGTATGCGCTCGGCTCATTCGAGCCCGAGGCCATGGCGGCCTGGTATCTCGCCGCAATACCTGTGGTGGGCATCGAAAGAGGACTCATGATCATCTTCTCATTCATCGTCGCATTCAACCTATATCTCCTCTTGAGAGGGTCTAGGTATCTTAGGGTGAGGGTTGAATAGGCTTGAGCGGGTGCCCGAAGCGGGTCTTGAACGGCCCATGCGGCGGGATGAGGCCGGATGGCACATGCGAGCTCGGCGATAGGCGATGCGTCTTCTCCGAGCGTTATCCATCAAAGATCATCCTGGATCACGGGTTCAAGTTTAGGCCGGAGATCAGGAGGAGGCAGAGCTTCACGAAACTGCTCACGGAGGTTGAGAGGAGACCTGTTTGGGTAGCGGAGATTCCGCCAAGTGCTAAAGTTCTTAGTAACATAGATCTTCTCAGGGGCCTCTCATTCACAGCCCTGAGCATACCTGATAACCCGCTCGCGCTCCCCCACGTTGAGAACAGCGTCTTCTCCCAGCTGCTGAGGGAGAGGCTTGGATGCGAGGTCATAGTCCATCTAACCTGCAGGGATTTGAGCAGGCTTGCGATAAAGTCTAGGATACTCGCGCTCGCCTTATGTGGCGTCGAGCATATCCTAGCCTTAACAGGAGATCATCCGAGGATGGTGTCTGAGGAGTATGCGCCGGTCTTCGACCTAGACTCGATCAGGCTAATCTGTCTCGCGAGGATAATGTCGGATTACGGCGTCGATGAGCTGGGGGATAAGCTACAGGTCATGCCGAGGATCCATGTTGGCGCGGGCCTAAACCCTTATATTCCACTGGAGATCGAGGTCTCGAGAGTCCTGCGGAAACATGAGGCTGGAGCGGAGTTTCTCGTAACGCAGATCATCTTCGACGCCGAGCCAATTGAGAAAATACTCAAGGCCCTTAAGAATGCCGGCATAATTATCCCGGTTTTCACGGGATTCCTAGTAGAGGAGGAGCCCATCATCCGGCGGGTAATCAAGATCATGGGGCTCCCCGAGGCAGATATCCCACGAGATCCGGAAAAGCTCGTCGACAAGTACATAGAAACCTTCAGGAGGCTTAGAAGGACCTACGGCCCTGTTGGCGTCTTCATATCAACCCTAGGAAAGATTAGGAACCTCAAGCTATGGGATCAGGCATTCAGGTCATGCCTCGCGAAAGAATGAAGATGATACGTGTCCCCGGAAATCTTAAATCATGGATCCCGCCCATCTCTTATCCGATGATCCTCTCCATCTTTAGTATGGAGAGTTTAATGGTTTCTACCCGGCTAAGATACCTAATTCTCCCTCAAGACGACCCTCTCGACACGATTTTCCTCCTTCCCGTCCAAGATCCTCCTCAAATTCTCAACAGCAATAGTGTAGAATGACCCGGAGGCCTCATCCTCCTTGATAACTTCTTCACAAATCTCTTCCCATCAGCCTTAATTCTGAATACTCAAGCTAGCATCCCTATGATGGGAGCCCCCATTTTCGGGATGGTCCTTAATGAATAAGGGAGGCCCGTGTCAGGGATATATGGGGATGTGGTTGCCTGGGGTCCTAGCTAGAATGTTTGTCCTCGAGAACCTTGAGATGATCGAAGATTTCACTAAGGCTTATGCCCAGCATGTTGGAGCCTTGACGATGAAGGCGTTATGCAGCGAGCTCAAAGACCTGTTAGAGGGAGGTGATGTGGATGACTAAGGTTTACTATGTTGATACCGCTATCCCCAGCGATAAGAAGAGGAAGGGGGAGGAGAAGACGCATGCGGTCTTCGACGGAAACAGGGTGTCCAGGGTCAAGAAACTGACAAAGCTGGAGGACGCTACTGAGATATACGTTGATGTGATATTTCCACAAAATTATGAGGAAATAATGAAGCTTATTGAAAGGGGTATCAAAGTCTTCATATTAAGGAACACGAGGTTGCTTAAGAGGCTCAGGGAGGAGGACAAGATTAAGAAGTCCGATGAAGCTGATGCGCAACTACTCTCACGGATACCGAGGACATTCTTCAGAGAGCTGACATTCAGGGAAGTAAAGCTGCTACAGCTCATCAACGAATATGAAAAATACGCTAAGTGGAAAGAGATTGTTAAGATATGGATAACAAAGTCCTGCTCGTCAGATCCCTTCAAAGAGTGCGTTAGAAAGCTTCGCCTCATACGTGACAGTTATGCTCGCAGAATAGTCAAGGAGGTTATAAAGGATGAGAAGTACGCACCAATATATACAATGGTATGTAAAGAACTAGGTCTCAGATATAGTGTCGATGTTGCGATACTGGTGGTAAGGCTACCGTTAAACCGGAAGCTTAGTAGATTGAAAGGTCTGCTAGGCCTAGTGCCTCATAAGAGTAAAAACTATCATCATAAACTACGCACGCATCTCACAAGAGTCGCCGCGACAATCTACCTTCATAGCAAACGATTCAATAAAACCGAGTTAAAGATCCTTGAAAATATAGAGGGTCTACCATATAGGAAGGCACTTTATATGCTACAGAAAAGAATATTAAAGATCTTGAAAAGGGCGTGGCAACAGAGGCAATGTATGCTGGCCGGCAGGCAGTAAAAGCCGGAGAACTGGTGGTAATGGATCAACCCCGCCACAGATCTTCCGTGGTGGTTCAGCCGGTTGCCCGCCAGCTCCGGCTACGATAGCTCGCCGGCCAGCCCCACTCCCCAATTTTTTCCTCCTATCCCTACTTTATCTTTGTACCCTAACCTTAACTGTTTCAACTTTTATCAGAATTCAACCAGCTGAGCCGCGGTATTCCGGNCGGCTCCCCTCAAAAACATAAGGTGGTNTTCGCGGCGAATTCTTTTAAGATCCATTTATNCACGAGAATAGATGATGGTTGAGGATCTGTTAAAGTATGCTCTTGANGAGGCTGGTAGGCTGGGCGCGAGCTATGCTGAGGCNAGATATCAGAAGGATGTCGAGGAGACTATTATCTTAAAGAATGGCTCCCCCGAAATCACCGCGAGATCCGTTGATGAGGGGATTGGCGTAAGGATTCTCGTCAATGGTGCTCTAGGATTCTCATCAACAC
>Ga0065719_106669_pt1 | contig 19335 bp, 27 predicted proteins | sample GBSCel85sediment_FD_59106 | JGI IMG/M metagenome (GOLD analysis project Ga0065719, IMG submission 59106) | Hot spring sediment microbial communities from Great Boiling Spring, Nevada - Cellulolytic enrichment CS 85C v3 (version 3) | ecosystem: Environmental > Aquatic > Thermal springs > Hot... | reverse complement strand
GCCCTTCGTAACTGTTTCGGACTTTATATAAATTTATGATGGTTTATGTGAGCTGTTTTATGTGAAGTATTTATAAGCTCTAAGAGGGTACTAGATTATGAGAGTAGAACTAGACACCCAAGATGTGGGGGCTTCCCCACAGCAATGAACCCAATACGTGGATGAGGGGAGAGCTGTGGGCTGGGGTCACCCTGAACGGGTGGAGCCCCATGATATGGGCTCCGATGAAATGGAGCCCTGAGGGCTGTGAAGCCAAGGGCAGAGGGGCTCACATAAAACCATATAAACCCCTATGAAACCCAGACCCCAAGTCGAAGAGTTACTGGAGGAAACAGCGTTCAAACCAGAACTATATGTATCGACACTAATCAAGAATAAGCCGAGAATACCGGAAGTATCCGAGGAACCAGTAATAGGACTTCAACGAGATGCCGGCTTCGTAGTTCTTAAAGCACGTAAAAACAAATAATTAATGCCGACGCCGACGCGTACTGAGAGATCCTAATCCCGAGATCCGGAAGAAACACCCTAAGTCGTGGGGGCTGGCGAACTAAGGGAATCAACCTTCATAACCTTAACACCCTAACCATTGATTTCAGGGTGGTTCTTTCAATATTTATTTTTAACTATTACTAATTCTTATGGTGGTATATACTGAGTAGTGAGAGTAGCGGTCCGCAGCAACCTCAGAAGAGAGACATTAAGCAATTGGTTGCTGTAATACCTCCAGCTAGTGAGGTGCTAGGTAGGGGGGCTAGGAGAATTCCCGAGAAAAGAGTTAGGATTAGGCTGAAGGAGGACGTTCCAGGAAACACTATCTATGTTTCTAATAAGTTAGCTAGTGAGTTAGGTATTAAAGATACGGCTCAGATATCTGTCTCAGGGAAGAAGTTCACGTTAAGAGTTTTAATTTCTGAAGACCTCCCGGAGGGTGAGATCTGGGCTAACGCGGATTTCATGCGGAAGAACGGCATCTCCGATAATTCCATGGTTACTCTGAGGTCTGCTTAATGGAGGACTCACTCATATTTAAGAAGTTAGAAGATTATACGTTAAGGAGAAATAAGGAGTTAGCTAGGTTAAGAGAACTAGCTGAGGATTTTCTTAACGGGAGGACTTCTTACGAGGTAGTGAAAAGTTACGTAATCAAGATTAGTAAGACTAGGAGTAACCTGAAGAAAAGTATTGAGTTGTGTGAGTCTTCGGAAATACGTAGAGAGTTTGCAGACTACATGCGAACTTTAATAACTTTCGTCGTTTTAGTGTCTGTGAATGACGAGGAAGACATATTAACAGATCTTAGAACACACCTTATTGAGAAGGGTATGCGGGATGAGGCGAGCTTCATAGATGATGAGTTAACTAAGCTTAGAGACTTAAGCAACGTGGCTTCAAGGGTCTTGAAAATTCTGCCCAGTGTTTGAGTGTTCTCCACCGTATCGAAGTATTTATTATAATTTACGTTACGAATTATTAGTAGAAGTGTAAACGGTGGGAGCTTGACTGAAGAGAGTATAAGACTTGACGAGATACCTGAACGCGGCGAGAGGGAGAGCATAGCTGAGTCAGCTATCGCGGAACAGTTAGTAGCTTTGATGAGGAAGTCTACGGATCTCTTCAAAGAACTTCAAAACCTCCTCAAAGAATTAGATGACCTGAATAAGACCGGGGTTGAGAAGATATACGGTAGGATACGCTTAATAAAGGATGAGGTGGAGGAGGGAGGTGCAAACCTGTTTGAGTATGTTGTCAGGGTTTCACCTGCTCTGCCTATGGAGAACCTATACGTTGGCATAATACAGAATATCATAAGGCTGGCTGAGCACGGGGAGGCGGCCGCGAACAGAGCCTTACTCTTAGTTACTAAGGGGTTTGAGAAGATGCCTGACAATATGTACGTATATCTAGACTCTGTTATGAGGAAGCTCACGGAGATGATGAGCATTGTGATAGATATGTTAAACAAGTTAAGCAACTCTAAAGTCGTTAAGGAGCTTTACCAGAGGGAAGTGACTTTAGAGAATAGCGTTGACGAGATATACAGGGAGTTAGGCTCGGAGATAATAAGGAATTACTCTAATGATGTAGGTGCTCTCCTCCTACTTAAGGAGTTGACGGATAAGCTCGAAGACTCTGCAGACATTCTCAAGAAGGTGGGGTCTGATCTCAGGCTCATCTCACTCCATAGATAGGAGACTCAGGAATTGCGGTAGTGGGGACGCTTACCTAATAGGGTCTAAGGTAATAGTTTTTGACGTGGATTTAGCTAGGTGTATTTTTGACGCGAGTTTCATCGGGAAACCCGTCGGCGTGAAGAAGCCTAAAGGAACTGAGGAAGAAGTTAACAGACCTCTAGAGCTGTCACTTATAGAAGCTTATTATCTCATGGAGAAAGGAGTATTGAAGATCTTCAAGGACGGTAAGACATTAAGTCTTGAAGAGTTTAAGGCTGTGTGCGAGACTCGCTTACCTGAGTTCGAGGATTTATACAAGAATTATAGGGAATTCAAGGACTTCGGCTTCACCATTAGGTCAGCGCTTAAGTACGGAACTGACTTCGCTTTATATAAGACGAGGCCCGGGCTGGAACACGCGCCCTACTTAGTGAAGGTGCTTAAGTACGGTCAGGTCGTAGAGCCCGGTGACTTAATTAGCTGGGGTAGGCTTTCACACAGCGTGAGGAAAGACTTAATACTAGCCGTAACCCACCAGTCAGGACTCATTACCTATGTAGCTTTAAAATGGTTTAAACCATAGATTATATAGGGTTAGCGAGAATAACCGGTGAGCCTGTTGAGTTACCCGGACAAGCATCGATCATCGTATGATGAGAGACGTGGCTGGGCTAGAAAGCCTGAGAGACACTACGGCGGTGAAGAGCAGAAATTAATGAGGGAGGAGTTAAAACCACTCCCTCTAGGAGATAAGTGCAACACTCTCTGTCCTTTCTTCAAGTGTTCTAAGAACTCATTAGTGGTAGTAAATAAGGTTGTTAAGGGTCACGTGCAGAAGGTAGCTATGTGTAGGTGGATAGGTGATACGTGCCTAGGATATAAGTGTCAATTCGCGTACTGCGAGAGAAAAGCGTTATTACCTGACGGTAAGTGTGCGTTTGCCGTTAAGTTCAGGGAGGATGAGAGGGAATTCATTAAGGAATTAGATGAAGCAAAGATAGATGAGAAGCTCAAGAACTTACTAGCTCGTAAAAGCGGGCGCAAAGACTTGTTCCTTGAGTAGATTTAAGACCTTCCCACCTTTTATAGAGGTTGTTTTCCAAGCCTAGCACGTCGAGAACCTTACCTACTATGAAGTCTACCAAGTCTTGAATAGTTTGTGGTTTCTCGTAGAAAGCTGGTGAGGCAGGCATAACTACCCCGCCACTCAGAGAGATCTTAAGCATGTTGATTAAGTCTATAGTGGATAGTGGGGTCTCACGTACAACTACTATTAACGGGCGTTTCAACCTAAGCGAATTGAGAGCTGCTCTACTAATCAGTGTTGATTGTATTGAATTAGCTATCTCACCAAGCGTCTTGAGGGTGCAGGGAATCACTATAGTCCCATCGACCAGGTATGATGACGAAGCTATGGGTGCAGTGAAATCATACTCATCGTGAACACGTGACGCGATTTTCCCTAACAAGCTCATCAACGCGTCCTCGTTAAGGCATTCGTCAGCAGACACTAGCTTAGCCTCCCTACTTAAAACCACGTGAACCTCATGTCCTGAAGAGCTTAAAACTTCTGTAAGTCTTAACCCGTAAATAATCCCACTACTCCCCGTGATACCTACAACGTACCTACCCAAGCTAGAACACCATCCCATGATTTTAAACAGCAGATTTACTTAATATACATGAGGTAAGGAGTCTTTAAAACTTATAAGTTTAAGTACCGCAAGACTATCGGTCTCAGCTAAGCGATTAACAGCAAGGATGATGAAGCTCGAAAGGTATGATGGGTGATTTGCCCGCGCAGGACTGAGGAATTCCTCACTACTCGTAGCCCAGCATAGAATATATCCTGTGGAGATAGCCGAGAACTATAGCGTCCTTAACTCCCGGGGGTGGCTCAAGAAACAAATACATTTTCTCCTCTCCTTTAATCTCCCTTAAGATCCTCTCAGATATTAAGCCCACAGGATCCGGTATCTTAACTCTGTTCTGGAGATCTCGGAAGGATTCGAAGGGCTTCTTTCTTTCTTCAAGTATTACCCACATGGTCTTCTTACCTATGCCGGGTATTAACTCCAGTGAATGCAGTTTTATAGTTACTGGCGCAGCGATATTAAAGAATGTCACGAATACTTTCTCTAAATCAAGCACTGCAGACCTGACCGCCTCCGGAAGGTAAGACTTAGCTACCGCTGTTAAGTCATCGTAACGTATCGACTCTCCCCACACATACCCTACCTTATCCCTCAATTCACGAAACCTGAAGCTAACACATACCTTCTCGCCCTGAGCTACCGTAACCCCTGGTTTAGGGTGAAACTCTAGTAGAGTGAAGTAGGTGGTTCCCAGTGCTTGCGCGAGGGGTTTATTCTTATGTGATGGGTGGTGCTGGTCCAGTGGATTACCGCCCGGCATGAAATCAAGAACTATCGCGAAGTCTTCACGGGAAACTCTCCTATCCCCGCTAACAGGTCCTTTAAACCCCATTAATAATACCTCCAAGAACCCTACTCGCTACAGTACTCGCTGATTGTCTTAAGAACTTCGTTTAGGAATTCTTCTTCGTAATTCCTATTCTCGAAATTTAGGAGTATTTTAAGGGTTTCCAAGTCTTTCGGGACTATGTTAGCTATCATAACCGAGGTTATCTCGCTGAAACCTCGTTTCCCAAGTTCCTCAACTAACTCGCCAGCCCTCCTGCATTTGTTGAATCTTCGGAGGTAGTCTAGAACACGTAGTTCTATGCTCTCAAGCTCTACTCCTCTCTCAGCTAATTCCTCAATCATTTTCTGTATTTCAGCGTAAGCGACGTTACGAGAAGATACTATCTTCATCTATCTCACGCACTAACAGGCCTTAAATGCTCGGGGTACGTAATTAAAGTCTTCTTCTTATCACCTATGTAGACCTCAACTATGTAAGCTCTCCCCCTCTTACCTACTACAACCCCTACCTTACCCACGTACCTCCTATGCGGTAAGGCGTCTTGTATGGCTGGGTTGGGCACTATACATACCTTATCGCCTTCCTTATACTCTCTCACGACGGTACTTAAGGGGGGTACGGAGCCCCGCTCTCTGACACTCTTCTTTAGCAACTTCCTCGTCCTGTGCCTGTACCCGCTTGATGCCTTAACCATCCAATCACACCTAGTTTTTATTGTTAGGTTTATCCTTAAAAAGGTTAAGTATGTGGGGTGTGAGCGCTTTTAGGGATTCTCCTCTATTTCCCCGTAATATATTTTCAGGTCATCTAAAGTCAATCTCTTGGTTTCCTTCATCTTCCTCTCTACTTCGTTTTTCTTTTTATCCAGGATTTCCTTCTCCCTACTCTTAGCTAAGCTAGTCTTAAGATTCCTTAACTCTTCTTGAAGAGCTCTCAGTTCCTCAACTTTAGAGTTGATAGAGGTGTTTAACTGGTCTAAGCTAGCCTTAACGCTCATTAACTCTTTTATCAATTCATCAAGCCTCTTCCTCAAAGAATCACGTTCTCCCTTGAGTTTACGTTCCTTTTCTCTCAGAGACGTTATTTTTTCTGTAATCTCGCTTATTCTGTTGTTTAGATCATCTAGCAGTATCTTCAAGCTTTGATACTCTGCCTTAACTTCCTTGTATTCTTCTAGGAGTTTTCTTCCCTCAACTATCTTCATTAACTCTTCCTCTAGCCTAGCTATTTCCCTGACTATCTTACTCTCTACCTCTATAGGTAGAGACTCAGTTATTATCCTCCANTCAAGTCTTTCTATCTCTTGCTTGATCTTATTCATAGAGTGAGGAGTGCTACTCTTGAAGTTATTCACGTTTTCTCTGATGCTGATCAGCTTGTTCCTCACATCCCTTAACTTACTTAAGACTTCCCTTCTCTGTGTTATTAGTCTATCTCTTTCCTCTTTTAGCTTATTTTTTACTTCCCAGACATTCCCTAGTCTGTTTTTGATATTAGTTAATTCTTCTCTTAGTTTANCTCTCTCCGCGTTTACCTCCCTGAGCTTGTTTACTAAGTCTAGTCTCTGATTTTTGAGGGTCTTTATTTCTTCTCTTAAGTCATCTATTTTCTTGATTAATTCTTCTGTACTCAACTAAGATTACCTTATCAGTATTCTAGCGTCAGCTACCTTAGCCCCCTTACCTACCTCGAAAACCATTACCGGGTTGAGGTCTACGTCAGTAACTGACTCATGTTCTTCCATGAACTTAGCAAGCTTCAACACTATGTCTATTATGGCTTCCTTATCTCTCGGCGGCGTTCCTCTGTAGCCGTCTAGTATCTTAGCAGCTTTAATTTCCGTGAGCATGGTCTCCGCGTCATACCTCGTTAAAGGTGTTATCCTGAAGCTCACGTCCTTCAAAACCTCGACGAATATGCCGCCGAGACCAAACAAGATTACCGGTCCAAAGGTGGGATCCCTAGTAGCTCCTACTATGACTTCAAGACTCTGAGGAACCATTTCCTGAACCAAGATACCGGTTATCTTGGCTTCAGGGGCTCTAGTTTTCACGTTACGTAATATATCATCGAAACTCTTGCGGACCTCATCACTAGAGTTTAAGTTAAGCTTAACACCGCCTACATCCGATTTATGAACTATATCGGGGCTAACGATCTTTAAAACGACAGGATAACCTATCTCCTCAGATAGTCTGACAGCCTCCTCAGCAGAATTAGCTAAGCCGAACTTAGGTGCTGGGAAACCATACTTTGCTAGAACGTCATAGGCTTCATGCTCCAGTAATTTAGTCCTTCCCTCACTTCTAGCCTTATTAATTACTTCCTCCACATATTCCCTCACACTACTCATTCTGATTAACCCCCAGATATTAGTCTAAAACACAGATTTAAAAGCTGTGCTCACCCATTATTTGGTTAAATAACTGAAAGCTCAGCTACTTAGGTTGGGACTATCTTATTTAGCTTCTAGCGGATTTGTAGCTGTTTAGTGATTAATCGCTGTGCGGAGGCCCCTCACTATACTCCTCCGTTACGAAGTCTTCGCCCCCTATTAAGACTCTCTGAAGTGAGGCGTAAGCGTCTTCAACACCCCACATCTCTTTAGAAGATACTGAGACTACTTCCTTAAAGATTTCCTTAAATATGTTGCAGAGTGACTCCCCGACTTCCAGGCTTATGAAGAACGCGTCGTTACTTGCCGAGATACAGCTGTAGTCCTCGTTCAGTAAGCGCAGGAGATAGAGCCTAGAGCTCAGACTCTCCAAGTCTCTGAATTTTTGCTGGCTTGTTATTAAGTCTATCTTATTCAATATTAAGACTAGGGGGAGTCTTAACCTATACATTGTTGAGAGTGCTAGTAGGAGTGCTGAGTAGCTTGAGTGTGGGTTGGAAGCCATGTGTGAGTCTAGTATGAAGGCTGTCGCAGACCTGCTATTCTTAACCAGCTCCCTCAGAACTATAGGTCCTAACCTCCTAAAAGCAACTATCTCTAATTGCCCGGGGAGATCTATGATCGCGTAATTACCGCCTAACTCATCTATCTCCTTCCTTAAATCGCTAACGTAATTAATTAAGTAATCAACACTCAACACTAGAGCGCCGTTAGGGCCGAGACTGTATTTCACCATGAAATCACGCGTCGTGACGTAATTCCTCACGTCTACGTCAGGAACGTAAGGCAAGACCTCGGATGCCGGATCTAAGTTAACTCTAACCACGTCTAGACCATTAAGCTCCATCCACTGAGCTAGTGCTGAAACGAATGTGGACTTGCCTGAACCAGCGGGTCCGGCGACGATCACAAAATACATTAACACACCCCGCACTCAAGACTCAGATCAATATTTAAGCAACTACTACAAATTTTAAAACCATGGGATACTCTTTCGTTTCAGGTCACCGACCACGTTTACTGCGTAGCCACACTTAGGACACTTATTAGACTTGGTTAACCTCCATTCAGTCACGTAGAAGCCATACCTGCGTATTAAGAGCTCCCCGCAGTTAGGGCAATACGTGTTCTCCATATGATGTCCTGGCACGTTACCTAAGTACACATACTTTAAACCCTCGCTCTTAGCTACCTCAGCAAGCTTCTCGAGAGTCTTGATGGGTGTTTCAGGTAAGTAACTCATTCTGTAGTGTGGGTAGAATCTGAGTAGGTGGAAGGGGACGTCATCACCCACTACCTCAACGAGCTTCCTAACCAGCTTCCTGAGGTCTTCAACGCTGTCACCATACTTAGGCACGACGAGATTAGTTACTTCAACGAAAACCCCTTTCTTCCTCATGTAGCTAATAGTCTCGTAGATAGGTTCCGGGTCAGGCACCCCCATGAACCTCCTGTAGAATTCTTTGTTAGCGCTAGCCTTGAAATCAACTGTGGCGGCGTCGAGAAACTTAGTGAGTTCTTCTAAGGCTTCAGTAGTGATGTACCCGTTAGTTACCATAGTGTTAAAAAGGTTTTCTTTCTTAGCTAGTGTGGCGGTGTCTATCATGAACTCGTAGAAGATCGTTGGTTCGTTGTAGGTGTAGCTAATTCCGTCAGCCCCCTCCCTAACAGCTTCCTTAACTACTTNCTCAGGAGTCATGAAGTCGCCGAAAATCTCGTTTCTCCTAGACTGACTTAATGTCCAGTTCTGGCAGAACATGCACATAAAGTTACATCCAGCGGTGGATATGGAGAATACTAGAGAGCCTGGATAGAAGTGGGATAGGGGTTTCTTCTCTATGGGGTCTAAGTTCGCTGCCGTGAGGAGACCGTACACCAAGGTGTAGAGGGTTCCGCCAGAATTATACCTAACACCGCAAGCACCGTAACCCCCGTCACTTATGGGGCACCTCTTATAGCACAGATCGCAAACCACCTTATTATCGCCTAGCCTTCTCCAATACTTAGCTGTTCTAACCCAAGGCTTGCTTAGGTCAGGCCTTCCCAACACAAAATCACCTGATCACTCACTCGTCGTTAAACATGTTTTCACATCTAATAAGTTATCTCCTCCTGTCTCGTGGGAGGGGCGCGTGATCCAGAACAACTAAACCTACTTGAGGAGGTCTAAAAGCTTTAGAAGTTCTTTCTCGATATGTTATGTGGTGGGTTAGGTGTTAGTAATTTCACTGCCTTCAGACCCGGGTTTAGGACGTGGGCTTGCGAACCTCCTCGGGTTCAAGTATTCCGAAGTTGTTTACAAGGTCTTCCCGGACGGAGAGTCTTACTTGAGGTTCCCGGAGATTTCCGGGGAGGATGAGGTATTGCTGGTGCTTACTTCATACCCTGACCAGAATCGTTCCTTGCTTGAATTATTCCTTTCAATAGAACTGCTATCCTCAAAGGGTCTCAGCAAGGTGTACGCATTGATGCCGTACCTAGCTTACGGCAGGCAAGATAAGGAGTTCTTGAGTTGGGAGGTGGTTAGTGGGAGAGCGGTTCTTAAGATAATGAAGTGTGTGGGTCTTAAGAAATTGTTGGTCGTGGACATACATAGTGAAAAGCTCTTAGAGGAATTCAACGATTTAATCATTAACGTATTACCTGTTAAGACGTTCGGGCAGTACATAAAGAACAACGTGGGAGAGCCTTACATACTCGTAGCTCCGGACGTCGGTGCGTCGAGGAGGGTTAGGCTGATAGCGGAGTTCCTCGGTAAGGATTACGTGACGATTAAGAAGGTCAGGGATAGGGTAACGGGGGATGTCACCCATCAACTACCAGAGGATCTGGACGTAACCGGGGTTAACGCCGTCATAATTGATGACATAATAAGCACTGGCGGTACAATAGCTAACATCGCTAAGTACTTAGTTAGTAGTGGTGTTCGCAAGATCTACGTTCTAGCGTCGCACGGGCTTTTCGTGAGTGACGCGCTAAATAAGCTGAGGCTTTCAGGAGTTAATAAGGTGGTGGTGTTGAATACTGTGAGACAGCGATTAACGAGTAACTTAATAGAGTATCTTGATGTGTCGGAGGAGCTTGCTGAGTCTATTAAGAGGCTTAGTTTAGAGGATTCGTTAACCTAAGTAGATAGCAAGTTTAATAAACTCCTCGATAATGAATCTCTAGAGAGGAAATGCTTTACTACGTTTATCTTTCCGGTGAGCACAGGGAGTTGCCGTTACTTGAGTTGAGGGCAGTGATGGAGGCTGAGAGAGTAGGGTATAAGCTCGTGGCTCACCTAGATCAGGTCGTTATAGTTGATAGTTCTGAGCCCTTGGAGGACGTCTTGAGTAGGACTGTCTTAAGTAAGTATGCCGGCGTCTTGCTAGGGGTTTCAGAGGTTGTTGACGGAGTTCAAGGCATTAAGAGGGTTCTAAGAGATTCTGACGTATGCTTTCACGGGGGTTACGACTACGTGAACTTCAGAAGGGTGAAGCAGTACGGGAGTCAAGTAAGTTATGAAGACGTGTTAAGAGTTGTGAACGAGTTGTCCGAGAGCTTATGTAGAGGGGGGAGTAAGAGATTGGACATCATAGTTTCGGAGGGGTGTGTTGTGGTAGGTTTAAGAACTTATGAGAGGGATTTAAGATCTTACAGAGCGCGTGAACCTGCTGAAAGGCCTTTTTACTCGCCAGGCACTATGACCCCGTACATGGCTAGAGTCTTCGTAAACTTGAGCAGAGCTAGCGTTAGGGAGGGACACGTTATCTTAGATTCTTTTTGTGGTGCGGGGGGCTTCTTACTGGAAGCTTGTTCCGTAGGCTTGAGATATGTTGGCGTAGAGGTAGATCCTAAGCTAGCTGAGGGCGCTGCTAGAAACTTGGCTCACTACGGGTGTGTTCCTGAGGTGGTGGGCGGTGATGCTTGCCATATCCCGTTAGATAGGGTTGACGCCATAGCTACTGATCCCCCGTACGGTCGCATGAGTAAGCCCGCGGACATGGACTTAATCAACTTAATGAAGTGCTTTCTAGGAGAGAGTTACAGGGTGTTGAGGAAGAGCGGCTATATGGTTTTCGCTCAGAGGATAGATATGCCTCTTGAGGAAATGATTATTGACGCGGGATTCACGATCGTTGAGAGAATCCCTAACTGGGTTCACGGATCCCTAACCAGAGATATTTTCGTGGTGAGGAAGGAATGAATCCGGTGATAGTGACGTTCCTAGGTTCTAGAGGACCTTATCCAGGTAGTGACGAAATGCCTTCCGTCTTAATTAGTTACGGCGGAAAGAACTTGCTCCTAGACGTTAGTGAGGGGACGCAGCACAGACTCCTAGAAGTTGGTAAGAGCGTTGCGTCCGTAAACCCAATCTTAGTAACTCACATGCACGGAGACCATGTTTTAGGCTTGATACCCCTCCTTCAATCAAGGTCTTTAGCGAATATCACCACATCACTCTTAATAATCGGTCCTGCAGGGCTGGGAACCTACTTAATTAAGTCGTTTGAGTACCTCTACTTCTACCCAGAGTATGAGTTAGTGATCAATGAGGTTAGTGAGGAAAGTAAGGTGTGCGAGGGGTGCGATGATTTCATAGAACCACTCAGGGAATCGACCCGCAACTCAGAAAGTAAGGTAAGTGTTGTGAGAACAGATTGCTGTAAGACCCTCATCGAAGGACCTTTCAAAATAAGAGCTTTCTGGGTTGAGCACTCAATACCTACGTTGGCTTATAGAGTAGATATTTCTGATGCTATCAGCGTATGCTACGTTTCAGATACTACAACTTCAGATAACGTTATTAAGGCATGTAAAAACGTGAAGGTATTAATACATGATTCAACCTTCGGTAGTGATATGAGCGACAAAGCCCGTGAGTATAAGCACTCAACAGTTATTCAAGCATCCGAAACAGCTCTAAGATGCGGTGCTGAAACACTCATACTTTACCATATATCACCTAGATATAAGAACATCGATGACTTACTGAGTGAAGCTAGGAAGATATTCAAGAATACGTACGTAGCGGAGAAATACATGAAGCTCTATCTAATTCCGAACAAATGAGATTAAGGTAAGAGAAAGTTGTTCTCAGTAGTGGATCGTGAAGGTCTAGAGTTAGTTTTTGCCGTGAATCTCGTCTTGATTCGTAAAACTCCGTATGAAGGTGGTTTAGATGTGTTTTAGAGTTAAAGTAATACTCTCATGCCCTGTTTTAATTCTTTCATCCATGTATTATTGATGCTAGACACTTAAAGTGAGTAATACTCACCTGTATTTAGTATGCATGTTGTTATTTGCTCAAGTAATATAGTGTCTAATAGGGACTCTTATGCCGGTCATATATAAGTGTGGTTCCTGTGGCAAAACTCTCTTCGTGTTTAGGTCTGTCGGACAAGATAGTTTTGGTGTGCCGACGCCGGACGAGCTCTTCAGTAAGGTAGGTAGTAGGTGCCCTGGGTGTGGCAAAGCGCTATCGAAGCCTAGGCTGGATAGGGTGAAGGTAGTGGGTAGGGTTTAAGGGTCCCAGTGATCGAGGTCTTCTTAACTCAGACTAAATACCTTTCCTGAGTCAGTGTTTGTTTAACTCTTTTGTTTTACTAGTAGAACGTGCGTCACGAATGCTTTAGTTTGAAGTAGACCTTATCCATTAGGTTGAAGCAAATATTAATGTTTTCGCTAGATTCTATCATCACCATGTAGCCCCATAACGACACAATCAGTTTTTGCTTAGGCGGGGTTGCCTCCACGTTTTTCTTGCTTATCACGTAACCCCACGCGACAAAGTCTTTTTTCTCGTCATATTCTGGTTTCTCTCTGCTTAAGGTATACTCTGTCTTACCACCCTCTGAAACAACTAGCAATTCCTTCAGCACGTCAAACTCGACTTTACTTCCTTGACAGTCTAAAGAAACTATTACGATCCCAGGTATTAGCGACTTACGTATGTTTGTTACCGTACACTCGTCGCGTAGCAAGCCCTCACGCAACTCCACTTGAAGCACCGACAGATATTATTCGGTTAGTCTTTAAAAATAGACCCTTAACTAGTTTCATCGAGTTAGTGCTGGGAGGTGCTAAGGAGCCTGGTAATGAAATCTTTCAGTGCTTCGTTAGATAGCCAGTCAACCCATACCTCGCACTTCTTAACGTTGTTGAGCACGTTTACAATTTCCTCCACTACCTCATCGACTTCCTTATTAGTTACATCTACCTCACAAACCTTAGATTCTGGGTGCTCGTTTAAAGCGTTGTAAGTGCATATACCCAGTATCTCAGCTTCCACATTCTCCTTCACTTTCTCCTTATCCCATCCTCTTGAAGTAAGCCTTTCGTACAGTATGATCGGACTTAGCCTAAGCACGAATATTGTCCTAACAAACTCGTCAGGGATTACCTCACCGTAGTGACTATCCACGATAACGTCGGATTCACTCCCGCTCAATAACTCGGTAAGCCTACCTACTAAGCGATCCTCATCTATTATTAGAGAACCCCTAACCTCGTCTACGTCAATATATAAGGATTCTCTCACAACCAGATCTGATAAGTTTATGTAGCTAAGACCTAACCTAGACGCAAGCCGGGTCGCAACCAACGTCTTACCAACTCCGGGAGTCCCGGAAATAACTATAGCTTTACCCATTGAACGCCCCTAAGATAATTTCCGGGTCCTTAAATTAGGGTTAAGGAAGGGTTATGGGATCGCGTCAAATAATGTTTTTGGATCAGTCCCCAGCCTTAAATCATTCAATCATCGCTTTCAACCTTCATCATCTAGTTAAGTCCCGCTACTCACAGGCCCTATATAATATGGTAACACGTTTTTAATCCTTTTCATTGTCTTGCAGTGTTTTGCGAAATACTTAGTTTTCATCGTTTAATAAGGATTTTTCAGTTTTAAGCTATGTATGTTTACGGTGGAGTGAATGGTTCAGGTTGCTGAGTATGTAGTAGAAGAATTTGTTAAGATTGTTGCGGTATGCGGCGATGACGGCACCGCTGAGATAGTGGGTGATTTGCCTGCCCTGCCTTACTGCTTCCCTAAGAGTGAGTGTCTTCACGTAGGTAATGTGGAGGTGTGTTGGTCTGAGTGGCTTCGGTTAAGCGATTTCCTACTTCGTGTTGAAGGTTCTATGGTAGAAGGCTTTCTTAAAGCAATCTCATTCCATATCAAAGGGATTAAATGTGAGGAGGTTTCAGGAGATATCTATTATGTGGTGCGTGATCACATACTTAAAGAATGTTCTGAGGATAACAGTTCATGAAATGGTTGCTTGAGGCTGTGACGGAGTCTCAAGGTATATTGCGGTGATCATCATTTCTCCGCCACATTTAGGGCATTTCTCCCCTCTCCTACCTATGTAGTCTCCTTTGTCATACGGCTTATTCAACACGTAATTGCAGTTGAGGCACTTCTTTATAGTGACTATCTTGCCTTTCTCCTCTTTCTTCTGAGTTGAGGTTTCTCTCAGGTAAGAGACCAACAGGTAAGATGAGAGAAAAACGATTATGGCTATGAGGAGTATGTAGAGAGGATCTAATTCCAGCAACACACTCATCACCTCATTCTATGCCTAGTGTATTGCCTACCCCTACGACTACTACTGCGTCGCCCTCCTTCGTCTTATTAAGTATTGTGTTCTTGACAATTTCAGCTGCTCTCACAACACCCTCGTAGACTTGCTTAGTCATGGTGTTTATAGCTTCCTCGTTACTCATCTTAATTACTACCGCATCTAGCGGTACTGAACACTTAGAAGCTATTCTCTCCATAGCTATCTTCTCAGGTCCTAAATCACCTATGGCTGCTCCAACACCGTAGGCTACCTCACCACTCTTCTCGCTCTCGAGTTTTAAGGCTGCGTCAACTGTTATTATCCTAGAGATCTTGCATTCTAGACTGTCAACGAGTTTCTCTAGCGCCTCGCCAGGCCACCCTACCGTNGGTCCTGGACCCTTAGCTTTTATCACGTAGAGTTTCCTACCCTCAAATGAGGTCTCGTACAAGACGGTCTCCGGAGCTATCTCAGAGGCTCCGGAAGTGTCGCTTAAGAGCATCCTAGCGACTAAGGCGCCGGCACCATCCCCTATTGGCGCGCCCACCCCGAATGAATCTATGGCATCTCTATATGCTTTAGCTAGCCTGACTATCTGGTTTATCTGGAGAGCTAGCTGCATCATCATAATCCAGTCATTAAACTTAACGCCTAGGTTGTAATAATGCTTCACTACCTTGTTTATGTAAGTGAGTACGGAATTGAGTTCTAGCAATACCTCAATCTTCTGCCTATCAACCTCTGAGACGTTAGGGACTTTATCTAGGACGTACCTCTTAACAGCCTCGTCACGAGTTCTCAGCAAATGCTTTAACCTCTTTATCACGTCAATAGGTTCCCTCTCAACAGGGAATATCATGAAGAAATTATCAACAAAATCGTCTATGAGGGTTTTCGGGTTAGGTAAGTTCATGTCCTTCAAATACTTTATCGACTTCCTCCTACCCTCCTCCTCAAACTCTATTAACTCCATAAGCTTTCTCCTCACAACAGAGGAATACCGCGTGAACTGAATCCTCTGCGGTATGTCTGTGAAGTTAAGTATGAAGGAAGATAGTATTAGGATAGCTATCAGCATAGAAGTCCAGTCCTGAACCCCATCCACTCACTCACACCCCGACCTACCACACTAACCTAAGTCTTAAAACATTTATATTTTTCGTTTAACAATCTATGACCGAGCCGCTCTCCTATAGGGGGAGCTACTCAGCGGAANTAGCTCATTTGTTTAGTTCCGGGTTAGTCGTGATTATGACTCTATCACCACTTACCAGAATTGTTTCCTCGAACTGAGCTACTAGATTACCACTCACTTCCTTTAAGACAGGGTATGCTGTAAGCACTGATTTCCTTGCCAGGCTCTGAAGTAGTGCCCGCAACCTACTTAAATCGCTGAATTCCTTTACAAGCCATCTCTCACATAGTGGGAGGGTCTTAAACTTCCCGTATATGGTTTTTATTAGGAGAGATTCTTCCTCCGTGACATGCTTGTTTTTGAAGCCGGTGTTTAACGCATATATGTAGGTAGAGGACCTTACTTCCTCTACGTAGCCCTTACCTGGGGTTAGGAAAGGCTCTATAGCGTATGCTCTACCTTTAGATAACTTACCCAGTGCTAGCCTAGTGAAGTGGTTGGGGATGACCTCACCAGCGTGTATTAAGTACCTGTCTAGAGAGTGGCCCGTCAGGTTCTTGATCACGTTAAACCCGTATTTCTTAGCGACTGCCTCCACGACTCTCCCCACAGCGTTTATAGGTGCTCCAGGACTTAAGGAAGTCAACGCTTTATGTAAAGCTTCCTCAGTAGCTTCAACTAACTTAATCGCTTTATCTGAGAGGGTTACCGTGATTGCTGTGTCAGCTATGAACCCGTCCACGTGAACTCCTAAGTCAATCTTAACTAGGGAGTCCTCAGTAATCACTCTGGAATCCCCTACGTAGGGAGTGTCGTGAGCAGCTATTTCATTAACTGATATGTTGGTTGGGAAAGCAGGCTCACCACCAAAAGACCTTATTAACTCCTCCACCCTCTCAGCTAAATCGAGTAGTCTGGTGGAAGGCTTAACCAACGAGGCAACAGATTTCTTAACCCTATAAGCTATCTCACCAGCCCTCAGATACGCTTCCATGAACTCCGCGTCACTCGTTTTCAACACCACTCTAAATATGTTAGGGTGAGCATAAAATAATATGGTAATCCACGAGACCATCGACGAATCGCGAACCAGTCTAGCACGTCGTTCTTCACTGCGTGAAGATATTTTAGATCTTGTTAAGTAATATTATTTAAGGTNTGTTAAATGTACGATATAAAGATTAAGTGGTTCGGTCACGCGGCTTTCAGGATAGAGATGTTTGGTAAGGTCTTCCTAGTAGATCCATGGATATTAAACCCCGTATCTCCTGAGAAGAAGTTGAATCAGATATGTGGGGACTTCATAGTGGTGACGCACGATCACGGGGATCATGTAGGTAACGCTCTTGAAATATTGAGGAACTGCCCTAGCTCGAAGGCAGTAGCAATATATGAGCTAGCTTCAAACATAGCTGAAGAACTAGGTAGCGAGCAGAGAGCTATCGGAGGCAACATAGGAGGGCCTATAGACTTGGGGGAGGGCTTCGAGGTAGTATTGACCCCAGCACTCCACTCTAGCGGTAAGGGAACACCGACAGGTGTCTTAATAAGTAAGTTAGGGAATACAGTATATCATGCTGGCGACACAGGATTAACTTACGAGATGAAGCTCATCGGCGAGCTATATAAACCGTTAGTAGCGCTCTTACCGATCGGAGGACACTTCACTATGGGACCTAGGGAAGCCGCGTATGCCGCAAGCCTCCTGAACCCTAAGTACGTCATCCCGATGCATTACGGTACCTTCCCAGTGTTGAAGGGGACGCCGGAAGAATTCAAACGTTATTTGATAGAATTTGGTGTCGCGGCAGAGCTCATAGTACTTAAGCCGGGCGAGGAAACCACTGTGAGAGCTGAGATCCCCCGCACGCGGTAACGCCCTGAATCAGAGCTGAAAGTGCTCTTTGAGGGTGCGGGAGTAGCGCGTAATACGTATTTTAAGCGTTGAGTACTTGATTTTATGGGTAGTGTATTGACTAAGCCAGATGTTAGGTTAGTGGTGGTTGGCCCTGAAGGAAGAATTAATATGGGTTTCATATTAAGGCTTGCCAGAAACTTCGGTATTAACGACTTATGTGTAGTTAGCCCTCAGTTTGATTTAGGTGATCCTGAGGTTAGGGAGTTTGCCGCGAGGGGTGCTGAGTTACTGAGTAACGTGGTCGTTAAGTCTAGTGTTGAGGAATGTCTTTCAGGCGTTAGGTTATCTATATGCACTACCTCAATAGCTGATTTAGAGTCAGACGTGTTAAGGCAGTCACTACCTCCCTACCTCTTAAGCTACGTCTTACCTAAATCCGGTAAGGTGGCTTTAGTCTTTGGTAGGGAGAGTGTAGGTCTTAAAAGAGAGGAATTAGATAAGTGTGACTTAGTATCTACGCTGGACACGGGGACCGACTACAACGTACTCAACTTGTCGCACGCTGTAGCTATCTACATGTACGAGGTTCTCAGAGCTTCGATGAGGGAGTCTTACGAGATTAGTGAGTGTGAGGAAAACGTGTTGAGGGCTTTAAGGAAGGAATTGGAGGAGTTGAGTAAGTTGCTCNATGACGATAAGGGTGTTAGAGCATTCAAGAACATCTTGTTTAGAGCCAACCCTAGAAACCCTGAGTGTGGGGCTTTATATAGGGTGTTGAAGAAGGTGGTGTTCCAGCTGAGGTCGAGGGGTACACATACTTAAAAACCTTCAACTCAGTAATCTTTGGTGATAGAGAGTGCCGTTAAGACCTGCTAGATGCTATAAAGACATGCATAAGCCCCCGTACACGAGGAAGGAATACATAGACGGCATACCACAACCTAAGATAAGCAAGTTCGTTATGGGCAACCCCCACGGGGATTACGAATTAGTCGTTGAGCTGATTTCTTTAGAGAACGCTATACTGAGGCATAACGGGCTTGAAGCTGCTAGAGTCATGGCTCATAAATACTTAAGCAAGTACATTGGAGAGGACAAGTACTTCTTCATGGTTAGGCAATACCCTCATCACGTCATCAGAGAGAATAAGATGATGGCTTTCGCGGGAGCCGACAGACTTCAAGACGGTATGCGCAAGGCCTTCGGAAAGCCCGTGGGTGTTGGCGCGAGAGTTTTCTACGGTAGTGTGATAGCAGAGGTAAGGATCTCCGCTAAGAACCTGCCTCAAGCTAAGGAGGCTTTAAGGCGATTCAGAGACAAGATAGGTATTAGAACCATGCTGCAAGTAAGAGAGTTAAAACCTGGTAGCTCAGCCGCCCCCACTAACGTGACGGAAACACAGAAATGAGCTCACCTAAGAACTTGTTTCTCGACTACTACTACATTGATGTTAGTGAGCTTTCTAGGGTGGTTAAAGAAAGGAAACCTTCTAGGATACTCCTTCAAGTTCCTGAGGGATTCAAGAACAGGTCATACGAGATAATAGATTACTTAAGGGGAATACTAGGGGATGTGGAGATACATATAGATGCGGGCCCCTCGTTCGGTTCATGCCTCATAGATGTGGGGGTTACGGAGAAGTATGATTTAGTGATTCACTTAGGTCATAGAAGATACCCTTACTGGAACCCGCCAGGTAACGTGGTTTACGTTGATTTGCAGTCAAGGACTGAGCTGGATCGCGAGGTCTTGGCTTCCTTAATCAATGATTTAAGGAAGCA
>Ga0065719_101793_pt1 | contig 19391 bp, 22 predicted proteins | sample GBSCel85sediment_FD_59106 | JGI IMG/M metagenome (GOLD analysis project Ga0065719, IMG submission 59106) | Hot spring sediment microbial communities from Great Boiling Spring, Nevada - Cellulolytic enrichment CS 85C v3 (version 3) | ecosystem: Environmental > Aquatic > Thermal springs > Hot... | reverse complement strand
TTCTGAATGGACTACGAGATCCCTTATCCCTCTAGCTATTAGATGAGCGTACTGGCCACAGAAGTTAATGAGGAGCATCTATCACCCTGGTCCCGAGACCCTAGCTCTTATCCTAATAGAGCCCCCATAATATGAACCTGCAGGCTCTATGTCCCTTCCAACACCTTCTAAACCCTTTAGAGCGTCTTCTATCGTGAAAGCTATCCCTGTTTGCCTCAAGGATTTCTTAACTTCCCCTCTCTCGATCAGAAAAGCAGTCTCAGCCATCCCACTGAATTCCACCCGTAGCTAGATTGGGAGTATCGCCTGTGTATAACACGAGTATACCCCTACTGACATCCATAAGTTCATCTTCACTCATCTCTAGTTTAGGAGCATGCAAAAGGACGTTATTAGCTGAGATAGAGGGAGCTCTCTTATAATCTCTAGAGGCATTTCCCGTGCTCTCCCTCCCGTCCCTCTTAGCAGCGTACCAATTGTATATGGGGCTTCTGAAGATACCATTATCGATCACAGCAGTCCTACNCTTAGGGATGCCTTCATCATCGAAACTGGAGCTTCCTATGAGCCAAGGGATCCTCCCATCATCGATCAAACTTACCTCCTCTCTAGCCACTTGAGTAGAGAGCCTGCCAGTCAAGAAGCTCCTCCCATACTGTAAATTCTCAGCATTAGCAGCTTCATCTATTATGAAGGGGATTATTCCAGGGGAGGGATTTCGGCTTAAATATTACTGGAAGTTCCTCAACACCTATTTTCATGGAATCCAAGCTCCTTATAGCTATCTCTCCTGCCTCCCTTCCCAATCTCTCTGGGTCCAATGAATCGAGTTTCCTACCATCCGAGAAGTTGAATCCAGATCCTCTTCTATCTCCATCTTTCGCTGAGACCTCTAGGAATATGTGGTAGGATGTCCTGCTCTCCTTAACATCTACTCCCCTCGAGCTGAATATAGATACCTCGCTATAGATGAGATCGAACATACCGGATACGGAAACTACGCTAGGGGATATCTTCGCGGCCTCTATCGACTCCATGAAGAGAGATGAGGCATCCTCTACCTCAGCGTCCCTTATCTTGGGATCGAGGATGCAGTCCAGTGGCGNCACTTCATGGAGGGGTCGGGGAGGGAGTGGAAGTTAGGATCCTCAGGAGATGCTTTAGCGTTGATGAAAGCTCTCTTTCCAACGAAATGCCCGTCTAGAGGGTTAGTTGCGAAAGCTATCCCCAATTTCTTACCTATTACGGCTCTAACACCTAGTCCGGTTTCTCTAGTGCTGCTAGCAGTCTTCAATATCCCTTTCTCTACGCTCAATGATATCCTCCTCATGCTTATTTCGAATCCCTCTGCTTCCTCGGCTCCATTCCTTATCGCAGATCTCACAGCTTCCTCAACTAACATGAGCTCACCTCCCGCCGAATACGATGCCACTCACCATTATATGCGGGGAGCCCGTAGTCACGGGTACCCATTGATGCTTCTTTCCGCAACTCCCGGGATCATGCGAGAGTTCCTTGCCGATGGCCTCTACATTATGTAGAACCTCCAGAGTCATACCTGTGATTGCGACCTCTCTGAGCCTCTTTTTAAGCTCCCCTTTCTCTATGAGCCACCCTCCCTCAGCTTTGAACATGAACTGACCCTTAGCGGGATCAGTATATCCATAGAGGGACCCTATTGCGTAAATCCCCTCCTTAACCTCAGAGAGCATCTCCTCGAAGCTCCAGTCCCCTGCCTCTATGAAAGTATTGGACATCCTGACCTCAGGCGGGTTACTGAAATCCATAGATCTCGCATTCCCTGTTGGCTCGATCCCAAGCTTCTTAGATACCTCTAAATTCGTTAAATAGCCTGAGAGAACTCCCCCCTTCACTATGTACTTCTTCCTAGCCTCAGTCCCCTCATCATCGTATCTATAACTCCCATAGAGTCCCTCTATAGTGGGATCGTCTGATACGTTTATCGAGGGAGCACCGACCGATTTACCCATCATCCCCGCTAGTATGCTTTCATCGTTCAATACGGCATCTCCCTCAGCAGCATGACCGAATGCCTCGTGTATGAACACACCAGCTAACTTAGGATCTAAAATAGCTCTATGCTTCCCTGGGGGCGCTGGGACTGCTGATAGGGCTTCTACAGCTCTCTTCGCAGCTTTCTCCGCTACTTCAGTCCCCTCAATTATCTCAATTCCACCCAACCCTCCCTTAGATTCGAAAGCAGCTTCAGTAATCCCTGATTCATGAGCGAATATATAAGAGGAGATCCTGACCCTCGAGATCTTCTGCCTAGTATCCGTTCCCAGCGAATTTATGACTCTAGTCTCCTTTAGGGAATCTACTAAGTGAATATTAGTATTCTTCACACCTTTTATCGAGCTAGCGATCTTGTGTTGTTCCATCAAAATGCTTATTTTCCTCTCTAAGGGGACTTCCCATGCGGGTTCTCTCCCCAAAACTTCATAACCTCCCTTGAAGGATGGCCAATCGACCTCGAACTTTGAAGACCAATTAGAGGAAAGCTTAGCCATTTTAAAGGATTCTTTCAATGCTATATCGAGCTCCTCCTCAGATCCCGCGACACTGAAACCCCACCCTCCATTGTAGAGAGTCCTCACGCTTATCCTCAACTCATCCCCTGAGCTAAGTTCCCTTATAACTCCATCAACTACCCTTATTATCGTGCTTAGTGAACGTTCCTCCCTCAGTTCGATGAAGTCCGCTCCTAGCTCAAGTCCCGCGCTCAAAGCCCTCTCCAGATACATAAAAGTTTTAGGCAGCTCCAAGTTTTAATCTTGATGCTCTGCCCAGAGGGGTGCCATACCTGTTGTATAGAGACGGAGATGATATTAACGGAAAGCGATATCAGGAGGATAGAGTCACTGGGCTATAATAGGGAGGAATTCTCGGAGAAGAGGGATTTTTATAGGTTAAGAAACGTCCATGGAAGGTGCTACTTCCTCGAGGGAGGGAGGTGCAAGATCTATGAGGACAGACCCCTCGGCTGCAGGGCATATCCCGTCGTACTCAATATCTCAACTAATAATTGCGAATTAGATGATCTTTGCCCAGCAATCGGTACGATAAATGAGGAGGAATTCAGGGAGAAGTGCCTAATAGTCCTTAAAATAATAAGGGAGCTTGGAATAACGCTAGACTTCATGCAAACACTAAATCCACGGAGGCAAAGATCATAGGCGTCAATCAGATGGTGGACCCCTCGGATCTCAATGCACCTAATATCGAAGGTTCCTCATTTTTCGGTAGTAGACTTAACCTTAGATTTTATTTCCTCTAGAAGCTCTTCATCAGTCTTACCAGAGACATCAATACCTAAGCTCATAGCCAGTTCCCTAATACTACTTTTCTCCTCTACTTCACTGCTCTGAGGCTGAGAGGAGTCCTTTTGACCTTCCTCTACTGAACTAGCCGCTCTTTTGAACTCTCTTAGGGCTTCTCCCATAGCTTTCGCGAGCTCCGGTAATTTCCTAGGGCCGAAGAGGATCAACGCTATTAGCACTATCAACAAGATCTCCCAGACACCGATTCCCCCGAACTGCATTAGCTTGAGTGTAGCAGGAGCTACCATGGGATACCCTCATGGGCGGTGAGCTGTTATTGCATAAAAACTTTATGGTAACCTATGTTTATGTCTTATTATTATAATTCAATCTCATCACAGCGCTGAAACTGCGTAAAATTTCCCTTTGTAATATATCATTAGGAAATTTATATTACTTCTCTGTCCAACGTAAAGATTAGGGTTGGAGGTCTTTATTACAACACTTTTACCCGAAAAGTACGTAATTCACCCAGTGCTCTACGTTACAATACTTAAAATAATTTTATAATTCTCAGAAATTATAATAATGAATTACTGATAATAACGTTAAGAATAAAGTCAAATCCTCTCTGTTCAGTCAAAATATATTATCCAGACAAGTCAAATAATAACTGAGATTTATCTATTAATTCATTTATTACTCGAGTTAAATCTTATAAGATTTTTATGAGTGATTCATTAATCAAAATTCTTATAGACAGTTAGAAAAAGCTAGAGGTATTTATCTATCAATTTTTTAATAAATTTTAATATAGTACATAAAGAACATTTAATGCAGCGCGAGATCGATAATTTTCATATAAATGAGGGATAACCTATAAAAATAATAACTAAAAAATTCGTACAGCTTGGAATAATTTCCAGAACGCACGTACCAGAAAGTTTTTATTTTATGCCAGTAACACCCCCTACCTCACCTTAAGAGGGCGGGGATCTTATGGAACCTCCAGAAGTTAATGACGTCTCAGGGAGGATCTTAATTAGTAGGAGGGATTTTTTAAAAGCATCAGCCCTATTCTCATCTCTAATAATGTTAGATTTCCCTAAAATTCAAAAATTAGCAGCAGAGACCCTCAAACAAGGTAAAGTGAACCTGATATGGTTTGAAGCTCAGGATTGTGCCGGAGATACTATTGCTCTAATCGAAGGAGATGCGCCCGACCTCGTTCAAGTCCTGGTGGGAGAAAACCCTGCGATCGGTCCAGGAAGGGTGAAGCTAGTCTACCATGAAACAATAATGCCGGAATGGGGTGAGGATGCCATAGAATATCTCAGGAAAGCGGAGAGAGGGGAGTTAGATCCTTACGTTTTAGTATTAGAGGGATCCTTCCCCGATGAGGACGTGGCCGCTAGGAACAATGGTTGGTGGTTCTCCCTCGGGGAGGAAGAAGGGAGGATCGTCACGGGAAATGAATGGGTAAGGAGATTGTTGAAGAGAGCAGTAGCAGTAGTGTGTGTTGGCACTTGTGCAGCATACGGGGGTATAGTCACCTCGCAGGTACTGGAGAGTGGGGGCTATGCTGCGGATGGGTGGAGCCCTACTGGGGCATTCGGCTTCTTCGATGATCCCGTTAAGGGGATAAAGGGAGCGATAAACAGATGGGAGGAAGCGAAACCATTCAAGAACTTCATTGAGGGGAAAGGGGGAGTGCAAGTATCGCCAACGGGAGAAGTAAGACCAGCTATCGCAATCCCAGGTTGCCCAGCTAATGGTAATGCGATACTCAGGGTACTCGGTCATTTGATACTCGCTGCTGACGGTATCCTCCCGCTCCCGAAGTTAGATTCTTATTGGAGGCCTCTCTACATATACGGGAATACTGTGCATGAGCAATGCCCTAGAGCTGGCTTTTATGCAGCAGGGGACTTCAGAGTTAATCCAGGGGACAATGATCCTAAGTGCTTGTTCCAAGTCGGTTGTAAGGGACCGGTGAGTAACTGCCCCTGGAACAAAGTCGGATGGATAGAGGGTATAGGAGGACCCACGAGGACCGGGGGTGTCTGCATTGGATGCACGATGCCAGGTTTTCCGGATAAATTCGAGCCCTTCTATAAACCTCTCCAAGCTCCAGCGCTCCCCGATCTAACGACGTTAGCAGCTACTGTAGCAGGAGCTGCTGTCGCTGGACTTGCAGCAGGTTATGCTGTGAGTGAATCGACTAAGAGGAAGAAGGAGTAGGGGGTGGTGTTATGCTCGAGAGGGAACTCTTCATAGATCCTATCACTAGAATAGAGGGCCATTTGGGGGTAAAAGCCATCGTGGATGAGAGCACGAAGAAGATCAAGGAAGCTTGGAGCTTCGGTGCGATGTTCAGAGGTTTCGAGGTATTCCTCAGAGGGAGGGAACCTCCAGATGCAGTACACTTAACCAGCAGGGTATGTGGTGTCTGTGCAACAGCTCACGCAAATGCTTCTGTGAAAGCCAATGATATGGCGCTTGGTGCAGTCCCCAAGCCGTTCGGAGTCCTCGTGAGGAACCTCGCTTGGGCAGCTCTCGATCACATATATGATAATCCCACTCACCTGAGCATATTAGCTGGTCCCGATTACAGCGGCCTCATCGTATCAAAACTGACTCCCTCAGTATATGATGAAGCGAAGAGGACTAAGGCAGAGCACTCAGATGTACACGGGTTCTCAAGTATCGGAGATATAATGGACGCTCTCAACCCTCTCCAAGGGAAGATATACATACTAGCATTACAGATGCAGAAGATCGCTAGGCAAATGGGAGTGCTATTCTACGGAAGCCATCCTCATCCTAGGACGCTCATCCCCGGAGGAATAGGTGCAACAGTCACGGAAGAAACGCTCATAGAGTACTCCTACAGGCTCACGAAATTGACAGCTTGGGCGAAGTTCATAGCTACAATATGGGAGGATCTCGCGAACTTCTACAACTCTATAGGCTATGAGAGGCAGGGAATAACTTATGAGAAACCTAATTTGATCAGCGTCGGTACCTATGAGGATCCAGAGGCTTACTCCTCATTGGGTGAGAGCTTCGAGGAGATATACAAGAACATAGATGAGGCAGGCAGGAAGAGGTACATGAAACCCGGTTTGATACTGGATGGAGAGCTCGTCACTGATAAGTTGACTGATATGAATATAGGGACTATAGAGCTCGTGGACACATCTTTCTACGATGAGTGGGATGGTCTGCTCGTGGATAAAGATCCCGCAGGTAACCCGATAGTTTGGGGGATATCTGAATTGATGAAATATCACCCCTGGAATAAGACAACTATCCCTCATCCGCAAGCTCAAGATTGGCGCTCTAAGTACAGCTGGAACGCGATAGTGAGGTTCGTTTGGAAGGGCAAGATTTACCCGATAGAAGCAGGACCCATAGCTAGGATGTGGGCTCACGCTATGCAAAATGGAGGGAAGGTGAAGATAGAGCTCCCCCAGACGAATATGGTCCTAGAGATGCCCCAAGGTACGTGGGATAAGATGACCTTAGAATGGAACATACCTAAGGTCAGGGCCTCGACGACTATAGAGAGGATGAGAGCTAGGGCATTCAATTTCGCGCTTCATGTAGAAGCCGCTTGGAAAAACTTGCTAGATGCTTTAGAGCATGCGAAATCTGGTAGCTTGGAGACCTCCAGGCCTTGGAAGAAACCGACATTCTCCATGGGATTCGGGTTCGATGAGGCACCCAGAGGGGCTGTGAGGCATTGGATGGTCGTAGAGAATTATAAGATAAAGAATTACCAAATACATGCGCCTACCACTCCAAATCTATCTCCGAAGGATAGATGGGGATACAGAGGGCCTTATGAAGCATCAGTCCTAGGAGTGGAAATAACTGAAGAGCTTCCGCCCGATCAGTGGAGCGGTCTCGACATAGTGAGAGCGATAAGGAGCTTCGATCCATGTATCGCATGTGCTGTGCATATGTTCGTAGGCAACAGGAGAATTGAGAAGCTCTTCACACCATTAGCGACTATTTGAGGGGGATCGGAATGGGGATCTATGAGTTCTCAGTGTATAACATGATGCTACCAACAATATTCATTTTCGTATTAGGGATGACTTACAGATTATCTAAATATCTCTTCCTCTTCAAGAGGACCCCTCAACCCATTTGGAGGAAGACTTCATTGTTGCATAAAGTTCTAGCCCTGGTAAAAGCATTCATCTTCCCTATATGGGCATCTATTAAGAGGACTAAGATCACATTCGTCACGGGAATATTCCTCCTCCACTTCCTAGGGGTCATCCCGCTGCTCTTCCTCCTCTCACATCACATAGCATGGTGGTCTTACTACTTCCCACCTTACTCCCTACTCCAACCCCTAGCTATACCTACAAGTGCTACTAGCTCAGCTCTCACGGTGACATCCCCAGTGACACCTACTAGCACTATGCCTCAGAGTTTCGTGAACACGATATGGGGACCCCTGACAGTAGTATTGAACGGTGATGTACTAGCGATCATAGCGATAATAGGTACATCATTCAAACTCCTCGAGAAGTTCCCGAAGAAATTCAAGGAGGATCTCTCTAGGATAAGAATAGGGGATTTCACTGCTCTCATCCTCCTCCTAGCGATCTTAGTGAGCGGATACATGGCTACGCACCACTTACCCTCTAGCGATATCGATACCTACAAGACTGTCTTAGGCATCCACATACTCACGAGCGAAGTATTAGTCATGATATTGCCATTCACGAAGTTCTTCCACTTCGTCTTCAGTTACTGGTACGGGAAGCTTCATGAGGCTTATGAGATGTGGAGGAGAGGACTATGAATGAGGAACTCAATTCTGCTGTTAATGAAACTCTCTCGGAATTAAATCCCGTTACATTACATTACTTCGAGTCCTGTGTGTCATGCGGCCTCTGCACGCCTCACTGCCCATACATAGTAGCTGGACCCGAATATGAGCCTGTGAACAAAGCTGAGGAGCTTAGGAAGGTATGGAGAAAGAGGTTAACAGCAGTAGGCTATGTCCTAGGATCTATAGTGAATGCAGGATATCCTAAGGATGAGGATGACCTTAAGAGGATGACTTACATGGCTTACAGGTGTGTCAATTGTGGTAATTGTTTAAACACATGCCCATTCGGTATCTACAGCGGGGAGTTGATAAAGATACTCAGGGGATTCTTGAGCACTCTAGGAAGGGCCCCCACGATCCTGAAACGCTTAAGCGATATTGAAAGTGGAGATATCTCCGAATCAGGAGTTACAATGGATCTATGGAATTCTATAATCGAGAAAGTGAGAGGAGGGATCGGTAAGGAGTTATCTTCAGATAGGGAGGGAGCTGAGGTCCTGTATTTACCGACAGTTCTAGAGGCTATATTGACTCCGGAAACCATAATCTCCACATCGAGGATTCTAGATACGCTTGGCATCGATTGGACGTTTCCATCGAAACCTCTGGGCTTTGAATTCGGTATAGGGTCTTTCATAGGTGATAGGGAATCAGAGAGGAAGACGTTAGAGAGGGTCCACTCTTACGTTAAGAGGATCGGGGCTAGGAAAGTGCTCTTATCACATGGAGGAACTACTTACGAGGAGATGAGATTTCATATGCCATCCTTAATCGGGGAGAAAGTGAATTATGAGATTATGCACGTAGCTGAGTATCTCTATGACCTCTATAGAGCTAGGAAGTTCGAGATAGAAGCTAGAGAAGTTAAGGTAGCATGGCACGATCCATGTAAATTGAGGAATAGTGGTGTCAAGAGAGAACCTAGGGAAATCCTCAAGGCCTCCTCTAAGGGATATAGGGAGTTGCCTAAGAGTCAAGGGGTTTTCAGCCGTTGTTGTGGAGGTGGATTCGGTATAGCGCTCTTGAGCGAGGATCTAAAAGAACTCAAAAGATTGATCGGCTTGAGTTCTGAGGTCGAAGGATGGGAAGCTGACTTCATAAGGGACCTCCTGAAGGATTATGAGATAGTCATGAGGGAGAAGTCCAAAGAGGTAATTCAAAGCGGGGCTGAAGTCGTCGTCACTGGATGTCCAACTTGTATCTTCAGTTTGAATAAGGGGTCAGAACTCACAGGAGGGGCCTTCAGAGCTGTTCATATATCGCATTATTTACTCGATAAGATTAAGGTATGAATCTTTCTTTTATTTTTAAGATGTCACTGAAGAAGATCGCTAGGCTCCTCGGGGCTCTCTACGGTGGGCTGAGTGAAATAGAGCGTGAAATAAAGGATTCAATAATATCTGCTATTGAACTTGAGAGATTAATATATTCTTTTCCCGCGAGTAATAAGGATATTAATGAAATTAAAAAGGAGTTAGCGATATCTCTGGGGGGAGAGGACCCCATTGAAGCGATTAGAAGTGCATTAGTGAAGCCCGGAAGGTACGTGAGGATGGGAGGGAAGAGGTGCGCTATCGTTATAGCGGGCTTCCCTCAACCTTCTGAGAGTGTTCTCGAGGGCATAAGGAAGCTGATAAGTGAAGTCAGAGGCGGTACCGTGGAATTATTCGACACAACTTACTATCCTTTAGCCTCTATAACGGAACTAGTAGAGTACGATCCAGACTTCATCATAATAATTTCACAAGCAGAAGAGGCTCCCACAGTGAAGAAATTAGAAGTTAAGAGAGATATCGAGAGATTGAAGGAATCTATATCTCTATCACTCCTGGGGGTTAATGACATCAATACGCTGACCGATGTAATAACTTCCTTATCTAAGAGCGAGGGGATATACGTGGTCAACACTTCGCCTCATGCTGGGGGGGAGGCTGAATTCCTGAGGATCTTGAGGGATCTCATAATAAAGTTAGGGTACTCATTTTAGGAGTTGGGAACAGGCTCTTAGGGGACGATGGTGTTGGTTCTTACTTCGCGGAAGCTCTCTCCTCTCTAAGTATTCCCGAGTGGATGAGGGTAGTGGACGGAGGGATCGGTGGAATAGAGCTCTTAGAGGAGATCGAGGATTCCGATATATTGTTCGTGATAGATTCCCTCACGCCTGGAGATGGAGAGCCGGGGGATGTGAAAGTTTACAGAGTCGATAGATCTAATGTGGATAGGGAAATCCTGTTGAAACATTTAATTAGCGTCGGGAGCCACGGAGTCACCGCGGAGGTGATAATTGCCGCAGCTGTTGCGATGGGAAAATTGCCAGAGACTTACATAATCGGCATAGTCCCCAGGTCGATTGACCTCAGGGAGGAGCTCAGTCCGGAGGTGAAGGTGGCGTTCCCGAAAGTGCTCGATTTAATAACCCGGATACTGCGAGATAAAAAACTAAACATAGACATAGATGTTGATAGCTTTTTGAAGAAGATGGACGAGTTGTGTTAATCTTAAATTGCTAGGTCTCCTCTACTTAGTCCGAGCGGGACCTCCAGAGAGGTTCTGAAGCTGACTTAGAGGATGGATATCGATAAGTAAAGGCAGTAATATAAATTTTTCAGATCAAATTCCCTCGTCCAACATACTTTCTAATGTTAAAGTTAGTATTGGGTAGATCTCCCTCGAAATGCCCCCGAGGAGGTCCTCATTCATCAAACTCCAACGAGCTCCACAGTCATCGCACTTCATGATATAGAAAACCCCTCCCTTCAGCTCAAGGGACTCGATTTTCTGCGAGCCGCAGAAGGGGCACTTGCCACCAGAGTACTCCCACTCCATTCCGCAAATCTCGCACTTCATGAAGACCTTATCTCCCGTCATGAAAGATGTCCTAGTATAGCTCCCGCATATAGGGCAGAATCCCCTATCCCATCCCTCGATCCCCTCAGAGAGCTCCTTCATTGCCATGAAGATAGGTTGTATCGTCCAGATTCCCAGGGCGCTTAGGAGGTCCTCGCTCACTCCAATGCTTATGGAAACTCCTCTCGCATAATTCATATCTCCCTTAAAGGAAAGAATAGCCAGAGTCTCTGGATCGAACAGGTTCTCATGAAGAGATCCTTTAACGACGTCCAATTCCTCCTTAAGGTCCTCTCTACGCGATGAGAGCCTCGATATTATCTCATCCATGAATCTCCTCCAGAGCTCGGGCTCCACCTTCGGAATGCCTATTACATCGAAGAGAGGATATCTTCTAACAATTAATTCCTTCAGATACGATTTCTCGATAATCTCATTCATTATCTCCAATTGGGCAGTCAATATATCAAGGAAGAGTAGGATAGAATCTGAGATCTCTGGATTTTCCCCTATGATCCTATCTGCACTTTCCCTTACTCTATCTATATCCATCCAAGTAGCCTCTTCGATTAACTAATAAACTTTCTCACATAGAACTTAGCATATCCTGGGGACTATGACACCAGAAGGGGATTCCAATATCCTCAGGCCGCCTACGGATGTCCTCATAACGACTATTCCACTATATCTTTCGCTTCCTCTCACTTCACCTATTATAGAAGCTTCCTCATAACCCAGCTCCTTAATCAAGCTTAATATGTCCTCAGCGGAATCTCCCTCAACTCCTAGGACAGCTCTACCCTCACAAGCTAAAGCTAGAGGATCTATGCCTAAGAGCTCAGTGAATGCTCTCACATCATCCCTCAATGGGATTTTCCTCTCCTCCACTAGTATGAAGAGCCCGGACTTCTGAGCCCACTCATTCAGCGTTTGAGCGAGCCCTCCCCTAGTCGGATCCTGAGCGGCATGAATTTTATCGCCATAAGTCTCTAATAGGGGTAGCATTAGCTTGCTTAAAGTACTCACATCACTCTCAAGCTTCCCCCCTACTGCTATACCTTCCTGAGCGGAGAGTATAGCTGCTCCATGCTCCCCTATCGTTCCAGTAACTATTACCTTATCTCCCGGCTTTATGCTGGAGTCGACTATGGGCCTCTTCGCTATCCCTATACCAGCAGTCGTTATAACGTATCTATCCAGCTGCCCCTTCGGCATGACTTTGAAATCCCCGCCTAATAACTTCACGCCCTCCTCCCTGAGGACTCCAATGAAACTATCCATTATCCTCCTCACATCTGAGATAGGGGAACCTTCCTCAACCACTATCGAATCTAAAATAGCCTTTGGCTCTCCCCCCATCATCAGAATGTCGTTTATCGTCCCGCAGGCAGCTAACTTGCCTAAACTCACCTCCAGGAAAGAAAGGAGGGTTTACTGTATAAGCATCTATTGAGACCACTAAGTAGGTCCCGTCGGGCAAGGGGATGGCCGCACCATCATCTAGCTCCTTAAGGCCCACGCCTCCCTTTAATGACATCTCTTCATCGGAGAGAGCTGATAATATGAGAGATTTCAAGATCAGGCTGGTCTCCTTTCCTCCTGACCCGTGCGATAGTTTTATCGATCCTTCCATAAGATCACCTAATAGCTCAAGATCTCACTCAAAAGTCTCGATATCTCCATCGCTTCCTCCTCATTTATCTTAGCTATTATCATGCCCACGTGAACTATTACGTAATCTCCTGGAGCTACGTCCTCTAGGCTAGCATCGACCTCCCTAGTGACCCCACCGAAATCGACTATAGCGATATTCCCCCTCACTTCTAAGACTTTACCCGGTATACCTAGGCACATAAGCATCACCCAACGACCTTATCGAACAGAGATTCTATCCTCGATCTGAATTCCCCAGGGGATTCGAGAAGCTTCCCGCTCTTTATCTCTTCCTCAATCATAGGATCTATTGGTAAGCTCTCTAGAATCTTCAGGCCATATCTACTGAGGAAACCCTCATCTATATTCCCAAAGGGTCTGATCAATTCATTATCACACCTGAAATATGCTAAGTTCTCGACGAGCCCTAAGACCCTCACTCCCTCCCCTCGCAGTAGATCTATTAACCTCGCTACGACTGAGAGGGATAGTGACGATGGTGTTGTAACGATCAGAGCGCTCGCGTTCGTGGATTTAATTGCCCTGATACAGAAGAGCGTTTCATCACCAGTTCCGGGGGGCATGTCTATCACTAGATGGTCGAGCTCCCCCCAGTCTGTTATAGCTAAGAGCAATGATAGAGCTGATCTCTTGTCCTCTCCCCTTAAAGGTAAGGGATTTTCGCCTATCATGAAACCAAGGGACATTATCTTGACTCCATTTACGACGGGAGGTATGAGGCCCTTCTTTCCAGCCACGATTTCACCGTTAAAACTGAAGATCCTTGGGATGGAGGGGCCATGCACATCTAAATCGAGTAGCCCAGTTTTGAGACCTCTTTTAGCTGAAATAAGCGCTATGGATGATGATACTATGCTCTTACCCACTCCTCCCTTTCCAGAGGCGACTAAGGTCACCTTACTAATTTTCCTGATCTTACTCCTCGTCCTCTCGAATAGAGGGTCCATTAAGCTCACCTCTCAATGACAATCCTCGATATTCTTATCCCTTTCCCGCTCTCGATCTCGAAGTCCCTACTGCCACAATTGGGGCATCTCATGAGAGCTTGGGCGAGCTCTGGGATGAAGTGTATCGGGCTCTCCCTCTCTCCAGTGGGATCCTCCCTTATGCCAAGCTCTCCACTCAATAAGGAATGAGCTTGTTCGAAATCCCACCTGTACCCGCAGGAGTTACATCTAAAGGAAGCTTTCTCCTCTGAAAATGTGAATTTTGTATCCTTCATTGGGGTCTCCCTAGACAACTCCTCCAGAGCGAACCTCAGGATATCGAGCTCTAGTTCCATCATCTCACCATAGAGAATTTCAACTTCAGAAATGCTTTTCATACCCTCTTGTTCCATTAAAGAAGTCAAAGCCTCTAATATAGCTTCGGCCAGGGACCATTCGTGCATTATCCTCACTCAATTGATGGAGATTTCCTCAAATATAATCATTAACGCCCCTCGGGAAATTCAGCTGGATCTTTGATCCTTGATCCCTTTGGAATTGTAGAGCCTAAGAAGAGTTCCCCGAAACGTAATTGAACTCTAATAAAATTCAAATCCCAACTCAAACCTCGATAATTATTTAAGTCTCTCTAGAACTAGTATTAGCGGCGAGCTGATGCTAAAAGATCGTGTCGCATTGGACATCAGGGTCTCTGGGATCGTCCAAGGGGTAGGGTTCAGGCCCTTCGTACATAGGCTAGCTTCAAGGTATCAACTCGCTGGTTATGTGAGGAACATGGGAGGTAGTGAGGTAGAGATAAGAGTTGAAGGAAATTGCTTATCGATTTCCTCTTTTCTAAAGGCTCTATTGGACGAAAAACCACCTCCAGCCAGGCTCGAAGAAGTCCTGATAAAGTTCACTCAGGCAGATAACGTGGAGGGTTTCTCTATACTTCCAAGCGCTAAAGAGGCTGAGCTATATTCAATGATACCCCCCGATTTCAGTATATGTGATCATTGCTTAGCTGAGATTTACGATCCTAATGATAGGCATTATAGGTACGCTTTCAATAGTTGTGCTTGGTGCGGTCCCAGGTTCTCCATAATGAGGGACGTGCCCTATGATAGGGAGAAGACATCGATGCTAGAGTTCAAGTTATGTGAAGATTGCGAGAGGGAGTATAAGGATAGAGAGGATCTGAGGAGGTTCCATGCTCAGGGGATATCCTGCCCGAAATGCGGGCCCAAACTGTGGATGGAGGACAGCGATGGGGAGAAGATACATTCAGAGGATCCGGTAAGAGATGCAGCTAGACTCTTAGATGAGGGGAAGATCCTCGCGATAAGAGGTTTGGGGGGTTACCATATAGCTTGTCTCGCTACAGATGATGAAGTAGTTAGGAAGCTCAGGGAGAGGAAGAGAAGACCATCGAAGCCCTTCGCCCTCATGGCTCTAAGCGTTGAAGTAGTTGAGAGATATGCAGTAGTCAATGAGACAGCTAGAGACCTATTAACGAGTCCTGAGAGACCTATAGTACTCATGCCTGCGAAGGGAGGCATTTCAGAGCTAGTTGCCCCGGGACTCGATCTGATAGGGATAATGCTGCCATATACAGCTCTTCATCACATGCTCCTCAAGGAAGTGAGAGATCAGATACTGATAATGACGAGCGGTAATGAGCACAACAAACCGATGTGCACGAGTGTCGAATGCGCTAGGGAGAGGCTATCTCCGATAGTCGATTACTTCTTGCATCATAATAGGGAGATAGTCAATAGAGTCGATGACAGCGTCATCAGGTTCACTGGAAATAGAGCAACTATGTTGAGGAGGGGCAGGGGATACGCCCCTATGTGGATAAGGCTACCTTCGACTCTGAATAAGCCCGTCATAGCCTTCGGTGCTGAACTTCAGAATGCTGGAGCAGTTGCCTTCAGGGATAAAGCTGTTCTGACACAATTCATAGGGGATACAGATGAACTAGAGAATTTAGAGTTCTTGGATAGGATGCTCAAGTTCTTCTCAAATGTGTATAGGATAGAGCCGTCCGAGGCGGTGATAGTCGCGGATATGCACAAAGGCTACTCCTCTAGGAGATTAGCTGAGGCATGGGCTGAGGCTCATGGGAGCTCACTCATAGAAGTTCAACATCACCACGCCCATATATGCTCAGTGATGGTGGAGGAGAGGGTGGAGCCCTCGAGGAAAGTGCTAGGGATAGCGATCGATGGGCTCGGGATGGGAGATGATGGGACGCTCTGGGGCGGGGAGGTGATGATCTCGAGCTTCTCGGATTACGAGAGAGTAGGGCACTTGAGGCCCCAGCCGATGCCTGGTGGTGATAGAGCTACTATTTACCCCGTGAGGATGCTCATAGGGATCTTAAGTACGTTCATGAGCGATGATGAGATCTTAGATCTATTGAGGAGGAGAGATCTGTTGAAGGGGCTCCCCAAGGGAGAGGGGGAAGCTAGGATCTCTTTAACGCAAGCTAGAGGTAAATGTCCCATGATCTCAAGTGTGGGCAGGGTCTTGGATGCGATAAGCTCTTTGCTAGGGATATGCCTCGAGAGGACTTACGAGGGGGAGCCAGCTATGAAGCTAGAGGCAGCTGCGAAAGGTAGCTTGTTGAGAATGGAACCACCTGAGATAAGGGGAAGCGTAATAGATACGAGTGAGTTCATTGAGAGGTTGCTGGGAGCTGAGGGAAGGAAGGAAGATCTAGCTTATACCTCTATATACTTGCTGGGTTACTCCTTAGGTGAGCTCTCATCTAAATACTTAAGTCGGAGCGATTATGATGCTATCTTCGTATCGGGAGGCGCTGCCGTCAACTCGATCCTCATAAAGGGGATAGAGGATTCCCTTAAGGAATTCAAAGTCAAGGTTAAGTTGAATTCGATAGTCCCAGCTGGAGATGGGGGGATAGCTTTAGGGCAGGTCGCCTCTATGCTCTGGAGGGATCTCGATGAAATCACTAACTGATCTGAGGAGTGATGAGCTAGCTTCTAAGATCGTCTCTAAGATAAGAGAGATATCGAGAAGAGTTGGAAGCGTAAAGGTAATGAACTTCTGTGGGACTCATGAGTGGACGATAACTCATTACGGTATAAGGTATCTCATGCCTGAGGAAATCGAGCTAGTCGCTGGGCCCGGCTGCCCTGTGTGCATAACACCAGCTTACTACGTGGATGCTGCAGTTAAACTAGCGAGAGAGGGAATCAGAGTGATGACGTTCGGAGATGCCTTCAGGCTCATGGGGACCAGAGCGAGAGGATTGCCGAGGAGTTTAGAGGAAGCGAAACAAGAGGGGGCAGAGGTTAAGATCGTTTATAGCGTCTTAGATGCAATAAATATAGCTAAAGACGGTAAAGAATCGATATTCTTCGGCTTAGGGTTCGAAACTACTGCTCCGGCGACTTTAGGTCCAATAAGCTCCGGGAAGTTGCCTGAAAACCTGAGCTTCATCATAGCCCATAGGCTGACGCCCCCGATAATGAGATACGTCCTAGAGAACTACCCGAGCTCACCGATAAGAGGGATAATAGCCCCGGGCCATGTCTCAACGATAACTGGAGCCGATGTCTGGAGATTCGTGGCTGAGGAATATGGGATCCCGATCGTGATCTCGGGCTTCGAGCCTATAGACGTTCTACTCTCGATACTCGAGATAATGAGGCAGATAGATAAGGGGGAGGCGAGGCTCTTCAATGAGTACTCTAGAGCAGTTAAGGGATCGGGGAACGAGAGGGCCCTAAAAATAATAGAGGAGACCAGTGATATAGTTGATGCCGCTTGGAGAGGTATAGGGTTCGTCCCTAAGAGTGGATTAGCACTTAAGGAAGAATACAAGGGGTATGATGCCTTCAGGAAATACGGGATCAAGGGAGATCTCCAAGGAGGAATGGTATAATGATTCTCTACCTGGTTGCAAATGCACTGAAATAACTTTGGGGATCGCTAAGCCTACGGAATGCCCCTTGTTCATGAGGGCATGCAAACCGGAGAGCCCATATGGCCCCTGCATGGTCTCGGGGGAGGGAACTTGCCTCATATGGGCTAAATACGGTAGCGGTGAGTTTCTGAGCGATATAGTTAGTGATATTTTAGGTTAGTTCGATTCCGAGGACGGCGAGCTCCCCATCAAGTTATTACAAATTGATATCTTCAGTAATATTTTTAAGTTAACGGTATTACTGAGAGCGAGGGATGGTATCATGCATATCCCCGACGGCTTCCTGGATCCACTATTATCCCTCGCACTCTACGTCATATCACTAGCTATCGTCATCTACTCAGGNAGGAGGTACTTCAAGGAAGGAGGAGGGGTATACTACCTCTCTGTANTGGCCGCAGCGATTTTCGCGGCTCAAATGCTCAATTGGCCGATCCCTGGAGGTACATCCGCACATTTCGTCGGAGGTGCATTCGCATCTATGTTTCTAGGCCCATTCGGAGCTTGTNTAGCTATGTTCATGAACTTAGTCGTTCAGTGCCTCTTGATGGGCGACGGTGGGATCACGGCTCTAGGAGCTAACACATTCAACATGGCAGTAGTAGATGTCTTCGCCGGTTACGCGATATATAAAGTCAGTTTGAAGTATCTAGGGGAGAATAGGAAGTTCTTAGCCGCTTTTCTGGGAGGTTGGATAGGGATAACGCTAGCAGCGATAACTTGCGGTTTAGAACTAGGTCTATCCCCCAGCTTCGGTTATCCCTTGAGCATCACAGTCCTTGTGATGGGGATATGGCACTTAACCCTAGGCGTAATTGAGGGCATAGCCACTGGCCTCTTAGTGAGCTACCTCTCAGCCAGGGGGTTGATAAGATGAGGAAGAGTTACATCGCGATAATTATCCTTGTGCTCATAAGCCCACTCTTCGGTGTGATAGGAGCTAATATCGTCGGTTATAAGGAGCCCCTGGACTTGGCAGCTGAGATGATAGGGATTGAAGAATCTGAGCCCCTATGGAGTGGGATATTCTCAGATTACACAGTTCCAGGGTTACCAGATGAGTTAGGTTACATCGTAGCTGGATTCGTCGGTGTCTTCCTCCTCCTGCTCCCCGCTTTGATCAAGAGGGGGGAAGTTGAGGGGAATAGATAAAGCCTTCGATGGTCTCATCAGGGCTTTCTCCGATTGGTTATTATCGATGGAAAGTTCAACAGGTAGGTTGAATGCTAATCCAGTTCTCTCCTTCCTCCTATGCCTTTTTTCAGTTTCAATCTCCGCATTCTCAGTCAAGCACACCCAATTAATCCTCTCATTTCTCTTAACATCGATTCTACTCTCTTCCTTATGCGGCTTCAAGGATCTGGTGAGATCGCTGTGGATATCCTCGCTCTGGTTCCTTTTCTCCATGATAATAATGATCCCTAGAGCTTTGGGATCGGTAGAAGCGATTATCGGGGCTTTAATAGTGCCCTTAAGGGTAGCTACTTCCATAATGGTCCTCAGTTTCTTAATACGACTTCTAGGTATCAAGAGGATGATAGCCGGTATCAGTAAGTTGACTGGACCGATTTTAGGTGGGGATCTCGGGTTAGCGTTCGGGATAATGATGATCTATATAGGGAGGTACTTGAGGTCATTGAGCAGACTGATCTTAGCTAAGGCATCTAGGATCATAGAGGGGAGTGTGTATGACACGCTTTCAATTGCAGTATCCGAGCTCTTCTTCAGAGGGCCCAATGATGCCTTTAAGGCATCTCTCGTCATAGAAGCGAGATCGCTAAATCTTGGTATGAGGAATAGCTTTAGAGATACCTTGATTCTAGTGGCGATAGCCTTTTCTTACTTAGTCCCCGTCT
>Ga0065719_106844_pt1 | contig 19411 bp, 17 predicted proteins | sample GBSCel85sediment_FD_59106 | JGI IMG/M metagenome (GOLD analysis project Ga0065719, IMG submission 59106) | Hot spring sediment microbial communities from Great Boiling Spring, Nevada - Cellulolytic enrichment CS 85C v3 (version 3) | ecosystem: Environmental > Aquatic > Thermal springs > Hot... | reverse complement strand
CGGATGTAGAAAACCCTATCGTGGCTCGGAAATCTCAATTTCCTTATTATTTCTTCCCTTGTCACTTTTCTATCCTTCCCATCACAGCCTAGCCCATATCTTCCAATTTCAAGACTTCTTAAAGCTTTTTGAAGTGCTTCCTCAAAAGTTCTTCCTATTGCCATCACTTCGCCCACGCTCTTCATCTGCGATCCTAAGATCTGATTCGCAGTGGGGAATTTGTCAAATGCAAACCTAGGAATTTTCACGACCACGTAATCTATCGATGGCTCGAAGCTCGCTGGCGTTTCCTTTGTTATATCGTTCGGAATCTCGTCTAAAGTGTAGCCAATTGCAAGCTTTGCTGCTATCTTGGCAATTGGAAATCCCGTTGCCTTCGAAGCCAAAGCTGAGCTTCTGGAAACCCTTGGATTCATCTCTATTGCGACCATTCTTCCATTTTCTGGATTTATGGCAAACTGTATGTTGCTACCTCCGGTTTCAACACCTATTTCCCTTATTATCGCAATCGCGGCATCCCTCATTCTTTGATATTCGTAATCCGTGAGCGTTTGAGCTGGGGCTACGGTTATGCTGTCTCCAGTGTGAATTCCCATCGGATCAAAATTTTCGATCGAACAGATTATCACGACGTTATCGGCCAGATCTCGCATAACTTCAAGCTCGAATTCCTTCCAGCCTATCACGCTCTCTTCTACCAAAACCTGCCTTATAAGTGAGAGTCTCAGCCCTTTGGAAACTATTTCCTTGAGTTCTTCTTTATTATACGCAATTCCCCCTCCTGTTCCACCTAAGGTAAAGGCAGGTCTCACAATTACTGGATATCCGACTTCTTCTGCAAATTCTAAAGCAGATTCGACATCATAGACGCTCCTGCTTCTCGGAACTTCCAGTCCAATCTTCAGCATGCACTGCTTGAAAAGTTCCCTGTCCTCTGCTTTCCTTATAGCTTCCGCATTTGCACCTATGAGCTCCACGTCGTATTCTTTAAGTATCCCCATCTCCTCAAGCTGAACTGCCAAATTTAATGCTGTTTGGCCACCCAGAGTCGGCAGTATTGCATCTGGTGTCTCTCTTTCGATTATCTTTGCAACAACATCAGCTGTCAGTGGCTCTATGTATATTCTGTCTGCCATTTCCGGATCTGTCATTATTGTTGCCGGATTAGAGTTCACGAGAACTATTTTGCACCCTTCTTCCTTCAGAGCCTTGCATGCTTGGCTTCCGGAATAATCGAATTCTGCTGCCTGGCCTATTACTATTGGACCACTTCCTATGACCATTATCTTTTTCAGATCTTCCCTCTTCGGCATCTTACCACTCCCTGAGCATTTTCACAAATCTGTCGAAAAAGAAGTAAGTATCATGAGGCCCAGGTCCGGCTTCTGGATGATACTGGACTGTTATTATTGGCAAATCCCTGTGCCTCAATCCTTCGACTGTTTTATCGTTAAGATTTATCTGCGTAACTTCAAAATCCTTTGGCAGGGTCTTTTCATCTACGGAGAAGTTGTGATTCTGGCTTGAGATGAAAACCCTGCCTGTCTCTAGGTCTTTTGTTGGCTGATTGCTTCCATGGTGTCCAAATTTGAGCTTGAAAGTCTTTGCATTGAAAGCAAGAGCAATGAGCTGATGTCCCAAGCAAATTCCGGCCATGGGCAATTTTCCAGCTATGCTTCTGATAGTTTCTATTGTTTCCTTAACCCTTGCAGGATCTCCGGGGCCATTGGAAACGAAGACACCATCTGGATCCATTTCGATTATTTCCTTTGCTGGAAAGTTGAATGGAACCAGAGTAAGATTTATTCCTCTTTTCAGGAGCTGCCTTACTATGCTCATCTTGACCCCGCAGTCTATCAGCACGACCTCGAACTTTCCGCCAACGTCTATTCTCTTTGGCTCTTTTACACAGACCTTGTCGACCAGATCTATGTCTGAAATAAATGGCTGATCTCTGGCTATCTTTATCAGCTTCTCTCTCTCAACTCCTACGCCTATCGCTGCCTTCATCGAACCAAAGACCCTTATCTTCCTTGTGAGCATTCTTGTATCGACTCCTTCGATTCCAACGACATCGTAGCTCTTTAAAAGCTCGTCAACCGTCATCTCGCTCCTGTAATTGCTCGGCTTTTTGCATAGCTCTTTCACAACAAAGCCCTCAACTTTTACGCCATCGCTTTCAAAGTCCTCCCTGCAGACACCGTAGTTGCCTATAAGCGGATACGTCATCATGAGTATCTGTCCCTTGTAGCTGGGATCAGTCAGAGCTTCAACGTAGCCGGTCATGGATGTGCAGAAAACTATTTCCCCTACTGCTGTTTTCTCTGCTCCAAATGCTTTTCCTTCTACATAAGTTCCATCTTCAAGGGCTAATGCAGCCTTCATAGCACTTCTTTCAGCTCTCTAACAACATCCCTAAGCTTTGGAACATCGAAGAATTTCCTTCCGGTTATCTCGTTGCAGAGAGATTTGTAAATGAACGAACTCAACCTTTTGACACTTTCCGGCAAATTCGGCGGCTTTCCTACGATTTCTCTCCAGTTCTCCAAACCCTTGTATTTCCTTATCCTTTCATACCAATCAGTTTTTCTGTAGTAAATTCTGAGAAATTCCTTGCTGACTTCAAAGCCTTCGAAGTTGAATCTGCACTCATCTGGCGTTCCAACAGCATCTACTACGATGAAATTCCTATTTTCATCAAATGCTACTTCTATCTTTCCATCCTCGTTCTCTATTCCAGCCTTTGAGACTTCTTTCGTTATTATCCCGTTTACCTTCAAAGTCAGGTTCTTAAGCTCCTCGAATTCGGAATCGCTCAGTCCAGCTATTTCCTTTGCCTCGCTGTGTTTTAAATATCTGTCTACATCTTCCAGCTTCGTGCTGAAATCAACTATTGGCTTCTCCAGCTTCATTCCCACCTTTATTTCCTTCAATCCAAAGTCCTCCGGGGAAATTTCTCCTCTTTCGATCCTTCTAAGCAAAGAAGATCCCTCTGGAATCTTATTCCTGTATATTATCTCTAGCGGGAGAAGGAAGTTCCCCTTTTCTTTTCTGAAGACAGAGTAATCGTATCCATTTTCCCTCTTTGGCCTTATCACTCTCACAAGCCTTATCTTCATCCTGTTCGTAACCCCTTCAAGTTCATCCAGTCTTTTCAGCTTCTGATCCTCCATCAGGCCAAGATAATGCGTCTTTATTCCAGCTTCTTCGAGTTTTTCGAAGAAAAAGGCTGAAATGAGGCACAAAGATGATCCCTTTCCATCTATCTTATCGGGCATTTCTCCGTAGTCAAAGACTGAAAATCTGTCCGAGAAGACGAAAATGCCCTCTCCTAGGCTTTCAGATGGCTCTTTTATAACTATGAGATCCTTAACGCTCCCCATCATCTTACCTCCTCATCAGCCTTTATTATTTCATCCTTCTTTTTCCTCTGATACTCTCTGACGGCATTTTTAACCCCTTCATCCAGCATCGCCAAGATCTTTGCAGCAGCCAGTGCAACGTTTTCCGCTTCCAAAACGAGCATTGGGGCAACTCCGGAAGGCATCCTTATGCTCGAATATAGATCTATCCAGTTATCCTTTATCGGAGGCGCCGCTATGACTGGTTTATCCGTGTTGGCATCTACGAAACCACTGAGAGCATTGCTCCTGCCAGCTACTGTTATGAAAACAACTTCTTCATTTTCGTAGCTTCTAAGAATGCTCAGAACATGTTCTGGAGTTTTATGTGCAGAAGCAACTCTTAAATCGCTTTTTACACCAAACTGAGCCAGATTCTCTGCAATTTTTTTGCAAAATTCCAAATCTGACTTCGATCCCATCAATATTACTGCCTTAGGGCTTTTTTCGGACATCGATTTTTCTGAAAGTAGAAGGTTTTTAAAATTTGCGTATAGATGCCTTCATGGAATCGATCGAAAAATTTATTGAAAAAGTCGAGAGTGCGCCTTGGTATAGATTGCTCGGGATGAAAATAGAGCTTGGGGAAAGAATTTCAGTCATCTTGAACATTGAAGAAAAGCACATGCAAGCCCTTGGAATAGCCCATGGAGGTGTTACGGCGAGCATTCTTGATTCTGCGATTGGATTGAACATAAACAGGGATTTGATTCCCAAGGGGAAGCTTGCAGTCACTTCACAGCTCAACGTGCATTATTTAAAACCCGTGCAAAAAGGAGTTGTCAGGGCTACTGCTAGACCGCTTTATATAGGCTCAAAAGTTGCCGTGGGCTTTGGGGAACTGAAGGATGAAAGGGGTGAAACTCTGGCAGTTGCAACTGCAACCTTTTACATCCGGGATCTTTGAGCAGTTTAGTAAAGCTTAAGCATTAGTCGGAATAACTCGTCATATGAAGCTGGGCTTTGTTGGGGCTGGAAGAATTGGAAGCGTGACAGCTTTTACATGCCTGCTGAATCTAGATTTGGATGAAATAGCTCTCGTTGACATAGCAGAAGATTTGGCAATCGGAGAAGCAATGGACTTGTCCCATGCGGCTTCGGCGATTGGAAAGTTTCCGAAGATATATGGAGGTAGCGATTATTCCCTGCTGAAGGGGAGCGAAATCGTAGTTGTGAGCGCCGGATTTGCCAGAAAGCCGGGAATGACAAGGCTGGATCTTGCAACCAAGAATGCGGGAATAATAAGAGATGTTTCGAGAAAGATTGCGGAAGTATCTCCGGAAAGTAAAATTCTAATGGTAACAAATCCGATGGATCTGATGACTTATGTTGCTTGGAAAGAAAGCGGAAAGAGAAGAGAAGAAGTCTTTGGAATGGGTAATGTTCTAGATTCTTCCAGACTTTCAAGAGTTCTGCACGACATGAAAGCAAAATTCGAAAAAGCCTGGATAATTGGCGAGCATGGAGACAGCATGTTCATAGCGAGAAGCATTTCGAAAATAGAAGCTGCTGATTTGGATGCTGCAGAAAAGGCGACAAGAGATGTTGCTGCAGAAGTAATAAAGAGAAAGGGGGCAACTGTCTTTGGTCCAGCGGTTTCCATTTTCAGAATGATTAAAGCAGTGGTTGAGGATAAAAAAGAAGTTATGCCGTGCAGTGTTGTTCTGCAAGGGGAATATGGAATAGAAGACGTTGCAATAGGGGTTCCAGTAAAGCTTGGAAAGGATGGAGCAGAAATTTTGGAAATCGATCTGAGCGAAGAGGATCTAAAAAAGCTCAGAAAGTCGGCTGAAATTCTGAAAGAGAGATTGAAGGAGATAGGCTACTGACGCAAATGATTTAACCTTTTTCGACATTTTTTTACGTGGTCAGGGGACTTGAAAGATACACCGCAATAAACTCCGGCGAAGCCGTTGCAAAGTTTCAGATAGCTAAAAGGATGCCGGCTGAAAAAGCTGAAAGCTTTGAGGAGAAAATGGAGATTCATTCGAAGCTTAAAAAGGAGTTTAAGAGATACCTCGATGATCCGGAAATTCTGAAGGAAAAGCCGCAGGAATATTCTTTTCTCCATCTCAAAAAGGATATTCTTTTCGAAATGCTGAAAGAGTGCAAGTTCTGTGAAAGAAGATGCGAGGTTAACAGATACGAGAAGAGAGGATTTTGCAAGTGCGGAGTCGTTAGCTACTTCAGCAGCGAATTCCTGCATATGGGCGAAGAGCCCGAGCTGATACCCTCTCACACGATCTTCTTCAACAGATGCACTTTTGGCTGCGTATTTTGCCAGAACTATGACATAGTCTACAGCGATGACTTCATGGCAGATGCCAGAGAACTCGCATACATCATAGACAGGAGATACAGACAGGGAAGCAGAAACGTGAACTTCGTCGGCGGAAATCCGGATCAGCATGCGCATACGATTGCCGAAATCCTGATCCATGTTGAATCCAACATTCCCGTTGTCTGGAATTCCAACATGTATCACAGCATTGAGCTTGCAGAAATAATAGAGGACTTCGTAGACGTCTGGCTCGGTGATTTTAAATACGGCAACGATAAATGCGCCCTGCGTTATTCAAAGGTTCCAAGATATATGGAAGTTGTTCAGAGAAACTTCTTAAGAGCAAAGGAGAACGGGGAACTGCTGATCAGACATCTTGTAATGCCAGAGCACATAGAATGCTGCACGCAAAGGGTTGTTGACTGGGTTTCTGAAAATCTTGGAAAAGATGTCAGATTTAACCTAATGTTTCAATACTATCCAACCTTCAAAGCTTATGAGTATCCGGAAATAGCGAGAAGGCTTACAGTTGAGGAAATGAAGAAAGCTTACAGCATTGCAAGCAGAAAACTGACGAACCTCGTATGAAAAAAGCTTGAGTTCTGAATTATGTCAGGAAAAAGGATGAGGAGTAGACTTGAGAAAGCTTTTTAGATTTGTGGGCAACTCTTAACATGTTCCGCGGAGTTGAGATCGAGGTTGTTCACGGAGACATAACGAAGCTTGAAGTCGATGCAATCGTGAATGCTGCAAACACGCATCTCTACATGGGCGGAGGAGTAGCTGGAGCGATAAAGAGGGCTGGGGGAAAGGAAATAGAAGAAGAAGCTGTTAAAAAGGGGCCTATAAAGATTGGAGAAGCCGTTGTGACTTCTGCGGGAAAGTTGAAGGCAAAGTTCGTTATCCATGCTCCGACTATGGAGCTGGATTTCAAAACAGATGAGAAAAAGGTAAGAGCTGCAATGAAGGCTGCACTGAAAAAAGCCGAGGAACTTGGAATTACAAGCATAGCCTTTCCAGCTCTCGGAACAGGGGTTGGTGGACTGGATAAGAATTTGGTTGCAAAAATAATGGTTGAGGAGCTCAGGAATCATATAGAATCAGGGACGAAGCTTAAAAAGGTTATACTTGCAGACATAAACGAGGAACAGGTTGATGCCTTCAGGAAAGAAGTTGAAAAGCTGAAATGATTGGCAGATTTGTCGCATACGGGCAGATATACGAGGGAAAGTTTGAAATAAAAAAAGATAAAGTTATTTTTGACTCTCTGGAATTCCCAGTCAGCGCTGTGAAGTTTCTTCCGCCAGTAAAGCCGAGCAAAATAATTGCAGTCGGTCTGAACTACATAGACCATGCGGAAGAACTCGGATTGCCAGTTCCGGAAGAGCCGATCATATTTCTCAAACCTCCGAGTGCAATAGTGGGTGATGGAGATCCAATAGTTCTTCCCAATGCCTCAAAGAGGGTTGACTACGAGGGCGAGCTCGCAGTTGTCATAGGTAGGAGATGCAAGAACGTTTCAAGAGAAGATGCTCCAGAATACATCATGGGCTTCACTTGCTTCAACGATGTTACTGCAAGGGATCTGCAGGCTAAAGATGTGCAGTGGACTAGAGCGAAGAGCTTTGACACCTTTGCTCCTCTAGGGCCATATGTGGCCGAAATCAAAGACTTCTCAAAGCTGAAAATCGAAACAAGAGTTAATGGAGAGGTCAGACAGAGGTCGAACACTTCGAACATGATCTTCGACGTCTCTGCTCTGATAGAGTTCATTTCCTCCATAATGACCCTTGAGGCAAATGACGTGATAGCAACGGGAACACCGGCTGGCGTTGGAATGCTCAAAAAAGGAGATCTGGTTGAAGTGGAAATCGAAAAAATCGGAATTTTGAAAAACAGAGTAATAGGAAGCCCGGATTTCAAATGCGAATGCTAAGCGATATCTCTTGAAGTATCTATCTGAATGCCTTCATCGACCGTGAACCTGAAGAACTCGGTTATAGGCCTCTTGCCCCTGATCTTTGGTATGGCAAACTTCATTACGAATTTCTCTCCAATTCTTTCGGCTTCAACGTTTATCACAACGTCTGAAAGATCTATAACCCTGTAGACAACGCTTTCGGGGTGCATTTTTTTGATCATATAAGCGCATACAAGGGTTTTCTTCTCCTTCGCTATGGAGTACAGCCTGTTGAGCAGCCACTCCTTAAGACCCCACTCCACCTGAAGATTCAAAAAGAAGGAAAGGCTGTCGAGGATTAGTACAAAGTCCTCCTCACCATTCAGGCTTTGGAACATGTCTGCCAAGAAATCGAATATTTCCTTATCCCTGTATCTATCTTCGACGACGAATTGCCCGTATTCGTTCAGGAAATACTGCGAAAAGGCATCTATGAACAGGACATTTTTTGTGCTGAAATTCAGCATTTCCATGTCCCTTGTGACGTATTTTGCAGGGCGGTTCGTTGTTATATAATAGCTCTTCATAGAACTTGCGAGATGGTAGAGAAAAACTTCCGGCATTGCAATTGGATCAGCGTAAAGACAGACAAAGCTACCAGCTGGCAATCCGCCGTCTAGTCTTTTATCCAATAGCGAGATTCCCGTCGAAATTCCTTTTCTTAACAGCAACTTTTCCACGTTGAGCATCTCTTCAAAGCTATTTAAGTTTTACCATGAAAAAAATTGATCTAGATGACCTCTTTCATCTTGAGTTCCGCTATTTCGGCATCTGAATAGCCCAGTTTCTTCAGAATTTCCTCCGTATGTTCGCCCAGCTTTGGAGGTCTTTGAACCGAAAACTTCACCCCAGACATCTTCACGGGATTGCTGAACATCTTTATCCTTCCGAGCCCCGGATAATCTACTTCAACTATGACGCCTCTGTGCTTTGTTTGCGGATGCTCTATAACTTCTCTTATCTCGTTAACAGCCCCGCAGGGAACTCCTGCTTTAAGAAGTATTTCTATCCACTCATCCCTCGACTTTTCCTTCAGCTTCTCAACTATTATCTCCTCAAGTTCTTTCCTATGCTTCAACCTCTGCTGGTTTGTCTTGAATCTCTCATCTTTTAGCAGATTTTCGAGACCCAGAGTTTTGCAGAGTGCCTCCCAATGCCACTCGGTTGCCACTACTATGTTTACAAGCCTTCCATCGCCAGCAGGATATGGCTCGTATGGTGTAGCAAGGAAGTACTTTGTCCCCATTCTCAGCTCTTCATCCTTCATTCCCTCCACAATTGCCATGTTCATAAGATTGGTCATCATTGTTACTGCGCAGTCAAAAAGAGATATGTCTATCTCTTTACCTTCTCCAGTTTTTTCCCTATGCAGAAGGGCTGCGAGTATTGCGTATACTCCATACATCGCAGCCAGGATGTCTGTGATCGGAACGTTTATCTTGCATGGCGTATCTTTTGTCCCAGTATAGCTTATTATTCCAGCTTCTCCCTGTATGAGCTGATCAAAAGCGGGGCGATCGCGATAAGGGCCATCTTGGCCAAAGCCTGAAACATGACAGTATATTACCCTAGGATTTACGCTCCTAACTACTTCGTAGCCAACTCCAAGAGAGTCGACTACTCCAGGAACAAAGTTCTCGATTATTACATCTGCTTTTTCTGCAAGCTTTAGAAAAATCTTTCTGCCCTCTTCTTTTTTCAGATCGAGGGTCATCGATTTCTTGTTCCTGTTCACCACTGCGAAGTAAAAGCTCAGATCGCCCCTTATCGGTATCCAGTGTCTTGCGAGGTCACCAATCTTTGGCCTTTCTATGTGTATCACTTCTGCTCCTAGATCGGCTAAAAGTGTTCCAATGTATGGCCCAGCNACTGCNTGTGCTAGTTCGAGGACAAGCAAATCGTCAAAGGGTTTCAAATCACAGCTCCCTCCTGAATGCCTGAATTCCAGTGATATATCTTCCGAGAATAAGCGTGTGGATGTCGTCTGTTCCCTCATATGTGTATACGCTCTCTATGTTTGCCATGTGCCTTATAGGCGAGTAATCTAGGCTTATTCCGTTGGCTCCAAGTATCTCCCTTGCAGTCCTTGCGCAGAATCTCGCAACTCTTACATTGTTCCTCTTTGCAAACGATATCTGCTCAGGAGTTGCCCTTCCTTCATCCATAAGCCTGCCGAGCCTCCAAGCGACAAGCTGTCCCTTGGTTATTTCTGTCAGCATATCAACGAGCTTCGCCTGAATCAGCTGATAAGATGCGATCGGAGCTCCGAACTGCTTTCTGTTTTTAGCATAATTCAGCGCAGTCTCGTAGCAATCCATAGCAGCACCAATTGCTCCCCAGGCAATTCCAAATCTCGCCTGATCAAGGCAGCTCAAAGCAGATCTCAGGCCAATAGCATTGGGTAATCTGTTCTCCTCAGGAACTCTGCAATCGCTTAAATATAGCTCCCCAACGTCTCCAGCTCTCATGGATCCCTTTTTAGTTATCGATGACTGCTTGAAACCCTTTGTTCCTCTTTCAACAATGAATCCCTTTATCTTCCCGTCTCCCAGATCTCTTGCCCAGACAATTGCTATGTCAGCTATTTCAGCCTCGCTTATCCAAGTCTTTGTTCCATTTAGTATCCACTCATCTCCTTCTCTTCTAGCATTTGTCTCCATGCTCGCAGGATCGCTTCCAACGTTGGGCTCGGTCATGCCAAAGCAGCCTATTATCTCCCCCTTTGCGAGCTTTGGGAGGTATTTTCTTCTCTGCTCTTCACTCCCGTATTTCCATATCGGATACATCACCAGACCAGAAGTGACAGCAACAAAGCTTCTAAGAGCGCTGTCGACTCTTTCCACTTCCTGGCATATGAGGCCAAAGGAAGTGTAGTTCATACCCGGACAGCCGTATTCTTCTGGAATGAAAGATCCGAGCATTCCGAGTTCGCCGAATTTCTTTCCAATTTCTCTGAAATTCAACGGTTCTTCTTTATGCCAGGCATCAGCGACAAGCGGAACTATTTCCTTTTCGAGAAATTCCCTTACAGAGTTCCTTACAAGCCTTTCCTCCTCGGTCAGCAGCTCGTCTATTCCGTAGAAATCCACTCCTCTGAACATTTTATCACCAAATACCATTCTGAAATCTATTTAATAAATTTTTCGGCAATCGATGACCAAAAAATAGATTAACGAAGTTTAAAAGCAAAAACTGCCAGCGTCAATATCAGCCCCATGACGTTTGTGATCTGAAGAGGAATTATGAGCAAGACACCTGCGACTAAAAGGATTGCTCTACTTGCCAAGTTCAGATTTCCCCTGAAGTAGCCCACAGTTGCACTGTTGATAGCAATTGCAGATAGGGCAACTAAGACAGCTCTCGCCACTATTTCCAAAGGATTGTCTAAATGCAGAACTATCAGCAGGGCAGAACCCGCAGGAGCTAGAACAAAGGAGAAGGCGAGGAGGTATTTTATTATGGCAATTTTCGCCGCTATTATCGCAATTCTTAGGGGATTCTGACCGGCTACAGCAGCTGCTGCATAAGCTGCAAGTGCTACGGGTGGTGTAACGTCTGCGAGAATTGCATAGTAAAATGCGAAAACATGAACGCTGTAATGAGCGACGATTTCGGGAAATCCATGATCTACTGCGAGCTTTATTGTAGCCGGAATTACTAGGGCTGAAACTATGACGTAGCTGGCAGTTGGTGGAACACCCATGCCAAGAATTAAGGTGAAAATCGCAAGCAGGATAAGGCATATGTAGTAATTTCCAGCACTTAGAAAGCGCACTATTTCCTCTATCTTCATTCCAAGTCCTGTAACGAGCAGCGAGTGCAGAATTAGTCCAGCACAAGCACACGCTAAGGCGACGGGAATCACATCGAGGGCTCCACTGCTGAAACCCTTCAGTATTTCCAGGGGCTTCACCCTTCTGGCTATGCCGATGAGGCATGCGATAAAAGTCGCTGTCACAACAGACATCGCAATTGTATAACCCTGGAAAATCATGTAAATTAGGACTGCGATAGGAAGTAGCATGTAGAGCTGCTTTAGCACATCCTTTTTGCTCCTCCTTTCAACATCTCCAGTGGCCTTTAGCCCGTGCTTCCTTGTATAGAGCTCAAGGTATACTTGGAGGGAGAAATAGTAAAGAAGTGCGGGCAGGATGGTCATGATAATTAGAGTTTTGTAGTCTATGCCCATCACTTCCATCATGATGAAAGCCGCTGCTCCGAGAATTGGCGGAGTTATCAGCGCCGCTGTGCCTGTGCCGGCTATGAAGGCTGAAGAGAATTTTTCATCGTATCCAGCTCTTCTGAATGAAGATAGCATGGTCGTTGCAACCGTTGTTGTTACTGCTACACCTGAACCTGAAACCATGCCCATTACTGCAGAATAAACCGTTGTTGCCCTTCCAACATCCTGAGGCGCTCTGCCCAAGAAAGCTGATGCAAAGTCGGAGATGAACTTGGTTATTCCAATTGCCTGCAAAACACCTGCGAGTATTGTGAAGTATACTATGTATTTCGCAGAAACACCAAGCGGAAGGCCGAAGATTCCAGCTTCAGTTTCCATCCAGGCCTTTCCGATTGCAAGAGGGATGTCTCTAAATGTGTGTCCAATCGGCGGGGGAAGGTTGCTTCCGAAAAGGGTGTAGTTGAGGAAAACAAGAACAATAGCTGGCAGTGGCCAACTTATCTTTACGTTTGTGGCATATAAGAGAAGCAGAATCATCGTCCAGCCGACCAAGACATCTAAATCTGTTGGAAATACGACCCTGTAAATTATCTTCTCGTAGTCAACTATTAGATAAAGAGTTGCCGGGATGTAAAGGAGCAAGATCACGAACTTCCACTTTATCTGTCTTTTCAAAGCCCCGAGAATTGCGTCAAGCGGAAAAGTGGCAAACCAGAGAATTAGTATCATCAGGGAAATTAAGGGATCCTTCACCGTGACTGAAAGAATGGCTGCGCAGGGAAGGGACATTGCAGAAAGTAATGCATCGCCCAGAAGGCTCGTCCTCTTTCCATATGCCAGAAAAGCCAAAGCACCTATGCAGAGCATCAAATGAATTCCCCTGATCAAATGGATCTGATCGAAGCAGTATCTTATGCCCAGCGGAAGCCATGCTAGATAGGGAATCAGATAGGGATAAGAGAGTATGAAGATGCTGTAAAATGCCAATAAACCGCCGAAGTACCTTGCTAAACTCATCAAATCACCTGCAGACAAATATTTTCGTCAAATCCTTTGTTATGATTTCCCCATTTTTAAACCTAAGCTTCCAGCCATCGTTGACGATCAATTCCTCCCTCTCCTCTTTTATTTTTGAAACAAACCTGCCATCCTTTAAAATATAGAGGTCTGTATAATAAGAAATCGAAGCTTCGTCACTGCTTCTGATTTCTTCAACAAGTATTTTCTCTCCAAAAACGCTTGCCGACAAGGTAACCTTACCTCCGTAAATTGAGTGATCGAATTCAAGCTCAAAACTGCTTGCGGAGACTTTTTCAATGCCTTTCGCCGTTTCCAAGCATACAAACTTATCCAAATTGGATATCAACAAAAATGAAAATATGGCTAAAAAAATGAGTTTCATCACTTGAGCACTCCCTTTTCCCTGTAGTACTTTACAGCACCGGGATGATACGGGATGTCTCCTTTATAGATCACCGCATTCTGAAGCGTTGTCTGCTTGGCAGCTGGATGAACAGCATAAAGCTCGTCGAGGTGCTCAAAAGTCGTTTTTACAAGCATGTAGACAAAATCTTCCGGTAGATCTTTGTGGCTGAATATCACGTTGAGCGTCGAAACCGTTTGAACGTCTTCGGCTGATTCGTAGTATTCTTTCTTCATCACGTCTGCTACGTATAATCCAGGATACAGCTCGTTGAGTTTATTAACAACGCTGTCAGGAACGGCTACGAAGGCTATCTGCTTTCCTCTCTGCTTTAAGTTTGTTGCAAGCTCGGAAACCGAAGCAGTTGGAATTGTTCCACTCCAGAAGTATGCATCAAGCTTTCCATCAAGCAAAGCGTCTGCAGATTCTTTTGCACCTAGTCTCTGCCATACAGAGAAGTCCTTTGCTGGATCTAAATCGGCCGCTTTCAAAATTGCGAGTGCATCTATCTCCGTTCCGCTTCCCGGTGCGCCAGTGGAAACCCTCTTGCCCTTGAGATCGTAGACTGTCTTTATTCCGCTGTCGGATGTTGTTACAATATGTATTGGAGTAACATAGGTTACCCAGAGAACTCTTATCCAGTTTTGTGGCTTCTTTTCAAAGGCATCAAGATTTCCATGCCATGCGTCGTGTGCGGATTTTATCAGCGAAATCCCTATTGTGTCCGCTGGAGATTTATAAACATAAAGCAGATTGTCGACGCTCGCCTTTGTCTGCACAGCATTTGCGGATATGTTCAGATACTTCGAATAAATCGATGCGAGCCCTGAGCAGTAGTAGATGTAAACTCCGCCCACAGTTCCAGAAGCTATCGTAAGAGATGTAACCTTTGGAGGAGTGGGAGTTGGTGTAGGGGTTGGTGTGGGCGTTGTTGGCGCTGGCTGCTGACAGCCGGCAAATATTGCTGCCAGTACTAGCAGCGCTAGAACTGCAACGGCTCCCCTTTTAACAAACCTCTTTTTAACCATGGTTGATTGTGTTTTTTATAGTATTTAAATTTTTTGGAAGTGTTTTTCCAATTAGTATAATTATTTTATGCAACTAATTGGTCTGAATTTCGAGAATTCGATGAGGAACTCGTTGACCTTGATCTTCATCTCAATTCCCGCTTCGTGGAGGGGAGCCAGATGATTCAAACCGGCGCTGACTATAATTCTGGCTCTTCTTCCTACTGGCAAGCTGAAGCGTCTGTCAGATGGATGTAAAACTGCTAAAACGCCGTGAAAATCCTTTGATCTTGCGATTTCAACTGTTCTAAGGACTATGTCTATCGCATATCTGCTGAAGCTTCTTACGGCCGATATTATCACACCGCTGCCGTTGTTCAAAACAGAACTGACAGATGTCAGACCGGAGCGAAGTAAAAGCCATCCGGGGCTCATAGTTGTTCCAGCATAGCTTATCAGTTCGAGAATTCTGTTTGGAACCATTCTTTCAACCCTGAGCAGGGCTGCATATTCTGGATAAGTATTAACCCCTGCCGACCTCAGGAGAACATCATAGATCGTGTTCGAAATCGTTGCAATTGCAAAGAAGCCCTTGGGAATCTTTTTGTCCCCCAATTCCTCCTCTTCATCCAAAAAAACGACGCCTTTGTGTATGATGAATGGAAAGTTCTCCATTTCAGCCAAGATTTGCAGACATCTCTCAAATTCCTCCTTTTTTATCAAAGCCAGATTTGTTGGAACTTTTCCTCTCATTCTGTAAACATCGAAGTCGCTTGAATAGACGTTTATTTCGATCCTCTCACTGAACTCTCCCAGCCTTTCCGAAGCCTTTAGACCCTTGAGAAACTCTATTCCTTCCACGGTTATTTGAGACCTTCCGTGATTTCCTTTATTCACGAATCCCCTCTGTTCGAGCTTCCTCAAATGATACCGAACAGTCCTAGAAGTTATGTTGAATCCGCGGTTCTGCAGTTCCTTTTCTATTTCCTGAGAACTCAAAGGCCCAAATTCGGCGAGTATATCTAGGATTTCCTCTTCAATCATTAAAGAATTTCGGTAAGGTAGCTAATAAGCTTTCTGATCGATCACGGGTTCAACCACTTCAAACTTTTCCACATCCACCAGCCCGAGATCTGTCAGCTTCAGCTTGGGGATTACGGGAAGAGCCATGAAGGACAGAGTAATTATCGGCGATCTAAGCCTGCATCCAAGATTTCTCAGCTTCATCTCAATTTTTTCCACTTTTTCCGCAACCTCTTCTGCCCTCTCTTCGCTCATCAAACCAGCTATTCTGAGAGGTAGCTCAAGGAATTCCCCGTCGTAGACAACGATTCCCCCTCCCAGATCTATCAGTCTGTTGACTGCTTCACATATGGCCTCATCGCTCGCACCAACTGAAACGATGTTGTGCGCGTCATGGGCTATGGTTTGCGCTATTGCGCCTTTTTTCAATCCAAACCCTCTAACATAAGCTTTTCCGATTCTGCCAGTAAAATGATGCCTTTCAACCACTACAGCTTTCAGAATGTCCCTGTCTTTGTCTATTCCTTCAACGAACTCCAAAGATTCTCCAGTAACGATTTCTCCGTCTATTATTTCTATTATCCTTGCAAATCCCTTTTTCATTTCGAGATCCTCTTTTCCAATCTTTTTAGCCCTAACGGAACTGACAGCATCCTTTGGGTATGTGTATTTTTTAAATTCTGGCTCTTTCCCGCCAACAAAGACCCTTTTGACATCGAAGTTCCTGAGATCCCTGAGAAGCACTATGTCGGCAAATCTTCCGGGCGAAATGAGACCAGCTTTTATTCCAAAATATTCTGCAGGATTGATAGTTACCATTTGCAATGCCCTTATTTCGTCTATGCCCTCAGCAACCGCTTTTCTGAAAACGCTGTCCAAATAGCCTTCCTTGATCAAGTCCTTCACGCTTCTGTCTCCATCTGTAACGAGCATTGTGTATCTGTTTCCAGCTATTGACTTCAAAGCTTTTAAATTTCTCCCAGCAGATCCCTCGCGGATCATTATCCTCATTCCAAGCCTAAGCTTTTCTTTTGCCTCATTTATCTCCGTGCTCTCGTGATCCGAGAGAATTCCGGCTGAAACGTATGCGTTTAGATCCTTTCCGGAAAGCTTGGGACAGTGGCCGTCTACTATGCTGGCCCTGATTATCTTCTCTATCGCATCATCTCTCGATTCTAGAACAGCAGGATAGTTCATGAATTCGGCAAGTCCTATTACTCCTTCGAATTTGCTCAGTTCTTCTACTTCCTCAAAACCTATTTCGGCACCGGAAGTTTCAAGGGGAGAAGATGGAACGCATGAAGGAATTAGACAGTAAAATCTTATCGGTGCTATCTTTGCTTCCTCAAGAAGGTAAATTATGCCTTTTTTTCCTAAAACGTTTGCAATTTCATGCGGATCTGCAACTATGCAGGTATTTCCCCTTGGCACTACGATTCTTGAGAACTCAGAAAGTGTAAGCATGCTCATTTCCACATGCGTATGCGCATCTATGAGCCCCGGGACTGCATAAAGTCCTTTGGCATCTATTTCCTTTATTCCATCGTAGTTTCCAATTCCCGCTATTCTGTCTGCGCAGATCGCTATATCTGCTGTATAAATCTCCTCTGTGAGAACGTTTACGACTTCAGCTCTCTTTATCACTAGATCAGCTCTCTCCTTTCCCCTTGCAACAGATATGAGTCTCTTAATTTCATCCTTCGATAATTTCCCTGAGGATATCATCCTCAACTTCTATCTCGAACTCCTTCAAAACTTTTACAGCCTCTTCGAAACTCCTTGCTCCCCTCTTAGCGATGAGACCCTTTACGTCTTCTCTGATGCTCCATGGATATACTATCCACTTCCAGTTCTCCATTTCCGCTCCGAAGTAATCGGGAACAAAAGAAGAGCTCCTCTTGTAATCTATAACCGCAGTCCTCACTTCTTTGGCTCCAAGAGAAATAACGTGTTCCTTGACGATGTTCATCGTTTCGCCAGTATCGACGACGTCGTCAACGATTAGAACTTTTTTTCCATCAAATTTCACATTCAAAGGCTGGATTATCTGTGCTTTTCCAGTAATAGTCGCCACAATTCCCCAGTGTTCTGTTTTAACACTGTAAAGCTCCCTGACATCGAGGATGTCTGCTAAAATTCTTGCGGGAACCCAACCGCCCCTTGCGATCGCAACTATTGCATCTGCTTTAAAACCGCTCTTTTTTATTCTCCTTGCGAGTTCTCTACAAAGTTTTTCGATGTCGTTCCAGCTGTAGACGTGACATTTAAACATCGAAGAATCTCGTTTCGGAGAATTAATAACTTTTTGTTTCTCAACACCTTAAACTTTGCAAAGATTTAAAAACCGTATAGGCAACAGAGCTTAAGCCCGGGTGGTGTAGCCCGGCCTAACATGTGGGCCTGTCGAGCCCACGCCCCGGGTTCAAATCCCGGCCCGGGCGCTAATAATAAAGTTCAAGGCAAATAAAAAATTTACATGGTCTAAATAACTCCTCTTAAAGCCTATTGTAGGCCAAAAGCATTGAATCTGGCTCTTCCTTCCAGTCATTTCAGCAGAAAATATGATTTCGAAGTATATCGCACATTTTTATCTTTTCTTTCATAAAATTCGCCAGTGTGCTGTCAAAGTCGAAGATTGCAGCCTTTACCTTAGTCCTCATGCAGTCGACTTCTGGTAGGATTCAGGATTGGCTTCCGTCATGTTCAGTTTTGGGCTGTCTTTAGCAATTTCCTCAAGCAAGTTGCATTCAAACCTAGGGAAGGCACAGAAACTGCAATCAGATTCGTAGCGTTCATTGTAATAATTAATAGTAGCATAGAGCAGAGAAAAATGACAGGAAAACTCGGATTAGGATCTTTCAATCCCCGTTTTCAGGGGAATTCGATTGTTAGGGCTATCAAAAATTTCTGCAATTCAAAAAATATAAGCTTTTCTGCCTCCTTTCAATAACACCAAAAGAATGAGCCAAAATGGGCTTTGAGTTTAAAAGCTCATTCCGGAGCCATCTGAGTAAATCTGAATCTGCTCACCGGAAATGAAGGAATTTAAGCTTGAATAAAAATCATTTCAGTCACAGATTTGCTTTATTTTTATCAAAAATACATCGGCCTTATTACTCTATGGAGTATACGATTAAAGAGACAATATAATCAGTTCAAATCTTTGTCATCTAGAATTTTATTTTCAATTCTTTTTGATTTTAAAGCTAAAAAGTAGGTTTTAATTTGATTTTAAATCCATAAAAATCTTTGAATCGATTTTAAAATTTTAATTTCTCTCCAGTTCGGAAATACGATTTTTATAAAGCTCCACCGAACCCTGATTGCTATTTGATATATCATGACAAATTTGGTATGGAGAAGTGTTATTCAAAAGGTAGAAATTCTGAATGAGCCGAAACACCTTAGTCCGGCGCCCGTGAGTTTTAATCTAAACCAGCTGATTTGAAAAGATGCAAGCTCAATACTCTGGCTCTAGGATCCAGTCCACTATTTTCTTCAAATGCTCTTTTTTCCAGCTGAGCAAAATCTTTTTACCTGTGAACTCAACTTCCGTCCATTCTTTTAGAAAACCGCTGTGTGCAAAGAAATTCCTCTTCATATCCTTGCTAAACCCTTTTGAACCTTTAGTGCTCCTGGATTCGGAATTTGAATGCTCAAGCTCTAAAATAGTCTTTTTCCCTTCAAAGTGACAACTCGCAGCTAGGCTTTCGATCCTTTCAATATCGTTCTGCAGGAAATAGCAGTTCACACCCAAGCCAAGCCTGCTGTTTTTGTATACTTCAAAGAATCTTTCTTTTATCTCATCCGTGCTCGGCTCTTTCAGCGAATTCATGAATTCCCTGAAACTCCTCAGCATAGCAATTGCATAAAAAGCATTGGTAACCTTTCTCAAATCTAAGTTAATTTTGTTTTTCAGATATTCGTTGCAGTAAGCAAGAATTTCCTCCTCAATCTTTTCTGGATCTGCATCCAACTTAAGAACTTCATAAAAAGCCAGCGGTATATTATAGCGAATTGAGTTAAAAGCTATCCTGAGCCATTTTAAGAACTCTCTGAATTCTTTCTTTACGTCTGCATACCTTTTACCTATCTCTCCTACTCTCTTCCCATTGCCTTTGTATAGCTTGTCC
>Ga0065719_106668_pt1 | contig 19413 bp, 14 predicted proteins | sample GBSCel85sediment_FD_59106 | JGI IMG/M metagenome (GOLD analysis project Ga0065719, IMG submission 59106) | Hot spring sediment microbial communities from Great Boiling Spring, Nevada - Cellulolytic enrichment CS 85C v3 (version 3) | ecosystem: Environmental > Aquatic > Thermal springs > Hot... | reverse complement strand
TATGGACTCCAATTCTTTCAGAAGTACGTCTGAAGAATGTCTTAGCAGTCTACTAGCAATAGCTACATTCATCTTATAGCGGTTAACTAAGGCGCTCGCCAGCTCTAAACCATCTCCGCTTTTTAGCTCTAACTCCGAGAGAACGAACCTGATATCCGAGAACCTGTTTATAAATTCCAGAGTCTGCTTAACATCCGACGCCTCTCCGAGAACCTCAAAGTTAGCTTCTTCCAGAACTTCTCTTAACCTACTCCTGTCCCAAGGACATGCGCCAACAATCACCACTGCATCCCTCATTTATTGCACAACCTCGCGTCAAGCTAAGCGTCAATATATTCCTATAACCAGTCCTTTCAGCACACTGTCTTATAACAACTACCTTCTTTCTGATTTAGTCTAGAGTCCCCCAAGCTTATCTTTCAAGAGTTCTTACTTTCGTCCATCATTGGTCTTGAGATCGTCAAATTTTCGTCCCCACATTTCTTTAAGAAGAGTAATAATACAAGAATTTCACCAAAATAACTCGTTAACTTAGTAAGCTTCTTTGAAGAGTATGGGCTTCATAACTTAAATTAAGCCATTACTAGACGTGGTTTTTAATTGTCCTTCGTGGATTCCTAGCATGTTTCATATTCTTTCTTGGAGTATTGTTATCTGTTATCTCTTCGGGGTTGAGGCCTAGGAGTCTGGCGAACTCCTTGAGCATGTCCAGCTTCCCGAGCTTTGTCTTCGGCCTTATCGACAGGCCTGCTGAGGCGTAGATGGCCCTGAGAAACTCGACGCCCTTCATCCTTATGTCATGATAGGTGCTTATCGTGTGGCCCATCATATACTCGATGTAGTCTGATGGAACTCCAAGGGCTGCTAGCTGTGTTCGGAAGTATTTTCTCAGAGAGTGGACTCGGAGATCATATCTGCTCCCGCCAACTCTGCTGCATAATCCAGCCTTAACGTATAGGTCGTGGACTATTCGGTATATCTGCTTCTCGGTCAGGGGCTTAACCTCCCTAGTATAGGCCCGTATCAGCGGGGACTCATCGGTTATGTTCTCTGGCGGTATCTTACCAGTCCCCTTGCGCCTCTGCTCCAGATAGAGCTTCAAATACTCTACAGCCCCAGCGCCTATGAATGTGTCATAGTCGTGATACTTCCCCTTGGTTATGGCCGCCTCGACATGTATATGAGCTGGGGTTATCCCCCTCTCAAGATCATGCTTGACATGCTTATACTTCAGCTTGGCTAGGGTTCCGATCCTGAAGTCTCCGAGGGCCAGCATCGAGACTATCACCTTGCCCCTGAGATCCGCTATCTCCAGAAGCTTCTGAAGCTCTTCAGGTGTTGGAGCCCTATCATAGTATGTTACCGTGATTCTCCCGGTTTTAGGTATGTTGAGGGTTAGACCGTTTACCTCGAAGAAAGTCTTCACCGCTGAGCGCGCGAGGCTTAGAGTGCTTCGTGAGAGGCCATGGGCCTCAAGCTCCCCAAGCCATAGATCTATGGCCTTCTCCAGCTCGGCTATAGCCCTCTCATCTCTTAAGCCATCCTTGTTAAAGCATTGGCCGATCAGCTGATCCGGGGTCTTCCCGATCCAGCTCGAGAACCTCATCGTGAAGTATGCGTATAGCTGGAGTGTTTTCAGGCTCCCACTCCTCCTCCGATACAGGTATTCCGCGAGCTTCAGGGTTGAGGCATTCTCTAGGAAGCTTTTCAGGATGCTCGGGCTCTCCCTCATTGGAATACGTGGCGTCGATCATCGACGCGAACTCGAATAGCTTGCTTTTTCCATGGCACTTGCTACTTAGGAGGGCTGCCCCGCTCGGTATCGGCGCGAGCAGCGGCTGTTCATGCGGCCCGTGGATCTTCCACTTCCGCCCGCCCGCATACACCAGTTTTATCTCGGAGAGCTCTTTGCTCTGCGGCGAATACCTGCATGCATCGCAATCCGGCGGACAGAATATCCTCAATACATTCTCCTTGATTATGCTGCGGAATCCAACAGTATACTTCTTACTATATGCCTGTTTAATTTTTGTTTTCAAGGCCTTCTCGTCTAGGGGTGGGGCGTTCTTGGCGTTCCATTGTTTTAGTCTCTCAAATGCTTCTTCCGGCAGCAACCCCTGATCTCTGAAGATTCGAGCGATCAGAAAAGCTGAAACATCGCGCGCCCTGAGGCACCCCATACCTCAGTATAGTCTCATAAACTCTGCAGCGCGTCCACCATGGCCTAACCACCGTCTTCTCAGCCTGCATGTCGTTGTTGTTGGCTGCTGGCCGGGTCTCAGCCCTCCTCATCTCCTCGTTGATTTGTTTCAGAATCTCCTCGGGAATGACGCGCGGTTGAAGCTTAAGGAAGCCTTCTGGAGACTTTGGGTATAGTAGCCTGCTCCAGCGGCCAGTCTTCCTGTGTATGCCAAGCGGCAGCCTGACCGGAACACCGTATGGCGTCTCAGGCGTAACCTCAACAGTCTTCGGGAAGATCTCACAGGTTACTCCAGCTTTCCCAGCGATTTGTTCTGCGATCCATCGCAAATATTTCGCGGGCGTGGGCGCGAAGAGTAGCCAGATATGGTGGCCGCGGCCTCCCGTCTCTCCCACACCACCGAGTTTCTGTATGCGTCCTTGGAGACTAGATATTCCAAAAGTTTCCGCGCCTGCGCCCCGGCATCAGGCCCGTCGAAGTCAAACATATCTACTTAGCGTGGCTTGACGTATCTATGCTATAAACGCCGATGCTTATCTCCCCGTTCAGATGTTGCAAAACGTGGTTGGGAGTTAGTTCTTCATCTTTTCTGACATATTCGCCGCTGCTCTTTTGAACTACATAGGTGTCGGTCCTCGTAACGAATAACTCCCAAAGCCTGGCAGCAACTGCGTCGAGGATGCTGGTCTACCGCATCATGGTATTGTCGCCTTACAATGGGAGGGCAGCGGACCCCCTCCTAAAAACCTTTTGACGATTTCGAATCGGATGCGTGTTTACTATATAAATCTATGCCCTCCGCAAAACCGACTTTTGCGGAAATTTTTAAATTTTGCCGGAAAATCTCATTTTATGCGTTGAATGTCTGTGAATTTAATTGATTTGCCGGCGAAATGCCAATCTATTATGTAATTTTTAGGTTTTGGGAAGAGTGTGGGTAAGGTGGTTTTTGTGTCTTTAGAGGGGAACGTTTAAATAATATAGAGATCGATCAAAAGTAATGGATGCTTATTGGTTGCTGACTGTTGATGGTAGATATTATTTGTATACGTTTTCTAAAGAAGAGGAGTTTGAGAGAGAAGTAGTTAAGTTTTCTAAAGAGATATTTGGCGAAAATACGATTTATATCAATACGAAAAAGAAATCTATTGCTAAGGAACTTGGCGTATCCTCCATCCCTGATGGTTTCCTCTTGGATCTTTCCAATCCCGATGACATCGCCTTCTATATTGTCGAAATCGAGCTTTCGTCTCACGATCCGAAAGAGATAGCTAAACAGATCTTAACATTTGAAATAACTTATAAATCGCATGAAAGTAAAGGAAAAGTCTACGACTTACTAATCGAGCAAATCCAAAACGACAAGGAAATGCTTAAGATCGTTAACGAGGCTCTAAAGAAATCCACGGTATATAAGGACCTCAGTACCTTGATCTATGATGTTGTCTTTAAACAAGATCATCGGTATCTGATAATTATTGATAGGGTGACGGAGACTTTGAAAGAAGCATTGAATATTTTAAATGTGGATTTCAAGATTTTCGAATTTGTTACTTTCATCAATCAGAAGGGTGATAAAGCCTATGCCTTCCCAAATTTTAGAGACGAAGCTGCCCAACCCCCTGAAGAAAGTGAAACATGGTATCAATTCTGCTTCGATGATGTTGAAGAACTGGACATTGATAAGGAAACATTCCTTAGGGAGAAGAACATAGGGTTCTTCCAGGCTTTTGTTTATACTAAGGATAAGGAGGGAAAAATAGACGGCATAGTTTTTCAAGGATACCGTAGCAGACTAGACCGAGACCTAGGAGGAAGGAAGAATAAAAATGAATTTCAATGGGGAACTAGAAGGCCTGTTAAGCTCGATAATTTAAGAGTGGGGATGTGGGTATATGTAGTTGAAACAAACATTGATGGAGATACTGGAGAAAAAATTAAAAATCCAAAACTAAGAGTAAGAGGGAAACTTAGAGAGGTCTACAAAGAAAGGGGTAAGAAACGAGAAAGAATCTTTCCGAGCCCGTAGCCGCATTATACTTCCTTTGTAAAAATTTTGGAAGAATAACAAAGTGAAAGTAGAAGCTTCTTAGCGTTATTACACATCTCATCTCATTTGCTTCAAGATGAGGGAAACTTTCAATTTTTAAGATTAATTTAATTTTTCCCAAAAGCCTTTAAAATTTAAATATCGTAAACTTTTAACAATTAATGTTAATGAGCTGCTACGCTGCTGAGCTTGATGATAGTCTAGACATAATCTATGAAGGGATGGGCTCTAAACTTGCTGAAAAGTTTTACATTCCTGTGCTTAAGCTAACAAAACAATATTGGAGAATTTCAGGATACTTTAGTGTAGATTCATTAGCTGTTATAGCTACGGGGTTAGCGCGCTTAATAAATAACAATGGGCGGATGAGATTGATAGTTGGACTACATGATATAAGCCCAGAGCTTATAGAAGCTTATAGGCTAAGTCGTGAAAAGGCGAAAGAAATTCTGGAATATTTCAGTAAAAGAATTTCGCAGGACTTGGATAAGGTTGCTGATGAGATATCTAGACGAAGGATCGAAGCATTGGCATGGATGTTAGCTAATGGCACGCTAGAAATAAAAGTGGCTTTGCCAAGGAGGACATTTCTAGGTCTTGGTAATGGTATATTTCACGAGAAACTCATGATTTTCCGAGATTTTGACGGTTGTATTATAGCGGCAACTGGAAGCGCGAACGAGACTCGATATGCCTATGAAGTTAATGGTGAGAACTTAACTGTGCATATGTCCTGGCGGGAGGGACACTCCGAGTATATTAAGCGTTATATCGATAGGTTTGAGGTACTATGGCAGGATAGACATCCTGATTATATTATATTCCCCTTACCTGAGGTAATTGAAAAGAAGCTTAAAGAAAAGTTCTACCCATCTGAAAAACCTGAAAGAGATCCACTTGAAGATCAAGAAATAGTGTTGTGTAGATCATTAGTTCCAGCAGCGAAGTTAATCCAGCAACTCGGGGAGATAAAAGATTTTGCTTACCTAGGTTTAGGCCCACTCATCTTATATCCTCATCAAGCTTATGCAGTTGATTATGTTTTGTCCCATTTTCCTCATAGAGCAATCCTTGCCGATGAAGTTGGACTGGGTAAGACCATTGAGGCTGGTGCAATAGTTAAAAGACTGTTAACATCCGGCAAAGTTGAAAGAGTTTTGATTTTAGCTCCAAAAAATTTGACACGGCAATGGTTGGAGGAAATGTGGGATAGATTCGGCTTACGATTTTGGTTATTTGATTCATCAAGAAGAGCTTATATTTCAGCTGATGGCGAAATACGTGAACTTGGAAAGAATGAAAATCCTTTTGATATTGGCGGATTTGACTTAATTATCGCATCATGGCATTATGTGAGAGGGAGTAGGAAGAGATATCCCGAAATACTTACTTCATCTAAATTCTTTGATCTAATAGTAATAGACGAAGCTCATCACGCGCGAAAAAAGAGATATTTGGGAGGCAAGAAGATAGAATCGACTAGATTATATGANTTAGTTTCAGAGCTTAGTATAACTAGTCCGCACGTATTATTATTGACGGCCACGCCTATACAATTACATGTAACTGAAGCAATGGATTTGTTGACAATAATCGGGTTGGGTGGTCCCTTGGGGTTCATGAAGAACTCTTTGAAACCTACTTTCGAGTACTGACTTGCGAGCCCTCTGAAATCAGTAGACAAGACGTTTTGACATGTATGGAAATGTTATCTTGGATTATTCGCCATTACCTTTCAAGGGAAGATGCTGAAAAAATCTTAACTAGCTTACTTAGAAGTGATAAAGGAGTTATAGTTCATCGCCTTTTAGATGGAAAAGATGTAAAAATGATACCTAACGAAATGGATCTCAATGAGTTGAAGAAGGTGTTGCTAGCTTTACATCCTTTGCAATTATTTATGGTGAGAAATACTAGAGATAAACTAAAGGATATCGGCTTTACATTTCCAGAGAGGGACATTAGAGAGGAGCCAGTAGATCTTTCAAGCGAACATAAGAAGCTTTTGGAACAACTTGACCAGTACTTAAGGGAGGATTATGGTCTTTATGAACGGGTCTTAAAAGGAGAGGCTAGGTCGGTGATTGGACTAGTTAAATCAGTGTATCATCAGCGTTTTGTTAGCAGTTTTACAGCAGCTTATTACACGGTTAAGAATAGGATTGAATTTTTAAAGGCTTTACTAAGCGGCGACAAGGAGGCTCTTCTTCGCGCAGCTTCGCATATATTTGCTGATGAGGAGCTAGAAGGTGATGAGGATGAAGTTGTCGAAGTTATGGAAGAACTAGTGAATAGCGTAGGTCGTGATCCTATCATTAGGGAGTTAAAGAAATTGGAGGAGCTTGAGGAGAGGCTGAGAGACTTTTCGCTCGATGTGTTAAGTCTCAGGGATCCTAAGCTTAAGAAGGTCGCTGAGGTTATTAAAGAACTTGTGAATTCTGGCAATAAGGTTTTGGTATTTAGCAAGTATGCTGATACTGTTAATGCTGTGGTCCATTTTCTGCTAAAAGGAGGTTATTTCACTCGAAGTGAGATCGGAATGTATACTGGCGAGGGTGGAAAGCTCTTCAGGGGCGAATCTTTGATCCCTGTCCCAGTTAGTAAAGATGATGTCGTTAAAGAACTTGAGGAGGGCTCTTTGAGGGTATTAGTGTGTAGTGATGCAGCTAGTGAGGGGCTTAATCTGCAAGCTGCTAGTGCTGTTGTCAATGTTGATATGCCATGGAATCCAGCAAAGGTGGAGCAGCGAATAGGGAGAGTTGATAGGATTGGGCAGAAAGCAAAGGTCGTTTATATTAGAAATGTATGGTATCCGGACAGCATTGAGGCGCAGATGTATAGGGCTCTCTTTTTACGCAAAGAACTCTATAACATTGTGGTTGGCCCTGCTCAGGAAATTATAAGCGAGGGACTTAGGAGAGCATTAGATGAAGGTGGCACATATGAGTCTATTCGTAAGATAGTGAAGGAGACCTTGGAAAAAGTGGAAGAGTTAAAGCAGGATATAGCTAAGGCTGTGGGGATTTATTCCGGAGCTGCTTGGGTGGGCACCGGATATGATTCGAGCGAGGTTGTGAATAGGCTTGCAAAATTCGTCCTTAAAGCTTGCAAAGCCTTGAACCTGGATGTAAGGCAGGAAAATAATAGGCTGATATTTGATGAGAAGAGCCTTCCTAAAGAGCTTAGAAGGTGGAATTATGTGAGTCTTAGTGTTGGGAGTCGTAATGCTTTGACCCCTGCCCATCCGATAATTAAGTGGCTTTGTAACGAAGTTATTCTTAAAGCTGGAGGAGTAGGTATCAGGTANCCNAAAAGTATCTACTTNGTTAAGGATAGTGATGGCTTTTGGCATGTAAAAGTTATCAGGGGGGGAGGGTGGAGCACAGGAAGAACTTGATGCTAGGGGAGTATTAAGCTTACTTGATGAGTTGCTTGAGGTGGGAGCTTGAGCTGCGAGTGTCATAGAAGTATTGAAGAGTCTCTGGTTGCTGTTAAATCAAGGATGATTGGAGAGAAGAATAAGATGCTGAAGCAGCTTGAGGAGTTTAAAGAAGGACTGAGGAATGGTTTTTACCAGTTGGCCGCTAAGCATCTTTTTAAAGCTGGCACTTATTTTGCCTCATTAGATAATGATTTCACTAGACATCCACGTTCGCAGCAAATAATAAATTCATTGAAGAAGAGGTTGAATGATAGGAGTAAGCGTTTGTTGAGCTTTGTTGAGATGAATACGCCGCTTATTGAACGGCAGGCTGACTTTGTGGATGTTGAAGAATTGTTGCAGGGGATTCTTAAGCATAAGGAGAAGGCTAAAGGCTTACTAGAGGGTAATGGGGAGAGAGAGTTGCAGGAGGCTGAAAGGATTTTGGATAGGCTTGAGAAACTGGAACGTTATTTTTCAGCTTGGGAGGTAGGAATATCGGAAAAGATCGATTTCTTAAAGATAGTGGATATGCATGATTAAGTGTTTAGGCGTAGTCATCCAATTTCTCACCTTTTGCAAGGGTCAATGGGACTCTATGACCTAGCGCCTCTAGAAGCGTTGCGGCAGTCTTAGCCTCTTCTATTAATTTCTTGTCTCCTTGACCGTTGGTTCCAAGTTGTGCTATTGCTCTTAGGACTGAGAGGAATCCTGAGTCTTTATGGTCTCGACCGGTTTCTGACAATAGTGCGATCACTGATTTTAGGCCTACATTCTCGTATTGTATTAGAGAGGCGTGCACGATGTCGATTAGCGTTCTAAGCTTTTCTGGCTTCGTTGGTGTTATGAAACCCTCTGCCTGTCTTTCTTTGGATAAGAGTATCCTGACTTTGTTGCCCATGGTCTTCACGGCTCCTATTCCACTCTTTGTGTCCAACCTGTCGAGACTTATGTTTCCTCCAAAAACTGTAATCAATCTTGCTAAGTCGTAGTCTACTACTAGATTTGGGAAGTTTCTTAATAGATTGATGTATGCCCGTGTCTCGGGATCAGCTTTTATGTCTTGTGTGAGGAATTTGTTTACTATTTCTGCGACTATGTTTAGTGCATCGCTTGGAGTTTTTAGGTTGCCTGCTGCGTCTTTTACTTGCGAGTAGTCTGCGAATCTGCCTAATACGGGGCCGTAGACGCTAACCAGTAGGTCGGGTCCTGTTATACCTTTATTGTTATGGTCGCGAACTCTTTTCTCCGCCTCTTCTAGGAGCTCCTCCTTGACTTCTTCCCATAATCCTTTCTTATCCTTTGTCCTCTTTCTGCATCTGAGTAGTACTGTGTATTTTAGGACCCCTTTTCCCATTTTTCCGAATTTTTGACCGGGTTCTGTGGCTATTGGCCATGAGGCTTCGAAGGTGAAGCCTGCGTTGATGAGTGCTTTGGCTAGGCTTGCCCATGCCTCGGCTTTCCTGTGTGTGAACATTACTGTCATAACGCCGTCGTCTCTTAGGACGCGTTTCATCTCCCTGAAGCATGCTTCTATCTTGGACTCATAATGCTTTTTCGCCAGTTCCCTAGCTCTTTTCACGCCTCTGTATCTTGCTGGGTTAGCTACTGCCTCCTCCTCTTTTGGTGTTAGCTCGTGTTGGAAGGCCTCGGGATAGAGATCTCCTATAAGGCGTTTAAGCCAGACATAGAAGAAGTCGCTTACCTCACTATACATTACGTTCTCATAATATGGTGGATCCACGACTATGCAGTCAACACTCTTATCGGGTAATGGTATGTTTGCTGCATCCCCACAATAGAGAGTAACGCTGCCTGTTTCTTTTGGTAGTAATTTTATGATCTCAGTTAACGCATCAAGAACCTTCTCAAGAGACCAAGTCCATCCATACAATGTAGGGTTCCACTCGGCGTAGCTGGACTTAAACGGAAAAGCCTGAACATCCATACTAGATTTGATCACCGATCTATCTGGTGCCCAGCGCGTTAGCACGCAATTGTATGTAAGACACGTATCGAATACTAGTGCTCCATATGTTATTACCGCCTTATAAAACTCCCTATCCTCATTGCTTGCAGCCGTTGACAATAGCTCCTTCTTAACCTCTTGGAACTTTTCCAAATATATTAAATGGGTCAATAGTTGACGGGGATTAAAGAAGTCTTTCCATTTTCTTATCCCATATTCATAGCATCGATCTGAATATCCTTTGTAATAGTCCTCATAGGGTAAATATCCTTTAAGTTCAAAATCGGTGAGCAACTTGCTTAATTTAACTTCTGCTTTCTTTACTGCCTCCAGTTCTTCGTTGGTTGGTGTTCTGAAGCTCCATTTTTCAGCAACCTTGACTGAAACCGCGTATAACTGATGGCCCATTCTTCTCTCCTGAGCTTCTTTTTTAACAAATTTCGAGTCCACGGTAGTTTTGCATCTTGGACATTTAGCAGACTTTCCAATATCCGTGCCCTTATCAGGGTCTAAACCATGCGCTTTAGGATTCGAGACTATTTCAAACGTGCATGTATCATTATCTTCGCTGATCACCAGCTTAACGGCTACATCTGTTGCCTTTCCCTCCCTTATGAGCCACCAATTCGGCGAAAGTGGAATAATGAGACCACATGAAGGACATTTAATCGTTCTAGCCCATAAATATCTATATACTGCCTCACCAGGCCTCTTAGGGAAAACCTCCTCCAACTCGCTCCTCGCCCTCTTATGAACCTCCTCGCAGAAATCCTTGACAGCCTGCACAAGCTTCTCTCTAAATTTAACGGGGTACTCTAATGTAGCTTTTAGAATAATGTAAGCCACAGGGTTAAGCTCGCCAGCTACTATGTCAAGCCCTAGCCTCAGCGCCTCGTATGGAATGCTACCGCCCCCAGCCATCGGGTCGAGAACCAAAATCCTATCACGACCCCAGAAACGGGCTATCTTCTCCCGAAGGGCATCAAGCTGGGGCTGCGGAGGAGTATACTTAAAGGCCCTCTCCCAATCGAATGGATTCTCCTTTAGCTTGATCCCACTTGCCTTGGCCCTAACAAGCTTCTCAGCCGCTGCAACAACATCCTTATCATGCGGTATACCAAGCAGCTTAAGAAACTCCTCCCTCGTGGTATCGGGCGGAAGAATAGACGCCAAAACAGCCGCCCTAGATGCAACAAGGGGCCTCCTAGCAAACCAAACGTGTAAGCGATTAATTGGCGGGTTTTGGCCCACGCTCCTTTCCCTTACACTTTCTACTCCTACTTCGCCAGTTGGAAACCATTCATCTATCAAAACCCTTCGCTCTAAAGTCATCTGACCTTAAAAAGACGGGAATCGCTTAAATATTTTCTCATGCTTAAAGAAGGTAAGATGCCCGAGATTATACCGGTCTGGCATCCTTCCGCATGCATACCACGCGAGGAGGTAATTACCGGAAAACTAACAGACGCAGAGCTAGCTTTAAGGCTCTCAACAATAGTCAAGGGAGAGGCAAAACCGCCCTATAACACACCGGAATCCTTCCTAAAGGCCACACACCTAACCAAAAACATGAGGATAATCCTAGAAAACGTATTCGGCAGACTATCAGGCACCAAAAAAGACGTAAACCCGATAATAGTACTTGACGTAGGCTTCGGAGGAGGAAAAACCCATACAATGGCCACCCTTTACTATGTCGCAAAATACGGACACAATAAAGAAATATCCAGATTAGTCGGCGATATAATAGTACCAAAAAACATAAAAATAGTAGCCATCGGAGGCGAGGACTACACAGAGGAAGGAATAATCAGAGACGGAAAGCAGATAAAAACAATATGGGGAGACTTCTTCTGGCAACTTGGTAAATACGAGAAATATATGACAAAAGATCTTGAAGCCACAATACCTTCCATAGACGAGATAAAAGAAGCAATAAAAGACAGTCCGACACTCATACTCCTCGACGAGCTACCCACATATCTCAAAGTAGTATCAACAAAAAAGAATATGTTAGACAAAACAGTGCAATGGATCCAAAGACTAGTTATAGCAATATCAGAAGTTGAAAATGCGGTACTCGTCGTAGCTACAGCAGAGGATGTCTACAAACAAGAAGCGGAAAAAGCAAAAACAGCGATAATCGAGAAAGTCAAAGAAGCAATGGCAGATGCAAGGGCTCACATAGCCCGTAAAGAAACAGTCTACGTTCCTATAATAGAAGAAGATGTGGTACACATATTGAAGAAAAGGTTATTCGATTCAATTAATCCATCAGTAGCTAAGCAAGTGGCACAAGCTTATCACGAACTCTACAAAAGCCTTCCAGTAATAGAGGAACTTAAAACAAGCCAATATAGAGATCTCATCGAAGAATATTATCCATTCCATCCCCATCTAATTAAAGTGCTTTACGAACGTCTCGCAACCCTAGATCGCTTCCAAAGAACCAGAGGTGCATTAAGGCTTTTGAGTAGAACCATAAGAAGAATATGGAGTCAGAAAGAGCCAGACGCCATCCTTATTCATCCCTTCCACATAGACCTAGCAGACAATGACATATTAACTGACCTAACAACCCACATAGGTGAAGAAAAACTACGAAATGCGGTAGAAGCAGATATATGGAAAGGTGATGGAACAGCAACAGCAGAACAACTTGATGAACAGGCAAAAGAAAATTGGGGAGCACCCCTTGTTAGACGAGCATGTAATACCATTTACCTCTACAGTCTAGCAACAGGAAAAGAGGGAGATAGAGGAGTAAGATCAGACGTCCTGATATCATTGTTAGTTACACCTGTGAGAAGAGAGCATTTTATGAAAATACGCGACATAGTTCTGGACTATCTGTCTGACCAATTCCACTACATAGACAAACAAGGAGAAAGGTATGTATTCGTAAGAGAGCCCACGCCAATACGGGTAATAGACTTACTAGCGCGCGACATTACAGAAGAAGAGGTCTTGAAGATTATCAAAGAAAAACTCATGAACGAGCTCTTTAAACGAACACGAGAGTCACCAACATGGATAAACGTAGAATTCTTCCCTCTCACCCCAAGTAGAGTCCAAGACGATATACCACTAATCCAAGTGGCAATATTAAACCCAGACATACATGTAATAAAGAATAAGGAAATACCTGACAACGTGAAACAATTNATAGANTACTCGGATGATCATCAGCAAAGACCTAGAAAATATACAAACTCAACATTCTTACTTGTAGCATCAGAAGACATGCTTGATCCTGTTAGACTTGTGGCAAGAAAAATCCAAGCAGCGAGAATGGTTAAAGAAGATCCTATGCGTTATCAAATACCTAAGGATAGGAAAGCTGATATTGAAGAATATTTAGCACGTCAAGAAAAATTGCTCTATGATCATATTAGGGCAGCATTCATGAATATAATTTATTGCCATAAGGATGGTATTAGGATGTACCAGATTCGAGACGGCAGCGGCTATGGGAGTTCTGCATCAGGATATGAAATGCTTAAACATATTCTCACCAAGGTTATAGATAGAGTTGTCAGAACAAATAGATCCAGAGTATATTCAAAATTATGTATGGCCAGCAGATGCCACGAGTGTAACCACTCAAGATTTATATGAATGGTTCTTCAGGAAACCGGGCGTAAAAATTCCAGCTGATAAAGAGGTTTACATAAAAAGTGTAATGGAAGGAATCAGGCAAGGAATCTGGGCGCTTGACATAAACGGGAAAATATATGATAAAGATAACCCACCAAGAGTTATTGCTATAGACGATAAAACTGAACTTCTCACGCCTGAAGAGGCCGAAATAAGGAAAAGAAAACAGACGCCACTTCCACCACCTCCGCCACCACCCCCGCTACCACCAGGCGAGGTAGGTGAAGAAGGTAAAGTATGGTCTATCTCATTAGGTGACTCTAAGGCTGAGATATTGGCAAGCGACTTAGAGCGAAGGAAGAGAATGGATCGATTTACAAGCGTTTATAGCGCGATTATTAGAACTAGTCTTCCTGATGCCTCTCTTATTCAAGAATTCCGCAATGTTATAACGCGTTATATGCCGGAGAGAAATCTAAAAATTAAATTAAAGGGAACATTATCAAGATCGAAGGCACCTTACTATTCGGTGACTTTCGAGGTTGATAAGGAAACCTCCCAAAGAGAGGAGGGAAGAAGCCTGCTGGAAAATCTCTGGAGGTTAAAAGGAGCGGAATCGGTTGAGCTATCACTAGAACTTGAATGGAGTCAACCAACTACACCAGAACAATTAATAAGCATAATTCGAACATTAAAAAGTGACTTATTGATTAGCTTACAAGCTAAGGTGGGAAGGCAATGACATATCGATACGTCCTGAGGATTAAGAGACTAACAGACAAAGAAAGGATAACTGTCGAAGCTTGGCCGAGCAGAAAAGAAATAGCGACCCCTAGAGAGTTACGAAAACCATGTTTCATTATAGGATCGTTATCAGGCCCCCGGGCAATCTTAGTACATTACATAGTAAAAGAACTTGTTAAAAAATACGGAGCAGTGAGAACGAAAAAGAGCTTGATAATTCGTTTTCCTGATAAAAGAGTTGAAGCGATAATCGATGCATATAGACTTGGCCTCCTCCTAGCCTCTCTTTCAAAAGCCAAAACAGATGAAGAAGCAGAAAATATACTACGTTACATAGAGAAGTGCACACCAGAAGAAGTATGGTTCTGGACAAGTAAATACCTAGGATTAATTAAAAAAACTACAAAACCCGAAAAAGTAATCGAGGCGCTGGCAATTCTAGCAAAATAATTCTTCACTCCCCCTATTATATTGTTCTTCAACTATCAGCACGGACCCTTTTTCTCACTTTACTTAAATTTCCTCTAGCGTTTGGTTCTTTCAACCGAGTGGCTTCATTCACAATTTTTCCCTGTTTCCATGAATAATTTTGGTGGGTATGTGAGGATTCTAGCAACCCTCTAATATCCGACTGAGCGTGTAATGATAGTGTTATGGGTTTGAGTAGGTTGGGGCTGCCTAAGCAAGCTAAGCAGATTAAGCCTCCGAGGCAGGATAGCGATCCCTATGCCCGCCTCCTGAACAGCAAGGTTGAGACCCTTCTCTCTAACGGCTCAAAACTCTTGGGAGTCCTCGTCGAGGTATCGCCCTACGCGATAATGCTTGAAAACGTGGATGGAGTGTTCGTCATCATAAGGCGTTTCTGGTTCATGTAGTGAGGTCGAGATGAGCGAGCAGGTGGCTGTCGAGGAGATCCTAAGCATGTTCAGGCAGTTCTTAGAGGAGAGGAGGAGGCTGTCGAAGCCTATTGAGCGCGGCGGCCCGCCACTGTCATCGGCTCATATAGTTGGCACATATTATGTCATGGCCCGGCGGTTCCTCCGAGACATGTAGCCCGTGTATCACAGCCTGCCGCTCCCCCGAGGATGCCGCCCGAGAGTTCCTGTCGATCTTGCGGAGGCGCGGCGCGAAGCCCAAGACTTTCATAACATACTTCTGCGCCCTGAAGAACCTGTATCATTGCATGGGCTGGGACTGGAGCATAGACTTCAGCGAGATCGCGCTGGAGGCCGGAAAATTCTTAGACGCCCCGTATCTGAAGTGAGATGAGATAAACAAAGTGCTGGCCTACGCAGAGGAAAAGGTGAAAGACGGCATCTTCATCGACATCAGAAACATCGTCATCCTCTATCTCCTGCTCTACGGCCTGCGGCCCGAGGATATCAGGAGGCTCAAGGCCGGAGACATAGAGTTCAAGCCAATGAAGATCGGAGAGGATGACGAGGCCTATGAGGCCGCCGTGATCAAGTATACTTCATGCAAGCATGGAAGACAGACCGTCAAGATACTAAATAGGGAGGACCAGCACTTGGGTCTCACGCTGGCTCGGATACCTAGAGTCCATCTTCGACAAGGATGAGCTGCTGTTCGCGCTGATAGCCCCGAGCTTCCGAGCCAAAAGTCCGCCTAACATCAGGGACAGGGAGAAGAGGTGGTCTAGAGGTTTATGAATTGTTGGGCTATTTCGAGCTCTCGCCACTTGTCATAGATCATGGGCATTGTTGGTATTTTCCATTCGAAGAAGCGGGTTATGTCCTCCAAGCCCTCTCCTCGACTGGATCAGGTGTGTTATGACGCCCCGCCTTATCGCATAGGCGCAGGCACTTTCATAAGCCTCTTGGCCCAGCGCCCCAACTATTAGCTGCCTTGCCATCAGGTGGATTGCTTGGCGGTTTAGCGGCTTAAGCAGCCTAATCGAGACCGGCGGTCTTTTAGGCCGCCCCAAGCATAAAATTTGCGTGAAAAGCTATAGGGCGAAATGAGAGGAGAAACGTTAATATTCGCACCCAGTAATGGCTTAACTCTTAATAATCATCATGAAGATGTTATCAGTGGCGTTGGTCACATGTCTTGGGTCAAGGAGATAAGCTAAGCATTAGTGAGAAAATGTGGAGTAATGTCACCAACGATACCTAAGACTTTAGAAACGATAAGACAATTTGAGCCTTTACGGCAACCCCTAAATAATGCTGGCATGCGCTCTTAAGTAAGCGCAGCTCTTGTGAGACACTTTATATGTCAAATGATGCTAATTATAGAGCCTAGTAGGATGTGATTTATTTAATGGTGGTGTATTAGGGATTTAATGTTGCTTGCTTACCGGAAAGAATATCAACTACTAAAGGATCAGTATTACTTAACTTACCGACCTCATCAGCAAAATCGTTAAACTATTTTTGCCAGTTCATGAATTCGCCTCGAGATCTTCAAAAAGCTTGGAATCTAATAGATAAATATGACAACTCCTTTGCCTCAGTGATAAAAATCAAAAAATCGGTTATATGCGCATAGATGATCGCTACAATCAGGATATTCATGACTAGATATGGAAAGGAAAGCCTAACAGGTGGCATGCTTAAGAGATTAGAGACGGACTTTAAGTGCGCTCACTTTCATATTGGTTAGAGCAATTATGGAGGCTAGCAACAGATATATTGTAGACCGCAGCATGGCTGGCCAGCCGATAGGCCTAGACGCTTACGCGCTGCAAAGACAATGACGCACTGAATAATACCACACATCTTGACATCTTGTAGTAAGTGTTGCGTCAAGACTTATGGTTAAGATGCGCCCCGCCGCAAGCTCCTAAGCTTAGTGTTCGTGTGCATCTCAAAGGCTTTCGGCAGGTATCTAGCTGTCTTCGTTACGAAATCCTAGTTTCATGATCCAATATCTCCGGCAAAGTAATGGTCTTCCTCATTACTGTCATACAGTATTATTGTGCACTAAAATAGGACAAAATTTTAAAATTTCCTTAGACATATATCTTTAAAGAATGTTACATAAATTCCGTAGGCAATTACGTAGCTTCCCAGGACTTATTGATGTTCTTCAATGTTCGTTAGAACATTTCTTTTCTGAAAAAATAGAAGAAAAATTTGAAAAAATTGAGAAAATGTTTTCAAAAGATCCCAGAAGATACTATTATATAGAATATGAAGAGACAGTTCCTTATCCTATTCAATGGTGGAAACTGCTAAATGACATTCGGCGTCAGGGGTATCATCTCAACATGAGAATCCATACCCAAATCCAGAAACTGCAAGAAGTATTGCTGTTTGATTATATAGCCGAAATATTAGAGGCGCATGGTTTCCTGAAACTTCCTGAAGACCCTTTTTTGAAGCAAATTATGGAAAATGTTACTCATTCAAGATCTTTCATTTATCAACTGTCGATTGCTGCAAATTACTTAAGTAATAGATTTAATGTTAGTTTTCCTGAAATCACTGGGTCAGGCACTGTTGATGTTAAGGCTGAAAAAGACGGAAAAGGCATCCTTGTTGAGTGCAAATCTATCGAACCACCTTATTATAATAGTCTGGCAGCAGAGATTTTAAGAATAATGCAAAGAGCGAGGCTTAATAAAATTCTTTTCGTGAAAATTAACAAGCCTCCATATGATCGTAAGAGTGCTAAAAATTTGGCTATTCGAATTATTAAATCATGTCAGAGTAAAATTAAAGATGATGACTTCGAACTTGATGTCATTAGTTTACCTCACATCATTAATGAAACTGTTAAGTATGAAGATTTTTCACCAATTCCTCATATATTTAACTGGTTGCCTGAAGGTTTGAAAAAGAATTGTCTAAAATCGGATAGAACATATTTTGCCGGTGACGTCAAGACTTTTGGCAGTCGTATTATTATAAAAAATCCGAAAATAATAATTTTAAAAGAACAAGATGAAGAAAAAATATTAACGACAAAATTACTTAGGTCTTTAAGAGAGAGTAAAAACCAGCTGGAAAAAGAAGATGGAAGAAATTTTCTTAATTATGCGAGAATAATTTGCGTTGACCTAAGCAATATCGTTGGAAGGTTAAGTAATATTGTGTCAGAAGGGGGAATTAAGCCTATTGATGCTATTAAAAGAGAAAAAATAAACAGTTTGAAAAATATTGTAATTAAATGGCTTGAATCTCATCAAGACATAACAGATGTTGTATTGTCTGTTTCATCTCTTTATATGGATAGACTCGGAAGCTATCTGACCTTAAAATTTGAATGTATACCAGCAATGAATATTAATCAAGCTATTTATCCTCGTGGTTGGTGCTTGGAGATGATGATTAAGTAATATCCTGGAATGATTTAAAACTTAATTATTTTCTGCTGAATCATCTTCTCAGATCTTTTATGGACGGATAAATCGTTATCACGGCGCTATGACGAATTCAAAAGGACGATTAAAGGGCGTGGATTCAGCAGAGATAACAGGAATTCTTTCGTTTATTAACCCCGCTGAATGTGGTATATGAAATCGAAAAAGCATCAGATGTTAAAAATTCTTAGACTTAAGAATGTTGTCCCCATTTAAGAAGTATGATATGTTATAATTTATTTAAAAATGAATCGAATTTATCCTTGTATTAAGTCGCCGTGGTAGCTAAGAAAGTAAAGGTTCCTGAAGTTGTGGCCAGTATTTGAGGTTAAGCGAGTCGCAGACATGCTGGAAGAATTGAAGGAAATAATGGAGAAGCTGGAGTTCGTTAAAATCTAAATCTATTTTTAGGCTATTATGTTGAATTATAACGCTTATAAGCATAACCCTTTTTAAACTATTCTTTTCTTGCAAGGCGATTCGTTGAAAATGGCTATACCCGACATGGCTCATTTTTAGAACCGGAAGGCAAGGACTATTAACATACTTCACTACAATCACTACAATATAACCTGATTATGACTTTCAAGTCTTGAGACGCCTTACTACTCCGCTTCTTCTACTCTTCCTTATGTCACCTCCGAAGCATACTCAATAACATGGCTACGGTTTGGGAAAATCCTCCACTTAATCGCCTCACTAATCCAATGGAGAGACCTTCATCTAAATAATGCCGACCTTACCAACTGTCAACATATTAAAGGTTTCATGTTACTTCGCAGCAGTGTATGTAATCAGTTGATTTTCTTCTAAGATCTTCTTCAATTTGTAAACGGCCTCGTAGACTTCCTTCTCCGTCTTAGCACCAGTACAAACCAGCTTGCCACTCGCAAACATCAAAATAACTACCTTCGGGGAATCCATCCTAAAGATTAACCCTGGGAACTGCTGCGGCTGGTACATTGTATTTTCGAGCTTGAGTGCTGCTTCTTCGAGGTTTATGCGTCCGTGTAGGTCTATTGATGCGACGATGTTTTGTATTTCGATTATTGGTTCGTGTTTGATTATGAATCCTTCTTTTTCGAGTAGTTTGATTACTGTTTGT